>Ga0075423_10000441_pt1 | contig 33421 bp, 41 predicted proteins | sample SoiMethybrSBSTD2_FD_80114 | JGI IMG/M metagenome (GOLD analysis project Ga0075423, IMG submission 80114) | Bulk soil microbial communities from a Populus tree surrounding site in Tennessee, USA - Soil MetaG P. TD hybrid SBSTD2 | ecosystem: Environmental > Terrestrial > Soil > Tree plantation...
ACGAGGTAGGGCTCGGTGTCCTGCACCAGCGCGGGGTCGTGCCAGCTTTGCGCAACGCGCAGGCTTTCTTCGACCTTTGCGACCGCCTCGGCCGAAGGCATTTTCAGCCCGCGCTCGAGCTCGATGGTGGCTCCCTGCACGATCGTCACCACCGAGTGCGCCTCGCTGCGCTGCCTCGCTTCCTTGTGCAGCAGGTAGCCGACGCCGGCGGCGATCGCAATGCCGATCGCGCCGACGAGCGCAGAGGCCATCCGGGTAGTCGACATGCGCCGAGAATAGTCCGGCGCCGCGCGGCGACCGAGGAGAAATTTCTCACGTGTTGCGTAGGGGTGACGCTTTTCTGCGACACGCTGCGCCTTCCGGACGAGCGCCCCCGGTTCGGCGCGCAGTTCGTCATGTTGCAGACTAACGGCATGAAGCCTGCTTCGCGCGTTGCTGGAATGCACAACCGCAGGAAAGTCCGCCTCGGGCTGAGGGTCATCCACCGGCACCGAGTCGGTAAGCTCGAATTCCGCCGCGTGTCCGAGCTGGTATTCGTACGTGGGCGTCCCAAGGCGATCCTGGGCTGGATCGACGTGGGCGGCGTGCGCACGCCTATCTTCCTCTGCGACCTCGACCCGGCCAAGCTGAGGAAAGCGGCGGCGGGAAACCAGGCAAAAAACACCTACTACTACGATTCCGTCACCGTCGACCCGCGCTACGAAGAGCTGGGCCCGGCCGAAGTAAATACTACAACGCCATGACCACCGGGGCGTGATCGCTCGTCCCGAACTCGGCTAGCACCCTGCAGCTCTGCGCGCGAGCGGCGATCGGCTGCGACGCGAGCACGTAGTCCAGCCGCCAGCCGATGTTGCGCCTTCGCATGTCCCGCCAGGGCGGCCACCAGGTGAAGAGACCGGCGTTGTCCGGATCGAGCGCACGCCCGACGTCGGTGAGCCCGGTTTTGAGAAGCGCCTCGAAGAGCTCCCGCTCCTCCGGGCGCTGGCCGATGATGCCCGGCTTCCTCTCGCGCGGGTGCACGTCGAGGTCGCTGCGCGCGATGTTGATGTCGCCGCAGAGCACGAGCTCGCGCCCCTCCTCGTGCACGCGCCGGACCCAGGCTGCGAGGCTCTTCATGAACGCGAGCTTGGCCGCGTAATCCTTGCCGCCGTTCGGCACGTAGACCGAGGCGAACACCCGGTTCCCGACCGCCGCCTGGACGATGCGCGACTCCATGTCGAACTCGGGATGGCTGAATGCGGGCGCGGCGTCGAAGGCGCCCTTGCGCACGTGCAGCGACACGCCCGAATACGCGCGCAGGCCGTGCCAGAACACGTGGTAATCGTCGAGCTGGCATTGCAGCGGGACCTGCCCGAGCTCCGCCTTCAGCTCCTGCAGGCACACCACGTCGGGGCGGTCGTCGCGCGAGAGCCAGTCGCAGAACTGCGCCTGCCGCGCCCGGATGCCGTTGACGTTCCACGTCCCGATTTTCATCGGCCGTGCTATTCCGGCTCGATGCCGGCTTCCTTCACCATCTTCGCCCACCGCACGGTCTCGGCGGCGATGTAGGCGGCGAACGCCTGCGGATCGAGCGGCTCGACGCCGAAGCCGATGGCCTGGAGCGCCTGGCGCACGTCCGGGGCGGCGAGCGCCTGGCCGGTCGCGCGCCAGAGCGTCGCGACCACCTCGCGCGGCGTGCCCGCCGGCGCCGCCATCCCCGCCCACACCGTGACGTCGAAGCCGGGGATCCCTTCGCCGAGCGTCGGGATGTCGGGCGCCACCGGGCTTCGCTTCGGCGTGGTGACGCCGAGGCCGCGGATCTTGCCCGCCTTGATCTGCGGAAAGCCCACGGCGTAATCGGCGAAGGTGAAGCTCACCTGCCCGCCGAGGACGTCCTGCAGCGCCTGCGGCTGGCCCTTGTACGGCACCTCGAGCACCTCCACGCCCGCGAGCGAGCGCAGCATGGCGATCGATACGCGCATCCCCGCCGAGGCCTGCGCCGCCGTGAGCTTGCCGGGATTCGCCTTGGCGAGCGCGATGAACTCCTTCAGGTTCTTCGCCGGAAAGTCGCTCCTCACCGCGAGGATGAGCCCCGTGGTGATGAAGCGCGCGACCGGCGTGAAGTCCTTCTGCGGATCGAACGGCAGCGTCTTGTACAGGCTCGGGTTCGCCGCGAAGGTGGTGTTGTTCGCGCTCACCAGCGTGTAGCCGTCGGGCGCCGCCCTCGCCGCCTCCGCCACCCCGATGTTGCCGTTCGCGCCGGGCTTGTTCTCGATCACGAACGGCTGGCCGAGCGTCTTCTGCATGTGCTGCGTGGTGATGCGAAAGATCTGGTCGGGCGCCGAGCCCGCCTGGAACGGCACGATCACGTAGATCGGCTTGTTGGGGTAGCCCTGCGCGGCCGTCGCGCCCGCTGCCGCGATGAGAAACAGCGCCAGGAATGCACGAATCATTGTCACCGCTCTGGTCCTTCGGATTTCGTGGAGATTGGATCGCCGACCCTCACCCTGCCGGCAGAAACGATCCTGGCTCGCAGGCCGACCTTGCCGCGAAAGAAGCCGAGCACTTCGCTGTGCGTCCGCCTTGCGAAGAGACTGCAGGGCTCGCAAAGCTCCAGGCCTTCGAAGACTGCAGGGCCGACTGAAAACTGTCGGCCGAGCAGAGGATTCAGGCGCACTCCCGCCGTAACAATGTTTCGCCGCGGCATGTCGGGCGCCAGCGCATGCCCTGTCGCCGTGACGAAGGCTTCGATGTTCTCCGATTCGATCAGGGTCACCTCGTAGTCCGGACTGCGACGGTGCTTCGGTTCTGCATATCGGTCTCCGGCCAGGCCCACGCCCGGAAGCGCTTCCACGACGGCCAGTGAAGTCATCGCGGCTCCCCGCTTGGGCGCCACGAAGATGTGCACTACGTTCGACACGGGTGGTCAGGTCGCCGGGCACTCATCGCCGAACTCGAATGGCGCGCCTGGTTGTGCTGCATCGGGGGCCAGGAAAGCACGGCGGAAGTTGAACGCATCCTGGGTCGGTCCTTTGGCCCGGAGAAGCTCGAGCTTCGCAGTCGCCTCGGCGATGCTCGGGCGATGCCCCCTTGGGACCCACCACAGGACGAACCACGCTTCCCGCATGCGCTCGAACCATTCCTTGCGGCGGCGCATGACCTCGGCATGCGCCGACCCGTAGACATACTTGTTCAGAGACTGGACATCCCGCCAGACCGAGATGTTGACCAGGGTATCGTCGCCCAGCGGACGGAACGCGGTCGCGTTGCCTTCCTCCGATTGCATGCGCCAGACGAAGCCGGGCGAGCTCTCGGCGAGCGCGTTGATCCGGTCGAGATTGGCGACGAAGTCGGCCATTCTCGGCGATTCGAGCGGCTCTCTCATGAGGGCGACGTTCAGTTGGGCCAGCTCATAGGCGGACATACGGGTTCCTTTTCATCTAACGCGGGATCACGGGAAGAAGCAGGTAGGGTTGGCGACCGGGCTCGAAGTGCAGCGTGTTGGTGCCGCCGAAGATTTCCTTAGGGCGGTCGCGCGGGTCGTCGTGAACGAACGGGCCGACGCCGCTCTGCGGGTAGCCGACGCCCGCGATAAAGATCGGCTCGCCGGGAGACTCGTAGTCGCGGCCGCGCACGGCGAGAGCAAGACGGAAACCCGCGGGTATGACGATGCACGTGGGCCAGATCTCGATGTCGAGCTCCACCGCCTCGCCGGGAGTGAGTTTTTGGGATTCATCGTGGCTGTGCCAGGGCCGGTACGGCAGGCTCTTCTGCGGGTCGAGCTTGCGCTGCGAGGCGCGCAGCCAGCCGAGGCCGACCGGCACGCGCGGGTCGTTCGAGCCCTGGAAGGTGACCTCTTTGCCGTCGGGATCGAGCACGCGCAGCGCGAGGAAGACATCGGCGTCGTTCGTGTCCGAGGAGAGATAGAGCTTCGCCGCCACCGGGCCGGTGATCTCCATCGATTCCTGGAGCGTGATCTCGAACAGCAATCCGTCGCCCTGGGTTTGATATGGAATTTTTGTAGAAGCTCCGGGTTCGCTGCGCTCGAGGCTCGTCTTGCCCGGGTTCAGGTAGAAGCGCGTCCAGCGGGTGCGCTCGAGCGGCCACTCGTTCTCGTGGCGCAGCACGAACTTCTCGCCGGGATGGCGGATCTTGAGCTCGACGCGCGGCTGCTTGGCCCAGCCGGTGTCCTCGCCCTTGAGGAAGTGGCCGAAGAAGCGCCGCTGCAGCCGCTCGCCGTCGCGCACGTAGAAATTTTCCCAATGCGCGCCGCCGTGCGCCTCGAGCCACTTGTCGCGCGAGGCGGCGCGCATGAAGCCCTCGAAGTTGCCGCGCGTGTGCAGCCCCTGCCCGCCCCAGTTGGCGGCCGAGAGGAACGGCGTCTTCACCTTCGACCAGTCGGGCGAGCGCGCGCGGCAGTTCTCATCGTCGAGCGCATGCTCGACAAGGTAGGACTCCTGGTCGACGCGGTTCGCGCGCAGCTCTTCGTCGGAGATCCGGTCGTAGCCGCACACCGGCTCGCCGGTCGCGGCGCTCTTCGGACCGCGCTCGCCGAGCCCGTGCTGCACGCGCTGCACGGAGCGCACGAACCAGTCGGGGATGAAGCGCGAGGCGATGCCGCCATGGCGCAGCGCCTCGCGATAGTGGTCGCTCGAGCCTTCCCAGGCGCAGAAGGCGGCGAGGTGCGGCGGCTGCAGGGCCGCCACCTGCCACGCGTTCATCGCGTAGTACGAGATGCCGTTCAGGCCCACCTTCCCGTTCGACCACGATTGCGTGCCCGCCCACTCGATGCAGTGGTAGAGGTCCTGCGTCTCGCGCGGCGACCACGGGTCGAGCGTGCCCGGCGAGGCGCCGGCGCCGCGAGAATCGACGCGCACGATGGCGTAGCCCTCGGTGGTCCACTTCTCGGGGTCGACCACCTCCCAGGCCTGGTAGCGGTTGGTCGAGCCTTCGAGGAACTCCGGGTGCGCGGCGACGAGGCGCTCCCAGGCCGCCGGGTTGCTTTCCTGGAAAGCGTAGTTCTTGCCGTACGGACCGCACGAGAGGATCACCGGATAGCGCGCCTCGCGCGCCGGCAGGTAGACGTCGGCGCGCAGCTCCGCGCCGTCGTCCATCGGGATCGCCTGGTTCGAGAGGATGCGCATCAGAGGTATCGCCTGAAGAAGTCCACCGACAGCGCAGCCGCGCGGTCGGCCTCGGGCTTGCTGTAGGTACGCCCGCCGTGGCGCGCGAACGCGTGGTCCGCGCCCGGATACTTGTGGATCGTCACCAGCGGATTGGGCGCGAGGCGCCGTTCGAGGAGGTCGTTCACCTCGGCCTGTACCCAGCGGTCCTTCATCGCCATGTGCAGCATGAAGGGACGATTGAGGTTCTTCGCTTCGCGGATATTGTGCTCGATGTAAGTGCCGTAATAGGCGACCGCGCACTCCATCTTCGTATTGCGGCAGCACATGAGGTAGTTGAGCTTGCCGCCGAGGCAGTAGCCCACCGAGCCGATCCTGCCGTTGGACTCGGGGATTTTCTTGAGAAAGGAGACTGTATCTTCCATGTCCCTCACCCCGAGGTCATAGTCGAAGTCGTAGTAGAGGTCGAACGCCTTCTTCACGTGCTCGGGGTTGTGGTCCGAGAGCTCCACGCCCGGCTCCTGGCGCCAGAAGAGGTCGGGTACCAGGCACACGAACCCCGCCTCGGCGAACTCCTGCGCGTGGCGGCGCATGGTGTCGTTCACGCCCCAGATCTCCATGATGGCGATGATCGCGCCGGCGGGTTTGCGGCTCGGGTAGGCGATGTGCGCACCCATCACGCCGTCGCGCAGCTCGATTTTGATGTTCATCAGTTGAGCTTCAAGAGCCGCTTGGCGTTTCCTCCGAAGATCAAGTCCTTTTCCGCCTTGGGAATCTCGAGCGCGTTGATCGCCGCGATGGTGCTTCGGATGAGAAGCCGCCCGTCCTCGGCGTCGAAAGGCGCATCGGTGGCGAACACGGAGTGCTCGGCGCCGAAGAAGGCATGCCCGCAGCGCGTCGCGGCGACGGCGCCGTTCAGCGCCGTGTCGGCGTAGATCATCTTGTAGTAGTCCATCGGCGGGCGCTTCAGACCCGCCTTCTCGGCCTGCGGGTTCTTTTGCGAGGTGCCGAAGAAGATCTGGTCGAAGCCGAGCTGGATCTTGCCGGCGTAGAACGGGACCATGCCGCAGTAGTGGTGCGTGACGATCTTGAGCCCCGGCAGCTCGTCGTAGAGCCCCGAGAAGATGAGGCGCGTCACGCAGGCGGTGGTCTCGTAGGGCCAGCCGAAGGTGAACCAGATCTCGTTCTCGGACATCTTCTCGCTGGCGTAGTCGGCGGTGTTCGGCCCGCGGATCGGGTGGATCCACACCGGCAGATCGTGCTCGGCCATGCGGCGGAAGATCGGCCGGAACTGCGGCAGCGAAAGGGGCTTGCCGAGCACGTTGGTGAAGAGCTGGATGCCGCGCGCGCCGAGGGTGTTGATCGAGCGGTCGATCTCCTCGAGGCAGGCCTCGACGTTGTTCGCCGGCATCGAGGCGATGAAGCCGGGGAAGCGGTCGGGATGCCGGCTCGCGAGCTCGGCGAGGCCGTCGTTCGCGATGCGCGCGACCTGCGGCGTGAGGTCGGGGCCGCCGAGCTGCTCGATCGGCGGGTTCGCGAGCGACAGCACCTGCTGCAGGCCGTCGAACTCGTCCATCATGCGCCGGCGCTCGTCCACGTCCCAGAGCGTCGGCACCTCGGGGAACGCCCTCATCGCCGGGTGGTTCGGCAGCAGCTCGCGCACCCGCTCGAACACGGTTTTCGGCATGAAGTGATTGAAGATGTCGATCATCGCCCCTCCGTAACTTCCTAGTCTAGCAACGATATCCGTCTGTCAGGGCGGTACCGGCCTGCGGCATCGAACTTGCTCCCCAGCCGGGGATGGCGGGCCAGATCGAGCTCACGTTCCTGCGTGACACCGCGCCGCCCAAGCGCAAGGGGCCCTACCGCCTCGTGCGCTTCGAAGGCGAGGTCATCCGCGCCGAGCCGGGCGGACCCGCGGTCGCGAAGCACGAGCACCACGAGTGGGTTGTGGACGGCGCGCCCTACTCGCGCCTCCAGATCGATTGCCGCGCGAGCGTCCGGTTCGAGCGCGTCGACGGCGAACGCTCGCAGCGCTACGGCCCTTACAGCTCCGTGTCCTTCGTCGATGGCGTCGCGTACGTCGAGCACCAGATTTTCGCGTTCGTGGACCGCTCGATCAGCGACTGGTACTCCCACGAGAACGAAAGGCACTGGCCGATCATGATCGTGGAGCCGATGGACTAGCGGCGCTTGGTCGAGGCCCTGGCCGGCTTGCGGCGGCGGAGGAAGAGACGCATGAGCGCGAAGCCGAGGAGCAGCATCGCGTAAACCGCGGGCTCGGGAACCGACACGAAGCTCGCGCTGCCGCCGTTCGCGAATCCCTGCACGTGCAGCCCGACCTGCAGCTCGCTCGAATGGATGCCCTGGGCGAGCTGCTCGAACGAGCCGGCAAAGGCGATGTTCAGCCATTCGCCGGGGTTGATGCCGCTCGGCTGCGTCGGCACGTTCGAGTCGAGCCCGAGGTCCGAGGAGAAGGCGATCGAATTGCCCCCCGGGAGATTGACCGGTGTCGCGCCCCAGCCGAAGGATACGCCGGCGCTCTGGGTGAGCGCGCCTTCCGCGAGAGCGAGACCGGAATCCTTCCAGTCGAAATAGATGTCGGTGATCGAGGAGGCCTTCGGGCCGGTGTTGGTGAAGAGGAAGTTGACGGTGCCGCTGCCGCCGTCGGCGAGCGTCAGCTCGAGCTGAGTCGATCCGGTGCCGCAGTTGGCGCTCGAATCGAACGTGATGCAGCCGAATGAATAGGTGATGGCCGCGTGCGCCGCGAACGCCGCAGCGGAAAGGACCACGCCAACGAAAACGCGAGCACAGCGCTTCAAGAAATCCTCCGATGGTTCTTTTCCCGGACGTTACGGCGGCGCCAGGAGAAAGTACATGCCCGGAGGGCTCGATTAGCTAGAAAGACCCAATCAAGCCCTGCCTTTTGTCGGATTTTTGCAGAGCGCCTATTCGGCCTTGATGTTCGCTTCCTTCACGACCCGGCCCCACTTCGCGTAGTCGGTCTTGATCTTCTCGACGGTCTGCGCCGGCGAAAGCACCTCGGTGTCGCAGCCGGTGGCGTTGATGCGCGCGACGAGCTCCTTGTCGGCGCCGGCTTTCGCGAGAACGCTCGTGAGGCGCTCGACCGCCTCGCGCGGCAGGCCCGCGGGGCCGAGGAGCCCATACCACGCGGTCGAATCGAAGCCCTTCAGGCCGAGCTCGTCCATCGTCGGAACGTCGGGGAACGCCGCCGAGCGCGTGAGCGAGGTTACGGCGAGCGCGCGGATCTTCCCGCTCTTCACCGCGCCCACCGCGGGGCCGAGCGACGAGAACAGCATCGGCACCTGCCCGCCCATCAGGTCGGTCATCGCCGGGCCGCCGCCTTTGTAGGGAATGTGCAGCAGCTTCGCGCCGGTCACGCTCTTGAAGTACTCGCCCGAGAGGTGGTGCGGCCCGCCGACGCCGGAAGTGCCGTAGCTCCACTTGCTCGGCTCGCGCTTGGAGATCTCGATCACCTCGGCGACGGTCTTGAACGGCGTGGACGGATGCACCACGAGGAGGCTGCCGCTGCCGCAGACGTGTCCAAGGTGCGTGAAGGACGAAAGCTTGTCGTAGCCGACCTTCGAGAGGTGCGGCGCGACGGTGAGCGGGCCGCTGTCGAAGTAGTAGAGCGTGTAGCCGTCGTTCGGCGCGCGCGCCATGGCTTCCATCGCCACGCCGCCGGCGTTGCCGGGCCGGTATTCGAAGACGAGCGGCTGCCCGAGGAGCGGCTCGAGCACGCGCGCGAGCGGCCGCGCGCCGGCTTCGGCGGAACCGCCGGGCGAATAGCCGATGAGGAGCCGGATCGGCTTGTTGGGATAGCCCTGCGCGAGCGCCGTCGAGATCGCGCCGACGCACAAGCCGATGACGCACGCTGCCCTGAACATCCCTCCTCCCCGTTTGCAAACCGAGCTTCGAATCGAACGTCGTCGCGATACTACAAGCGGTTGTCCAAGCGTAGCACGCGTACGGAATGGAATACCTGCCGTTGCCGATCGCAGCGCTCGTCGCCTATTACAAGATCACCGATACATCCGGCGGCGCGTTCCCCAGGACCACATCGGCGACACGATTCACGCCATGGCGGTCGCGCTTTCCACCGCGGCATCGAAGCGCTCAAGGCGTGCGCAGGTTCGCTCTGGGACGGCGTATAACGCGAAGCTTAGTCGGACGCCACGCTCAGCCGGAGGCAGCGGGCGGCTTCTTCACCGCGGTCTCATCACCCTCGTCGGCGCGCGACGGCCGCGAGAGCAGCGCTTCGAGCACGCTCGGCTCGATCGGCTTGCGGTAGAACTCCTCGCACCCGGCCCGCAGCGCCCTCTGCTCGAGATGCTCCTGGGGCAGGCCGGAGATCGCGATGAGGTGCGTGTGCTCGAGCCCCGGCTCGTAGCGCAGCTGGCGCGCGATGTGGTCGCCCTCGAAGTCGGGCAGGCCGATGTCGAGGATGACGATGTCGGGGCGGAAGCTGCGCGCGACGTCGAGCGCCGCCATGCCGTTGATGGCGAACTGCACCTCGTGGCCCATCATCTTGATGAGCAGCGCCATGGAATGCACCGAGTCGAGGTCGTCTTCGACCACCAGGATGCGCTTCCTGGGTGCGGTGTGCTTGAACCGATGTATCGTGGCCATGTTCGTGTTGGCGTTGTTGTTCTTATGAAAGGAACGGCACCATGCTAGCGCAGCCGGGCACCTCGCTGCCCTCACCGCGCTGTCGCTAAAGCAGTGAAATTTTCGTAGTGCAATCGCTACGCCGGCTGCCGGCCGTGCACAAGCGCGACATGGGTCACATAGGCGGCCATTACTGCGATCGCAGGCTACTTGACGACGACGACGCCTTTCATGACCGGGTGCAGGCGGCAGATGTAGTCGATCTCGCCGGGCTTGCGCGCGACGAGCTTGAAGCTCTTGCCCGTCTGCAGCTCGCCCGACTCGATCTTGGCCTGCTCCGCGGTAACCGTGTGCGGGAGGATGTCCTTGTTCGTCCAGACGATGGTGTCGCCTGCGGCGACCTCGAGGCGCTCGGGCACGAACTTGAAGTTTTCGATGCGCACCGCGTGCGTCTTTCCGGCGGCGTGCGCCGCCGCCCCGGAAAGGAGCGCGGCGGCGAGCACGATCCGAAGAAAAGCTCTCATCGATTACTTCAGCGACGCCTGCAGATGCTTGGCGTGGTCCAGGTGCTCCTGGATCGCCGGCCGGACCTTCTCGATCAGGCCCTTGAGCTCGGCGTTCTTCGCGTTCGGGATGAGCACCTTGTCGATCGCGTCGAGCACCTGCTGGTGATAGTCCACTTCATGGTTGACGTAGGCCTTGTCGAACTCGGCGCCCTTCAGCTTCTTGAGGTTGCTCTCGTTCTGCTTCGCCGCGCTCTTGAGCGCCTTGCTGGTGTCGCTCTCGGCTGGCTTGACCTTCAGCTTCTTGGCGAGGGCGCCGGCCTGCTTGTTCACCGCGGTGTGGTCGTTGATCATCTGCTGCGCGAACTGCTGCACTTCCTTGTTCTTGCTGTGCGACTTCGCGATCTTGCCGGCGTCGACGTCGATCTTGTTCGCCGCCACCACGATGCCGGCGATCTGGGGATCGGTCGGGCCTTTGTCCTGCGCTGAGGCGATTGCGAATGCCGATGCGGCGGCCAGGCCTGCTGCCAATTGCAGAGCTTTCATGAGTTCTCCTTGGGGGAATCGGAAACGGATGTACGGCGATTGGATGCCGCAAGCGGCGGGCCCGTTCCGGCCCTACCCCCAGGAGGGTTAAAGCGTTAGGCGGGCGGCGGGTCGGTGCGGCGGCGGCCGCCGCGCAGGGGCGGGCTGGCGGCGCGGCGACGGTCCCGCGCCTGGCGACTGACGTGGATGATGGCCTCGGCCCCGCCCATGACCAGCACCCAGTTGAAGAGCGCGGCCCACTGCACGCCCAGGTTCTGCCATTCCATGAACAGGAACACGGCGGCCGCCAGGGCGAAAGCTCGGATGATCCAGGGCCAGATGAGCATGGTCGTGTCAGGGTCTTTTAGCCTGCCGGCGGCCCGAGATCAATACCTCCGGCGGCCGCGGGTTCGAAATGACAGCTTGGGCCACCCGGGCCCGCCGGCCTCAACTGCAGAAGCCGAGGATCTTCTCCTCGGGCGTGCATGCCTTGGCCGGCGCCGTCTTGCCGACCTTGGCCCGCTGGGCCATGCAGCTCCGAAGCTCGCGCGCGATCGGCGGATAGTAGGTCCAGCCCTTGTTGAGCTGGGGCAGCGCGAGGCTCACCTCGCGCCACTTGGGATGGCCGCTCTTCTGCAGCGTGTCGAAGTTCCGGCACAGCGAGCGCGCGAAGCGGACCAGGTATCGAGTGGTGGCCTCGAGCTTGTAGTCGTAGGTGACGAGGAACGCGCCCACGGCGATGGTGGTGAAGTCCTCCGTGAGGAGGTTCGGGTAGCTCGCGGCGCGCACGGTCGCGGGCGCGTAGATCGAGAGCGGCCGCTTGCTCGACGGATGCTTGGGGTCGAACCTGAGCAGCTTGATGAACTTCTGCGCCTCGGGCTTCATGTTGGCGATGATCGGCGCCGGCTGCCCGGCCGCGACCACCGCGACGTCGATCGACTTGTCGGTGATCAGCTTGACCAGCGCCTCGTCGTTCGGCATGAACGTGGCGTTGGCCTCGGGCATCGGGCGCTCGAACATCATGCGGTAGAGCGTGTGCGTGATGAACGCGGCGCCGCTCCCGACGAGCCCTCCGTTGATTTTGGCGTCCTTCAGGTCGTGGAGGTAGTGGTACGGCGAGTCGGCGCGGGCGATGTAGTGGATCTCGGTGTTGTAGAGCGGCAGGATGACGCGCAGCGGGCTGATGATGCGCGCCGCCTCCGTCTCCTTTCCTTCGCTGCCGCGATCGACGAACGCCTGGTACACGTCGGCCTGGACGATGGCGAATTTCACCCCGGCATCGAAGCGCAGGTGCCGGATGTTCGCCGCCGAGCCGTCGGTAGGCATCACCTCGAGCGAGATGTCCGCGCCCGGCGCGACGTACTTCGCGAGGTCGGCGCCGATGGCGAAATAGGTGCCGCGCTTGTCGGCGGTCGCGATCTTGAACTCCGCTGCTGCCTGCGCCCCCATGCATTGAAACAGCAACGCCGCCGTTGCAGCGGCCCGCATCATTTTCATTTTGTCCTCCCCCGGTGCTTCGCTTCCTATCCTATTCGCCTGCGCGAAAAGCTCAATGGGCGGGTGGTCCCATGACATTCGTCATGCCGTAAGGATTACAGAGCGGAATCAGTTGAGCACCGCGTAGAGAAGAAAGCAGACGCCGGCGACGCCGAGGAGCGAGAGCGAAAGCGGAGCATGGGCGAGCATCTGGTGAAGCTCCGCCCAGCTGCCCGGCGAAACCGCCCAGCGGATGTGCAGCCAATTGAGCACGTCGAGGACGGTGAGCGGTTTCCAGGTCGACCTGGTGAGCCAGGTCAGCGCCTGCCATCCGAGCACCAAAAGCCCGGCGCCGAGGCAGACAAAAAACGCCGTGCCGAAAAACCCGCCCCTTCGCTCCCCGCGCATCGAGCGATTGTGCTCCTTCAGCCGTTGCGGCGTGGTCGTGTAGCGGCCGCGCTACACGACGGCGCGGGCTTTACCGACAAGCCGGACGCGCCGGGGTTTAATCCAGGTGCGCTAGCATCGGGCGCGCCTCAAATTGGGGGGGCGCCCGTATGGTCAATGTGCACGACCTTGCTTCTGCCGCCGCCGCCAGGCGGCGGGTGCTGGTCGTCGAAGACAACCTCGATTCGGTGCACTCCATGGCCGTCCTCGTGAAGATGATGGGCCACGAGGTGCAGTTCGCCATCAACGGCTTCGCGGCGCTCGCCATCGCAAGGGAGTTCCGTCCCGACTTCGTGCTGCTCGACCTCGGCCTGCCCGACTTCAACGGCTGCGAGATCGCGCGCCAGCTGCGCTACGAGGAGCCGTTCAGGAACACGCGGTTCATCGCGATCTCGGCGCTTCCCGCGCGCGAGTACCGGCCGCTTGCGCTCAGGTCCGGATGCGACGAGTTCTATGCGAAGCCCATCGACCCGCGGGTGCTCGAGCGGCTCCTGGGAGATGCGAGCACGCCAGGCAGCCCCGATTAGTTCTTTTGGACTAACGTGGTCGACCCAGCCCCCTACGGCCGAGCGGAGCGTATATTCCGCGTCGCGGCCGCACGGTTGGGAGGGGGGACGATGAGCCTGCGAGCGACGGACCGAGCTGCGATCCTGAGCATGGCACGGAGCAAATTCCTCGACGGGCTCGACCGCGCTGACCGGGCGCGCTCGAAAGTCGAGCGCGCGAACCAGCAGATATTCATCTCGCTCGTCCTGATCGACAACGCAAGACGCCGGATCGCGCGGCGTTCCCGCGATAACGCTTAGGCCTCTGCCCGCCGCAACGGCATCAGCAGCCGAAGCACTTCGTCAGGCTTGCACGGCTTCACCATGTGGTGGTCGAAGCCGACGCGCTCCGCGACCATCCGGTCGGGCGATTCCTTCCACAATCCGGTGATGGCGATGAGCAAAGGCCTGCGAATGTCCGTGAACGAATTTCGGATGGCTTGCGCAATGGCGTAGCCGCTCAGGCCCGGAAGACCGATGTCCATGATCACGGCGTCGGGTCTGAAGAGGCTCACCGCCGGCAACACGTCCTTTCCGCTGTACACCCGATGCACCACGTGGCCTTCATGCTCGAGGACGCACGCGAGCGCGTCGACCGTGTCGCGATCGTCGTCGGCGACCAGAACGCGCAGCGCGTTGCGAATCGTTCGACGCTCGAGTCGCGAAGCCTCGAAGGACGGGCTTTCCATCCGGAGAATTTACGCCCGGAATTGTTACCGATGGAAGGTGCGCGCCCCTTGCAACCAGACGTCCTTGTAGTCAACGCATTACAACCTCGTCGTCCATTAGGAAGCCGGGTGAGCTCGGACCACCGATGGATGAGGGATTTGGAATAAGTAGCAAACGTATCGGCCTTAAGCATGGCCCACCGTGGAACGCGGATACTGAGCGGATGACCTACCGTTCGGCTGACTGGAGCCCCGTGCCAGGTTCCCGGCTGTGCCCGAAATGCGGTGGACATTTGCGGCGCGTTCGCAGGAACGCTCTCGATCGGCTCGTAAGTCTCGTTTGGGAACTGAAGCGGTACCGCTGTACCGCGTGCGGGTGGAGAGGTGCGCTTGGCAATCAGAAAGAAGACGGCACGGGCCGGTTGCCGTAGCGCCACGAATCCCGCCGGCGGGCCGCTTGAGGAGTACCTAAGCGGCGACTATTCGAATCCGACAAAAGGGCGTAGGTTGAAGTCGTCTGGGCGTCGATTGCAGGATTCAACGTCCCAGCGCTACAGAAGCTCGTACCTCGGCGCCGTACAAACTGGAAAGCTTTCCAGCCACTGCGCCCAGGGCTGACCTTACCAAACGGTACCCAATGCAGAGTGTGCATACCGGCGCGCTCCGCGCCGGCAAAGTCGACGACTCCGCCGACCCTCGAGTCCTGTGGCGCGAGCAGGTAAAGGACAGCAGAGAGCGCGCCCGACTGCTGTGTGAGCAGAGCAAGCTACTTCGCGAAGAGTGTCAACGCACGCGCGCCAAGGCGCGTTCGACCCGAGCCCTACTTGAATCTTCGCGGCGCGCGATTGGCGTGTCTCGTACTCTGTTGGTCCTGGCGAAAGCCTGAGCGCGGATCGCTTCCCTCAGCAGGCGGTGGGCTTGGCTCCAGGCCAAGAAAGATCCGGCGCAGTCTTTCCGATTCTTCCAGACGCGTCTTGGTGCGCCCGATCCGCTCGAGGCTGGAAGCTATGAGGTCCCGGTGCCGGGAGCGTCTGGTTAAGTCGGCCATGCCGCACGCCGTTTGGACAGGCGGATTTTGCCGTTTCCGTTGTGCCGCTGTACAGGCCCCTCGGAAGCGCGCATAGTGCGCGACACCTTCGCGCCGTACAGGCCGAATAACCCTCCGGCCACTTCGCCCAGACGTAACCGCCCGGCTATCCGACGCGGCGCAGCGCCAGATCAACGTCAATCGACTTCTGCTCGAACGGCAGAAGAGATACCTCGAGCACTCCAGACAGAAGATCCTCGCTAGGCACGCGAAGAGGATGGGCGGCCAGCAGCCACCGCGCGGGGCCGCACCTTTCCCCTCCCGCGCAACGCATCTGTACGACGTGTGAGGTCGGCGGACCATTCCCGCAGCTCTCTCGACCACGCCTTCAAAAACTTGCTGCGGATTCGCATGGCGCTGTCCGGGTTCTTCAGCATCTCGATGATGCACTGCGCATCGTCCACATGAACGGCGAGCGCGATCTTCGGCGCGCGTCCATCGAGGAAATGCAGCTCCCGCCCGTTCCGCCTGAACAGTCCGCCGCGTAGGTCTGCGCGTCTGAGCGTGCGTAGGACTCTTTGCCCGTCGGGAGAATACTCGTAGAGCGGAATCACGCTCGCTACGACATTTGCGATGCTCTCCAGGGGAGGCGGTTGTACAACGGCATAGACCGCCCGGCGGATGCTCATCAACGCCAATTCCAGCGGCACCAAGTTATGCGGCAAGCGGTCGTTGCGGCCCAGCATGGCGCTAAAAATAGCGGCCCCTATTTGACAATGCAAGGTGGCCTGGGCGCGGGCCGCCTGAAGGTCGCCAAACGGCGACTGTTCAACGCGGACAAAGGAGCGCAGGCCGGCTCCTCCGGGCGGCGATTGTCAGCATCGACGTCCAGTCCCGCACGTACGCCCACGCGCGTGCCACGCGCGACCTGCTGGAATCTTCGCGGCGCCCGATCGGCATGTCGCGCACTTTGTTCGTCCTGTCCGAGCGCTGACCAGGCGGCAACGCCGAGCTTCGCCCTGTCTACCTTAGGGGGTTCCGCCTAAAGGAGGATCTCCCAAGCGTGTCGCTTAACAGTCCGCGCGTAAGCTCTCTGGATCCAGTAAGACGCCTCGATCCACGGCCATGACGCAAGGAAACATGCTTGAACGCTATAGCATTCTCCATGAGTTAGGACGCGGCGCGGCAGGCGCAACCTACGAGGCGCGCGATCGCACGACCGGCGCGGTCGTTGCGCTCAAGAGGCTCGATGCCGCGTTATTGAAGCAGTCCGAGCCGAACTTCGCCGGCTGCGTCCTGAAGCAGGCGCGTTCCGCCGGGCAGCTGCGCCACCGCAATGTCGCCAAGATGGAGCACGCCGGCGAAGCTGGCGGCACGGTCTACATCGCGGCGGAAATGCTCGAGGGCGAGAGCCTGCGCGAGATCCTCGACAACGGGCCGCTCGCGATCGCGCGCGCGATCCAGATCGCCCGCGACATCGCATGCGGGCTCGCGTATGCGCATCTCGAAGGCGTGGTGCACGGGCGCCTCAAGCCGTCGAACATCATGATCTTGCGCTCGGGCGTGGTGAAGATCACCGATTTCGGCATCGGCCCGCTCCGGCAGGCCGTGCCGCTTTCCGGACCGCGGACCGGCTCCCTGAGCTACATGTCCCCGGAGCAAGTGCGGGGCGAGGCGGTAGACCATCGGGCCGACTTGTTCTCGCTCGGCGCCGTGTTCTACGAAATGCTCGCTCACCGGCCACCCTTCGAAGGCGACTCGCCGAAGGCAGTCACCGAGAACATTCTCCATGCCAAGCCGCGGCCGCCGAGCGAGCTGAACCAGCACGTTCCACGTGGGCTCGACAAGATCGTCCTGAGCATGCTCGCCAGGCAACCGGCCGACCGGATGCCCGGCGCCCCCAGTCTGCTCCACGAGCTGAAGCGCCTCGAGGAAGGGCTCGGGCTGAGCTCGGGCGCAAATGACGCGAGCGACGAACCGACGGCAAGCGTGCCGCCAGCCCGGGCCGCGCCCGGCCTGCGGACGCCCGACCCGAACGGCTTCGAGCCCGCGCCCGTGCATGACGCCGCTCCGGTCGCGCGGCATGGTGAAGCGTTCCAGCAGGGCGATCAAACAATCGATCGCGAGGCCTTCGACTATCACAGGGCAATGATGCGGCGCGAATCCAGGGCGAAACGGTCCTCGCGATTGCGGCCTGCAATGTTTGCGGCGCTCGCCCTGGTGCTCGCCGTCCTCGGTGTCGGACTCGCAGGCGTCATGGGACTTCCCGGCTTCACGGGACTTGCCGGCTTCATGACTGACTTGCCAGGCCGCAGCAAACGAGGCATCGCCACAAGCCCCGTACCGGAAGTGCCTGCGACGGCGCCGGTGGCGTCGCGCCCAACCGCACCTCCACTTGTGGCGGTGGCGGCCAAGGAACCGCTGATCGCGCCCGATGCGCCGCAGCCATCGCCGCCACGCATCGTGGGCGAGGAGCAAGCGAAGCAAGAGCCATCAGGCACCCCGTCGACCCCGGCACCGATGCCGGCGAAACCGCTGGCGCCCGAGCAACCTGCATCAGCTGACGCCGCGCCGCCGCTCCCGCGGGCGATGCAAGCGACAGCAGCGCAGGTTCCTGCGCAGCAGCGTGACGCCACCGCGCGGGTCATCGTCGCGGTATCGCCGGGAGGCGAGATCTACATCGATGACAAGCACTACGGCACGACACCGCCGATCACGAGCTTCGAGCTCCAGCCGGGAATGCATCGCATCGAAGTTCGCAGCGGGTCGCGGAAGCCGTATTTGACTTACATGACGGTTCAGGCGGGCGAAGTGCGGCGCATCCGGCACGACTTCGAAGCAAAGCCGAGCCGTCCATCCGGCTGATTCCAGGGGCTGGCGTCCCCACGGTTTCAGCCGTGCACCGCAGCAAGCGTCACGATAGTACGCTGGCTATATTCAGGTCCGATTAAAGCGCCTACGCTGAACTCGTCTGACTGTCGATCAAGGATCGACATAGAGGTTGCCGATGCAGAGTGTGCATACGCGCTCGCTTCAAAGGGCCGCCGAGCTTGTCGGTGGGGTCGATACACTCGCTCATCGCCTAAACGTGTCGCCCGAGAAGCTGGAGTATTGGCTCAGCGGCGTATTGCCAGTGCCGACCGAGGTATTCCTCGCCTTGGTGGATTTGATCCTCGAAGAACATCTCTCGGAGGCGAGCCGCAACTCCGAGGTCGCAGCAAAATAAACATCTCGACGAACCGGTGAAGATGGCACGCCGCAGTAGCCCGCGCGCCGCACACACGCTTCACGCGTCAGGTCCCCCCCCGGCGGGCGCCCCGGAGCGCTTCAGCGTCATTGACTATTTTTGCCGAAGCGGTCCGTAGCGACCTGGCTTTCTGTATCAGTGTTCGCGCGAGATCTCTTATCACTCGATTGCGGATGCGCAACGCGCGCTCTGGATGCTTGAGCATTTCGACGACGCAGTCGACGTCGTTCACCTGTACCGCCAAACGAAATTTTGAAGGTCGGCCATCCAGGAAGATCAACTCTCGGCCGCCGTCCCGGAAAACGCCAGCTCGAATAGGGTTCGGCAGCGGCTTGGGCACGTGCCGTGCATCGTCCGAGTACTCCCAAATCGGCACTGTCGATGCGATGAATGTAGCGATCGCATTCGGCTCGGTCGAAACCGGCAACGTGCTGGCCGAGAACCGCGATTGCACCAGGGTTACGGCCAGCGCGAGCGGTACAAGCGTATGCGGCAGCCGGTCATCTTGACCGATCATCGCCTTATTTTGCTCCTCCGAGATGACCTACGGGAAGGCAGCGGGACCCGGCGCGCGACTCCCTGCGGACCGGAGCGTGCTCCTAAGTCAGCTAAATTTGGCGTCGCCTAGCTGGCGCGTCCGCCCGCCACGACGATAAAGGGCCCCCGCCGCACGCCCTTTACTTCCGGCTCTGGCGTGACTTGATCGCCGCGCTCAAGAGCACGCGAGCGCCGCATAACGCCTGAAACCGCCCTGAGAAGAGCGGAATGATTGCGCACGTTGCGGGATCGGTGGAGAAGCCCCCCCATCTTCTTCTTCAACTCCGCAGTAGCCCCGTGCAGCTCGATCGCCCTTTTTTGGGCGGCCACGATCCGTGCAAAGAGACTGGTTTCCAAGAACGTCAGCGGCGTATCAGGAGGAGCCCGCAAAGCCTAATGAACGGGAAAGCTTCGCGCAATCGCGGTTTGGTCGATAGGAAGATCGTCGCGCTGTGGGCGTCTGAGCCAACCATCATGAAGATGGCGTCCCCACGGGGATTCGAACCCCGGTTACCGCCGTGAAAGGGCGATGTCCTAGGCCTCTAGACGATGGGGACTGCGGGTCGGTTGGTGGAGGTAACCGGGATCGAACCGGTGACCTCTTGCATGCCATGCAAGCGCTCTCCCAGCTGAGCTATACCCCCGACCGAGGGGCGAAATTATAGCGCGGGTGCGAATCCGGGGTCAGCGCCCGAATTGGTTTTTGCGTACGCGAGAACGAATTCGGGCTCTGACCCCGAATTCAGCTCCTGCAAGGTCCGACGCGCCTGCCGGAGGTCTTGGTGTAGGTCTCGACGCGGTAGCCCTGGAATTCGCCGGTCATCCACAGATCGCTGACCACCGTGCCGCGGCCGGTAAGCCGCGCGACGCCGTGGCCGCGCAGGTTGCTCTTCGGGCACGACACGGTCCAAAGCATCGAGTCCTCTGTTTTCTCGCCAGGCGTGAGCTCGCAGGGCCCGGTCTGGCTCTGGCGCGCCATCCAGCGCTCCGGATCGTCGGCGTCCTCCTGCCTGATGCAGCGCCTGAACACGCTCGCTTGCTCGCCAGGCCGGATCGGCGCGCTGGTGACGGTGGTGACGGCGTTGAACTCCCATTCGCCGGGTTCGAGGCTTTGCGAAAAAGCCGGCCCGCACGCGAGCGTCATCAGGATGGCCAGGGCTCGTTTCACCAGCGAATTCGGGATCAGCTCTTGCACGGCCCCAGGCGCTTGCCGGTGGTGCGGGTGCTGGTCTGGATGCGGTAGCCCTGGATCTCGGTGGTCATCTGCAGCTCGCTCTCCACGGCGCCGGGGCCGGTGAGCCGCGCGACGCCGTTGCCGCGGGAGTTGGTCTTCGGGCAGGAGACTTCCCACTTCATCGAATCCGCGGTGCGCTCGAGCGGCTTCAGCTGGCACGGCCCGGTCGCGCTCTGCTGCGCCATCCAGCGCTCGGGGTTCTCGGCGTCCTCCTTGCGGATGCAGCGCTTGAAGACGTTGTTCTGCGCTCCGGTGACCAGCGGCGAGGTGGTGACGGCGTTGAATTCCCACTCGCCGGGCTCCAGGCCTTGAGCAAATGCTGCTCCGGACGTGAAGAGGAGGAGGGAAAGAAAAATCGTTTTGTTCATCAATCCTCGCTCAAATGGCGCGAAAGGCGAAGCAGCACGGTCTCGCGGCCGAGGAGCTCGAGCACCGCGTCGATCGAAGGCGTCTGCGTGCGCCCGGTGACGAGGCGGCGCAGCGGCATCGCGAGCTGCGGCATCTTCAGGCCGTTCGACTTCACCGCTTCCTTGATCGCTTCGCTGATCGCCGCGCGCTCCCAGGGAACCGCGGCAAGCCGGGCGCGCAGCATCTGCAACGCTTTTTCAACGCTCGAATCCCAATCCGGTTTACCCGGATCCACGTCGACGGCGTAGAAGAGCATCGCTTCGTCGGCGAGCTGCGGGATGGTGCTCGCGCGGTCCTTGAGAAGCGCGACGACCTTCTCGAGCGCCGGCCCGCCGGCGACCTGCGCGCCGCGCTTGCGCAGCTCGGGCTCGACCAGCGGGGTGAGGCGCGCGTCGGCGGCCTCCTTAAGGTACTGCTGGTTGATCCAGGCGAGCTTCTCGGGATTGAACTGCGCCGCCGAGCGCGACACGTGGGCGAGATCGAACCACTTCACGAGCTCGTCGCGCGAAAAGATCTCCGCGTCGCCGTGCGACCAGCCCAGCCGCGCGAGGTAGTTGACCAGCGCCTCCGGCAGGTAGCCGAGGCTCGCGTACTCCATGACGCTGGTCGCGCCGTGGCGCTTCGAGAGGCGCTCGCCGTCGGGGCCGAGGATCATCGACAGGTGGCCGAACTGCGGCAGGGTCTTCCCCAGCGCGTTGAAGATGTGGATCTGGCGCGGCGTGTTGTTGACGTGGTCGTCGCCGCGGATGACGTGCGTGATGTCCATGTCGAGGTCGTCGACCACCACGCCGAAGTTGTAGGTCGGCACGCCGTCGGCGCGCAGCAGCACGAGGTCGTCTAGCTCGGCGTTGGGAAAGCTGATCGGCCCCTTCACGAGGTCGTTCCAGCCGACCTCGCCCTCTTCCGGCGTGCGAAAGCGCACCACCGGCGCGACGCCTTTCGGCGGCGTCAATCCCAGCGCCTTTGCGCGCTCCGGGCGCCAGCGGCCGTCGTAGCGCGGTTTTTCCCCTTTCTCGACCTGTTGTTTCCTGAGGGCCTCCAGCTCTTCCCGCGACATGTAGTCGCGGTAGGCGTGCCCGCCGGCGATGAGCGCCTCGGCCACCTCGCGATAGCGCGCGAGGCGCTGCATCTGGAAGAACGGGCCCTCGTCCCAGTCGAGGCCGACCCAGCGCATGCCGTCCAGGATCGCCTGCACCGACTCGGCGGTGGAGCGCTCGAGGTCGGTGTCCTCGATGCGCAGGATGAACTGGCCTCTGTAGTGCCGGGCGTAGGCCCAGCAAAAGAGCGCGGTGCGGACGCTGCCGATGTGGAGGTAGCCGGTGGGGCTCGGTGCAAAGCGCGTGCGGACCGTCATGGGAAGACGCAATTTTAATGTTGATCCGACCCCATTTATTGGGCGTAGACTGGCTGCGGAGTCCTTCAACGGGGGAGGAGTCATGAAACCGTCAGGTACCGCGCTCGCGGTCGCTACGCTATTCGCTTTCGCACTCATTTACCCACTTACCAATGCGCTTGCCCACGACGACGCGGCCGGCCCGCGCGGCGCGAAGCTCGGCAAGGTGCAGTTCAAGACCACGTGCAGCGCCGAGGCGCAGAAGCAGTTCGAGGTGGCGCTCGCGCGGCTGCATTCGTTCCACTTTCCCGAGACCATCAACGCGTTCAACGCGGTGACGAAGATCGACTCGAGCTGCGGCATCGCGTACTGGGGCCTTGCGGTGGCGAACCGCCCCAACCCGCTGGTCGGCCCGTGGGACAAGGCCACGCTGCAGCGCGGGCTCGACTGGGTGAACAAAGGCGAGTCGGTCGGCGCCAAGTCGCAGCGCGAGCGCGACTGGCTCGCGGCGATCAAGCTGTTCTACCAGGACCACGAGACGCTCGACCAGACGACGCGCACCGCCAACTACGAGAAGGCGATGGAGCGACTGGCGAAGAAGTACCCCGACGACGTCGAGGCGCAGATCTTCCACGCGCTCGCGCTGAACGAGGTGTTCGACCACAAGGACATGCAGCCGCTGCTCAAGGCGGCGCGCATCCTCGACCCGCTCGACAAGAAATACCCCGAGCACCCGGGCATCACGCACTACCTCATCCACAGCTACGACTTCGCGCCGATCGCGCAGAAGGGCATCCCGGCGGCGAACAAGTACGCGCAGATCGCGCCGGCCGCGCCGCATGCGCTGCACATGCCGTCGCACATCTACTCGATGGTCGGGATGTGGAACGAGTCGATCCAGGCCAACCTCAAGTCGAACCAGGAGTCGGTGCGCTATTCCACCGAGGCGAAGCTCGACGGCGTGCTCGCCGGCGTGCCGCACGCCAACGATTTCATGACCTACGCGCACCTGCAGCTCGGCCAGGACCGGAAGGCGAAGGCCCTGATCGCGGAAAGCGAAAGGATGACCAAGGTGATCGGCCCGGTCTCGGCGGGCCAGATGGCGCGCGCCGCGGTTCCGGCGCGCTACTACCTCGAGCGCCAGGACTGGCAGGGCGCCGCGCAGTTGAAGCCGCTCGGCACGCCATGGCTGCCCGCGGAGGCCATCACTCATTTCGCGCGCGCCATGGGCGGGGCGCGCAGCGGTGACACGGCAGCGGCGAAAGCCGATCTCCAGAAGCTGCAGGACCTGCGCAGCGCGCTCGAGAACGCGAAGCAGTCGTACTGGGCCGAGCAGGTCGAGATCCAGGTTCTCGCTTCCACCGCCTGGCTCGCGAACGCGGCCGGTGACCGTGGAGAGGCGCGGAAATACATGCGCGCCGCCGCCGATCTGGAGGACGCGACCGAGAAGCATGTCGCGATGGAGAACCGACTCTACCCGATGCGCGAGCTGCTCGGCGACATGCTGCGCGAGCACGGCGACGACGCCGCGGCGCTGAAGGAGTATCAGGTTTCGATGAAGAACGCGCCCAAGCGCCTGCGCGGCTTCTACGGCGCGGCGATGGCGGCGAACGGCACCGGGCAGAAGAAGCTCGCCGCGACCTACTGGGCGAAGCTTGCCGAGCTCACCAAGAACGCCGACAGCGAGCGCTGGGAGATGGTGCAGGTGAAGCACCAGCTCGCCGCGAAGTGAGGTTTTTCTTCGCCTTGTTGTTGGTGTGCAGCACGGCGTTTGCCGAACCCGGGGAGGACGACGCGAACGCGGGCGTCGATTCCGACTACGTGGCGGGCCGCCGCGCGATCGAAGCGAAGGACTGGCCGAACGCGATTCGCCTCCTCTCCTCGGCGGCGCTGCGCGACACGCGCAACGCCGAGATCCAGAACTATCTCGGCTACGCCTACCGCAACACCGGCGAGCTTTCCTCGGCGTTCAAGCACTATGCGCGCGCGCTGCAAATCAACCCGCGCCACCGCGGCGCGCACGAGTACCTCGGCGAGGCTTACCTGATGGTGAACAACGTCGGGAAGGCGGAAGAGCACCTCGCCGCGCTGAAGAGCATCTGTCTCCTGCCTTGCAACGAAACGGGGATTCTCGAGCGCAAGATCAGCGAATACCGGAAAGGAAAATAGAAAAAAGGGTCTGACCCCTTTTTCTAGTCGCTGCCGCCTTCGACCTGGAAGCGCTGGGTGCGCCAGCGCAGCATCCCGCCGGAGAGGTTGGCGACTTTCTCGAATCCCGCTTTGCCGAGCATCAGGGTCGCCTGCGCCGAGCGTGCGCCCGAGCGGCACACCACCACGATCGGCTTCTCGCGACCGAGCTTGGCGGCGTTCTCGGCCAGCGTCCCGAGCGGGACGAGGCTTGCGCCCGGGATGTGGCCGAGCGGCCCGTTGAATTCGTCGAGCTCGCGCACGTCGAGTATCTGGACCTCGCGCAGGTGCTCCTCGAGCCAGTTCGGTTGCACTTCCCAGATGCCGGCGAACGTGTAGGTAAGCGCACCCCAGTCCGGGTTCTCGGTGGTGCTCTGCTGGGGCTGGCCGCACTTCAGGTTCGCCGGCACCGCGAGCTCCATCTGCTTCGGATGCGGCAGCCCGAGGTGCCTCATGTAGCCGACGAAGTCCTGCTCCAGGATGCCTTCGGCGAGGCGCGGATTGTAGAGCTTCTCCTCGCCCACGCTCGTGGCGGTGAGGCCGCGGTAGTCGTGACCCGGGTAGAGGGTGCATTCCTCGGGAAGCGTGAAGATCTGCGAGCGGACCGAGCGGAAGAGCTTGCCCGGGTCGCCCTGCTGGAAGTCGGTGCGCCCGCAGCCCCGGATGAGCAGCGCGTCGCCGGTGAACGCCATCGACTGGTCGTCGAGCACGTAGGTCGTGCAGCCGCCGGTGTGGCCGGGCGTGGCGCGCGCCTCCAGGTGCCTTCTTCCGAAGGGAACGGTTTCACCGGCTTGAATGTACTTGTCGGCCCCTTCCGCGCCGCTCGAGGCGGAAATCGCGATCTTGCCGCCAAGCCTCTGCCGCAGCAGCCAGGCGCCGGTGACGTGGTCGGCGTGCACGTGCGTCTCCAGCGTCCACTTGAGGCGCAGGCCGAGCTCCTCGATCAGCGCGGCGTCGCGCCGCGCCTGCTCGAACACCGGATCGACGAGCAGCGCCTCGCGCGAGGCGCCGTCGGCGAGCAGGTAGGTGTAGGTCGCCGACTGCGGGTCGAACAGCTGGCGGAAGACGAGCATGGCAGCCGCACTTTACGCCACCGCCGGCTGGTCCGCACGGCACATGCGGCCACTCCTTACGACACCTTTCGACGCCGAGCGTCCCCCTGCATAGTGCTGGAGCCGCATCGAGGAGGACTGTCATGGCCGTCGCCGCCGTCGCCGACCGCGAAAAAACCGATTCCCTCCTGAGCTACTACGACGAGCATGGCTACGTCGTGGTGCGCAACCTGATTTCCAGGGAGCGGATCGCCAACCTCCTCGCGCTCTACGCGCGCGACATCGTGCCGTCGCGCCAGCGTTTCTTCCGCCAGAGCTCGAGCTGCTACGAGCGCAACCGCATCAATCCACAGGGCCACGTGCGCCAGTCGTTCCTCGACATCCACGACTATGAGCGCTTTCCCGAGTTCAGCGCCGCGTCGCGGGACATCTTCTGCGGCCAGGAGATGATGGAAACGGTCAGCGCGATCACCGGCGCGCCGCACCATAACCTGATGCAGACGATGCTGTTCGATCTCGGCACGGCGAGCGGGCCGCATCAGGACCGGTATGACCTCGACCGCATCCCGAACGGCTCGCTGATCGCCGCCTGGATCGCGCTCGAGGACATCCGCGAAGAGGCCGGGCGGTTCTACGTCATGCCGGGCACGCACGAGCGCTGCATCAAACGCATCGGGGATTACGTCGAGCAGCACCGCTCGTCGCGGTTCGCGCCGGCGCTGCGCCAAGGCGACGTCCTGCTCTGGAACCCGCGGGCGGTGCACGGCTCGCTGCCGACGCGCGACGAGCGATACTCGCGCAAGTCCCTCACCGCGCACTACCTCCCCTCGCACCAGGGCTTCGACAAGCATTACAAGGAGTACGAGGGCGTGCGGTTCTACCGCAACCAGCCGGAGTATTCGCTGCTCAATCACGTGGTGTACGCCTTGAAGGCCAGGCTGCGCCAAGGCAGCGCCTGAGCCCGGCCGCCCCAGGGTCTTTTTGCTAGAATGCGGCCCTTCGCGGGCCGGGTGCTTAGCTCAGCGGTAGAGCACTTCCTTCACACGGAAGGGGCCACAGGTTCGATCCCTGTAGCACCCACCAAACATCAAAGGCTTACGCTAAGGACGAAGCCGTAGTACGAAAAAAGTATGAATCCATCAGCAACCTGAACGTGAGCAAGAGGCGCTTCCCCGAGGGCGTACCGGTCGACGTCGCAGTATTGCAGGAGAAATTCAACGACGTGGAACGGGCCATCAAGCTCATCGCGGAGCTCGAGCACGAGATTCGGCCCGCGATCGCCGCGCGGTGTGCGGAGCCTGCGGCTTCACCACTGATTGGGTCAGGCTCGCCAGCGTGGCTGAAAAGCTCTGGAACGAGGCGAAGAAGAAGTAGCGCGACTGCGCGCCCCGGGGCGCTCAGCTTCCAGGCCCTCGACGCGATCAGGACGCGCTACCTCAAGCGCCCAGGCGCGCGGGCATAGAAACAAACGTCAGCGACGGCCCAAGGCAGCCCCACTTTCGTGGGGCTATCTCATCCGCGCATCAACGGAGCGGCTGCGGCTCGCCGTACAGAAAGTCGTCCATCATGACGATGTCGTGCTTTCGATCATCATTCGGCCCTGGGCCGACGTTTCCAGCCGTAATGCGCACACGGGCGATGCGCGCGTCGGGAAAGACGATGCCAAGGAAGGACAGCCCTCCATCCCCCGGAGAGGCCGGGACGGAGCCGATAAAGAGCAGATCGCCGTCAGCGTCAAAGTATTCGATCAGCGTGCTCGCGTTGCGGTTTCCGTCCCTCTTGTCATGCCCGCTCCCATCGGGCTGGTCCACGTCGGTGAACACCGCGCCGAAGCCACGGACCAGTGCGGGTTGTGTCCCCAGGGTGCCAGGGACGAAGAACAAGGCTTCGGTGATGTTGCTGCCTACCGGGGTGAACAGGCGCTGAGGGCTGAAGGTGCGGAAGATGGTGCCATAGGTCGGATTGTCGAAGAGTTCCACAAGGCCGCCCTGCGGCCCGCCCGCGACGGGGGCCTGCGCAAGGCCGGTTCCCGGTGTGATGAACTGACCGCCCCGGGTGTTGAGGAATACATTGAACGGCGTTACCGGGACATCCGTATTGAGGTTCGCACCGCCGCCGTCCCAGTTGATCTCGCGGCGACCGTTGGCAAGCGGCCCTGCGCTGTTGCCATTGTTGGGATTACCCAGAGCCGCCCGAAAATCATCGACCGAGCCCTGAATCGAGGTTGCATCCGGCCCGGCTGCCTGGAACACAGTCGGCGGAACAAATTCCTTCTTGTCGTCATCGTGGTCCCTGTCCGCCGCAAGCGCACTGCCGCAGGCGAGAAGAGCGACGAACAACGACGTACGAATCAGCGATTGCATGGTATTCCTTTTGGTTGGGTGAGAGAAAACGCCGCGAGCCTACGCGCGGCGGCGCGCCGAAGGGAAAGAATTACCCTGCCGATACCACTGAAACGCTGCCGTTACAGGACTTCTACTTCTCCAGCGATTATTTCGCGCCTTGACTTCATCGAACGACTACTCGGCTTGGGGAGAACCATGAACTTGAGCTATTGCATCCTGTCTTGCGCCGCGCTGGTCGCGGTCTCGTCGCGCGGCTAACCCTGATTGCATACCGCGTTTCGTATTTGGCTGAAACCGTCGGTTATTCAAGGCTGCGCCCTGCCCTATGGAGGAAGCAGGTGCCATTCACGGCCGACCATAGACGGGGAACGAGCGAAGTGGAGCGAATAGCTTAGGTACTTCGACTGCGTTTCCTCATCACGTTTAGTAATTGCGCATCGAGCCATGTGGCGAGATCGACTCCCATATAGACAGTTCCTTCTTCAAACGAGCGTCCAGGAGTCACTTCTAGTCGACCGTTGGGATGCGAGATCGTCACAGGCCCAAGGCATTTCCATATACCGTCTTTCTCGCGCCGGAACGAAGTGAAGTACTCTTCCACGTCATAACCCGAGCAAAGGACATTCCGCGCGGCGGCACCCCTGCAAAACTGGTCGCGTAACGAAAAGTAGCGAACAGGGCGCGAGAATGGGCAGCGCTCAGCCTGCCTTGATGCGGTTCAATGCTTCAGTGCCAGCCCGAGGACTTATCGGCCGGTGTGCCGTGCGCGCTGATGATGTCCACCACGAGGAGGAAGATGCGTGGTGGTACGTCGACCTTTCCGTTCATCATCATGCGAACGGTACCCACGGAAAGATCGAGGCGCGCGGCAAGTCGATTCGCACCGCCCAGCAGCTCTGCCGCCTTTTCCACCGAGCGGCTGTATACGTCTCCCATGCGTCGATCATTTCCCGGCGTTGGCTTGGAGCTTCGGCGCCTTGTCGAGCTCTTCGAGCAGCGTCTCCGGCTTGACCGGCTTCACGAGGTGCAGCTGGAATCCCGCCTCGCGAGAGCGCTGCTTGTCGTGGTCGCTTCCGTAAGCGGTCACGGCGATGAGCCTCACGCGCGCTGTCGTCGGATTGTTGCGCAGAGCCGTGGCGAGCTGGTAGCCGTCGGTATCGGGCAGGCCGATGTCGCAGAGAACGACGTCGGGCGAAGTCTTCTCTGCCGTCTCGATGCCTTCCCTGCCGCTGAATGCGACTGAAACGGTGTACCCGCAGAACTCCAGCAGCTTTCTGAGGCTCAGCGCCGAATCGTGATCGTCTTCCACGACCAGCACGTGCCTGTTTTTCTTCGCGTCCAGCGCCGGAAGCTCGGGCCGCGATGGCGGCTCCCGGTCCCGCAACGTTTGAAGGCGACCCCGCAGATTGCTGAGCGCGTTATAGATCTGGAATTTCAGCGCCGCTACGCCTTGAAGCGACCCGGCCTCCATTCCGACATGGCCGTCCTCGGAGAAGAGCAGCTTCGCGCGGCTCTCCACACCGCGGATCAGGACGCGCGTTTCCATGTCATTCACGATTTCTACGGCGCGCGCGCAAACGTCGGACAGCCGCCGCATTCCCTCGATGTCACTGCGGCCGCCCGGGTGGGTCACGACGAGTCGCATCAGCGCGGAATACAGATTGAGCGCTTCGTCCAAGTCGCGCTTAGGCATTTCGTGAGCCCCCCTGGTGGATCTACCAGCAGCCCATGCTACTTGCCAACCGGGTGGCTTGCCCGTCGCGGCGAGCCCTATTTCCGGGTCGCCGAATCTCTACAGAGGCGCCCGGCGAGTCCGGCAGGGCCGAACCCCATGTCAATTAGTGTGAAGGCCGGCCCCGGCGCCCTCGCCGTGGCGTCTAATTCCTGAGCGAAAGCACCTTATCTCGCTGTACTGAGCCATGGCGCCCCAGACGCACAACGACGTTTCGGACCTCACCGCGGTGTATCAGCGCACGCCGGTGGGCGCCGACACCTGGGTGCGCGCCGACGACACCACCAGCCTGCGCAACTTCCAGATCGTCGCCGCGGCCGCGCAGGCGCTCGAGCGGCTCGGGCGGATCGAGATCATGGAGACGCACGAGGGCGACGAAGGCAACCTGCGTCTCATCGACGGGTTCCGCATCCGTCGCTTGAAATAGCGAAAGCGTCGAGGGACGCGTAGCGCGATCGCTACGCGAGGGGCGTTTGTTGTCGTTTTTGGACACTTGTCGGCGGACAGGGATCGCTCCAACATGTCGGGCTAGTAGAAACCCCAGGCCCGCCGCCATTTCCGAGCAGGAACTCAAACCGCCGCAGCGCGCCGCCCTGAGCCGGCGCGTCCTCGTGGTCGAGGACGACATCGACTCGGCGCGCAGCCTCACCTGGATCCTGCGCGACATGGGCCACGAAGTCGATTACGCCATCAACGGCTACGTGGCGGTCGACATGGCGGGGAAGCTTCGGCCCGAATTCGTGTTCCTCGATCTCGCGCTTCCGGGCCTGAACGGCTTCGAGGTCTGCGAGAGGCTGCGTCGTCTGCCCGAGTTCAAGGGCACGCGCATCATCGCGGTCACCGCATATTCGCAGGACGAGTACCGCAAGCGCGCGGGCGATGCGGGCTGCGACGGCTATATCGTGAAGCCGCTCGACCCTTTGGCGCTCGCCGCGCTGCTGGTCTGAGCTTAGGCGCGCCCGAGCGGATTAAGTCCCGCCACGCTGAACGAGCCGGTGAAGTCGAGGTCGACGCGGTCGTCGGTCTCGTAGCGCTCGAGCATGCCCTTCTCCTCGAGCTCCTCCAGGACGTCGTTCAGCGCGCCCTCGGACCAGCCGAGCTTCGCGCGCACTTCGCGCGCGTCGGTGTCGTGGACGAATAGGCCGAGCACCCGGCGGTACTCGAGCGGGACGTTCGCTTCCTGCGCGTCCCAGGCCTTGCGGCCGGCTTCGGTGCGGCGGTAGAGAAGCGCCATGCGCGCGATAGTGGCGCCGCGGGCGCCGGGCGGCGAGGAAGCTTGTCCGCCGATCTGCAAGAAACTGTGCTGGAATCAGGCCGTCTGCCTGAGCGCCGTGCGCGTCTCCTCATACCGCCGCATGCGCTCGCGCGCGGCGTCGAGCTCCTCGCCGGCCATGGTCGCGAGCCATTCCTTCATCTCGAGCACCTTCGCTTCGTTCCAGTTCGAGAGGTCGGCGACCAGCGCCTTGTCGTCCGCGCCGCCGCGGCAGGCGGCCAAGCTCGCGAGCAGCAGCTCGTCCGCGCCGAGAAGCAGCAACGAGAGATAAAGCTCCGTTCGAACGTCGTGGTCCACGCCAGGCGCGAAGCATGGAACATACCTAGGCGCCTCGACCGTTGCCGCGGGGCAGGCGCCCGTGCAGGCGCAGAAATTCGCCCAGCAGCTCCGCCTCCCTCACGCGAGGATTCGCGGCGATCTCCCAGCCGTAGTGCGTGGCGCCCGCCGTGCCGTGCGCGCCGGTCTCGAGGTGCTCGCGCAGGCGCGACTGGATCGTCGCGCCGTTGCCGAGCGCGCGGCCGTAGTAGATGAGCTCGGCGTTCTCCCAAAGCGCGAACACGCCGGGATCGCGCGGCGCGCCCCCGACCATGGTCGCGTTGAACGCATAGCGTGGGCTGGCGATCGGCATCTTCGTCAGCGCAAGTTTAAGGCAGCCACGGATCGCTGCGTCTGCGCCACTTGACTGCACCGTATTCCGTACCAAACCCGACCGGAGTGTCACCTATCCGCTACAGCGATTGGCACAGGCTTTGCTGAAAAGGGATATCGAGAACATGGGAATGGAAGGAAGCGAGGATGACATGCCAATCAAGCCCAACGGGGGTTTGTGCAAAGTGCGCGAGCAGATCGTCGAGGACGACGCGAGCGGCCTGATCCTGCAGTTCGAGTGCGAGAACGGGCGCACGCGCCTCATCATCGCGGGCGCATCGCTGCCGTTCGGCAACCGGGAAATTATTTTCGACGACGAGGGACGCGAAGCGGCCGCAGGAACGATGGTCGGGCGCTTCCGGCGACCGTCGTGGCTTACTAAGGTGAAGTAGTCCGGCGCGGACTACGGTGAAGTAGAACGGCGAAGAAGGCTGTCCAGCCACTGGCGCGCGTCGGAGGAACCGCGCGGCGGCAGGTTCATGCAGCGGTCGCGCAGATTCTGCAGCACGTGCTCGATCATGCCGCCGCGGTGCTCCGGCGCGAGCGTGTCGAGCGCGCGCGCGAACGCATGCGCGAAGTGGCTCTTGTCGAGCACGCCGTGCTCGTGCAGCGTCTCGACCAGCACGATATTCGCCGCAGCGAGGCCGGCGAGCGTCTCGAGCACGCTGTCGAATTCCCGCTCGTGCCGGTCACCCATTTCTACTCCTGGAGCTCCACCCGGGCGAGATAGTCGGCGAGCCGCCGGTGCAGATGAACGATGCGCAGCGTGCTGGACTCCTCCGCCGCGCGGCGGATCTCCTCGCCGAGCGCGGTGAGCTCGTCGAGGCCGTAGACGCGCGAGAAGCAGCGGATGTTCTGGCCGAGGTCGCGGATCGCGGCGAGGTCGCCGGCGTGCAGCGCTTCGCGCATGCGCTCGAGGTCGCGGCGCCGGTTCTCCAGGAACCCGGGCAGGAGCTCCTTCACCGAAGGCTCGGCGCGCAGCAGGATCCTGTCTCTCATCCGAGCCTCACTACGCAGCCTGGTCCTGGAGCGTGCGCCAGAGCGTCGCGAGCAGCACGTCGACGTTCACCGGCTTCGCAAGGTAGTCGCTCGCGCCCGCCTCGATGCACTTGTCGCGGTCGCCCACCATCGCCTTGGCGGTGACGGCGATGATCGGCAGCGACTTGTAGCCGTCGAGCTGGCGCACGATGCGCATGGTGTCGAAGCCGTCGAGGCCCGGCATCATCACGTCCATCAGCACGACGTCGATGTCGCGCGCGCGCTTGAGCACCTCGATGCCTTCCTTGCCGCTCTCGGCGTGCATCACGCGCATGCCGTGCTGCTCCAGCGCGCTCGTGAGCGCGAACACGTTGCGGATGTCGTCGTCCACCACCAGCACCTTCTTCTCGGCGAGCTGGTTGGCGGCCTGGGGCGCCACCTCCTCGGCCTCCACCGTCGACACCGGCGCGGGCGCGGGCGTGAGCGCGGCGAGCTCCTCGGGCGACTCGGGCTCGAAGCCGGGCTCGGCCATCGCCGGCTGGTAGGCGAGCGGCAGGTACAGCACGAAGGTGCTGCCTTCGCCGGGGGTGCTGGTGACGCGGATCTCGCCGCCGAGCAGGCGCGCGAGCTCGCGGCTGATCGAAAGCCCGAGGCCCGTGCCGCCGTACTCGCGGCTGGTGGTGCCGTCGGCCTGCTGGAACGCTTCGAAGATGAGGCGCTGCTTGTTCGCCGGGATGCCGATGCCGGTGTCGACCACGGCGAAGGCCACCACCGTGCCGGCGCTCGAGAGCACCGGGTGCCCGGGGCTCCAGCCCGACTCGGCGGCGCGCGCCACGAGCGACACCTTGCCCTTGCTCGTGAACTTGAACGCGTTCGACAGCAGGTTGGTGATGATCTGCTGCAGGCGCTTGGCGTCGGTCTCCATCGCGGCCGGGAGGCTGCGGTCGACCGAAACCACGAACTCCAGGCCCTTGTCGCTCGCCATCTGCCGGAAGGTGCGCTCCACGTAGTCGGTGACGTCGGCGAAGCGCTCGGAGGCGATGTTGAGCGTGACGGTGCCGGACTCGATCTTCGCGAGATCGAGGATGTCGTTGATCAGGGCGAGCAATTCGGCGCCGGAGGAGTGGATGGTCCTCGCGAACTCGACCTGCTTGGGCGTGAGGTTGCCGCCGACGTTGTCGGCGAGCAGGCGCGCGAGGATGAGCAGGCTGTTGAGCGGCGTGCGCAGCTCGTGCGACATGTTCGCAAGGAATTCGGATTTGTACCTGGAAGACAAGGAGAGCTGCTCGGCCTTTTCTTCCAGCGCGGCGCGCGCCTGCTCGATCTCGCGGTTCTTGAACTCGACCTGGCGCATCTGGTCGGAGAGCTGGCGCGCCTTTTCCTGCAGCTGGTCGTTGGCGGAGCGCAGCTCGTCCTGCTTGGACTTCAGCAGCGACTCCGATTTCTGCAGGTTGAGCGCCTGCTGCTCCAGGCGGTCGTTGGTCTTCTTCAGCTCCTCCTGCTGCGCCTGCAGCTCGGCGGTGAG
>Ga0075423_10000442_pt1 | contig 33342 bp, 36 predicted proteins | sample SoiMethybrSBSTD2_FD_80114 | JGI IMG/M metagenome (GOLD analysis project Ga0075423, IMG submission 80114) | Bulk soil microbial communities from a Populus tree surrounding site in Tennessee, USA - Soil MetaG P. TD hybrid SBSTD2 | ecosystem: Environmental > Terrestrial > Soil > Tree plantation...
CAGGGTGACGATGTCAGCTGTCGTTCTCAGCGATCCCGAGGGGAACGAGTTCTGTGTCCTCGCCCCCATGGCCACCTGAACCACAGCCCCACAGCCGATCTCGTGCGCTGATCGCTCCTGGGCGGAACCGGGTAGATAGCCTGCGACCGACCGAAGGAGGCTGTGGCATGACGCAGACCGTGCGAGACGTCATGACGGATCGGGTCGTGACCGTCCCGTCGACCGCGTCCCTGGTGGACGCGAGCAGAGCGATGGCGGACCACGACATCGGTGACGTGATCGTCGTCGACGACGGGAACGTCTCGGGCATCGTGACGGACCGAGACATCGTCGTGCGCGCGATCGCGAAGGGCTCGGAGCCGAAGACGACGAGCGTGAGGGACGTGCTGAGCGGCCAGGTGCAGACCCTCGGACCCGACGCCAGCGTGGGCGACGCGGTGCGGCTCATGACCGAGGGCTCGATCCGGAGGATCCCCGTCGTCGAAGGCGGACGTCCGGTCGGCATCGTTTCGATCGGCGACCTGGCGGTGGAGCGAGACGCCGACTCCGCGCTCGCCGACATCAGCGCCGCGAACCCGAACAACTGAGTCCGCCGGATGGAGCGTTCACATCAGGGCGAGGGGCCCCCGCCGAACGACGAGGATCCCGACGCCGGACGTGCGACCGAGGACTGGATCCTCGATCGCGACCGGGCGGTGTCGGAGGAGCACGACACGACGGTGGAGGCGCAACGTCGAGGCGAACGCCTCGACGAGCGCCTCCACGAGGAGACGCGCACGGGCGATGAGGTCCCGCGCCCGGGCGTCTCCCTCGGCGAGGGAGACGCCCCCGACGACGAGGCTGACCTGGTCGCGACGGATCTGGGCGAGGACGAAGAGGACGACGATCGCGCTCCCGAGACGGATGCGATGTCCGTCGTCGACGAGCCTCCGGGCGCCACGGATCATCCCGACGACATGATCCGAGAGGACTGAGCCTTCAGGCGCTCCGCGAACGGTCCTCGACGAGGCGGGGGTTCTCGGCCACGACGTCGGAGCCGGGGGTCGGGCCGTCGTGCCAGTGCGGCTTCGCTTCGGCTTCCGCGAGGAAGGTCCCCAGGCGATCGATCAGCTCGCGGTCGTTCGGATCCGCGACCGCGAAGTCCTGGAGGTGGTCCGCGACGTCTGCGAGGGTCACGCGCTCCTTGCCCCGGCGCTCCCGCAGACGCTCGACGCCCGTGATCGGCCGCCGCGTGCCGGCGCCCGATCCCTCTCCGCGCTCGTGCATGCTTGCCTCTGGCAGCATGTACCCCTCGCGAGGGGAGGGAAACGTGGGCGGGACCCTGCAGATCTCGAAGGTCGGCCTGGGCGGCTACGAGTTCGGGGACGATCCCGACTGGGCCGGAGCGCGCGAGGTCCTCTCCGCGGCGATCGACGCCGGCATCGATTGGCTCGACACCGCCGAGCAGTACTTCGACGGCATGAACGAGCTCACGATCGGCCGCGCGCTGCGCGACATCGGCGCCGAGATGACGATCAGCACGAAGGTCGCACCCGCGCCGGACGGCACCGGCTTCGCCCCCGATCAGATCAGGAAGGCATGCCTCACGAGCCTCGAGCGGCTCGGGGTGGAGCGCGTCGACATGTACCTCCTCCACTGGCCCGACGGCACCGGCGTTCGGCTCGAGGAGACGTGGACGTCGATGCGACGACTCGTCGACGATGGCCTCGCTGGCCACGTCGGCCTCTCGAACTTCGACGGGGAGCAGATCGAGCGATGCCTCGCCGTCGGGCCGGTCGACCTGATCCAGGAGGGGCTCTCGCCGATCGATCACCTCGAGACGCGCGAGCTCGCCCGGTGGTCGGCCGAGCGTGGGATCGCCGTCGTCACGTACGAGCCGCTCGCGAACGGGATGCTGGCGGGCGCGATCGGCGCTCCCGAGGACTTCGCCCGGGTGGTCGAGGACTACGAAGCGTGGGGCTTCTGGAAGCGCCTGTTCGCACCGGGCCGCTTCGAACGGTCGCGAGCCGTCGCGGACGGGATGCGAGCCGTCGCGGGGCGGCTGGGGTGCACGCTCGCGCAGGTCGCGATCGCATGGAACCTCCATCAACCCGGTGTCACGGCCACGCTCGCCGGGACGCGGAACCCGGCGCATATCCGCGCCGACGCCGCCGCCGCCTCGATCGGATTGACCGAAGGAGACCTCGCCGAGCTGGACGCGTTGATCCCGTTGGGTCCGACCTTCGCGACGGATGGAGCGGATGGCGAAGGCTGATCCCGTCCGCTGGGGGATCCTGGGCGCGGCCGGGATCGCGTCGTCGGCGTTCCTGCCGGCTCTGGCGGAGGCCGGCGGAGGGCGCCCGACGATCGTCGGCGCGCGCGACGGTGGACGCGCTTCGCGATGGGCGACGGTGTTCGGCGTCGACCGGGGAGTCGAGGGGTACGAGCGGGTGCTCGCCGATCCCGAGATCGAGGCCGTGTACGTCCCGCTCCCGAACTCGCTGCATGCCGGGTGGACGATCGCGGCGCTCGAGGCGGGCAAGGCGGTGTTCTGCGAGAAGCCGCTGTGCGCCAGCGTCGACGAGACCGAACGCGTCCTCGCCGTGGCCGCCGCCGCTCCCCGCCCGCTGTGGGAGGCCTTCGTATTCCCGTTCCATGAGCAGACGCGGCGCGTCCGCGCGCTGATCGGGGACGAAGCCATCGGCGAGCCCCGAGAGATCTGGTCGAGGTTCCACTTCGATCTGGACGACCCGGGCGACATCCGGATGTCCGAGGCCCTCGGGGGCGGCGCGACCCAGGACGTCGGCTGCTACTCGATCCGCCTCGCGCGGCTGCTCTTCGGCGTGGAACCCGTCCTCGCGGGCGCGACGGCCGACGCCGTCTGGACGACGGGCGTCGACGAGGAACTCTGGGGCACGCTTCCCTTCGGCGGGGACCGGAGGATGCAGTTCTCGTGCGGGTTCCGGAGTACCTACGACACGTTCGCGCGCGTGATCGGGCCGGCGGGCGAGATCCGGATGACGAACCCGTTCCACCCTGGTTCGGACGACACGTTCGAGCTCGTCTCGGACGGCGAGGTCGTGGAGCGCGAGCCGGCGGCGCCGAACGGGGAGCGTTCGTTCACGTCCGCGATCCGGCACGTCCACCGCGTGCTCCGCGACGAGGAGGAACCCGCCCACCTCGCCGTCGACGAGGCCCTCGGGAACGCGACGGCGATCGAAGCGATCCTCGCGGCCGCGCGGGACGAGCCCGTGGTGCGAGGTCCGGCGCGTTGACGATCCGCGTCACCCTCGTCCCACACACCCATTGGGACCGCGAGTGGTACGAGCCGTTCGGCGTCTTCGTCGAACGGCTCGTCACGATGATGGACACCCTGCTCGACCTCGCCGCCGACGGGTTCCCGCACTTCCACCTCGACGGGCAGACGGCGATGATCGACGACTACCTCGACCGCCGGCCCGAACGGGCTCGGGAGCTGGCCGATCACGTGCGCGAGGGACGTCTCTCGGCCGGTCCGTGGGTCACCCAGATGGACGAGTTCCTCGTGTCGGGTGAGTCGCACGTTCGCAACCTCCGGATGGGCCTCGAGCGAGCACGGGAGCTCGGCGCGGACCCGATCTGCGGCTACCTCCCCGACCAGTTCGGCCATATCGGTCAGATGCCGAGGATCCTTCGCGACCACGGGCTCAGCTGGGCCATGGTCTGGCGCGGCGTCCCGGCGAAGATCGACCGGTCGACGTTCCGGTGGCGGTCGACCGACGGTTCCGCCGAGGTGCTGTGCGAGTACATGCCCTTCGGCTATTCGAACGGCTCGACGCTCATGGAGGCGCGCACACCCGGCGATCTCGGGCGCGTGCTGCGTGCGGAGGTCGAGCGCATGCGTCCGTTCATGGTCGACGACCGCCTGGCCCTCATGGTCGGCTACGACCACTCGGGGCCGGACGCGACGCTGCCCGAGCGCCTCGATCAGGTCGACGTCCCCGGCATCGAGGTCCGACTCGGGAGCATCCGGGACCACCTGGAGGGGCGGGCGCTCCACGAGCTCCCGATATGGCAGGGCGAGCTGCGGTCCGGCGCCCGCGCGCACCTGCTGCCGAACGTCGTGTCGTCGAGGGTGCACCAGAAGCTGGAGCGCGGGCGCGTCGAGACGCTGCTGGAGCGGCAGGCGATGCCGGCTGCGAGAGGCGTCTCCGGCACGTCCGAAGAGCTCCGACGAGCGTGGACGCTGATGCTCTGGAACGGTGCGCACGATTCGGCGTGCGGGTGCTCGCACGACCAGGTCGCCGCCGACGTCGACGAGCGCTTCGCCGAGGCTCGGCGGCTCGCGGCGGGGATCGTCGGCCGCGCGAGCGTCGTCGCGGACGCGGCCTCGGAGTTCGAAGGGCTCGGCGTGCCGCCGGTCCAGTGGGAGAACGAGGACGGAGCGGCGGTCGAGCTCCGGGCGACGCCGGCGGGCATCGAGGCCGACGGCGTCTCGTTCCGCTTCCTCGATGAGCCGGATGTCGGGGACCTCTACAACTTCTGCTGGGCCATCGAGGGACAGACGCCGACCGGACCCGAACGGGTCGACGTCCACGGCGACCGATTCGAAGCCACCTGGGCCGGCTTGCGGGTGGCGGGCAGGGTCTGGCGGCAGGGGGAGCTCCTCCGGGTCCAGGGTGTGACCCGCAACGAGCGGAAGGACCATCGGCTGCGACTGCACGTGGGACTGCCGAGGAGGCCCGAGACCGTCGTCGCCGGCGCGCCGTTCGAGCTCGTGCACCGTCCGCTCGTCGGCGAAGGCGGCGAGGTAGAGGCACCGTCGTTGACGTGGCCGGCGCGCCATGTCGTGATCGCGTCGGACGTCGCCGTCTTCCACGAGGGTGTCTTCGAGTACGAGGTGGTCGGCCGGGAGCTCGCGGTCACGCTGCTGCGGGCGGTCGGGTGCATCAGCAGCGAGACGTTGCCGGTCAGGCCGTGGGCGGCGGGTCCCGCCACGCCGACGCCGAACGCGCAGATGCTCGGCGAGACCGCGTTGAGCCTGGCGATCCGGGCGACGCCCTAGGGCGCGGGCGCCGCGCCGCATGGGACGATGCGCGCCGTGTCGCGCGAAGAGCCGTACTACCGTCCCGACCTCGCCCGGATCTTCCACCTGGGCTTCGGGTTCCATGCGGACGACTGCGCGCCGGGGATCCTCGCCCTGCTCGAGCCGGTCCGCGAGGGCGGCGGGTTGGTCGTCGAGCTCGGCTGCGGCACGGGGCTGCTCACGCGGTACCTGGTCGACGCCGGGCACCGGGTGATCGCGACGGACGCGTCGCCCGCGATGCTGGACATCGCGCGGGGGTACGCCGGAGGTGCGTTGGAGATCGGCCGCCTCGTCTTACCGGACGACCCGATCCCGGAGGCGGACGCGATCGTCGCGATCGGCCATCCGATCAGCTACCTCCCGGACGAGGCCGCGGTCGACCGGGCGCTCGTCGCGGCGGCGGACGCGCTCCGGCCGGGCGGGATCCTCGCCGTGAACCTGTGCGACCTCACCTGGGCGTCCGAGCGCACGGACTGGCGTCCCCGCGGATGGATCGGGGACGACTGGGCGCTCGTCACGGAGTCCTCGTCCCCGCGGCCGGACCGTTTCGAGTGGCAGATGGCGATCTTCACCGCGAACGGGAACGGCACGTGGCGACGTGACGACGAGCACCACGAGCTCACGCTGATCGATACGACCCGCGTCCCGGCGCTCCTCGCCGGGCACGACGTCGATGCGGAGCTCGGGGACGCGTTCGGAGACGAGCCGCCGACGATCGGCCTGCGCACGGTCGTCGGCCGGCGCCGACCCTGAGGACGGTGTCGCAGCATCGTCGTCACCGGCCGCTGGTACGGTGGCCCGTCTCACTCACGAACCCATGAGCAGGACGACGACCGACCGGACGGACGACCTCGAGGCGCAGCTCGAGCGGCACCGCCGCGAGCTGACCGCCTACGCCTACCGCATGCTCGGCTCCTCCTTCGAAGCCGAGGACGCGGTGCAGGAGTCCTTCCTGAGGGCGTGGAAGAACTTCGACACCTTCGAGGAGCGGTCCTCGCTCCGTTCGTGGCTCTACACGATCACCACGAACGTCTGCCTCGACATGCTCAGCGGGAAGGAGCGTCGAGCCAGACCCATGGACCTCGGACCAGCTCGACCGGCCACCACGGAACTGGGCGAACCGCTCCCGGAGGTGACCTGGATCGGGCCGGTGCCCGACGGCCGGGTCGTCAAGGCTGGCGGGGATCCTGCCGAGGTGGCCGATGCACGCGAGTCGATCCGACTCGCGTTCATCGCGGCGCTCCAGCACCTGCCGCCCAAACAGCGCGCGGTGCTGATCCTCCGAGAGGTGCTCGCGTGGAAGGCCGCCGAGGTCGCGGACCTCCTCGAGACGACGGTGGCGTCGGTGAACAGCGCGCTCCAACGCGCGCGTGCGACGCTCGACGCACTCGACCCCGCGCAGACGGAGATGCTCGACCCCACGGATGCGGAGCAGCGCGCGCTGCTCCGGCGCTACGTCGACGCGTTCGAGCGCTACGACATGGACGCGCTCACCTCGCTGCTCCACGAAGACGCCACGTGGTCGATGCCGCCGTACGAGCTGTGGCTCCAGACGCACGACGACGTCCGGCACTGGTGCCTGGGACCCGGGATCGGGTGCCGTGGCTCGCGATTGATCGCGCGGGAGGCCAACGGCGCGCCGGCCTTCGGGCAGTACAAACCGAGCCCAGACGGGTCCGTCCTGGAGCCGTGGTCACTGCAGGTCCTCGAGATCCGCGACGGCGCCATCGCCGGGATCAGCTTCTTCCTCGATACGCAGCGGTTGTTCCCGTCGTTCGGGCTGCCGCCGCGGCTCGAACGCTGACCGGCCCGACCCGTCGTCGGGCGCCGCATGGCACACGAAGATCTCCGCGAGCCCCATCAGCTCCAGGAGATCCGCGAGCGCGGGGCCGACCCCCTGCAGATCGATGCGGCACCCCGACCGTCGCGCCGCGAGCTGCAGCCGCGCGAGCGCATCCACCACGGCGACGTCGGGTTCGAGGAGGGCGCCCACGTCGCACACGAACACCGCATCCATCGCCTCGAGGGTGAGACCCCCGAGGGGGGCCGGATTCATCGGCCGCTGCCGATGCATCCGGCCCCCCTCCCTCGTCTTACTACCGACACCGAGAGGAGGGTGCATCATGCCCGCGACCCACACATCCCCCGCATGGATCCGTGAACTCCGCACCGAACTGAGCGGCCGGGTGGTCACGCGCGAGGACGCCTCGTACGACGAGACCCGAAGGGTCTTCCTGGGCGATGTCGACGAACGGCCGGCCGTGATCGTGCGCGTCGCCGACGCGCTGGACGTCGCCCGGGTGATCGCCGCGGCCCGCGAGACCGGACTCGATCTCGCGGTCCGCAGCGGCGGCCACAGCGCCGCCGGGCACTCCACGACGTCGGGCGGGATCGTCCTCGACCTCCGGGACCTGCGGGCGCTCGAGATCGATCCCGGCGGCCGAACGACCTGGGCCGAGACGGGCCTGACCGCCGGCGAGTACTCCAGGGCGGCCGGCGAGCACGACCTGGTGACGGGCTTCGGCGACACCGCGTCCGTCGGGGTGGGCGGCATCACGCTCGGCGGCGGGATCGGGTTCCTCGTCCGCGCCCAGGGCTTGACGATCGACAGCCTGCTCGCCGCCGAGGTCGTGACGGCCGACGGCGAGATCCGGACGGTCGACGCCGATCACGAGCCGGACCTGTTCTGGGGGATCCGCGGCGGCGGCGGGAACTTCGGCGTCGCCACCCGGTTCCACTACCGGCTTCATCCGCTCGAGCAGATCGTGGGCGGCATCCTCTTCCTGCCGGCGACGCCCGAGACCGTGCGGCGCTTCCTCGATGAAGCGCAGGGGGCGCCCGAGGAGGTCTCCACGATCGCGAACGTGATGCCGGCGCCGCCGATGCCGTTCCTCCCCGAGGAGCACCACGGGGAGCCCGTGATCATGGCCTTCGTCGTGCATGCCGGTGGCGGCGAGGCGGGTAAGCGAGCGGTGGCGCCGTTCCGCGCGATCGCAGATCCGATCGCCGACATGGTCGGCCCCAAGCCGTACCCGGAGATCTACATGCCCGAAGACCCCGACTACCGCCCAATCGCGACCTCGCGGACGTCCTTCGTCGACTCGATCGAGCCGGGGACGATCGAGACGATCCTCGACCGGATCGAGGCCGCACGGCCCGCGATGCGCGTCGCCCAGATCCGGGCGCTCGGGGGCGCGATGGCCCGTGTCCCGAATGACGCGACCGCGTTCGCGCATCGCGAACGCCGGTTCATGGTGACCGCCGCCGCCCTGTCCGAGCGCCCGGACGACCGGTCGGATCGGGAGGAGTGGGCGGAGGGGATCATGGAGATGCTTCGCCGCGACCAGCCGGCCGCCGCCTACGTCGGGTTCCTCGCCGACGAGGGCGTCGAACGGATCCACGAGGCGTACCCGGACGCGACGTGGGAGCGCCTGACCGCGATCAAGGCTCGCTACGACCCGACGAACCTCTTCCACCGGAACCAGAACATCCCGGTGGCGTGATCAGCGATCGTCGAGGCGTTCCGTCTCCGGGCGGATCTTCGCTGACGACGATCGTCACCCTGCCGCGGACGCGTCACCCGGGTCGACCGGCCCGGAACGGGATCGACCTTCGGCGGTGCGCCACTCGCGGTCGAGGATCGCGTAGACGGCTTCGCTCGTCCATTCGTCTTTGATCATCTCGTTGTCGACGAAGAGCGCCTCGCGCCGCATGCCGAGCTTCTCCAGGACCCGAGCGGATCCCACGTTCCGCACATCGAGTCGCCCGATCACGCGGTGCAGGCCGAGATCCTCGAACCCGATCCGGAGCACCTCGCGGCACGCTTCGGTCGTGTAGCCGAGGCCCTGGTGGTCGGGATGGACGATGTACCCGATCTCGCCCGTCCGGTGTTCCGTGCTCACGAGACCCAGGATCACGTCCCCGATCAACGCTCCTGTGTCTTTCCGGATCATCGCGAGCGCCAGGACGTCGCCCTCCTCCTGGATCGTGACCGCGGCGACCTTCTTCGCGAGCGCGGCACGGACCTCTCCGTCGGTCCTCGCGTCCCACTCCAGCCAGCGGGCGACGTCCGGCCGCGACTGGTAGGCGTAGAGCGCGTCGAAGTCGGCCGGCGTGAACGGTCGCAGGACGAGACGTTCCGTCGCGATCGGATCCATCGGATGACCCCCTTGGAAGAGGGCCATCATCGCAGCCGCGGGCGGGCCTACTTCTTGATCAGGAGGACGATCCGAAGCGCGCCGCCGTCCGGGCCGAACGGCCGCACCCGCACCGTGACGAGATCGCCCTTCGCCAGGTCGACCCCGCCGAGCGAACGCGGGACCCGCAGGTTGTACTGGTACTGGCCCTGGTTCGCGCGCATGACCCCGGGCCGATCCGCGGAGGACGCGGTCTCAGCCGCGTAGGACTCGCCGCGGAAGACGAGGTCGATCGCCGGCTGGAGGTCGCTCTGGAAGCCACCACAGCCGACGAACACCTTCACGGGGAGCACCTGGCCGGTGTTGACCTCCGTGGAGCCGCTCGGGTCGACGGGCGACAGCGCCGCGGCGCGCACGACGGTGACCGTCGCGTCGGACGTCGCCTGATCCGAGCCGCCGTCGTCGTCCTCGATCCGCGCGTGCAGCGCGTACGTGCCGCAGTCGTCATAGCTGCGCGTGTAGGTCGTCCTGAGCCCGCCGGCGAACCCGCCCCCACCGTCGAACCACCAGGTGAACGTGTCCGCGGTGCCGGGGTCGGTCGCGACGGCCGTCCACGTGACGTCGGCACCGGAAAGCACCTTCGTCGCGTCCGGGACCAGGGAGACGATCGATGGCGCGACGTTCGCGGACGACCACATGAAGGTGTCGGTCACCGTGCCGCCGAATCCGTCCGAGGCGGTGACCTTGACCGAACCGTCGCCGTCGTCGCTCGGCGTGAAGCTCCACGACCACGTCCCGTCGTGATGATCCGTGACGTGACCCGCACCCGTGCCGCCGATCGACATCGGATCCCCGTCGGGATCCGTGAACGACCCGGTCGCGGTCAGGGTGTCACCTTCGTCGCCGCTCACGTCGGGCGCGGCATCGCCGACGACCGGCGAGGCGTTCGAGGCCGTCCAGGTGAACGTATCGGTCCCGATCCCGCCGTAGCCGTCGGAGGCGGACACCGTCACCGAGCCGCTCCCGTCACGAGACGGGCTGTAGCTCCACGACCACGTGCCGTCGGGGTGCGGCGTGACCGTTCCGTCGCCGGAGGCCGAGATCGACAGGGTGTCGCCGTCGGGGTCGGTGAACGATCCGCTCGCCGTGAGGGTGTCGCCGTCGTGACCGCTCACGTCCGGCGCCGCCTGAGTGACCTCGGGAGCGTGGTCGTCCGCGACCCACGCGAACGAATCGGTCGTCGACCCGCCCATCCCGTCCGACGCCGTCACCATGACCGAGCCGCTCCCGTCACCGGACGGGGTGTAGCTCCACGACCACGTCCCATCGTCGTTCGCCGTGACATCGCCCACACCCGAGCCGCTGATCGAGAGCGGGTCCCCGTCGGGATCGCTGAACGAACCATGGGTCGTGAGCGTGTCGTTGTGTCCTCCGATCGCGTCGGCCGCGTGCTCGAGCACCACAGGCGGAGCGTCCCCCGCGGTCCACGTGAACGAGTCGGTCACCGATCCACCGAACCCATCGGACGCCGTGACGGTGACGGGACCGCCCCCGTCGTGGAGGGGGTGGTAGCTCCACGACCAGGTGCCGTCCTGGTTGTCCTTCACGTCGCCGGGTCCCGATCCAGTGATCACGAGTGCGTCGCCGTCAGGATCCGTGAACGAGCCCTGCGTCGTCAGGGTGTCGTGATGTCCCCCGGTCGCGTCGGCGGCGTGTTGGTCCACGACGGGAGGCGAGTTCACGGCCGTCCAGGTGAACGTGTCCGTCGCCGTTCCGCCCTTGCCGTCGGAAGCCGTCACCGACACCGAGTCGCTTCCGTCGTCCTGGGGCACGTAGAGCCAGGACCAGGTCCCGTCGTGGTTGTCGGTGACGTCACCGACGCCGGAGCCGGTGATGAGCAGAGGATCGCCGTCGGGATCCGTGAACGAGCCACCGGTCGTCAGCGCGCTTCCGTGCGAACCGGTGGCGGCCGGCGCGTGCTGGTCCACCACCGGCGGCCGGTTCGGCGGCGTGAAGTGGCCGAACTTGATCTCGAGGGCACAGGTCGACTCGCACGTCCCGAAGGATCCGCCGAGGTTGAGGTTGCCAGTGACGGTGAACCCGTCCGGCGAGTCGAAGTCGTAATCGGTCGCGAGCCAGCTGTTCGTCGCCCCGGCTCCCGGATCGAACGTCCCGAGGGCTGCCGTTCCGTCGACCGAGCCACCCGTCATCGTGACGACCGACCCCGACTGTCGGTCGTCGGCGAGGACCCGGAGAGCGTTCACGTCGGTGAGGGCCGTCTGCGCCCGAGCGAGCGTCCAGCCCTTCGCGTTCGCGAGCTCCTGCGCCACGTTCCGGAACAGCGTCGTGCAATCGAGCGTCGGCGTGACGAGCCGGGACGTCAGGGTATTCGCCGTCGCATCCCACGTGAGCGTGAGGCCGTTCCGCGCCGGGCTGGCGGCCGTTCCGACGTTATAGGTGCCGGTGCAGTCCGTCGCCGTGTTGCCGGAGTTGCCGTTCAGGAGGAAGCTCGCCGGGTTGAAGTTCGTCTCCACCCGGTTCGTGTTCGGTGTCAGGTCCCCGACGCCGAGCCACTCGTCGAACGTGGAGCCGGCGGCCGTCGCGCCGATCGACTGGAGCCGGATCCCGCCGTAGCTCGTGAACCCGGAGGGGCTCGGGGACGTCACGACGATCCCGGGGGCCCCCGTGTCGGTCCCGGCGCGCGCGATCGCGTTCAGCAGCAGCGGCAGCAGCAGCGCGGACACGCCCGCGGCGAGAACGCCTCTCCCCCTCATCGCCGACAACCTCCTCGGAGCCTCCCGGTCACCGACCGCGTGGACGCGGTCGCCATGGAGTTATCGGCAGATGGGGGTCGAAGTCTTCAGCGCAACATCTCTGGTGAGCCGGCCGCCGGAAGGTCACACCGCGCGGAGCGGCGCCGGCTCCAGGAGGTGTTGCACCTCGCCGGGCAGGCTCACGACGAACCGCGCGCCCCCGCCCTTCCGGTCCTCGACCCGAGCCGAACCGCCGTGCAGCTCGGCGAACCGCCGCACGAGCGAGAGTCCGATCCCAACGCCGCCTCGGGCGCCCTCCCCTTGGGCGAACGGCTCGAAGATCTCCTCTTTGACGGCGTCCGGCACGCCGGGACCCTCATCCTCGACCACGACCACGACGCCGGCGTCCTCCTCGGCGACGAGGACCTGGATCGGGGTGCCGGCAGGGGTGTGGCGCGCCGCGTTGTTGAGCAGGTTCTCGACGATCCGCTCGACCTTCGCGGTGTCGACGTCGACCACCAGCCCGACCTCGCTGTCGATCTGGACCGGATGGCCCGACAGCGTCGGCAGCTCGTGTGCCAGGCGGTCGGCGAGGGCGCCCACGTCGGTGGGCTCCCGTTCGGGCTGGAGCTGTCCGCGTCGGAGCCGGTCGAGGTCCAACAGGTCGTCGACCAGACGCGAGGCCTTCGACCCGGCCTGCTCGATCACCCCGTAGAGATCGTTCATCTCTACGGCCGTGAGATGCAGCAGCTCGGCGCGACGGATCGTTTGCATCGCGCCGAGGATGCCCGCGAGCGGACCCTTCAGGTCGTGCGAGACCGCCCGCAACAGCGTGTTCTTCATGTCGTTCTGCGCGCGCAGGTCGTCCGAGACCTCCTCCTGGGAGGTCAGCCGCGTCTGCTGACGATCGACGTAATCGCGGATGATCGAGAGCAGCCAGACGACGAACAGGAACACCGCGTACCAGATGAGCGCGTTCCACGACGGGACGAGCACGTCGGTCTCGAACGCGTGGACGTCGGCGATCTGCATCGCGATCGCCGCGAGCCCCGCGACGAGGAACCCCCACGCACGGCCGAGGTTCCACGTCGCGATCAGGATCGGCAGGACGTAAAAGGGTGCCAGCGAGATCGCCGGCCCGAGGGCGTGATCTGCCAGCCCGACGGCGACGACGAAGGCGATCGCCACCAGCAGCACGTAGGCCGGCGGACGGCCGGAAAGGAACGCCTCCAACGGAAGCGCCCGCGCATCACGGGTTTCGCGTCCCACGGGAGATTCCTCGGCGGCCGGACGAGCTACCTTGAGTTCGGTAGCCCGTGCTGCCCCGCAGCAACACTCAGGGGTGCTCGAGCAGCTCGCGGAGCGATCGGAACGCCCGGCCCCGGTGGCTGATCCGGTCCTTCTCGTCCGGTCGGAGCTCGGCCATGGTCCGATCCCAGCCCACCGGGACGAAGATGGGGTCGTAGCCGAAGCCGTCGTCCCCGCGGGGCCGCGTGACGAGCGTTCCCTCACAGACGCCCTCGGCGTGCACGACGGCTCCGGAGCCCGGCTCGGCGAAGGCCGCGACGCATCGGTAGCGAGCGGTCAGCCCGGCGGCCGGCACGCCTCGGATCGCCCGGATCAGCTCCGCCAGGTTCCGCTCGTCGGAGGCGTCGGGCCCCGCGTATCGGGCGCTGCGGGGTCCAGGCTTCCCGCCGAGGGCGTCGACCTCGATCCCGGAGTCGTCCGCCATCGCCGGGAGGCCGATCGCGCCGGCGACCGCGGCGGCCTTCAACACGGCGTTCTCGAGATAGCTGTCTCCGGTCTCCTCGACGTCGGGGAACGAGGCGGGATCGTGGTTCTGGACGGAGGTCCACTCGACGGGCCAGGTCGCGCAGATCCGCGTCAGCTCGCGGATCTTGTGCGGGTTCCGGGTCGCGAGCGCGATCCGAGGCGGCAGCGACATCCCTTCAGGAGCCGAGCGCCTCGGCCTGGACCTTGGAGAGTTCCGCGATCCCCGCGGCGGCGAGATCGAGCAACCCGTCGAGCTGCTCCCGGCTGAAGGGCGAGCCCTCGGCGGTCCCCTGGACCTCGACGAGCGCCCCCGCGCCGGTCATCACGACGTTGAAGTCGACCTCGGCACCGGCGTCCTCCTCGTAGCACAGGTCGAGGCGCGCCTCATCCTCGATGATGCCGACGGAGACCGCCGCGACGGAGTCCTTCACGAGGCCCGCACCTTGGTCGCCGAGCTTCCGGAGAGCGAGCGCCAGGGCGATGTATCCGCCGGTGATCGACGCCGTGCGCGTCCCGGCGTCGGCCTGGAGCACGTCGCAATCGACCGTCACCATCCGCTCGCCGAGGCGATCCAGATCGGTGACGCTCCGAAGCGCCCGGCCGATCAACCGCTGGATCTCCTGTGTTCGCCCGCCCGGCCGTCCCTTGTTCACCTCGCGGCTCGAGCGCTCCGTCGTCGACGCGGGGAGCATCGAGTACTCGCCCGTGACCCAGCCGCGGCCCGTCCCGCGCAGCCACCGAGGCGTCTCCTCGGCGAGCGTCGCGGCGCACAGGACGCGCGTCTTCCCCATCGAGAACAGGACCGACCCGGCGGCCCACTCCTGGAAGCCGAGCTCGTAGGTGACCGGACGCAACTCTCCCGCGGCGCGGCCGTCCGGCCGCGTCATCCCGCGACCTCCCACGTGGACCCGGGAACCGCGACGTCCACCGAGCCATCCCAGACGGCCTCGGCCTCCTCCCGTGACACGTCCGCATCCAGGTCCGGCGTGACGTGGGTGAGCAGGAGCCGTCCGACGCCGCCGCGCGAAGCGAGCTCCCCCGCCTGGGCCGCGCTCAGGTGGAAGTACGTGAGGATCGAGGAGTTCTGGTACGTCGCCTCGCACAGGAACAGGTCGGCGCCCTTCGCGACGTCGATCGCGGCGTCGCACGGGCCCGTGTCGCCCGTGTACGCGAGCACGGTGTCGCCCGCCTCGATGCGGTATCCCAGGGAGTAGACGCCGATGTGCGTCATCTCGAAGGCCGACACGCGGAACGGACCGACGTCGAACGCCTCACCGTCGGTGATGTGCGTGAACGCGAACGCCTCGGCGAACACGTTCCGGCCGTTCTCCGAAACGAGGAGCGCCGCGAGGTCCATGAACCCCTCCGGGGAGTAGCACGGCAACCCCGGATGCCCGAGCTTGCCGTAATGCCGCGCGTAGAACGCCGGGACCATGTCGATGAAGTGGTCGGCGTGTCCGTGACTGATGAGCACCGCGCCGATGTCCCCGATCGAGAGCTGCTCCTGGAGCCGAGCGAACGTTCCGGTCCCGGCGTCCATCCACAGGTGGAACCCTTCGTGCGAGACCAGGTAGCCGGAGCACTCGCCCCCCGGACCGGGCCACGTTCCTTGCGCTCCCAGGACCGTGAGCTTCATGCGGGGGTCCTCGCTCCCAGATGGGTCGCCGTCACGTGCGACAGCTCCCCGCCCAGGAACGTCTCGGCGAGCGCCCGGAACGGCCCCGCCTCACCGGTCGTCAGGAACTCGTGCCGAGGCTCCGCGGCGGGGCTCAGCCGGTCGGCGCGCAGGAGCTCGGCGTACACGTCCTTGGCGGTCTCCTCCGCGGATGAGACGAGCACGACGTCGGGCCCCAGCTCCATCTGGAGCAGCCCCGAGAGGAGCGGGTAGTGCGTACATCCCAGGATCAAGGTGTCGATAGCGCTCTCCTTCAGCGGTGCAAGATACCTGCGCGCGGCCTCCCGCAACCCGGGCGAGGTGGTGTCACCCCGCTCGACGTGCTCCACGAAGGCAGGACAGGCGGCGGCGTGCAGCTCCACCTCCGAGCCGATTGCGCGCTGGTAGGCGCCCGTCCGGATCGTGGCCTCCGTCCCGATCACGCCGATGATCCCGTTGCGCGTCGCCCGGATCGCGGCGCGTGCGCCCGGGTTGACGACGCCGACGACCGGCACGCCGTGGGTCGTCGCGATGTCCCCGATCGCCGACACCTCGATCGAGTTGCACGCGATCACGAGGAGCTTCACGCCCCGATCGACGAGGTACGACGCGATATCCATCGCGAAGCCTCGGATCTCCTCGATCGGCCGTGGACCGTACGGGAAGTTCGCGGAGTCCCCGACGTAGACGATCGATTCGTGCGGCAGCTGATCCTGGATCGCGCGCGCGACCGTGAGACCGCCGACGCCGGAGTCGAACACGCCGATCGGCCGGCTATCGGGCACGCGCTACCACCACAGGGACTCCTCGACGCCGTGTTCGGCGGCGGCCAGGTCCTGAGACCACGCCTGCGTCGACAGGTACTTCCAGCCACCGTCGGCGAGCAGGCACACGATGTCCCCTTCGTCGAGCTCGGTCGCGATCCGCTGCGCGACGTGGAGCACCGCCCCGCTGCTGATCCCGGCGAAGATCCCTTCGCGCGCGGTCAGCTCGCGCGTCGCACGGAGCGAGTCGGCCGAGTTCACCAGGAACTTCCGATCGATCTGCTCGGGGTCGAAGATCGGGGGGATGAATCCCTCGTCGAGCGAACGCAGCCCGTAGACGAGGTCGCCGAGCTCAGGCTCCGCCGCGACGACCGTGATCGACTCGTTGTGGGCGTGGAGCCCGCGCCCGACGCCCGTGAGCGTGCCGCCGGTGCCCATTCCTGCGACGAAGTGCGTGATCGAGGGGAGGTCCTTGAGGATCTCCTGCGCCGTGCCCTTCTCGTGCGCGTCCGGGTTCGCCGGGTTCCCGTACTGGAAGGGCATGTAGTAACGGTCATCCTTCGCCAGGGCCCGCGCGACCTCGATCGATCCGTTCGTGCCCTTGGCGCCGTCGGAGAACACGATCTCGGCCCCGAAGAGCCGGAGCAACCCGACGCGCTCTTCGCTCGCGTTATCGGGGATCACCACGGTAAGCCCGTAGCCCTTCCGGCGAGCGACCATCGCGAGCGAGATGCCCGTGTTGCCGGACGTCGGCTCGAGGATCGTCTTGTCGGCCGTGAGCTCTCCCGAGGCCTCGGCCGCCTCCACCATCCCGAGCGCGATGCGATCCTTCGTGCTGCCGGTGGGGTTCTGGCCCTCGAGCTTCGCCCAGATGCGGACGTTCGGCCGCGTGGACATCCGAGGGATGCCGACGAGCGGGGTGTCGCCGATCGCATCCAGGATCGAGTCGTACCGCACGAAGAGGGATTATCTCAGCGACGGACGACGGCTCACCCGAGCACCCACCACGGGGTGTCGACCTTGTCCTCGCCCGGATCCGGCGCGCGCTCGTACAGGAGCTTCGCGGAGCGGTGCCCGGCATCCGTGAGCATCCAGAGCTTCGCGAGTCCGGCGGCGTTCCCGTCCCGGACGAAGGCGTCGAGGAGTTCCTTCCCGACCTTCTGCGTCCGGACCGCCTCGGCGACCCGGAGCCCCGCGAGGACGAGGATCTCTCCGCCCTCGGGATGTTCGAGGACGCCGCCCCAGGCGAAGGCGACGACGGTCTCACCGTCGTAGCCGACGTAGGCGAAGCTCCGATCGTTCGTCAGGAACGAGGGGGCGGGGCGGCGCTCGAAGCCGCCGAAGGCACGGACGGCGGCTTCGAGCGCCGCCCCGTCGTTCGAGCCCAGCCGGCGGATCTCCACGGCGGAAGCTTGCCCCACCCGCCGCGTCACGCGCCAGCGAGCGTCAGTTCGGGAGGACCACGTCGCCCGTCGCCTGGTCGACGACCACGTGGATCGACGGCAGCGGCGTCGGCGCCGGACCCGAGATCGGCTCGGCGTGGCGAGCAGGATCGAACTCGGCGCCGTGGCACGGGCAGACGAGGATCCGCGCGCCCTGGTCGTAGCCGACCAGACACCCCGCGTGCGTGCACGTCCTGCCGTACGCGACGACCTCGTCCGTCGACAGCCGGACGAGCGCCGCCGGGCCGACCTGCGGGTCGGTGAAGCCGACGGCGCCGCCGACGGGCAGCCGGTCGAGCGTCGTGAGCACCCTGCCCTGCGTCGCCGGCGTTGCGGAGGCAGCGGACGACGGGGGTCGCGACGAGGCTCCTCCGCCGGACGTATGCGTCGTGGGTCCCGCGAGCCCTCCGAGACCGGACGAGGTCGCGGGCGCCGCGAACGCCTTCGCGAAGAGCCCGACCAACACCGCCGCCCCGGCGACGAGCCCGCCCCGCGCGAACTCGCGGCGGCTGACGCCGTCGATGCGCTCGATCGGACCCGCGACGCGTGCCACGCGGTCACGCTCGATCTCGACGATCGCGAGCGCGAGCGCGAGCCACGCGACGGCGTAGATCGAGTCGGACCCCAGGAAGTAGGGGTGGGTGTGCCAGGTCGCAGAGAGCCAGAGCGTCACGTTCACCGCGAAGCCGGCGAACGCGGCGGCGAGCATCGCCACCCCGAGGAGCGTCCCGAGCCCGATCGCGATCTCCAACAGCGCGATGCCGACGCCGGCGAGCATCGGCGCCTGGGCGAGGACGCGCATCAGCGGCGCCGCCGGGGTGCCGTTCGCGAACCCGGTGAGCTGCGTGCCGATGTAGTCGCCTCCCCCGGGTCGGAGGAAGTTCGGATCGAGGAACTTCTGGATCCCGGCGAACAAGAAGGTCGCGCCCAGGAACGCCCGGAGGACCCTGATCGCCCACGGCATCTCGAGCCAGCCCTCGGCGTAGGTCCGCGGCCGGTCGGCCCGACGAAGGGGGACGCGCGCGGCGTCGGGTCGGCGCGGCGCTCGGGACCGCAGTGGCGTCCGGCGGGCATCTGACATCTCGGAGCATGTTCGTCACCCATCGTTCGAGGACGGTCGGAGGCCGGTTAGGAACCGGTAAGGATCTCGGCGACCGCGCCGTGGCCTGCGACGATGATGCGGTGCACATCCTCCTGGTCGAGGACGACCACCGCCTCGCCGAGCTGATCGCGCGGCGCCTCCGCGCCGACGGACACGCCGTCGACATCAGGGGCGACGGCCGGTCCGGGCTCGAGCGAGCCGCCGCCGGCGACCTGGACCTCGCGATCGTGGACGTGATGTTGCCCGAGCTCGACGGGATGACCCTCACGCGGTCGCTGCGAGACGCGGGCGTCCACACCGCGGTCCTCATGCTCACGGCTCGCGACGCCGTCGACGATCGCGTGCGCGGACTCCGCAGCGGCGCCGACGACTACCTGGTGAAGCCGTTCGCGTTCGACGAGCTCCGCGCGCGGATCGACGCGCTCTCGCGACGAGCCCACACGGTGCCCGGGGACGTCGTCGTCCTCGACGGCGTCCGCGTCGACCGGCGGGCGCGGCGGGTGTACGCCGGGGAGCGAGAGGTGGACCTGACGTCGAAGGAGTTCGACCTGCTCGCCTGCCTGCTCGACCATCGCGGGCAGGTCCTGTCGCGCGCCCAGCTGAAGCAGCTCGTCTGGGACTTCCCCTTCGATGCGAAGACGAAGGTCGTCGACCTCTACATCCACTACCTCCGGCGCAAGCTCGGACCGTCCGGCAACATCATCCGGACCGTCCGGGGCGTCGGCTATTCCGTCGGCAGCTAGATGTTCCGCTCGCTCCGGCTCCGGCTCGCGGCGTCGTTCGCCGTCGTGTCGCTGGTGATCCTGGGCCTCTTCACCGTCCTCGTGCTGGTGCTGCTCGGCAGGGGCCTCGACCGTCGGGCCACCGACCAGCTGGAGGCCGAAGCGAGGGCGCAGGCGCAACGGATCGAGGAGGGCGGACCGCTGGAACCGGCCGGCGACGTCGACGTCCCCTCGGCATCCGCGATCCAGATCGCGGTCTATCCGGCCGGCTCGAGCGTCGCCGCGGGCGATCCCGGACAGGGCACGCCCAGCTGGCTCTCGCCGTACCCATCCACGGTCACCGACCTCCGGGTCGCCGAGGAGCACGTGCGCGTGATCACGATGCCCGCGGTCGTCGGCGGCGCCCAGGTGGCCCAGGTGGTCGTCGGACGCTCGCTCGAGCCCGAGGAGGCGCTCGTCGACCGGGTCCGGTCGCTGTTCCTGTGGGGCGGGCTCGTGGTCCTCGGGGCGTCTGCGCTCGCGGGATGGTGGTGGGCCGGCCGCGCCGTGGAGCCGGTCGAGCGCGCCTACGAGGCCCAGGCTGGCTTCGCGGCCGACGCCTCGCACGAGCTGCGCACGCCGCTCGCGTTCATCCGTGCCGGGGTCGAGACCCTGACCGGAGCGGACCCCGCCCTCGGCGCGGAGGTCCTCGACGAGGTCGACTACCTCACCGCGCTCTCGCAGCGTCTGCTCCAGCTCGCGCGAGCCGACCGAGGCCGGCTCGCGCTCGAACGGCTCCCGGTGGACCTCGGCGCGACGTGCCGGCGAGCCGCGCGCAGGAGCACCGCGTCGTCCGGCACCACCCTGTCGCTCGACGGTCCGGACGAGCTGTTCGCCGACGGGGATCGGGTGGCCTTCGAGGCGGCCCTCGACGCGGTGATGGAGAACGTCTCGCAGCACGGTGGTGGCGCGGCCGAGATCCGATGGGGTGCGGACGACGGACAGGCGGTCGTCCGGATCGTCGATCACGGACAGGGGATCCCGCCGGACCTCCACGACCGCGCCTTCGAACGGTTCTTCCGGGTCGATGCCTCCCGCGCTCGCGGGACGGGAGGCGCCGGCCTGGGGCTCCCTCTCGCCCGCGCGCTCATCGAGGCGCAGTCCGGCCGCATGTGGATCGAACCGACGCCCGGCGGAGGCGTCACGGCTCGGATCTCGCTCCCCCTCGACGCAGACCGACGTGACTGATCTCAGCCGACGTTCCGCGCGAAGTGGTACGCGAACGTGTGCCCGCCGTAGCTGAGCGGGATCATGTCCGTCTCGACCGACACCTCCGACCCGTCCTTGCGGATGCCACGGAACCGGAACGTCGTCGGGAACGACATCGGGCGCACCCGGTTCCAGTACGACCACGAGAACAGCTTCTGGTCGTCCTCGTGAACCCACCTCTGCAGCAGGTACGGCGTGTCGTTCAGCTCCTCGGCGGAGCCGTAGCCGAGCAGCTCCGCGAACCGCTCGTTGCACATCCAGTGCTCCTCGTCGAGCCAGACGTACACGCCGTCCGGGCTCGACTCGAAGACCGGGCGGAGGTGCTCGGCGAGCTCCCGCGTCGCCTCGTCGTGAGGAACGGCCATCATGCGCCCTTCGCGTAGTTGCTGGCGCCGAACCAGTCGACGACGACGACGGGCTCGTCACCGAGGACCCACGCGTCGTGACCGCTCGGGAGCGACGTCACGTCGCCGGGCTTCGCCACGAACTCGGTCCCGTCGTCCATGCGGATCGCGAGCTCCCCCGCCACGTGGTACTGGAAATGCGGCGCCTCGCAGCTGTCGGTCTCGGCGATCGGCTTCACGTCGTTCGACCAGCGCCATCCCGGCCGGAAGACGAGCCGTCCGATCTCCGCGTCCCCCACCTTGAGGATCTCCGCCTGCCCGTTCGGGAACTCACGGACCTCATCGGGCTCCGCGAAGTCCCGGTGCTCGGTCTGCTGCACCTCGACCCCTCCTTCCCATACCCTCGGTCGAGGCTATACTTACCTACTAGTAGGTCAGGAGTCAAGCCCAGGAACGAGGGAGACTGCGCGGGCGATGGGAACGATCCAGGTGGACACGCCGACGCAGATCCTCGACGTCGCGGAACGGCTCGTCCAGGAGCGCGGCTTCAACGGATTCAGCTACGCCGACGTCGCGAAGGAGCTCGGCGTCACGAAGGCTGCGCTCCACTACCACTTCCCCGGGAAGGCCGAGCTCGGCGAGGCCCTGATCGAGCGGTACGCGAGGCGGTTCGCCGAGGCGCTCGACGCGGTGAACGAACGCGACATCGACGCGGCCGACAAGCTGCGCGCGTACGCGCAGCTGTACGCCCAGGTCTTCAGCGACGATCGTATGTGCCTGTGCGGGATGCTGGCCGCGGACTACGCCACCCTGCCGGATCCGATGCGCGAACGGGTCGTCCGCTTCTTCGACGACAACGAGGTATGGCTCTCTCACGTGCTGGACGAAGGGCGCAAGGACGGAGCGCTCCATTTCCAGGGCCGTCCCAAGAGCGTCGCGCGAACGATCGTCGGCGGTCTTGAGGGCGCGATGCTGGTCGCGCGGCCGTACGGAGACATCGACCGGTTCCGTCAAGCGGCGTCGCTGTTGATCGACGGCCTCGCGGTCGAGTAGCGGCCCGCCGAGCGACGCCGGCCGCCGAGCGATGCCCGCCGGCAAGTACGCTTCCGTCGAGGGGACCACGTGCAACGACCGGAGACCCGGTTCGCGTTGAGCGGCGACGCTCATATCGCCTATCAGGTGGTGGGAAGCGGTGCCTTCGACCTCGTCTACGTTCCCGGCTGGCTATCGAACGTCGCGCTGAACTGGCAGGAGCCGTCGTACGCACGGTTCCTCGAGCGGCTGGCCTCGTTCGCCCGCCTGATCCTGTTCGACAAGCGCGGGACGGGCTTGTCGGATCGCGTTCCCGAGCGTGAGCTGCCGACGCTCGAGCAGCGGATGGACGATGTTCGAGCGGTCTTGGACGCCGTCGGCTCGGAGCGCGCCGCCCTGCTCGGCGTCTCCGAAGGGGGCTCGATGAGCGCCTTGTTCGCCGCGACGTATCCCGACCGCACCGTGGCGCTCGTCATGTACGGGAGTTACGCGCGACGACAGCGGGACACTGACTATCCATGGGGCCAGTCCGACGATGATCTCGCAGCCTCGCTCGATGAGATCCAGCAGGGGTGGGGCGGACCGGTGGGCCGCGCGATCCGCGCTCCGAGCGCCGCCGAGGACGAGCGTTTCATGGACTTCTGGTCTTCGTACCTCGTGCAGAGCGCGAGTCCCCAAGCGGCGATGACGCTCGTGCGGATGAACGCGGAGATCGACGTCCGGCCCATCCTCCCGTCGATCCGGGTCCCGACACTGATCCTCCATCGGACGCGAGACCGGGTCGTGCGTACCGAGGAGGCTCAGTACCTGGCTGACCAGATCCCGGATGCGGCGCTCGTCCTCGTGGCCGGCGAGGACCATCTGCCGTGGATCGGCGATCAGGATGCCGTCCTGGAGGAGATCGAAGGATTCCTCACGGGCATGCGTCGTGGTCCGAGCCCCGACCGTGTGCTCGCGACGGTCATGTTCACCGACATCGTCGGATCGACGACGAAGGCTGCGGAGATCGGAGACGCTCGCTGGAAGGAGCTGCTGCGGGCCCATGACGCGCTCATCCGAGCCGAACTCGCACGATTCCGGGGTGTCGAGGTCAAGACGACGGGGGACGGGTTCCTCGCCACGTTCGATGGTCCGGCGAGAGCCGTCTCGTGTGCTCAGGCCATCGCGGACGGCGTTCGGACGCTCGGCATCGAGATCCGGGCCGGATGTCATACGGGCGAGGTCGAACGACTGCCGGGAGATGTCGGCGGCATCGCCGTCCACATCGGCGCACGCATCTGCTCGCTCGCCGGATCGGGCGAGGTGTTGGTCTCGAGGACCGTCAAGGACCTCGTGGCGGGATCGGGCCTGTCGTTCGACGATCGCGGGTTCCACGAGCTCAAGGGCGTCCCGGAGCGGTGGCGGCTCTACGCGGTGACGCGAGAAGGCCCGGCGTCGGCGAGGCGGGCGGGTGTCTGATGCAGCGCCGAGCTGCCTATGACGTCGTCGTGCTCGGCGGCGGGCCGGCGGGGTGCGTGATCGCGTCGAGACTCAGCGAGGATCCCTCGACGTCGGTGTGTCTCATCGAGGCGGGCCCCGATCACGGTGCCTACGAAGAGGGCCGCTGGCCCGATGACCTGCTGTATGCGAACGAGCTCGCGACCTCGCATGACTGGGGCGTCGCGGGCGGGTGGTCCTCGTGGCGGGCGAAGGTCATCGGGGGCTGCTCCGCGCACAACGGATGCTTCATCGCCTGGGGGCCGCCGGCGGACTTCGACCGGTGGGAGGACGCCGGCAACGATGGGTGGTCCGCCGCGACGTTGGAGCCGTACCGACGCCGAGCGTTGACGGAGCTCCGCGTGCGCCCCTCCAGGATCGACGACCTCGAGCCTTTCATGCGCGCCGGGCTCGAAGCGGCGGTGGAGATCGGCCTGCCGCTGCTCAGCGACTTCGACGACCCCGAGATCCTGGACGGGGCGGCGCCGATCCTCGTCAACGCGGTCGGCGACGTTCGCTGGAACGCGGCCTTCGCGTATCTCGATCCGGCGCGGGAACGAGGGAACCTCACGATCATCGCCGACGCACTCGTCGATCGGCTCCGACTCGCAGGCGATCAGGCAACGGGAGCGTTCATCCGCGTCGACGGCGAGGAGGTCGAGATCGTCGCGGATGCCTTCGTCCTGACCGCCGGGGCGTACGGGTCGCCGGCGATCTTGCTTCGGAGCGGCGTCGGACCCGCGAACGACCTCCGCGGGATGGGCATCGTCGTCAACCGGGATCTTCCGGGGGTCGGTCGGAACCTCGTGGATCATCCGAGGACCGACGTCGCGTTCCGACCGACCGATGACCTCCTCGTGCAGACCGCCGATCACATCGCTCGTCGACCTGGTCGCGCGCAGACCTTGATCAAGGCGAGGAGCGACCGCTGCCTCCCCGACGCGTGGGACCTGCACGTGGTGATGCGCGTGCGCCCCACGTTCTCGGACGGCGCCACCCCTGACCCCGAAGGGCCGGTCGCTCATCTCTACGTTCACGTCCTGGACCCCGTTGCACGCGGACGCGTGCGGATCGCTTCCTCCGACCCATCGGCCCTCCCGGTCGTGGAGCACGGATTCCTCACCGACGTTGAAGGGCACGATCGCGCGTCCATGATCGACGGCGTCGGTCTCGCACGCCGGCTCGCCGGGACACGGGCGCTCGCCGGGCTCGTGCGGGAAGAGCTGGTCCCCGGTCCGCTCGGTGAGACGGAGCTGACGGCCCATCTGACGGGCACCGTGGGCGGGTATTGGCATCCGGTCGGCACATGCAAGATGGGGCGTGCCGGCGACCCGCTCGCCGTGGTCGATGCTCGCGGTCTCCTGCGCGGTTACGACAACGTCTGGATCGCCGACGCCTCGATCTTCCCGTCGATCCCAAGGGCGAACACGCTCCTGCCCGTGATCGCGGTCGCGGAGCGGATGGCCGAGCTCCTCGCGGAGCGCTGAGGGACGTCGAGCGACCCGACACGCGGGCGAGCGGCGGCGCCTAGCGGCGGCCGCCGGCGACCGCCGGCAGTATCGAGACGACGTCGCCTTCGGCGACGGTCGTCTCGAGCGACCCCAGGTAGCGCACGTCCTCGTCGTTCACGTAGACGTTGATGAACCGGTGCAGCCCACCCTCGTCGGACACCACGTTCCTCGTGATCCCCGGGTAGCGCGACTCCAGGTCGTCGAGCACGTCGCCGAGCGTGGCGCCGTCGGCGCCCACCCTCGCCTCGCCCCCCGCGTGCTTGCGGAGGATCGTCGGCAGCTTCACGGTCACGGTCATCGTCGTCGGGGACTCCTCACTCGGGCCGCGCGGGCACGCCGCAGAACTGCTCGTAGTCGATCAGCTCGGTGATCGTCGGCTCCTTGCCGCACACCGGGCAGTCGGCGTCCCAGCGGATCTTCATCTGGTCGAACTCCATCGTCAGCGCGTCGTACAACAGCAGCCTGCCTTCCAGCGTCTCGCCCTCGCCGGTGAGCAGCTTGATCGCCTCGGTCGCCTGGATCGAGCCGATCACGCCGGGGAGGACGCCGAACACGCCGCCCTCCGCGCAGCTCGGGACCGTCCCTGGTGGCGGCGGCGCGGGATACAGGCATCGGTAGCACGGCGTCTCCTGGCCGGGCACGAACACGGTCGCCTGTCCCTCGAACTGGTAGATCGAGCCGTACACGAGCGGCAGGCCCATGAATTGCGTCGCGTCGTTCACCAGGTACCGCACGGGGAAGTTGTCCGTCCCGTCGACGATCACGTCGTACCCCTCGAAGATCTCGAACACGTTCGTCGAGAACAGCAGCGTGTCGTGGCCCACGATCTCGATCGTCGGGTTGATCGCGCGCAGGTGCTTCACGGCCGACTCGACCTTCGATCGGCCGACGTCGGGGGTCGTGTGGAGGATCTGTCGCTGCAGGTTCGTCAGATCGACGCGGTCGAAGTCGACGATCCCGAGCTTCCCGACGCCGGCGGCCGCCAGGTACATCGCGATCGGCGACCCGAGACCACCCGCGCCGATCACGAGGACGGAGCCGTCCAGCAGCTTCCGCTGCCCCTTGGCCCCGATGTTCGGCAGGATGATGTGACGCGAGTAGCGCTGGACCTGCTCCTCGGTGAACCTCCTGGGGTCGCTCGTCATGCGATCACGATCCCTTCCTCCGCGAAGTCCCCGTCCCGCAAGACGAACGAACGGATCTCCGGTCGATCGCGGTCCATCAACGACACGATCAGGTAGCGCGTGTCGGGGAACCAATCGTGCACCTGCGCGGCCTCCCGCAGATCGGTCTTGGAGGGGAACGGCTCCGAGTGCGTGTGCGAATGGAAGAAAGCCCAGAGGCTTCCGCCCATCGCGTCGATGTCGTCGAAGATCTGCATCAGGTCGCGAGGATCGATCCGATAGGTCGCCGAGCTGGCGTCGCTGTTGCGAGCGGCGAAGACCTTCACCGGCCGGTCGTCCCCATCGGCCGCCACCACGCCGCAGCACTCGTTCGGGAACTCGCGGCGCGCCTGCTCCACGATCTCCTTGAACAGCACATCGTCGAGATCAACCAAGACGTCTCCGAGGGTTGCCTGCCAGGCGCTCGTGCGCCTGTTGCAGGTGCGAATGCTACCAGTGGGGTCGGTTATTCCCGGACGCGTCCCGTCACGACGATCGCTCCCGGAGCACCCGGAACGGTCTCGCCGATCTCCTCGAAGATCTCGGGATCCATGGCTCCCTCCGACGCGACGAGCAGCCCCCCGCTCGTCTGGGCGTCGGCGAGCACGATCTGCTCGGGGGTCGTCAGCTTCCCCCAGTCGACGACCTCCTGGAGCCAGGCGTGGTTCCGTTTCGTCCCTCCGGCGACGATGTCGCGGCGAGCGAGCGAAAGCACGTCGGGGAGCAACGGGACCGCGTCGGCCCGAACCGCCGCGGCGCATCCGCTCGCCTCGAGCATCCGGCGCAGGTGTCCGAGCAATCCGAAGCCCGTCACGTCGGTGGCCGCCGCGGCGCCGTCTCGGACCATGGCCGCGGCGGCGTCGGCGTTCAGCGTCGTCATCGTCTCGACGGCGCGCCGTGCGTGCTCCTCGTCGGTCGCGCCGCGCTTGATCGCGGTCGTGATGAGCCCGGTGCCGATCGGCTTCGACAGGAAGAGCCGCATGCCGGCCTTCGCGGTCGAGTTACGGACGACCCGCTCCGGATCGACGAAGCCCGTGACCGCCATCCCGAACAACGGCTCCTTCTCGGTCGTGATCGTGTGCCCACCGACGACGGCGACGTCCGCGCGGCTCGCGATCTCCCGCGCCCCGCCGAGCACGTCCGCGAGGAGCTCGAGAGGCAGCTCGTCCACCGGCCAGCCGGCGATGTTGAGCGCGACGCGCGGCGTTCCACCCATCGCGTACACGTCGCTGATCGCGTTCGCGGCGGCGATCCGGCCCCAGTCCGCGGGGTCATCGACGAGCGGCGTGAAGAAGTCGAGCGTGAGGACGAGCGCGTCGCCGTCGGCGAGCCGGTACACGGCCGCGTCGTCGCCCGTCTCCTCCGAGACGAGGACGTCGTCCGGCTTCGCGACGGGCCCGAGGAGATCCATCACCCGGGTCAGGTCGCGCGGACCCAGCTTGCACGCACAACCGGCACCGTGGCTGAACGTCGTGAGGCGCGGCGCGGTGTCCACGGAGCGAGGATACGGGGGTCAGCGGAGCTCGGTGCCCATAGCGTGGAAGCCGCCGTCGACGTGGATCAGCTCACCTGTGATCCCGGCCGACAGATCCGAGAGCAGGAACACGACCGTGTTCCCAACCGGCGTCGGGTCCTCGACGTCCCATCCGAGCGGCGCGCGCCGGTCCCACGACCCGCTGATCTGCTCGAAGCCGGGGATCCCCTTGCCGGCGATCGTCTTGATCGGACCGGCGCTCACGGTGTTCACGCGGATCGCGCGCGGTCCCAGGTCGCGCGCGAGGTATCGGGTCACGGACTCCAGGCCCGCCTTCGCGACGCCCATCCAGTCGTAGATCGGCCACGCGAACCGTCCGTCGAAGTCGAGCGAGACGATCGAGCCGCCTCCCTCCATCAACGGGCTCATGCCCGCGGCGAGCGACTTCAGTGAATACGCGCTCGTCTGGAACGCCGTCGACACGCTCTCCCACGGCGTGTTGAGGAAGTTCCCGCCGAGCGCGTCTTGCGGCGCGAACGCGATCGCGTGGAGGAATCCGTCGAGACGGCCCCACCGCTCGCGGAGCTCGTCCGCGACCGCGGCGATCTGCTCGTCGGACGTCACGTCCATATCCAGCACGTCGGGGGTCGAGGGGAGCCGCTTCGCCGTCTTCTCGGTCAGGCTCACGGTGCGGCCGAAGTTCGTGAGCACGATGTCGGCGCCCTGTTCGAGCGCGACCTTCGCCGCGGAGAACGCGATCGATTGCGGCGTGAGCACGCCGGTGATGAGCAGCTTCTTGCCGTCGAGCAGCATCCGAGCCCTATCCCCCTCCCGCGACCGCGTACGTCACGTGGCCCTGGTCGTCGCTCTCCGTCACGTGCAGCGTGATCGTGGTGCCGTCCGGGTTCGTCGCCGTGCAGTCGAACGTGTGTCCGGCCTCGGCGGGCTCGTCGGCCGGGCACGAGACCGTGATCCCCTGCACGCCGAGCTTCTGCGAGAGGTCACTCGCCAAGGCCGAGTTCAGACCCGGTCCGTCGAGCGTCTTCGTGCGCGTGCATCCCGCGGGGAACGCCAGGATCGCGACGACCATCACCAACGTCCCCTTCCGCACGCGGTGCCCCTCTAGGCTCGCCGGACGAACGCCCGAGCCTAGCGGCCGTCGATAGCATCGGTCACACGATGGACCTGGGCATCGAGGGCAAGGTCGCGCTCGTCACTGCCGCGTCGAAGGGCCTCGGCTACGGGGTGGCGGCGGCCCTCGCTCGCGAGGGCTGCCGCGTCGCGATCTGCGCGCGCGAGCCGGAACGGCTCGCGCGCGCAGCCGCCACCCTCCCGGACGACGTGCTCGCGATCCCGGCCGACGTCACCGATCCGGCGTCGCCCGCGATGCTCGTCGACGCGACCGTCGATCGCTTCGGCGGTCTCGACATCCTCGTGGCGAACGCCGGCGGCCCGCCGCAGGCCCGCGCCCTCGAGGTGACCGACGACGGCATGCTCGCGGCGGTGAACGCCAACATGCTGACGTCGATCCGGTTGGTCGAGGCCGCGCTCCCGCACCTGCGGCGGAACGGCTGGGGCCGCGTCGTCCTCATCGCCTCGTGGGGGGTGAAGCAGCCCATACCGACGCTCGCGTACTCGAACGCCGCGCGCACCGGCCTGTGGGCATGGGCGAAGACCGCGGCCCGGGACCTGGTCGACGACGGCGTCACGGTGAACCTCCTGTGTCCCGGGACGCACGCGACCGACCGGATGGAGGAGCTGGGCTTCACGGGACGGGCGGGCGACCCCGAGGACTTCGGCCGCATCGCCGCCTTCCTCTGTTCCGCGCATACGAGCTACCTGTCGGGAACGGCCATCCAGGTCGACGGCGCGGGTACCCTTGGGCTCTTGTGAACGGGAGGAAGGGACGCGCGTGACGGCCGATCAGCAGGTTCGAGAGCTCGTCGATCGGTTCTGGGAGGAGCTGCTCGAGCGGGAGCCGCTGATGGGCACGTACGTCGGCGACGAGCGGTACGACGACCGCCTGCCCGACATCGGCGAGGCGGGCCGCGCGGAGGAGGAGGCCGCCGCCCGGGCGGCGCTCGTCGCGCTGGACGAGATCGACGGCGACCTCGGCGAGGGCGCGCACGCCGACGCCGACGTGATGCGCGCCGTCTGCGACCGCTCGATCGCGCGGCTCGACCAGCGGATCGACCGCTTCGAGGTCGTCAACCACATGCACGGGATCGGCACGATGCTGGCCCAGGTCGCGTCGCTCCAGCGTGCGGACACACCCGAACGGCTCGACCGCTACGACGCGCGGCTCCGCGCGCTCCCGACGCTGCTCGACGACGGGGTCGCGATCGCTCGCGAGGCCGTCGCCACCGGCGTGGTGGTCCCGACGATCGTCGCCGAGCGCGCGCTCGCGCAGCTCGACCGGATCCTCGCCCTGCCGCCGGAGGATTCGCCGGCGATGATCCCGCTCGGCGAGGGCGGAGCGGGCCGCGAGCGGATCGCCGAGACCGTGCGGGACGTCGTGAACCCGGCGTACGCGAGGTTCCGCGACGTCGTCCGCGACGAGTACCTCCCGCACGCGACGACGACGATCGGGATGTCCGCGCTCCCCGGGGGCGACGCGATGTACGCGGCGGAGGTCCTCGGGTGGACGAGCCTCGAGCTGGATCCGAAGAAGGTGCATCAGCTCGGAACCGAGCGCTTCGAAGCGATCGCCGCGGAGCGTGAGGCGATCGCCGCCGAGCTCGGCTTCGCCTCCCCCGCCGAAGCGATCGCGGAGCGGAAGGCGCGAGGGGAGAACACGGCGTCGTCCCCCGAGGAGCTCGTCGGGATGGCCGAGGATCAGGTGCGGCGCAGCTGGGAGTTGGCGCCGTCGTTCTTCGGGCGCCTCCCGCGCGCGAACTGCCAGGTCCGCCGCGTCGAGGAGTTCCGCGAGGCCGACGAGCCGTTCGCGTTCTACAACCCGCCGACCGAGGACGGCTCGCGCCCGGGGATCTACTACATCAACGCCTACGACCTCCCGGACCGGGCGCTCCACCACGTCGCGTCGGTCACGTACCACGAGGCGAACCCAGGCCATCATTTCCAGATCGCGCTCGAGCAGGAGATGACCGATCGGTCGAACCTCCGCCGCTTCGGCGCCGCGCTCGCGGGCAGCGCCTACTGCGAGGGCTGGGGTCTGTACTCCGAGCGCCTCGCGGACGAGATGGGCCTGTACCTCGATCAGTGGGAGCGGCTCGGGATGCTCGACAACCAGGCGCACCGGGCGGCGAGGCTCATCACCGATACCGGGATCCACGCCCTCGGCTGGACCCGCGAGGCGTCGATCGCGAAGCTCGAGGAAGCCGGCCAGACGCACACCGACGCCGTGATCGAGGTCGACCGGTACATCGGGATGCCGGGCCAGGCGCTCTGCTACATGATCGGGATGATCGAGATCGAGAAGGCGCGTGACGCGGCGAAGGACCGCGAGGGCGCATCGTTCTCGCTCCGCGACTTCCACGACAGCGTCCTCGCGACCGGTCAGCTCCCGCTCCCCTCGTTCCGCCGGTCCTTCGGGACCGCGTGACGGCGGCGGATCAGGCGGCCGAGCGCCAGGCCTCGCGGATCTTCACGCGGCCGCGCGTTCGCAGCACCGCGCCCGAGTAGAGCCGCGCCGCGAGCGGGACGAGCAGGATCGTCGAACCGACCAGCAGGACGAGCGAGAGCACCACCTGGAAGGGCGTGGCCGCGCCCACGACGATCCGCACCGGCATCGCCAGCGCCGACGACGTCGGCAGGAGCGACGCGATCACCTGGAGGCGGCCGTTCGGGTCCTGGAGCGCGCCGATCGAGATGAAGAACGACACGAGGATCGTGAGGTTGATCGGCACGATCACGTTCTGGAGCTCCTCCATGCGCGTCACGAGCGAGCCCGCGGCGGCGAACAACGTCGCGTAGAACGCGAAGCCCAGGACGAACCAGCCGAGCACCAGCCCGATCGTGCCGAGCGCCGTCTTCAGGAGGTTGGGGTCGATCGCGCCGGTCGCGAGCGCGAGCGTGAGGGCGAAGCCGGAGATCACGAGCAGTTGTGCCAGACCGAGGACGCCGATGCCGACGATCTTGCCGAGGAGGAGCTGCCGCGCCCGGATCGCCGACAGCAGCATCTCCACGACGCGCGAGGACTTCTCCTCGATCACGCCGCTCGCGACCCAGATCCCGTAGCCGAACAGCTGCCCGTAGAGCAGCAGCACCGCGATGAACGCGATCGCGGAGTTCTGGGCGCGGTCGGGCGGTGCCTCCTGCAGGACGTCGACCGTCAAGGGCGCGGGGTCGTTCGCGGCATCACGCTGCTCCTGCGAGACACCGTGTTCATCGAGCAGCTTCGTCACGGCGAGGTTGCGCGCGGACGCCTGCACGAGATCCCCCAGCGTTGCGTTGACCCCCTCGAAGCCGCGCAGCTCGTTCCCGTTGACCACCGCGTCCACCGAGCCGTTCCGAAGGGCCGCGTCCGCGCTGCCGAGATCCGGGAACCCGTGCAGCCGCACCTCGACGTGCGTCTGATGCCCGAGCTCGACGGCGCCTTGAGCGACCGCGGGCGAACCCACGTAGCCCAGGTCGAACGAGGGACCGGACGTCGCGACGCTCGTGGCTCGTGCGAGCACGAGGATCGAGATCACCGCGATGTTGATCAGGGTCGAGACGAGGAAGCTCCGCTCGCGCAGGCGCACCCAGAAGTCGCGCCGGGCGACGAGGCGCCATGTGCCCCGGTCGGTCGCGGCGTCGCTCACTCGGCGATCACCTCGCGGAACAGCTCTGACAGGGACGGGCGAACCGGGCCGAAGTCGACGACGTCGCCTTCGGCCCGGGCCAGGTCGAGCAGCCGCTGCGGGTCGGCGGCGCCGTCGAGCTCCAGCACGACGGCGCCGTCGTCCCGCCCGGCGAGCGTCACGCCCGGCACGACGTCCCACCACGCCTCGCCGGCGGTCGGGACGTTCACCCGCCACAGGTTGCGGACCCGCATCGCACGGAGCTCCGCGATCGTGCCGCGGGCCACGACGCGCCCGTGGTCGATCAAGGCCACCTCGTCGCAGAGGCGCTCGACCAGGTCCAGCTGGTGGCTGGAGAACACGACGGGCACTCCGCGCTCGCTCGCTTCGCTGCGCAGGACCCCGGCGAGGACGTCGACGCCCACGGGATCGAGGCCCGAGAACGGCTCGTCGAGCACGAGCACGTCGGGCCGGTGGACGAGCGCGGCCGCGAGCTGGACGCGCTGCTGGTTCCCGAGCGAGAGCGTCTCCATCCTGGCCTTCGGGTCCCCGACGACCTGGAGGAGCTCGAGCAGCTCGGTGGCGCGGCTGCGCGCCACGTCCTTCGACGTGCCGCGCAGCCGCGCCAGGTACACGAGCTGCTCGTGGACGCGCATCTTGGGGTAGAGGCCGCGCTCCTCCGGCATGTAGCCGAACCTGCGCCGCACGACCCCGTCGACCGGGCGGTCCCGCCACAGGATCGTGCCGGCGTCGGCCTGCAGCACGCCGAGCGCGATCCGCATCGTCGTCGTCTTCCCCGACCCGTTCCGGCCGACGAAGCCCACGATCCGTCCGTCCGGGACCTCGAACGACACGCCGTCGAGCGCGACGACGCCGTCGAACGTGCGGTGCAGGTCGATCAGCTGGAGCACGGGCTCGCCCAGGATAGGCGAGCCCATAGGGCAGACGGTGGATGCGGAACG
>Ga0075423_10000444_pt1 | contig 33298 bp, 31 predicted proteins | sample SoiMethybrSBSTD2_FD_80114 | JGI IMG/M metagenome (GOLD analysis project Ga0075423, IMG submission 80114) | Bulk soil microbial communities from a Populus tree surrounding site in Tennessee, USA - Soil MetaG P. TD hybrid SBSTD2 | ecosystem: Environmental > Terrestrial > Soil > Tree plantation...
GAACGCTCCGCGAGAAGCGTGAACAGAAGAAGCAGCAGCGCCGGCCATGTTTTGAACATGAGCTTCACTCCCTCGAGTGAGCCGAAACTACAGTTTCTCGCCAATGGGGTCAAGATAGAGACCCGTTGCCGCAACTTTAGCTGTTCGATGGTATGAAGGTCTTTGGTCTCGCTAACCCGTCACATTGATGATCGGATCGGAGTGATTGACAGGTTCGGCGAGCCTGCGATATACACGCGTTAATTTATCGACTCAATTGTTCTTAATAGATGAATAATCGCGGTTTTAATGCGATTGCTCCGTGAAAATATCATACGGATGCTGTCTGGCTTCCTCGCGATGACGCTTTCGGCCTGCTCGTCTTCCGCCCACTGGGCGAATCTCCCAGACCAGAGAAGCGATGTCATAGCTTACATGGTGACCAACGACAACGACCGGGTGAAGCCTGCCGTCGGCATTGTTCGCGCGCTGGCGGCGGCAGCGCCGCTGCCGGTCGATAAAATTTACGTCTTCACATCAGGGCACGGCAACGCCTTGCTGAACGCCCAGGCGTTCCATGGGAATAACGCGGGGGCATTCCGCTGCGGCAAGGGCAATCCCCCTCCGTCGGGATGCGTCTACGTCGGCAACGACCTTCTGGAGGCATTGTCGATCGACGCGCTTGCCGGAGTGCTGGCACATGAGCTTGGCCACTTGGAGCGCGGTCATAAGGGCCTCAATTCAGATTTAAAATCGGCTCAGAGTATGACCCGCTCGGGCAGCAGCCTGTGCAGCCAGCCGGCCATAGGGGCGGCCGCGGTCATCAATCTGATCGGATGTGCATTCGCACTCGGGGGATTAGCATCCACAGCGACGATATCCAGTTATTCTCGCGACCTCGAACGCGAAGCGGATGAATCCGCGCTGCTTCGTCTTCAAGCCGCCGGCGTCAAATGCCCGGCGTTAATCATGCAGAAAGCATTTACCGAGCTCTCGACCCTTCCAGGCTCCACTCAGGGAGGAGGTCTTTTTTCCACACACCCGAGTCTGCGCGAACGGTGGCAAAAGGCGAGCGCCAGCTGTTGATTCAACCCGCTTTTCGAGAAGATCCGCGAGATAAGCTCCTGGTACCAGCGGGAAGTCGTTTGGTATAATTGGTAAGAGATGTCCGAAACCCAGGAAAAACTTCCCGCCAAGCTCGACGACAAGCTCGAAGCTTTGCCGGCGCAGCCCGGCGTCTACCTCATGCGCGACAAGGCCGGCAAGGTGATCTACGTCGGCAAGGCAAAGAGCGTGCGCGCGCGGGTGCGCAATTATTTCCGCGGCGCCGAGGGGCGCTCGCAGATCGCGTTTTTGATGAACCGGGTCGGGGACATCGAGACGCTGCTCACGAGCAACGAAAAAGAAGCGCTGATCCTCGAAAACAATCTCATCAAGCAGTATAAGCCGCGCTACAACATCCGTCTTAAAGACGACAAGAGCTATCTCAGCATCAAGATCAACGTGCGCCATCCGTGGCCGCGGATCACCGCGACGCGGAAGATCGTCAAGGATGGCAGCCGCTACTTCGGGCCGTATTCCTCGGCGATCGCGGCGCGCGAGACACTCGACATCATCGAGAAGCATTTTCTGCTGCGGAACTGCACCGAATACAATTTCAAGAACCGCGCGCGCCCGTGCCTGCAATACCAGATCAAGCGCTGCCTCGCGCCGTGCGTGCTCGCCGTCGACCCGGCGGAATATCAGGAGAATCTGCGCGAGGCGATTCTCTTCATCGAAGGCAAGCGCCAGGAGCTGATCGACGAGCTCAGGCGGCGCATGGAAGCGAAGGCCGAGGCGCTGGAATTCGAGGCGGCGGCGAAGATCCGCGATCAGATCCAGGCGGTGGAAAAAACGATCGAGAAACAGCGCATGGTCTCGCACTGGGGCGCCGACCAGGATATTTTCGGTCTCTACCGCGAGGGCGGTTTCATCGAAGTGCAGGTGCTCTTCGTGCGCCAGGGGAAGCTCACCGGCAATCAGGCCTATTCGCTGGAGGACCTCGAGTTCTCTGACGAGGAGATCCTCGAATCGCTGCTGACGCAATTCTATCAGGGCGAGCGCTTCTTGCCCGACGAGATCCTGCTCCCGGTCGACATCGAGGACCGCGCGGCGCGCGAGGAATATCTCGGCGAGCGCCGCAGCAAGAAGATCTCGATTTTCGCGCCGCAGCGCGGCGACAAGCGCCGGCTCGTCGAGATGGCGCAGGAGAACGCGCGCCAGAGCTACGCCGAGCGCCACGACCAGGAGAAAGAGCGCGAGCGCATGCTGCTCGAATTGAAGGACAAGCTCAGGCTCAAGAATTACCCCGGCCGCATCGAGTGCTACGACATCTCGAACATCCACGGCACGCACGCGGTCGGCTCGATGGTGACGTTCATCAACGGCGAGTCCGACAAGAGATTTTACCGCCATTACCGCATCCGCACCGTCGCCGAAGACGTCGGCGGCGACGATTTCGCGATGATGCACGAGGTGTTGAAGCGCCGCTTCGCCCGCGGTCTCAAGGAGGGCGATATGCCCGATCTCGTCGTGGTCGACGGCGGCAAGGGACAGCTCGGCATGGCGATCGCCGCACTGCACGAGCTCGGCGTGCGCGACGTCGACATCGCCGCGCTCGCGAAGATGCGCGTCGAGCGGGCGCCGCGGAGTGCCGAGATCCAGCGATCGGAAGAGCGCGTCTTTCTGCCGGGGCAGAGCAATCCGGTCATCCTCAAGCGCAACTCCAACGCGCTTTTCCTGCTCCAACGCGTGCGCGACGAGGCGCACCGCTTCGCCATCACCTATCATAAGAAGGTGCGGGCCAAGCGAACGCTTTACTCCGCGCTGGATAAAATTCCCGGCATCGGCGGCGCGCGCAAGCGCGCGCTGCTCCGTGCCTTCGGCAGCGTGCGGCGTATCGAGGAGGTGTCGCTGGAAGAGCTGCTGAAGGTTCCGCTCATCAACGAGAAGGTCGCCCAGGAGATCCAGCAGGCCCTTCGATCGGTGCCGGATGAAGCGATCTCCGATGCCGCCGGCTAACCGCGTCGCGCATTTTCTCTCCCGCTATCCGACGGCGTGGCTGATCGGCGCGACGTTGGCGCTGCTCGCCGGCCAGGCCCTCGCTGCAAGTCCGCTCCGCCCGCCGATCATCTTTTTAGTCCTGCTCGCGCTGCCGCTGCCGCTTTTCTTCTTTTCTCGTGGCAGGCGCGCGTGGGCCGTATTCTGTCTGCTCGCCGGCCTCATATTCGCTGTCGGGTATCGGCGCCATCTCGATCTCATCGAGCCCAAGTTTGCGCCCGATCACCTGCGCTCGATCATGGAGGGCGGCAAGGAGCTTTACCTCGAAGGATGGCTCGCCGCCGAGCCGGAAAGGCTGCCGCAGCGCGGCCGCTGGACGGTTCGGCTTGTTCGTCTGTGGCATCCGACCGGTGCGGAAGAGATTTCCGGCGATCTCCTGCTCACGATCCGGCGCATCGACCGCGACTGGCGCTACGGCGATCGCGTCCGCTTCCGGGTCCAGCCGCTCGTTCCGCGCGGCGGCGGCAATCCAGGCGGCTTCGACTATGCCGCCTATCTCGCGCGGCGCAGTATTTACGCAACGGCGTTTTTGATCAGCGACTTTCAGGTCGAGCTTCTTTCGCGCGGCCCGCCCGGAGCGTGGGCGACGCTGGAGGCGCTCCGGCGGAAAATCCGTATTTTCATCGAGCAAAGCTTCTCTTCCCCCGACAACGCGGCGCTAATGAAGGCGCTCGTCGTCGGCGATATGGGAGGGATCTCGCGCCAGGTTCGCGACGACTTCACCGCGGCGGGCGTCAATCACGTGCTGTCGATCTCGGGGCTTCACGTCGGCATGCTTGGCGCGGTGATCTTTTTGATCGTGCGATTTTTGGGATCGCTCAGCCAAACCGCGCTGCTCAAATGGAATCTCCTCAAGATCGCGACCTTCTCATCTTTTCTGACGGTGCTGTTCTACAGCGGCCTCGCCGGCTCCGCCGTCCCGACGGTGCGCTCCGCGATCATGATCGGGGTCTACGAGGTCGCGGTGCTGCTCGACCGCGAGGAAGAGATCTTCGCGAGCCTCGCTTTCGCCGCGCTCCTTATCGGATTCGTCTGGGCGGGCGTGGTCATGGATATTTCTTTCCAGCTTTCGTTTCTCGCGGTCCTTTTCATCGTCTGGGGCGCGCGCAAGCTGGAGGAGTGGTGGCCCGCCGGCCGCCGGCGCGATCAGCTGCCGCAGGAGCGGAGCCGCTGGCGCACGTTGCTGCGGCGCGTAACGCTCTCTTTATCGGTGCCGATTCTCGCCACGATCGGAACCGGGCCGATGATCGCGCACCATTTCGGCCATCTGTCGTGGGCCGGATTTCTCTCCAATCCTCTCGTCGTGCCCCTCGTCGGCTTCGTCATTGTTCCGCTTGGCCTCGCGATCGGCATTTGCGCGCTGACCGCTCCCGTGGTCGCGCCGCCGATCATTACGGTGACGGAGCCGCTTCTGACTCTGGTCCAGCGCACGGTGCATTATCTCGCCGCGCTGCCGATGGCGAATCTCGCGGTGCCGATACCGGATTATCGGGAGGTCGCGCTGCTTTACATCGCGATCCTTTCGCTCCTCATTTTCCGGCGCCGCCTCCACCTGGCTCTGGCCCTGGGCTTGAGTTTAATTCTGATCGGCGCCGACGGGGCGTACTGGTTGCGCGAGCGGTGGCATCGCAAGGAGATGAGGATCACGTACCTCAGCGTCGGCCACGGCGACGCGGCCGTCGTCGAGTTTCCCGGCTCGCGCGTGCTGTTGATCGACGCCGGAGGCAGCCCGAATCCCGACTTCGACACCGGCGAGTTCATCGTCGCGCCGTTTCTTCGCGCGCGCAAAATATTGCGCGTAGATTACCTTCTGGTGAGCCACCCCAGGGTCGACCACTACGGAGGGATGCAGACGATCGCGGCGCAGTTCGTGCCGGAGGAGTTCTGGTCCGGCGCCGGCACAGGCGGCACGGCGCGCTATGAAAGCTTGGAAGAGACGATCGAGCGGTCCGGGATCAGGCGCCTCGCCGTCGATGGCGCCGTGCCTTGCCGGGAGATCGAAGGGGTGAAGCTCTGCTTTCTTTATCCGGGCGGTGGGGCGCGCGCCGGCGCATCGGTCGTCCTGCGCGTGAGCTACGGTCGCTTCGATCTGCTTTTCTCCGGTGACCTGGAGGCGAAAGACGAGCAGGTGTTGCTCAGCGAGCGGAGCGGGGATCTGGCGAGTGCCGTGATCAAAACGCCGAGCCACGGGAGCCCGCGGGCGAACACCGAAGAGTTCGTTCGCGCCGTGGCGCCGCGTTTGGCGATCTTCTCCGTCGGTCCGCGCAGCGCGGCGGCGGCCGATGAGATCATGGCGCGCTATGAGGCGGCGGGCGCAGAGCCGCTGCGCACCGATGTCGACGGCGCGGTCACGATCGAGACCGACGGCGCGCGGCTGCGCTATCGCACTTATCGGACAGGAAGAAGCGGAGAATTGGCAGCGAAGTTGACTTCCGGTTCGGCTGTCGTTAGTGTCCGCACAGATGAAACACGCGCAGGAAATGATCCGACCCTTCGCCCGGTAAGCGCCGCCGACGTTCGATGATCCCGCCCCACATGATAGAGACCGCGCGCCTGCGTCTGCGGGGCGCCCGCGAGAGTGATGCCGAGGCGATCTTTGCCGCCTACGGTCAAGACCACGATGTAACGATGTATCTCGCCTGGCGGCCCAGCGGCAGGATCGAGGAGACGCGCGAGCACCTGCGCCTGACGGTGAAGGCGTGCGAAGAAGGCAGGGCGCTCCAATGGGTGATTCTCCGAAAAGAGGACGAGCGGCTTCTGGGAATGATCGGCGGGCGGATCGACGGGCACAAGGTCGAGCTCGGCTACGTTCTGGCCAAGGCGTACTGGAACAAAGGCTACATGACCGAAGCGGTCCGCGCGGTCGTCGAGTGGACGCTCGCCCAGCCGGAGATCTTCAGGGTTTGGGCCGTCTGCGACGTCGAAAATCCCGCCTCGGCGCGGGTCATGGAAAAAGCCGCGATGAAGCGCGAAGGAGTTCTGAGGCGCTGGTCGTTGCATCCGACGCGCAGCGCGGAGCCGCGCGACTGCTACTCGTACGCCATCACGAAATAGCCGCGCGATAGGCGGCGTCAGGGCTATCCATGAAAAGCCCCAGAAGTTCCTCCGTTGCGTTGGTTTGAATCGCCGCATCATAAATTATCATTATCGCTCGGCCAAATCTTAACGCGCGGGGCCCTGGCCGGATCCCCGCGGTGGTAACGAAAAACGGCACCCGCCGACGCTTCCCGGCGCAACACGCAAATACCAACGCTCCCTCCAAAGCCAAATCGCGATTCGATAGCTGAAAGTCCGCCAGCGCCGCCCGATGAAAAACTTTGGCATCGGCATTGCGTTTCGATCCGCTTCAAAACACAACGTCGTAAGTCTTTGGCGGCGCGATGGGCGCGCAGCGGCGGATACTCATGCGGCTATATAGAGGAGGATCGGGATGCTGAGAAAATATTTTTTAGTCTTAATTATGACGATGGCCGTGTCGGCTTTGTTCGTGGCGAACGAGGCAGCGGCGGGCAAAGGCGGGAAGGTGAGCCTGAGCACGACGCAAGGCACGGTGTATTCCGTCGATATCAATGGCGGCACCGTGACGTTGAAGGCCACGGACGGCACGCTGACGACGCTCAACGTGTCGCGCAGCACCAAGCTGCGCCGCAATAATAAGAAGGCGGCTTTGACCGGCCTCGTGCTCGGCGATCAGGCGAGCGCGCAGTACGATTCGTCCAATAACGCTAAGACGCTAACCGCCACCGGCACACCCGTGACCACGCTCACGGGCGGCGTGGTCGGCGTCCATTCCGGTACCGGCATCGTCCAACTTAACAACGGCAGCTTCGGGACCAACGCGCACACGCGCATCCTCCGCAACGGCGAGATCAGCTCGCTCGGCACGCTGACCGCGGAGGATCACGTCGTCGCCCACGTGACGCCAGGCGGCCCGCTCGCTCATACGGGCTCGAGCGGCGAGAGCGAGGGCGACGATGACACGGCGGTCGATATTCAGGTCGACGGGCCCGAGGAGTGCGAGATCTCGGGCACGATCGACGCGATCGATCTCACGGCCAATACCGTCACGATTACCTCCGAATACGGCGATTGGAGCGTGACCGTCAACGTGACTCCCGACACGCTCATTGAGATCGAGGACATCGCGGCGCCGACGATCGCCGACCTCGCCGTCGGTCAAAAGGTCGAAGTGGTGTACGCCTCGGACACGCAGAACGCGTTCCGTATCGAGGTGGAGAATGAGGACGAGGAAGGCTACGCCGAAGGGCCGATCACAGCCATCGATCCGGTCGCCGGCACGATTACCATCGATTGCTACGGCTCGCCGGTGACCCTATTCGTCACTGCCAGCACGAAGATCGAAAAGAACGACGCGCCGGCGGTCTTTTCCGACTTGCAAATAGGTGACGACGGCATGGCCGAATACAACACGACGACCATGATCGCCAAGGAGATCGAAGTCGAGTCGCCTGAGGATTGAGGCGGGGCGGGGTAGAGTAAGGCGCGGCTGCCGCGGCTGGGACCACCGGCTCATGCGGCGGCCGCGCTTTTTTGGATCAGTACGTATCGAACATCCGCTGGATCTCGTCGGCGTTGTTCGTCTTCGACAAGGCCAGAGCCAGCAGCACGCGCGCCTTCCACGCCTGAAGGTTGTCGCCCGCGACGAAGCCGCGCTTGGCGAGCCCCGGGCTCCGCACCACGCGGCCGGATGAGACGCGGCTGCAGAGACACATGATCACTCCCTTTTCCTTGTAAACGCGATCGAACGCCTCGTCCTCCTTCGGCGTCGGCCGGCCGGCGCCGGTCGCCGCGCTGACAATGCCCTTCGCTCCGGCGGCGGCCGCCGCCTCGATCATCTTGCCGTCGGCGCCGACGTAGGAAATCACGACGTCCACGCGCGGCAGCGAATCGAGCCCGCGCACGTCGAACTCCGTATCGGTCGTGTGCTTCTTCGTCGCCTGATGATAGTAGACAACTTTGCCGTCCGCGTCGGCGTAGCCGAGCGGCCCCAGGTCGCGCGACTGAAACGCCTCGACGCGGTACGTCGCGTTTTTCGTTACGTCCCGGCCGCTGTAGATCGTATCGTTCATCACGAGCAGGCAGCCGCGCCCGCGCGAGTCCGGGTGCGCGGCGACTTTGACCGCGTTGACGAGATTCAGATAGCCGTCGGCGCTCAGCGCCGAGGCCGGCCGCATCGAGCCCACGACGATCACGGGCTTGTCGGTCTTGAGCGTGAGATTGAGAAAGTAGGCGGTCTCCTCGATCGTGTTCGTGCCGTGCGTGATAACGATCCCGTCGGCCTTGTCTTCGTCGAAGATCGAATGAATCGTCCGCACCATCTCGAGCCAGTCCTTGTCGACGAGCGCGTGGCTCGGCAGACGGCGGAACGGCACGGGCTCGACCGCCGCGATCGATTTCAATTCCGGCAGCTGTGCCAGCAGCTCGGCCGTATCGAGGCGCTTATTGGCCTCGATGTACCAGGCGAGATCCAGCCGGTCCTTGCCCAGAGAATCGATCGTGCCCCCGGTGATGATCAATGCGACGCGACGCAAATCGCTCATTGGGTGTTATCCTCCTGTCGGGGAAAATGAAAATTCGTACGGCCCGTGCGAAGAATTTACCTATATATTAGTGCCGCGCCACAGGCAACCGATGGGGCCGCGAAACCGGCGGGCGGGCCGTCAGATGCGCGGCATCACTGCGCGTGCGAAGCGCTCGATCTGCTCGACGCGCTCGGGCCAGCGCGGCACCATGAACTGCAGCGCGAGGTGCTCGACGCCGATTTCTTTGTAGCCGTGGATCGCTTGGGCGATCTGCTCCGCCGAGCCGCGCAGCCGGTCTTCTTCCCACGACAGCGGCCTTGACGAGAGCTCGATCGGCAGGCAGCAATTCAAGCGCACGCTCGCTGGATTTCTTCCGGCCTTCTCGGCGGCGCGCCGGACATTGTCGAAGCGGCGCTTGAGCTCGGCCGGCGTCATGCGCACGAAGTAGGGAAACCAGGCGTCGCCGTACTCGCCCGCGCGGCGCTGCGCCCGTGCGGCTTCGCCGCCGACCCAGATCGGGATGCGCGGGCTTTGCAGCGGCTTGGGAGAAAACGCGATGTCTTCGAAGCGATAATATTTCCCGGAAAAGCTCGCGCGCTCGTCACGCCATAATATTTTCAACAGGTCGAGCTGCTCGTCGGAGACTCGGCCGCGCTCGGGGAAATTCGCGCCGAGCGCCTCGAACTCCTCGGCCATCCACCCGACGCCGACGCCCAGGATGAGCCGCCCCTTCGATAGATGATCGATCGTCGTCGCGATCTTCGCCCAGTAAAGCGGCTGGCGATAGGGGAGGACGAGCACGCTGATGCCGAGGCTTATTTTTTCCGTGCAGCCCGCGAGAAACGCGAGACAGGTGAGCGGCTCGAAAAACGGCCGGTCCGGCGGCACGATGAAGCTTTTCTCTTCGCTGTACGGGTAGGGCGTCTTGATCTCCCAGGGAATCACGATGCGGTCGGCGCACCAGACCGAATCGTAGCCGAGACTTTCCGCCTGGCGCGCCGCCTGCATCAATGTCTCGGGCCCCGCGGCGCGGCCGGAGATCGGGAGAAAGACGCCGAATTTCATCGCGAGTTGTTTCCGAGAATGTTCGGATGCATCAACTGTCGGGCGGGTTTCAAACCCGCCCCTACGAAACATCGGCGCTTGACGATGGAATCTCCGATGTATACGGTACGTTGCGATTTGTACCACAAAGGAGTTCCTGTGGCTATTTCGCGCCTGCTCATTTTATTTTTTCTTCTCTCTGCCTCGGCCGAGGCGCAGGAGCCGAGAAAAATTTACGTCGCGATTCCCGCGGTGACGCCCGCGGTCTCGACCTTCGCCATCGCCAGGGACCGGGGCTATTATCGCGAGGAGGGCCTCGACGTCGAGCTGGTGCAGATGGCCTCGGCCGTCGGCACGCAGGCGCTCATAGCCGGCAACGTGAAATTCTCCACGATCGGCGGCGCAAGCATGCCGCCGGTGCTCCGCGGCGCGCCGCTGCGGTTCCTTTTCAGCACGTTCAGCAAGCCGATGTTCTGGCTCTATTCCAAGCCGGAGATTCGCACGGTCGCGGAGCTCAAGGGCAGGAAAGTCGGCGTGTCGAGCCTCGGCAGCGGACCCGATTCCATCCTCCGCGACATCCTCAAGAAAAACGGTCTCGACGGCGCGCGCGACGTCACCGTCCTGCCCGTCGGCTCCGGCACGGCGCGCTTCTACGCGCTCCAGGCGGGCTCGGTCGACGCGGCGATGCTGTCGATCCCCGCGAACTTTCTCGCCCAGGACGCGGGGTTTCGCGAGCTCGTGTCGCTCGTCGATCAGGACCTCGTCGAGCTGCAAGGGAGCATCCTCGCACCGGTGTCGGTCATAGAAAGCGACCCCGCGCTGGTCGAGAGGTTCGTCCGCGGCTCGGTCAAAGGATTCATCACCTTCCGCGACAGCCGCGCGACGGCGGTGCAGCTCATGGCGAAGTTTCTCCAGCTGAAAGAAGATATGGTCGCGCGAATCTACGACCGCTTCCGCCCGGGCCTGACCCCCGACGGCACGATCGGCGAGGCGCTGCAGCGAAAATCGCTCGAACATATCGTCGAGCGCGTCGGCGTCAAGGAGCCGCCGCCGCTGAGCAAGATATTCGACTTTTCTCTGACGCGGAAGATCAACGACGAGCTGAAAGCGAAGGGCTGGCGGCCGGGGTAGCTAAATTCGCAAATCGAAAACTGCTGGCCGATTTTCCTTATTCCTTACAATCCCGGCTGCTGTTCTTCGCGGTAGAGACCGAAGGCGTCGAGGATCGGCTTGTCGTGCATCGAGAAGAGCACCGCTTCCTCTTTCGCCGAGCGGTTGGCGTGCTCGTGCCAGTGCCATAGCGGCACGACGAAGCTATCGCCTTTTTCCCAATGATAGGGCTTGCCGTCGATGACGGTCGTGCCGCTGCCGCTGAAGACGTGATAGATGCTCGTGCTCGTGTGGCGGTGCGCGCGCGTACGCGTACCGGGATTGAGCAATTGCAGGCGCATCGACATGGTCGGCAGCGTGGCGCCGCCGGTGAGCGGATTGACGTAGTCGAGGGCCGCGCCTTCGTAGGGATTCGGCGTCTCTTCCGCCGCGAGCTTCAGCGCCGGATAGGTATCGCGCCAGCGATAATGCAACGGCCGCGCCGGCTCCGATGCGGCAGCGCCGACCGCGCGCGTGAGTGTGAAGCTGGGATCGTCGGAAGTGCTGGTGACGGTTAGTCGCTTCTCTTCTCCGCTCTCATCCTTGTACGGCTCGAACGAGATCACCTGGAGCGCGTTGATGAAAGGGACATCGAGGCCGTCGATCCATACCATCGGCTCGCTGCCCTCGTGCGCGTGCTCGTGCCAGGTCCACTGCGGCGTCAGGATCAGATCGCCCGCCTCCATCATCATCCGGTGGCCGTTGACGGTCGTGTAGCCGCCGCGCCCCTGGAGGATGAAGCGGATCGCGGCCATTGTGTGGCGGTGCGCGGGGGCGACTTCGCCGGGCTGGATCAGCTGGAAGGACATGAGCAGCGTGTGCGTCGTCATCTCGGATTTTTCCAATCCGGGATTGACGAGGCGGATCGTGCGCCGCTCGACGTTGCCCTGCTGGATGCCGATGCGGTCGCGCGCCTGGAGCAGGCCGCCGTAGATGTCGGCCCACTTCCACAGATGCGGCTGAACTGCGGTCTTGGGATCTTTCGGGCGCTCGCCGCGCGGCAGCCGCCAGATGCCGGAGAGCCACTTCTCCGCGAGCTCGCGGTCGAGCTCGGCGGTTGCGTTATCGGCGGGCGGCGCGCTTTTCGGTTCGGCTTTCATGCGGCAGCATTATTATAGATGATCGCGCGCGCGGGTCGCAAGGATGAATTACTAGCCGGGCAGGGAAGGCGGACGTCCGACCGACGCAAACGACACCGCTAGTAAATCTTTTTCGAAATTAATCCGACGACGGGTATCTTAATCGTCCACCGCCTGTTACAATAGCTCTGATGTAGCGACTACCCCACGTTTCACAGCCAAACTCGGTCACAATTTTCTCCGAGTCTCGCAGAGGCGGTCCCCGCAGGGTAACCGCCTCTTTTCGTCTTTGGGGACCGTCGGAAGGAGAGCATTATCATGGAAGATGCCGCGACCAATGGAAGCATCAATCGCATCGGATTTATCGGCAACTACCTGCCGCGCCAGTGCGGCATCGCCACGTTCACGACCGATTTGTGCGAAGCGATCGCCGCCGAATATTCCGCGACCACCTGCATCGCGTTGCCCGTCAACGACCAGGAGGCGGGTTACGCCTATCCGCCGCGCGTCCGCTTCGAGCTGACCGAACGGGACATCGACTCTTATCGTCGCGCCGCCGATTTCCTGAACACCAACAACGTAGACCTCGTGTCCCTGCAATTCGAATATGGCATCTTCGGCGGGCGCGCCGGCAGCCACATTCTGGCGCTGCTCCGCGAATTGCGCATGCCGGTGGTTACGACCTTGCATACGATTCTCCGCGAGCCCGACGCCGATCAGCGGCGCGTGCTGGAGGAAGTAGCGGCGCTGTCGGATCGGCTGGTCGTGATGAGCAAGCGCGGCGCGGAGTTTTTGCAGAAGATTTATCGCGTGGCTCCGGAAAAAGTCGATTTGATCCCGCACGGCATTCCCGACCTGCCGTTTGCCGATCCGAGTTTCCACAAGGATCTCTTTGGCGTCGAGGGAAAAATCGTGCTGCTTAGCTTCGGCCTTTTGTCTGCGAACAAAGGCATCGAAAACGTCATCGCAGCTCTTCCCGCCATTTTGGAGCGCCATCCGAATGTCGTCTACATGGTCGTCGGCGCGACTCATCCCCATGTCAAGCGCAACGACGGTGAAACCTATCGATTGTCTTTGCAAAGGATGGCGCGAGAAAAAGGCGTGGAAGGTCAGGTGATCTTCCATAATCGGTTCGTGAGCCTGGAGGAACTCGTCAAGTTTATTGGCGCGGCGGATATTTACATCACGCCCTATCTCAACCCGGCGCAAATCACCTCCGGCACGCTCGCCTACACGGTGGGCGCTGGCAAGGCGGTGATATCGACCCCGTATTGGCATGCGGAGGAGATGCTGGCGGAGGAGCGCGGCGCGCTGATTCCGTTCCGCGACCCGGAGGCGTTGGCCCGGCTGGTCATCGACCTCCTCGACAACGAGGGCAAACGCCACGCCATGCGCAAACGCGCCTATCTTTATGGCCGACAGATGATCTGGCCGCAGGTGGCGGCGCGCTACATGGAGAGTTTTGCACGAGCTCGCACCGAACGACGTCACTTCGCCTCGCCCGGCCTCTCGGTCAAGACACTCGATCAAAGTCCGGCCGAGCTTCCGCCGCTGAAGCTCGACCACTTGCGCCATATGGCGGACGAGACGGGCATGCTGCAACACGCGATCTTCACAGTGCCCAACTATCACCACGGCTACAGCACCGACGATAACGCCCGCGCACTTATAACCAGCACTCTGCTGGAGGAGTGGGGAACGGAAGGGGCCTTCGACCTCGCTTCGCGCTATCTCGCCTTCGTCTGGTACGCCTTTAATGCCGAGACCAAGCGCTTTCGCAACTTCATGAATTACCAACGGCACTGGCTCGAAGAAAACGGTTCGGACGACTGCCACGGCCGCACGCTGTGCGCGCTCGGCACCGTGTTGGGTCGATCCAATCTGCCCGCGCTTCACAGCATGGCCAGTTGGCTGTTCGAGCAGGCGCTGCCCTCGATCGTCGCCACGACGAGCCCCCGGGCATGGGCCTTCGCGCTCATCGGCCTCCATGAATATCTCAAGCGCTTCGCCGGCGATCGCATGGCGAGCCAAGTGCGGGACGAGCTGGCGGGACGGCTCCTGGAGATGTACCGCAGCCAACGTTCCGACGACTGGCGCTGGTACGAAGACACGCTGAGCTATTGCAATGCCGTGCTGCCGCATGCCTTGCTCGTGAGCGGCCAGTCGATACCGGACCGCGACATGATCGCGGCCGGCGTGGAGTCGCTCGCGTGGCTGGCCGAGCTGCAGCACGCCGACGGAGAAGAGGGTCATTTCGTTCCCATCGGGTCCAATGGGTTTTATCGGCGCGGCGGCGCCCGCGCACGCTTCGACCAACAGCCCGTGGAGGCTCAAGCGATGATTTCCGCCTGCCTGGAGGCGGAGCGGGTTACCGGCGATAATCGCTGGCGCAAGGAGGCGCGGCGCGTCTTCGAGTGGTTCCTCGGGAACAACGATTTAAACCGTCCGATTTACGATCCGACGACCGGCGGCTGTCGCGACGGTCTGCACGCCGACCGCGCGAACGAGAATCAAGGCGCCGAGTCCACGCTCGCTTTCCTTCAGGCGCTGCTGGAGCTTCGGCTGGCCGAGTACAGTCTTCAATTGGTGAGGCCCGAACAGAATGAACAACCGGCAACACGAACTCTTCTCGCGTCATAAAGATAATCCCATCCTGACCGTGGCCGATTGGCCTTATTCGGTCCACAGCGTTTTCAATCCGGGCGCGACGCTGTTGCCGGATGGGACCACTCTGCTGCTTTGCCGCGTGGAGGACCGCCGGGGGCATTCTCATCTCTGCGCTGCGCGCTCGGCTAACGGCGTCGACAACTGGCAAATCGACCCGAGGCCGACGCTTCCCGCCGATCCCGAGCACTTTCCCGAGGAGCTGTGGGGCATCGAAGACCCGCGCATCACTTATATTCCCGAACTTGGTAAGTATGCGATCGTCTATACCGCTTACACCCGCGACGGGCCCGGAGTTTCCCTGGCCGTCACGACGGATTTCCGTGAATTCGAGCGCTACGGCGTCATTATGTCGCCGGAAGATAAGGATGCGGCCCTCTTTCCTCGCCGCATCGACGGTCAGTGGCTCCTGGTGCATCGTCCGGTGAGCGCTCCCCGCGCCCACATGTGGATCTCCTACTCGCTCGACCTCCGCCACTGGGGCAATCACAAGCTGATACTCGAAGCCCGGCGCGGCGCGTGGTGGGACGCGAATAAGATCGGCCTCTCGCCGCCGCCGATCGAGACGCCGCAGGGCTGGCTGGTGATTTATCACGGCGTGCGGCAGACACCCTCCGGCTGTATTTATCGTCTGGGCCTCGCCCTCTTCGACTTGCGCGAACCGGAACGATGCTTGAAGCGCACCGACGAGTGGGTTTTCGGCCCCGAGGAAATTTACGAGCAGCGCGGCGACGTCGACCACGTCGTCTTTCCTTGCGGCGCGACAGTCGCCCCGGACGGGGACACGGTGCGCTTATATTACGGCGCGGCCGATACGAGCATCGCGCTCGCCACCGGCAGCATTCGCGCCATGCTCGAAAAGCTCGACCAGAATAAAGTCACCTGACGAAGGAGTGAAATATGAAACCCAGCGTTTCCTACAGAGATTATCTCATTCAGGGCGAATCGTTTCAGCGGGAAAAAAACGGTACATGGATTCCCCAGTATGTCTGGAAGCGATTTGAAGCGGACGGCATGGCGGAAGTAAGCACTTTTTCAAAGGATCAATATCAATTCCATGTAGCTTTTGTAACCGAAAGCGAAGCCGACGAATATGCGCTCAGGCGGGCGAAGGAGTGGATCGACGGCCGCTGAAGTCGTCGCGCTCTCATCCGTTGCTCGGCCGGCGGGCTGCTTCTATCGCCTCACAGCAGCCGAAAGCTCTATAGATTTACCGGGCGGCACCACTTGCGCCGACGGGCGTCCACACCCTAAAGCGCGATAGCTTCACAACTGCTCTTTTATCGGGATCGTGAACCATTCCAGGACTCTGTCCTTAAAGGGCCGGGAATTCCAGGCTTCCAAAGTCAGCTTTTTGGAATACTTCAAATCTTCCTGAAAAGATCTTTCCAGCTGCTGGGCGAACGCCGTGTCGTATACGACGAGGTTGAGCTCTTCATTGATCGCGAGGGAGCGGTAATCGAGGTTCGCGCTTCCCACCGTCGCCCAAACGCCGTCTACGACCATGGCCTTCGTGTGCATGAGAGCCGGTTTATATTCGTAGATTTCAACCCCTGCGAGCAGGAAAGGGCCAAGACCGGCGTGGCTTGCCGCAGAGGTCGTCGGATGGTCGCCTTTTTCTGGAGTGATGACCACCACCCTCACGCCTCTTTTCACGGCGCTGGTTAACGCCTCTTCGATCTTTGGATCAGGGAAGAAATAGGGGTTCGCGATATGGATGCTTTTTTGCGCCGACGTGATCGAGAGCAGGAAGAGCAGATAGGACCCAAAGCTGCCGCCCAGCGGCGAGCTTTTGACCACCTGCGCATACACTTTTCCCGCCACCGCGAACGCGGGAAAATATCTCTCGTCGCCGAGGACGTTCCCCGTCGTTCTCCGCCAGCTCTCGACGAAAGCCGCTTGCAGTTGTTGGACAACCGGCCCTTCGATTCTGACGTCCGTTTGCCGCCAATGCTCAGCCGTCCGTCCGTTGCCGGTCCAGGCGTCGCTCACCGCGTGCCCGCCGGTAAAACCGATTTTTCCATCGATCACGAGAATGCGGCGATGACTTCGATGATTATAATTTAAAAGCTCCCACGGCGTGATGAACTGATACACCTTGATGCGCTCGTACCACTTCAGGTCGCAACCCGCGGTTTTCAAGAGATCCTGGATATCTTGAGGCATACTGCCGCCTCCCAGCGAGTCGATCAATAATTTTACTTCGACGCCCGCGCGGCAGCGCTCGGCGAAGGCCTCGGCGAACTCGCGGGCGACGGCGCCGTCTTCGAAATAGTATTGCTGGTAAGTAATGCTTTTCTCGGCGCTGCGGATCGCTCGAAGCATCGCGGGAAAGATCTGCTCGCCGTTGAACAATAGCTCGACCCGATTTCCGCTTATGATCGAAGAATCGGTGTGGGCCGATAGAGTGGGATAAAATGACGCTTCGCCGAGGACGATATGCGGCATCTCGTTGATCGGCGTAATTCCTGCGCAGCCGCAAAGCAGGAGTAAAACCAGAAACGAGAATTTCAGATATTTCATTTAAATCCTCAGAGTGGCCGTATCGATATAATTTATACGAAGCGAACGGGGATTCTGTTCAACATTGGACTCTTTTTGAAGGTGACTTACCCGGCGAGCTTCCCCGCCTAAAGCGCCACAGCTTCTTCTTGTCTAACGTTCAATACTATACAGCAATTTTTCTCCTCATCGGTCATTCTCCTGACATGCCGGTTGGCGCTGGTAGGCGGGGTCGTGTTGGTCATGGTCGGAGCGAGGAAGGCATAGTTTCCCGAATCAACTTTTTATGAAAGAGGATTTCCCATGGGCCTAATATTATTGATCGTCTTGCTTTTGCTCCTGTTCGGCGGTCTGCCCAAGTGGGGTTATCACTCGTACGGTTATGGTCCGTCGGGGATCATTGGAACGATATTAATTATCGTCCTGATTCTGTTCTTGTTGGGCCGAATCTGATCCGCACCTAAAACTCAGTATCCAACAACGGGGGGAGAACCAAATGAGAAATGTTGCCAAGCTTGTCGTCGTCACGCTGTTCGTCATGCTGCTAGGTACAATCACCGCAGAGGCTCAGGTTAGTGTGAGCATAGGAATCGATCTGCCGGCGTTCCCACGGCTGGAGGTGGTTCCCAATTACCCCGTTTATTACGCGCCGAGCGTACGTGCCAACTATTTCTTCTACGACGGCCTATTCTGGGACTTCAACGTGGAAGACGGCTACTGGTATTCCAGCTCCTGGTACAACGGGCCGTGGGTCTTCGTCGAGCCGGTCTACGTACCCCAGGTCATTCTGGTTATCCCGTACCGCTATTACCGCGTCCGGCCGCGCTACTGGAGCGGCTGGGATTACGATCGGCCGCCGCGCTGGGGTAACCACTGGGGTCCCCAATGGGAATCCAGCCGGCGCGACTGGGAGCGCTGGGATAGGACACGGACTTATGTCGCAGCGCCGCTGCCGGCCTACCAGAGAAAGTACGACAAAAATCACTATCCGGCGCCCTCGCAGCAGATAACGATTCGCAGCGAGCGCTATCGCTATGAGCCTAAGGACGATTATGTCCGGCAGCAACAGACAACAATTCTCGAGCGGCAGTCACACGGCGGAGAAAGGGCGCGCGATAAGGCCGAGCGCGTCGTCAAAGGCCCCGATCCTCAGGAGAAAACGCAGCGGCAAGAGAAAGCTCAGGGTCAGGAGAAGTACAAAGAGAAAGGTCAACGTCAGGACAAGTCACAGTTACAGGAGAAAGGGCAGCGCCAGGACAAGGCGCCGCCTCAGGAGAAAGCGCGTCAAGAGAAAGCTCTGCCCCAGGAGAAATACCAAGGGCAAAATCAGGACAAATCGCAGCCTCCGGAGAAAGCCCAGCGCCAGGACAAGTCGCAGCCTCCGGAAAAAGCCCAGCGTCAAGAGAACGGGCAACGCCAGGAGAAGTCGCAGCCTCAGGAGAAGGGCCAGCGCCAAGAAAAGGGGCAGGAAAAAGGCACTTAAGCAGCGATTCGATTATCATCTGTACATTTTCGGGGGTGGGCAGACTGTCCGAAGCACGCTGTTCGGGGTTCGGGGCCAAAGCGTGATTGGTATTGCATAAATCCGCGTCACGGGAGACACCCCGATGCCCCAAAACCGCACGTAAATTCGTAAGCGGTCGGGCCCGGGTTTGGGTCGCCCAGCACAGTAATGCCCCGATCTCCTCCGAATGCTCATCCCTCTTTGCGTCCAGGCGTCTAATTTAAATCCCCATATATTTCTTCAAGTTGCCTTTCCGCGAGCACGTCCTATTCCGCTGAATCTTTTGAAAAACGTTCAATTTTAGACAACAATTTTTTTTCGTCCCTGCCATCCTACCAACATGGAGTAATGTGTCCGGCGCAAGCTTCTCCCGCGCCGTTTATGGACCCGCGGTTACTCACGTAGCAGATCCGCGGTAAATCGAAACAGGAGGACTCTATGGAAATTCCTCGGGACATAAGCGGAAAAAGCACCGTTGTGCTCGTGAGCGGCCTGATTCTGATCTTGTTCTTCGGTTACCGGGCTTATGTCAACTCGCGTCATGCCTTGCAGGTTCTCGATCTGCAAGTCCCCAACATCACGCGCGTCGCGTTCGAGACGCAGGTCTTTGCGCTTACGCCCGCCAATCTTCAGCCGGTCTTAGCCGGCGCCGCACCGCAATTCGGCGGGCCGGACGGCAAGACAGAAATGGACAAGTTCAAGAAAGAATTCGCTTCGCATTTGTGGATCGCGATCCTGACGCGAAACCGAGGCCTTCAATCTGCTTCGGACGTCATGACGCAGATCCGCGTGACCACGCCGATCACCGCCGTGCAAGGATATAGCTTGACCGGTTACGCCAACATGGAAGTTAAAGAAGGTGGCATGGGAAAACAGACAGTATCCGTAAACTGGACTTACATAGAGCCGGGCGTTACGGCGATCACGCTGATCGGAGTTCAGCCGAAAGACTTTCCCGGCCGAGCGCCCTATTCGGAAAAAGATAGCCGTATATGGGCGAGAGATTACAAGCTGTACTTCGAGCTCGCCGAGGTGAAATCGAAAGATGGAGCGGTCGCTTATGCCTATTAAACCTGCGCGCGGAGAAACCGAGTCGCGTGCAAGAAACTTAAGGCGCGGCAAGCGGCACGAGCAGGGGAGTTGATCTATGGCTGATGTGCTGGCTCAAGAGCCTTTGTTGGACTTACGGGTAGCCGACGCTTCGTGGCTCCATAAAGTCTATCTAAACCAGGAGAAGAAAATTCTGGGGCTGCTCTCGGTCAGCGTTTTTCTCGCCTTGTGGGAGTTCATGGGCGGGGCATGGAGCGTCTATAATCCGATTCCCCTCTTACGCGTCAATCCGATGTTCATGAGCGCGCCTTCCCTCGTCGCGTAGGCCGCGTACGGGCTGTTTGCCGAAGGGGAGATCTATCACGATCTTTACGTGAGCGGGACGGAATTTTTCTGGGGATATCTTCTTTCGGTCGTAGTCGCCGTTCCGTTCGGCGTCGCCGTCGGCTGGTACAAAAAAATGAGCCACATCTTCGATCCGTTTATCAACGCCATGAACGCCACACCGCGCGTCGCCTTGCTGCCGCTTGTCATCATCTGGCTCGGCATCGGCATTTTATCCAAGGTCGGCATCATTTTTCTCGGCGCGGTTTTCCCGATCCTCATCAACGCGCGCGACGGAGTGAAGACGACGCCGAAGAGTTTGCTGAACGCCGCCAAGAGTTTCGGCGCCTCGGAATGGAAAATCTTCGCCACCGTGGTGCTGCCTTCGACCGTGCCCTTTATCCTCACGGGGCTGAGGCTCGGCGTCGGGCGCGGCCTGGTCGGGGTTATGGTCGGAGAGCTTTACGCGGCGACGGCGGGGATCGGTTTCATGGTCACGGTTGCCGGTGCGACTTTCCAGACCGACAAGGTTTTCGTCGGCGTTCTGATTTTCGCCGTTACCGGCATGATTCTGACCGAGATATTGAACAACTTCGAGCGCCGCTTCGACGGGTGGCGTCCGAAAGTAGGATCGGCTGCGTGACGGCATACGACAAGCCGCTCAGGAGATTCGCGTGATGCTGAGTGTTGGAGAAAGGGTCAGCTATCCGTGCCAGGGGCCGTGTCTCGTCGGTCCGATCGTCAAGCGAGTTGTCGACGGCAAGCCGGCGGAATTCTACCATTTGCATCCCTTAGAGCATGGCGGCGGCGATTTGTTCGTCCCCCTGGATAAAGCCGACTGCAGAGGCATTCGCAAGCTGCTGAAAAAATCTGAAATCCCCGCGCTGCTGAACCGGCTCGCTCAGGCCTCCACATCGGTTGAAAACTGGAACACGCGCACCCGGAAGAACTTGATGCTGTTTGCCTCCGGGTCGGCATTTGATTTGGCCGAGATAATCGGCTCGATGACGGAGTTGGGCGAGGGCAGGAAATTGCAGCCGAGCGACCGGAGAACTTTCGAGCGAGCTAAAAAGTTCTTGATTTGCGAGCTTTCGGAAGTGACGGGAGAGAGGAGGAGCGCGGTGACGGAAACGATAGATAACGTTATCGAACGGCGCCGCGGAAATAAGCGCGCCGCCGGAAAACCGGCGCTACGATATACGCCTCAAATACAAGACTACGGCGAGCTTCCTTGAGTGGGCCGTACGGTTTAATCGAGACATAATCTGTTGTGCGCTCTGCTGACGCAGACGGGAACCATGGAAAACGAAAAGAATCGTCCAGACAAGGAAAACGAATTCGTCGAGCGCGGCGCGGAAGACTTCTATTTCGCCGCCAAAGATCGGGAGTTGACCGAAGTAATGCACACCGCTGTATCCACGGCACGCGAGGAGCGCGCGCGGACTTGCCCCAAGTGTGCCGGAAAGTTCGAGGCCTACAAGTTCATGGAATCGGTCCTGGATCGCTGCGGCCGATGCGAGGGCGTCTGGCTCAATAAGGGCCAGCTGGAGCTCCTTGTTAAAAGAGCCCGGCGCGGCCCGGTCGGCGCTTTTCTCGACCGATGTTTTTCCAAAGAGGAAAGCGGCACTCGGATATAAATGGCCAAAGGAAAAAGTGCGCACGCATAGTTCCTCTCTCAAGAGCCGGCCGTTATCCGCTGCGCCTGGGCGCCCGGCGCTCTCGCGATTCCAGCCGTTGGACGGAGGGTCGGAGCTTTATTTTGGCGCTGAAACCGGCCCCAAGTCGTGCCCGGAGACGGCGTTGCTCTGCGCGGTGCTGGAAAACGCCTTTGTCTGCTTTCAGAACCGGTTCGATATTAGCGAGGCCCGGGCCGCCGAAAATTGGTTTTTCAGCGACGATGCGCGGGCGATATTTTCTTTCCTCTCTGTTTGCGCGGCGCTCGGCCTGGAGCCGGGTTTCATACGCAAGAGGCTTGATCGGCTAAGGGCCGGCCTCTAGACTCGGCGATGCCGAACGGGTAATATGTGTTGCCCGAGGTACTGAGAGGAGGAACGACCGAGCAGCCAGACACCTACACATATCATCACGTTCGGTTTCAAAAAAGAAACGCGATCATGATTCAAGAAACCCCACAATCCGACCTCTTCAAAAAACAACTGGGCGAGTCGCTGGTGCGCGAGACTCAGAATTCCCGCGCCGTGAAGTTTGCCCGGCATGAAAACGTCTACACCGTCGGCGAACAGGACGAGATGGTTTACTACATCGAGAGCGGGCAGGTGAAGCTCGTCATGGACTCGCCCGAAGGCAGGGAATGCATTATCGCCATCCATAGCGCGGGAGACATTTTCGGCGAGCTGTGCCTCTCCGGCCTGAGCGGCCGCCTGGAAACGGCGATCGCGATGAAAGCCACGACGGTGAAACGAATCCCTTCGGCTCAATTTTTCGCGCGGTTGGGCCGCGACGCGCTGTTCGAGGGGTTCGTTCGCTACCTGACGGTGCGGGTCGCCGATCAGCAGCAGGTGATCTCCAACCTGGTCATGGTCGACAGCGAGCAGCGGCTGGGCCAGACGCTGTTGCAGCTCGGCCGTACGATGGGGAAAAAAGACCCCCGCAGCATCCGCATCGAGCTCAAGATATCGCACGAAGAGCTCTCCGAGATGGTCGGCACGACCCGCCCCCGGATCAGCATGTTCATGCAGAGATTCAAGAACCTGGGGCTCATCGAGACGAACAAAGAGCATTTTCTCGTTATCAAGGAAAATAAGCTCACCGCTTACCTCGCCCAGATCGCCTAAAAGCCTACTGTCCGTCGTATATCTTTTATCTTTCGAAGCGGGTTCAATACCGGACAGTATTCCTTCACAGGCATGTGTATGGTCATCATGCGCCCACTTCGGTGGTTACGTAAATTTCGGTCTCCGGGGGAAGCATGAAGACATATCCATCGCGATTAAATCTGGCCGACGTCGTCATCAATCCGGAGCTCACGCGCCGGCCTTCCAGGCCGCCCGACTACGAGCTCGAAAACTGCGCGCTCATCGCGCTGGCCGAAACCATGGCGGACCGGCCGGAAACGATTTTACAAAAGCTCGTCGAGACGGCGCTCCGGCTTTGCCGCGCCGGTACGGCGGGAATCAGCCTGCTGGAAAAGCACGGCGGTGAAGAGGTGTTTCGCTGGGAGGCGGTGGCGGGCGTCTATGCCGACCATGTCAACGGCACCATGCCCAGGGACGCGAGTCCCTGCGGCATCACGATCGACCGCAACGCTACGCAGCTCATGTACATGGCGGAGCGCGTTTTCCCGGCCCTGCCCGCGGAGCCGCCGTTCGTCGAGGCGCTGCTGGTTCCGTTTCACTTCGAGCATAAGCCGGTCGGGACCGTCTGGGTCGTCGCGCACGATCAAATCCGGAAGTTCGATTCGGAGGACGCGCGGCTGATCAACATACTCGCGCAGTTCGCCTCCTCCGCATGGCAGGTGTGGCAGGCGCGAGCGGCGGCCGAAGCGGGAGTCCGGGCGGAACGCCAGAGGGCCGTAGAGTCGGCGGCGGCGAACGAAGCCCTGCAGCTCCAGATCGGCGAGCGCGAACATGCCGAAAACGATCTAAAGAAATTAAATGACGAGCTGGAAAGGCGCGTGACCGAAAGGACGCGGGAGCTGATTCTGACGATCGAAAATCTTACGCAGACGATCGAGGAGAGGGAGCGGCTGCAGGGGCAGCTGCAACAGTCGCAGAAGATGGAAAGCATCGGCACCCTGGCCGCCGGATTGGCGCACGACTTCAACAACCTGCTCAATGTCATCCAGGGATATGCCATGACCCTGACGGACGATCCGTCGGACCGGGAAAAGGTCGTCCACACCGGCCAATCCATGGCCGAGACGGTGGCTCAGGGCGCGGTCCTGGCGCGTCAGCTTCTCACACTCGCCCGGAAGAGCGATGCGAAGCTGGAGCCGACCGACCTCAACGGCTTGCTCGGAAAACTAAAAAACCTGTTGGTCGAGACTTTTCCAAAAACAATTACCGTCGAAATGGATCTCGCTGCCGGGCTGCCGGACATCCTGGGCGACGGCAATCGGATAAACCAAGTCTTGCTGAATCTCTGCGTCAACGCCAGGGACGCGATGCCGAACGGCGGCAAACTTGTCTTGCGGAGCCGCACGATATCCGGCGCGGAGCTGCGGGCCGGTTTTCCAGACGCACAGTCGGAGCGCTACGCGTGCGTCAGCGTGGCCGATACGGGTGTGGGAATGAGCGAGGACGTCAGGAGCCGTATTTTCGAGCCTTTTTTCACGACCAAGGAGTCGGGACAAGGAACCGGCCTCGGCTTGTCGGTAAGCCATGGAATCGTCGCCCAGCAAAACGGTTTTATCGACGTTGTGAGCCAGCCGGGCCTCGGCTCGACGTTTCGTATTTATCTGTCGGTTCCAAAAGACCGGCCCGCCCTTGCCGATGCGCTCGTGGAGAAAAAAATAAGCGCTCGGTCCGGCTTCAGCGAAACCCTGCTTTTCGTCGAAGACGAGGCGCAGCAGCTGGCATTGATGCAAAAATTCCTGGAGCGGCGGGGATTTACCGTGCTGACAGCGATGGACGGGGCCGAGGCGGTCGAGGTGCATCGCCGGCATAAAGACAAAATTGTCGTAGTGATCCTCGATCTGGGACTGGCGAAATTGAACGGCTGGGAAGCGTTTCAGCGCATGAGAAAAATAAATCCGAATATCAAAGGCATTCTCGCCAGCGGGTATATCTCTCCCGAGGTGGAGGCGCATGTGGCGAACCGGGCCCTGAGCGGCGTCGTCATGAAACCCTACCAGCCCGGCGAAGTTCTGGCAAAAATCGAGGGCGCGATCCGCAGCGCGTAGCGACGACGGCGCAAGATTAGACGGCAATCCCTCTCGCATCGACGCAAACGGAGGTCGCGGACTTTGGATCTTTTGATGTGGGCTTTTTGGCGATATTAGCGGCGGGCGGCTTGTGCCGCTGGAATAAACGTCACTTGAAGGTCCAGGGCCGTTGATTTCGTTGACGATCCGGCTCTGATCCGTAGCTTTCGTTTTTATCTGCACCCGCCTTCCTCGCTCGATGAATTAGAGCGATCCAACGTCTCAATGTAATTCTTTTCAGAAGCGTTCACGATTAGACATCTATTCCTGCCCGGTCAGTTTATGGTGGGAGCAGTCGAAGGTTTGAAGGCATAGGGTTTTTACTTCTGGTGGTTGCTTGAAATTCTTCCGGTAAGCCCGACTTAAACCCTCTAATCAGTTCATCGAGGAGGTTGTGATGAAAAGGACGATATCAGTGATAGCGGCAGCCGGATTGCTGGCGCTGCCCGTCGCGGCGGCGGCTCAGCAGCCCGAAGCAGGGCGCGGTTGGTGGGGCGGATGGGGCGATCATAGCACAGATTGTCCGCAGCCAAAGATTACGAATGAGAAAATAACCGAAGATGAAGCGAGGATTTTGGCCCAGGCCTATGGGAATAAAAACCTCCCGGGCTACAAAGTGGAGAGACCCGACGGCTACAGCGGCGGTTATAATACAACGTGCTACCAGACGACCAGTAATGGAGGATATCAAATCCTCTATTCCGTGGAATATTCCATCGATCTCACGACTCCAAAAGGCGACCGGCGCAATGTTCGCGTCGATCAGTTCGGCAACGTGACTCCGTTCGGCGGCCCCTTCGGCGTGGCGGGCGCACAAGGCCCGGCCGGCCGTGACGGCGCAGCCGGTCCCGCAGGCGCGCAAGGGCCCATGGGACAAATGGGAGCGCAAGGCTCTGTCGGAGCGGCAGGCGCGCGCGGCCCGGCCGGCGCCATGCAGCAGTGGGCCTCGTTCAAGGACTTCCAGTTCGATACCGACAAGTCCGACATCCGGTCTAACGAGATGAGCAAGATCACCGAGATCGCGACCTACATGCGGCAGAACTTATCCGCCACCGTCGGAATCGACGGCCACGCGGACCCGCGGGGCACGGATCAGTATAATCAGGCGCTGAGCCAACGCCGTGTCGACGCCGTTCGTGACGCGCTGGCCAAGGCCGGAGTGCAGAGCGATCGGATCAAGACGGGCGCCTTCGGCGAGCAGAAGCTCCAGTGCAGCGAATCCACTGTGGCGTGCTGGCAGCGCGATCGGCGCGTCGAAGTGCTGATCGGCACCGAAACAGCGAGCAGATAGCACTATCTATTCGCATGCCGCCCTCCGGCATGCTTTGCCGGTGGATCTCCTTCGCGCCCGACCCACGCGGAGGAGATTCTCCGGCGAAAGCGTCTGGAAGGATAAGGACCATGAAAATCAATCCAAACGATATAATGACCGACGCTACCTTCACCAAGCTCCTAACGGCCGCCAGCGATCTGGCGTTTCAATATTCCGAGAACAGCCAAGACGGCTATAAGATTACCCGTAGAGCTTTTGTCGAGATGCTGCGCGACGCGTTGCCCAGAAAAAGGTTCGTCGAGCCGCACTTTCACGGAACACCGCGCATGAATTGATATGGGACCGTCCAGCGCCCCAATGACAATCGGCAACGCGATCTTCGGCTGCCCCTGCGCCGGTCGCGGGACCCCGAGTACGCTTGCGATTTGGTGGCGGGCGTGCTGCAGGACATTTGTCCGGCGTGTCTCAAGTGCCCGGGGCATTGCCGCTGTGCGCGGGTCGCACCGAAGCGCGGGACGAAGCCAGTAGGCGCGTGACGCGGTTTGCTTCGGATCGGCCACATCTGTCGATAATTCTTTTTCGAAAGCGTCCAAGACTGGACGGTAATCCTTCTCCAGTCGACCTATCATCTTAGTCGTAAGGTAAGGCATAGGGTTTCCTTTCTGCGGTTACTCGAAATTTTTCAGTAAGCCTGTCCTGAACCCTCTAACCGGTCCAACCTAAAGGAGGTTCGGATGAACAAAATAATGTTAGTGGCGGCTGCGGCGCTGTTTGCCGTGGGATGCAGTACGGCGCAACCGCGCAACGCGACCGGGCCCAGCATGGTCGGTCCCGCCGGTCCTGACGGCCCCGCCGGTCCCCAGGGCGCGCGAGGTCCAGTGGGAGCGATGGGCGCTCCAGGCTACGCTCTTTCCGGCCCTGCCGGTGAACAAGGTCCTGCCGGTCCCGCCGGCGTTCAAGGCCGAACCGGTGCGACGGGCCGCCAAGGCGAAGTCGTGGTCGGTAGTGCGGGCCCAATGGGTCCTGCCGGCCCCGCGGGCGCGCAAGGAACCAGGGGAGACACAGGAGCGCAAGGCTCTAGCATGGCGGGTTATGCCGGCCCAGCCGGCCGTGCCGGTCCCGCAGGCGAGCAAGGCCTGACCGGAGATAGAGGCGCGCAGGGTCCGACGCTCGTCGGTCCCGCCGGCCCAGCAGGCCGCTCAGGTCCCGCAGGCGAGCAGGGCATAGCCGGACAGACGGGCGCGCAAGGAAGCCTGACCGCCGGTGCCGCCGGCCCGGCCGGTCGTGCCGGTCCAGCAGGCGAGCAAGGGTCAATTGGTGCGATCGGCAGCCAGGGCCCCGTGGGCGCAGTTGCGCGCTGGACCCCGTATAGGGAGTTTTGGTTCGACGCTAACAAAGTCGACCTTCAGTCTTCCGACGCGAGCAAGGTTTCCGAGATCGCGGATTACATGAAGCAGAATCCATCGCTTCGAATCGGAATCGACGACACGAACACGAACCCGCGCAGCGACGACATGAGCGAGCGTCGTGTCAGAGCGGTTCGTAGCGCCCTGATCCAGGCGGGAGTGCCGTCTGCTAAGATACAGTCGGGCGCATACGGCGACGCGAAGCTGGCGCAAGACCGACGAGTCGAGGTGCTGGTCCGCAGCGACTACTAGACAACATCGATCCTGCCTCGAGTAATGCCTTTACCAGGACGTCTCCTTCGTGTGCGCGGCACGCGAAGGAGATTTCCCCGGCGAAGGTCCGCAGCGCACAATCAGGGCCTCCAATAATTCTTTTCAACACCGTCCATTACTAGACAGCACTCCCGAGCGGGCAACGTAAGCTTACTCTCAACGGAGGTACTCCTGGCCGGCCGGCTTTAAAGGCTGGAAGGAGATTATAAATCCGATGAAGCCGATGTTGTCAGCACTGATTAAGAACTTTTTCGAGAGTATCCAAGGGCTGTCGAGGAGGGCGTATAAGATTAACGATCCTCAGGACCGAGGCTTGGTCGCAAGCGATGCCGAAGCCGAACACCAAGCGTATCAGGAAGAAAAGCGGGAGCATTCAGGCGGATAGCGCTTTAACAAACAGTTTCAACAAGGAAGGAATCCATGCGTATCACTCGAATCATGCTGGTCGGTATCGTTCTGATCGTTCTCGGAATCACGGCCTTCGCCTATCAGGGTTTTGCCATGCAAACCGCCGTCGAGGGCCAACGCAGTCTCTGGGCGCTGCCGCCGATCGTAGCCACCGCGATGCTGCTCGCCGCGGGCATCGTGCTGGTCGCCGCGGAAGCCAAGAAGGCCTGGGTCAAATTAGGTCAACGGCCTCAAGGATAGACGGTCGTGATTCAAAAGAATCCCCGGGTGGACCGGTTCAAGCGGAAGCTGCGCGATTCGCTCGCGCGCGAGACCCTGAATTCCAGCCCCTCGACGGTCGAGCCTAAGGGCGTGGTTTACAGCCGCGGCGATAGAGACGAGAAGGTTTATTTCATCGAAAGCGGACAAATCAAGCTGCTCATGCTCGCGGCCGGAGGGAAGGAATGCATCCTGGCCATTCGCGCCGCGGGCGATATTTTCGGCGAGATGTGCTTGTCCGGCCTGGGGGCGCGCGCGGAGACGGCTATGGCGATGCAAAAGACCGTTCTCAAGGAGATTCCTTGCGGCGCCTTCTTTACCTGCCTCAACCGCGACGCGCTGGTGGAAGGCTTTGTACGCTATCTGGCCGTGCGGGTCGCCGACCAGCACCAGATCATTGTCAACCTGGTAACAGTCGACAGCGAACAGCGGCTCGGCAAGACGCTGCTGCGGCTCGCGCGCACGATGGGCAAGCGGGATCCGCACAGCATACGCATCGAGCTGAAGATAACGCACGACGAATTGTCGGATATGGTAGGGACGACGGGACCACGAATCAGCATCTTGATGCAGCGGTTTCACAACCTCGGACTGCTCGAAACGAACGCTGATGATTTTCTTGTCATCAAAGAAGTAAAACTCGCCGGTTACCTCGCGCAACTTACGTGACCGGCGCTGCGTCAACCGTAGGCGGCAATTTGTGAGAGGCTGCTAGGGATTGGAGATGAAAATGATCGAAGCGATCCTAACGCAGCCACTGGCGGCGGTTTCCGCCTTCGTGTTCGTGGTGATCCTCGCGCGGGCGTTCTGGCTCAGCATGCGAACAAGACCGAAAGAAAACCGCAAGGACTGGTTTGAAATCCGGCCTCTGACGCCGTCGCAAACGGCGCGATTCGCGCAAGAGTGGGAGTCGCTGCGGCATCGATTTGTCGAGAATCCCCGATGGATCGTCAGCGAAGGCGAGCACTTGGCGCGTGAGATAATGCGACAATGCGGCTATCCCATGGCTGACTTGGAATCCCGGGCAGCTGCCATCGCAGTAGATTACCCCGAGGTCGTCGCCAATTATCGCCAAGCGCAGGCGATCGCGCACTGCGGCCTGCATGAGATCGATGACCTGCGCCAAGCGGTTGTGCAGTATTGCGCCCTATTCGATAAACTTCTCGACCTGAGTACGCCGGCGGCAAGCGGCAAATTGCTCGCCGAAGAGCATGCCTAAATGAAGATTGTTTTGGGAGGCTTCACAACAGACGTACCAGAGAAGGACAGGGCGTTGAGGCTGACGAGAACGCCTTTGCAGACCGCCGTTCTGGTACTGGTCCTGTTGTTTTGGGTTTTCTCTTGCCTGCTTCCGCTGCCCTCGCGGTGACGCCGCGCGGTCCTCGTTCCTACGAATTCGTCTGGCGCCAATTGGTCGGCTGCTTTTTTCGCGTCGCCCGATAGTTCTTTTCGATTCCGTCCAGTACTGCACAGCAATGTCTCCCGAGTCCGAGTAAGTTGAGTGTCGATGGTAATCAATCCCGATCACGGAGGATGAAATGAAAATATTATTGTTGGCGCTTGCATTCGGTACGCTGCTGGCCGCGGGCTGCAACACGGTCCATGGCATGGGGCAAGACATCGAGCGCGGTGGCGAAAAGACCCAGGATGCCGCAGACGCCGTGAAGAGAAGCATGTAGTCGGGTGCCGGCTGAAGTCCATTGTCTTTGAGCGCTTTCGAACGGACAGTGGCGGTAAGGCGAGACCCATCTAGGACGGGCTATGCTGTACCTGGTTCTGTTTGTGCTGGCTGTGGCCACCGGACTGGTGGGCCTCGGAATCGTCCCTCACCCGGGGCCGTATCTGCGCGCGCGATGGGCTTCCGCGAGTTTCGCTCCGGCGTGGTCGAGGCGCATGGGGCAGGCCGCGTTGGCGGCGGCTCCGAGCATTCGTCGTATCCGCCTGACCGGACTCGGCTGGAAGAGCGGCGTCGTTTATGTCCTGATCGGCGTCTTGGCGATCGCCGCGTTCATCGCTGCGATCGGATTTTATCACGTCTATTTCGACCGCAGCGATCTGCCGGATGTGCGCGCCTTCGCCGCGTTCGAGTTTCCCACGATCGGGCACGTCTACGATGTCCATGGGGCGCCGCTCACCGAGCTGGCCAGGGAACATCGGCAGATCATCGAATATAAAGGCATTCCCCCCATTGTCCGCGATGCGATTCTCGCCGCAGAGGACAAAAACTTCTTCTCGCATAGCGGTGTCGACTACTCCGGAATTCCCCGCGTGTTGTGGAAAGTCAGACTGGGTACTCTTTTGGCCCGTCTCATCGGGCTGTCGAGATCGAATGGGGTCGATGATCCGATCATTTTTCCGCAAGGCGGATCGACGATCACGCAGCAACTCGTGCGCGGATATTTCCTTAACGCCCTGACGGCGGAAGAAAACAGCAGCCAGCTCCGCCACGGCGGACTCTTCCCGCGCATTCTCTCGTTCGCGATCGGCGCGCGAAACGTCAATATGGCGTTTCGCAAATTGGAGGAGATTCGGCTGTCTTTGCGGCTGGAGACTGAGATGCGGAAGCGTTTCGACTCGAAACGCCGCGCGAAGGAGGAGATTCTCGCCCGCTACGCGAGCTTCATTTACATGGGACGCGGGCAGTACGGATTCGCCAGGGCGGCGGAATATTATTTCGGCCTGCCGCTCGGCGCTTTCACCGCGGATGACGCCGACAAGGCGGCGCTGCTCGCCGGCATCGCAAAGTCGCCGCGCGCGTACGCGCCGAGCGCGGCCCGGACCGACAAAGTCTTGCTGCGCAGAAATCAGACGCTGAGGCTGATGGCCGCGAACGGCTTTATTTCCCGGGCGGCCGCGAGCCAGGCGGTCCGGCGCCCGATTCGGACGGTCGCGAGGAACAACGACAAGCTACAGACGGCCGCGGTCGTTGAAAGCGTTCTTCAGGAGATTAAAGACCGGCATCTAGATGTCGGCCTCGAAGACCTGCTCCAAGGGCGCATCCAGGTTCACTCGACCGTCGATGCCGGGGTGCAGCGAATCACGAACGATGCGCTGGAGCGCGGCCTAGAATTTTATGAACAGCGACACCCGGGCGCCAAAGGGGTCATCCAGGGTTCGGTCGTCGTGTTGAAAAATGACGACGCGAGTATCCTCGCCGAGACCGGCGGCCGTCGCTTCTACCGCAACCGCCACGCGGCATACAGCGACTTCAACCGCGTCACGAAGTCCCTGCGCCAACCCGGCTCCGCGATGAAACCCATGGTCTATCTCGCGGCGTTTCAACAGGGGACATTCAATCTTCAATCCATGGTACCCGACGAGCCCATCAGCGTCCCGGATGGAGCGGGCCTGAAATGGATCGCGAATTACGACGGCGAGTTCAAGGGAATGATTCCGCTGCGGGAGGCGCTCGCGGAGTCGAGAAACGCCGTCGCGGTTTGGATCACGAAGCAGATCGGCATCGCCAGCGTGCTCAAGACCTCGCGGAGCATGGGAGTCCGCACCGCGCTGCAGCCCTATGCGACGACGGCGCTGGGCGCTTCCGAAGTCAATTTGCTCGAGCTGGCCAATGCGTACCGCACGATCGCTTCGGGCGTTTTCGCCCAACCCCACTTGATCCGGCAAGTCGTCGACGATTCGGGCGCCGTGTTGTTGGACAGCGAGGACGACGGGCTGCCGGTCGATCTCGCGGAAGCGGCGCTGCCGCTCATTCAGGAAGGCCTGCGCGGCGTCGTGCGCATTCCCAGCGGCACGGCCCATGCGCTGGACTCCGGAGATTTCCCGATCGCCGTTATCGGAAAGACGGGAACGACCAACGACTTCAGGGATGCGCTGTTCGTGGGCTCGACTTACGGTCCCGAAGGGATCACCGTCGCGGTCCGCATCGGCTTCGACGACAACCGCTCCCTCGGACCCAAAGAGAGCGGCGCCAGGGTCGCGCTGCCGGTCTTCAGAGAGATCATGCTGCGAGTCTACGGCGGCAAGCTCGTGGGGCCCGTGCCTGAGTTTCCCGCCCGGATGGAACAGGGCATCACCAATTATTTGACGGGCGAATCGCCGCACGGCGCGGCGCTGGCGGGGGCCCCTGGATAATTTATTCATCTGAGATCGGAACGGATTAGGGTGGGCACCGCTTGGCCGAAAAACTCCTATTCACAGCGTCCAATATTGGACGCCAATCTCTCGGGTGATTCGTGTAAGTTTGAGGAGAGTTAAACACGCGCCGGATGGGCCGGAAGTATTGAAGGCACTGTTTGGGGTGGTTGAAGGGCTCCGCATTACGAGACCTTTGAGGTTACGAATTCGACCTCCCACTAAACCGCTGCTAGCGCGGTTGCACCAGGCAGGCCTTCCGATCCGAAGAGGGGTACGCCCCTCTTCGGGTCGTACTAACGCTAAGGAGGTTTTATGAGTGGAATGTTATGGATCGTCGCCGGCGCAGTCGCGGGCTGGTTGACGGGAAAGTTAATTGGGAAAAAGGGCTACGGCGATACTCTGCTCCCGGGCTATGCGAAACTCTTGGATGTTGTTTTCGGGATAGTCGGCGCGTCCATCGGCGGCTATTTATTTTTCTGGATCGTCATTGGGCAAGGCAGTTCGTTCAGCTATTACGCGACCGCGGTGCTCGGTGCCATCGCGCTAGTGGGCCTGGTGAGGCAGTTCTCTACCATTTGGTCCGGTGGAAAACATTTTTGCTTTGAGCGAGTGTAGCCACACTCTATCGTGAAAATAGCTGTCCGGGCCAGAACGTCGTCATCATCTGTACGGAGACACGCGCGCAAGTGCTGATTAGGAGACCCGAGGCGAATTTGTTACTTTAGCAACGTGGATCCCAAAACGTTAGGGCTGAAATACGACAAGA
>Ga0075423_10000445_pt1 | contig 33282 bp, 32 predicted proteins | sample SoiMethybrSBSTD2_FD_80114 | JGI IMG/M metagenome (GOLD analysis project Ga0075423, IMG submission 80114) | Bulk soil microbial communities from a Populus tree surrounding site in Tennessee, USA - Soil MetaG P. TD hybrid SBSTD2 | ecosystem: Environmental > Terrestrial > Soil > Tree plantation...
CGGGAACATGTTGCCGAGCGCGCCCGGGAGGTCGAGCCCCATCTCCTCCGTCCCCTGCGGCGAGAAGACCTGCATGAAGGGGACCGTCTTCTCCTCGACGTCGATCTCCACCTCGCGCGCGTCGAGCTGGCCCGAGCGCAGTTTCTCCCTCAACTTCTCGCGGTTCTCCTCGAACTTCGCGGGATCATCCCCCTCCGCGGGCTTGGGGAGGAGCAGGTCGAGCAGGCGCTCCTCCGCGTGATCGGAGGCGCGCTTGTGGACCTTCGCCATCTCTTCCTGCTTCACGAGGCCGATCGAGGTCTCGACGAGGTCGCGGATCATCGACTCGACGTCGCGCCCCACGTAGCCGACCTCGGTGTAGCGGGTCGCCTCGACCTTCACGAAGGGCGCGGCGACGAGGGCGGCGAGGCGGCGCGCGATCTCGGTCTTCCCGACGCCCGTCGGGCCGATGAGCATGATGTTCTTGGGCGAGACGTCTTCGCGGACGCCCTCGGGGAGCTGCTGACGCCGCCACCGGTTGCGGATGGCGACCGCGATCATCTTCTTCGCCTCGGCCTGCCCGACGATGTAGCGGTCGAGCTCCTGGACGATCTGCTTGGGAGTCAGGGCCCGCGAATCCTTCACGACAACTCCTCGACGCGGATCTTCCCGTTGGTGTAGATGCAGATGTCGGCGGCGATCTTCAGGCTCTCCTCGACCACCGACTTCGCGTCGAGCTTGCCGTGGCGCACGAGGGCGCGAGCCGCGGCGACGGCGTACGGGCCGCCCGAGCCGATCCCGGCGACCCCGTCGTCCGGCTCGATCACCTCGCCGCTTCCCGAGATCACGAGCGTGTGCTCGCTGTCCGCGACGAGGAGGAGCGATTCGAGCCGCCGCAGGAGCCGGTCGGTGCGCCACTCCTTCGCGAGGTCGACGGCGGCGCGGGGCACCTGGCCCTGCGCCTTCTTGAGGAATCCCTCGAACTTTTCGAGGAGCGCCATGGCGTCGGCGGTCCCGCCGGCGAATCCGGCGAGGACTCTGCCCTCGGAGAGCCGGCGGACTTTCACGGCGTCGTGCTTGAGAACCGTCGCGCCGTGGGTGACCTGGCCGTCGCCGCCCAAAGCCACGCGACCCTTGTGGCGTACCGCGAGAATCGTGGTCATATAGCGCGCATCATAGGAGGCCAAAGCCTATGACTCAACCCGGTCCGAGGTATTACGCGGATTCGGCCCAGTCTCGAGTCCAGGGTCGAGGGGCGCGGGTCGGGCCGCCCAGGATTCCGAATCAGCGACTCGCGACGCGGGACCGATGACGCGAGACTTCTTTTTCGACTCTTGACACTTGGCCCTCGACCCGCGACTTCTTTCGGTATCATGACCCGCCATGCTCGGAAGCCTCATCGTGCTGGAAGGCATCGACGGCTGCGGAAAAACGACGCAGGCGGGACTGCTCGACTCCGCGCTCTCGGCCCACCGGAAGGTCGTCCGCCTGCGCGAGCCCGGGGGAACCGTCGTGGGCGAGCGGATCCGCGAAGTTCTCGCCGATCCGAGCCACGCCGAAATGACGGCGCGCACCGAGCTGCTCCTGTACATGGCCGCGCGGGCCCAGCTGGCGTACGAGAAGATCGGACCCGCGCTGAGAGGCGGCCTCATCGTCCTCCTCGACCGGTACTACCACTCGACCGCCGCCTACCAGGGCGGCGCGAGCGGGCTGGGCGTAGGCAAGGTGCTCGACCTCGTCGAGACCCTCAAGTTCCCGAAGCCGGACCTCGTGATCCTGCTCGACCTCGACCCCGCCGAGGCTGCGAAGCGGATGAACCGCGCTCCGGACCGCATCGAGGCCAAGGGGCCCGAGTACCAGTGGCGCGTCCGGTCGACGTTCCTGAAGATGGCGCGCGACGACCGGAAGCGGTTCCGCATCGTGGACGCGGTGCCCCCGCCGGAGAAGGTGCACGAAGCGATCCTGAAGGTGGTGCGCCGTGTCCTATGAGTCGATCGTCGGGCACGTGGGACCGATCGCCCGGCTCCAAGGCATCGTCTCGGGAGGCCGCATCGCCGGCGGCTACCTGTTCGCGGGTCCCGATGGCCTCGGCAAGCGATTGACGGCGGAGGCGTTCGCGCAGGCGCTGGACGCCGAGGTCCTCGCGGTCGGAGTGCCCGAGGGCAAACAGAAGATCCCGATCGAGGCCTTCCGCGATGAGGGCGGAATCCTGAGGAAACTCTCGCTCAAGGCGCTGGACAAGCGTCGGCGTATCGTGATCGTCGATCCGGCGGATCGCATGAGCGACGACGCGCAGAACTGCCTTCTCAAGACGCTCGAGGAGCCGCCCGAGCGATGCCTGTTCGTCCTGCTCACGGTCCGTCCCGAGGCATTGTTTCCCACGATCCGGTCTCGCTGCCACACCGTGCTCTTCACGCCCCTCGCCGAGAAGGAGATGCGGCGGTTCATCGAGCCTCTCAAGCTCGACGCGGCGACGGCGGACTGGGTGATCGCTCTTGCAGCGGGCTCGCCGGGCCGCGCGACTCGGCTCGCGGGCGAAGCGGAAGAGCTGAGGACGCGTGCGGGGGAGCTCTTCGACAACCTGGCCGCGGGGACGCTCAATCCGATCATCGAACGGCTCGGGCGGATCCGCGACAACGAGGAAGCGCGGCGTCGCGCCCGCGAAGTGCTCGACCTGACGATCCTCGCGCTCCGGGAGGAGCTCCGCTCGCGCGAACTGAAGGACGTTCCGCGCCCGGCTTTGCTGCCCGAGTCGCTCCGTCCCCGCCTCGCGGCCCTCGACTCCGAAGAACTGGCGGACCGGATCCGCGAATTGATGGATCACTTGCGCTGGATCGATGCGAACGCGAACGTCGGGCTGACCATCGAGAACGCGCTGTTGCGGATCTGATCAGATTGCCGATTCCAGATTCCTGATTCTTGATTCCTGATTCCTCATTCTGGATTCCCTGCTATTCTCACCCCACGCCAATGGCCAAGTTTTACATCACGACGGCGATCGACTACGCGAACGCGAGCCCCCACCTGGGCCACGCGCTCGAGAAGGTCGGCGCCGACGTCATCGCCCGCTGGCGAAAGCTGTGCGGGGACGACGTCTACTTCCTCCTCGGCAACGACGAGCACAGCCAGAACGTCGCGACGAAGGCGGCCGAAGTCGGGAAGGACCCGAAGAGCTACTGCGACGAGATGGAGCTGCGCTTCCGCGCGGCGTGGACGAAGCTCGACGTCGGGTACGACCGCTTCATCCGGACGACGGAGCCCGCCCACCACCGGGCCGCGCAGGAGATCTTCCGCCGCCTCCGCGCGAAGGGGGACATCTACAAGGGCCTCTACAAGAGCTGGTACTGCGTCGGCTGCGAGGCGCGCAAGACGGAGAAGGACCTCGTCGACGGCAAGTGCCCCAACCACCCGACCACGCCCCTGCAGTGGATCGAGGAGGAGAATTACTTTTTCCGGCTGACGAAGTACCGCGACCCGATCCTCGCGCTCGTCAAGGACACCCCCTTCGTGCGTCCCGAGTCCCGCCGCAACGAGCTCCTCAGTGTCCTCAACGAGGGGCTCGAGGACATCAGCGTCTCGCGCTCGAAAACCGACTGGGGCGTCCCCGTGCCGGACGACCCGGGCCACGTCATCTACGTCTGGTTCGACGCGCTCATCAACTACGTCACGGGCGCGGGATTCCCCGACGACGCGGCCGCCTTCGCGCGTCTCTGGCCCGCCGACGTCCACATCATCGGCAAGGACATCACCCGGTTCCACGGCATCATCTGGCCCGCGATGCTGCTCGCCGCCGGGCTCGCGCCGCCGAAGCTCCTGCACGCGCACGGCTTCATCTACGTGAAGAAGGGCGAGGCGCGGTACAAGATGAGCAAGTCCCTGGGAACCTCCATCGACCCCATCCAAGTCGTCGAGAAATTCGGCGCCGATCCGCTCCGCTACTTCCTGATGCGCGAAGTGGGATTCGAGAACGACGGCGATTTCAGCTGGGACCAGTTCTTCGACCGGTACAACAGCGACCTCGCGAACGACCTGGGCAACCTCCTGAACCGCGTCGTGAGCATGACCCACCGGTACCTCGGCGGCGTGCTCCCCGCGGCGACGGCGGACCGCCCCGCCGACAAGGCGCTGCGCGAGAGCGTGACCGGACTCGCGACCCGCATCGCGCCCCTCCTTGACCGTTTCCAGTTTCCCGAAGCCCTGAAAGAGGTGTGGGAACAGGTGCGAAAGACGAATGCGTACATCGAGGAGACCCGGCCATGGACCGCGAACAAGGAGGGGCGCGCGGCGGACGTCGCGTCGTCGCTGCGGTCGGGCGCGGAGGCGATGCGCATCTTTGCCCTGCTCCTCTCGCCGGTGATCCCCGCGTCGGCGGGCCGCATCTGGGACCAGCTGGGGCTCGGGGCCGCGGCGCTCGGGTCGGCGCGTCTGGATTCCAGCGGCGTCTGGAGTTATATTAAGCCCGATACTCGAGTGGGGACCCCCGAGCCGCTCTTCCCGAGGATCGACGCCACCGCCGAATGAGTCACGCGACCCGACGACCCGAGGATCTGCTCCGCGACCTCGTCGCCCGGGACTCGCGATACCGCCCGGACGCCTACCGGTTCGTTTTCGAGGCGCTCGACTACACGCTCAAGTCGCTCGGCCGCAAGGCGGGCCACGTGTCGGGACGCGAGCTCCTCGAGGGGATCCGCGACTGCGCCCTCGAGCACTTCGGCGGCCTCGCCGGGCTCGTCTTCGAACAGTGGGGCGTGCGCGCCACGCAGGACTTCGGCGAGATGGTCTTCAACCTCGTCGAGGCGGGCCTCATGGGGAAGACGGAGACCGATTCCCGCGAGGATTTCCGGGACGTCTACGATTTCCGCGATGTATTCCGCGTCGACGCCGCGCCCCTGAAGGTCCGGCGGTCCGAATGAATCCGACCTCTTCCTCGTACTTTCCCTTTCGCTGGAAAACGCTCCTCATCCTCGGGATCATCGTCGTCGCGCTCCTCCTCGCCGTCCGGCTGAGCGTCGTCTTCACGCCCCTGCTCATCGCGTTCCTGCTGACGTACATCTGGAACCCGGTCGTCACCAAGCTCGAACGGCGGATGCCCCGGCTCGCGGCGATCGCGCTGATCTACGTGGCCTTCTACGGCGTCATCACCCTCGTGGCGGTCCTCGCGCTCCCCGTCCTCGTGCGGCAGACAATCTCGTTCGTGGACAAGGGGTTCATCGGCGAGAAATTCGAGGACAAGAACGGGAATGGGACCTGGGACGCCGGCGAGCCGTTCGAGGACTCGATCATCAAGAACGGACAGTACGACGCGCCGCGATTCCAGAACCTGGTGGCCTGGACCGAGGAGCGGCTCCACGAATGGCTCGGCACCGACGGATGGAGACAGGCCTATGGCAAGCTCAAGGAGCGGATGCGGGGGCATGAATCGGACCTGATCGGGGCGCTCCAGGAGGCCCTGGGAGCGGTCTTCCGGAGCGCGATCTCGAGCTTCAAGGGCATCCTCACGGTCGTCTCGTACTTCGTCTTCATCCCCATCTACATGTTCTTCCTCCTGAAAAACATGAACCGGTGGTGGGAGAAGTTCCAGAAGCTGATCCCCCACTCCTACCGCGACCAGGCCCTGCGCGCCATGACCCGGATCCACGAGGCGAACGCCGCCTTCTTCCGGGGACAGATCACCATCGCGCTCATCGAGGGCGGGATCGTCTTCATCGTCCTCCACGCGCTCGGCGTAAATCTCTCGCTTCTCTTCGGCGGGATGTACGCCGTGCTCGCGATGATCCCGTACGTGGGCGTGATCTCCGTCTTTTCGCTGACCTCCATCTTCGTGCTCGCGGACTCCGGCGGGGTCTTCGACTACCATTTCTACGGCGTCGTGGCGCTCTTCCTCTCGATCCAGGTGCTCGAGACGCTCGTCCTCCAGCCCCTGATCCTCGGAAAGGAGACGGGCCTCCACCCGATGCTGATCATCATCGCCTTGTTCGTCTTCGCCGACCTCTTCGGATTCCTCGGGGTGCTCCTCGCCGTGCCGCTCGCCTCGACCTTCCTCATCCTCGCGCAGGAATACCTGATGCCGATCCTGCGGGAGGGGGAAAGGTCCGGGGAAACCGCGGTGCACAAACTGCCGATCGGCGGACCAGGGAAACCCTAGCGGGTTTCCCAGCTACCGGCTCCCCGTTCCCCGATCCCAGCGTCGCGACGGCCTCACCCGGAATTGGATTCACATTCGCGATAATCAATGGACGCGCCACGTGGCCGGGTGCTGAACGCGGACTGCTGACAACCCAACCGGTTTAGTCGCTCAATTCGCCATCCGCCTCCGGCGCGTCGGAATGGTCCTTGAGCTTGATCGCTTCGCGCACATCGCGGATCGACAGGTCGATGAAGAGCACGTGACCGCCGTGGGGGTGATTGCCTTTAAGGTCCCCGCCGAGTATCTGCAGGCCGCTCCCCGTGCCAACCGGCGCCTTGTTCGGGCCGCGGTAGTCGATGGTCGAGAGGTCGCCCATGTGACGCTCCAGCTCCTCGGGAGAGAGCGCGGCGAGATTGAGCGGCTGGACGCCCCGCACCGGGCACCCGAAGGGATTGAGTCCCCCGAACTTGATGAACCAGGTGGTCTTGCCGCCCTTTTCCGAGGTGAAATTGTCGAATCGGACCTGCTGCCAGAATTTACGGCCCGTCGCCTCGATCATGTCCTCCGACGCGAGCCGCTGGAAGGCCATCTCGCCGAGCTTGCGGAGATTGTTCCGGCAGTACGAGAGATTGCCGCGCGCGCGCGCCCCGGCGGCGGCCACCAGGAGGAGCGCGGCCACGACGGCGACGACCGCGACTCCGAGTCCGACCTTCAGGGCGCCCATGAGCGTGCGATTATCAGGGATGGGCCGGGCTCCGAGAAATGAAATTGGCAGCCCCCCTCGCGCCCACTAGAATCAGCAAATGGCCGAGGACTCGCCCCCCACGCTCGCGCAAATCCTGGAGGACGAGGGGCTCGAGCCCGCCCAGCTCCGCCAGGTCCTCGAGCCGATCCATCCCGTCGACCTCGCCGACCTGATCACCGATCTCGGCTCCGAGGACCAGGCGCGGATCCTGGAAGCGCTGGAGCCCCCTCGCGCCGCGGCGGTCCTCGAGGCCCTGCCGCCCGAGATCCGCGCCACGATCATCGACCAGGCGGGCGAGGAGCGGCTCATGCGGCCGATCGACGCCATGTCGCCCAAGGCGATCGCCGAGGTCATCGACCACCTCCCGGCCCACAAGGAGCGGGCCGTCATCTCCCAGCTCGACCGCGGCCAGCGCGAGGAGGTCGAGGAGCGCCTCCAGTACGCCCCCGAATCCGCGGGCGGGAAGATGACGAAGAACTACGTGGCGGTCCCCGAGAGTTTCACGGCCGGCGAGGCGCTCCGCGCCATCCAGGGGGCGGTCAACTCCGAGACGGTCTCGGTCCTGTACGTCGTCGACGACAACGACCGGATCGTCGGGGTATCGGGACTCGGATCGCTCCTGAGGCACTCCCCCACCACGGCGATCTCCGAGTTCATGCGCCGCGAGGTCCACTTCGTCGGGGTCAACGTCGACCAGGAGGAGGTCGCGCGGACGGCGCGCAAGTACCGTCTCAAGGCGGTGCCCGTGGTGGACAACTCGATGCGCCTCGTGGGCGTCGTCACCCTGCGCGACCTGCTGGAAGTCGTCCACGAGGAGGCGAACGAGGACGTGATGCACGTCGCGGGCGCCGGGATGGTCCACCCGGTGCACAGCACGGTGCGGGCGCGCGTCCGAGGCCGGCTCCCGTGGCTCGTGACGGCGCTCATCATCGAGCTCTTCCTCGCCTGGGTCATCTCGGGCTACGAGAGCATGCTTAAGGAAGTCGCGGCGCTGATGTTCTTCGTGCCCGTCATCATGGCGATGGGCGGAAACGTGGGCCTGCAGTCCTCGACGACGGTCGTGCGGGGCCTGGCGACCGGCGACATCGGGCCCGGCAAGGTGCTGCGCGTGATCATGATGGAGTCCCGCAGCGGCATCATCCTTGGACTCATGTGCGGCATTTTCACCGGCCTGATTTCCTGGGTGATGAACCTGCCCCGGGCCTCCGCGTTTCACCTCGCGCTGATCGTGACCTTCTCCATGATCACGAGCATCACGATCGCCTCCGCCATCGGCGCGAGCATGCCCTTCGTCCTCCACCGGCTGAAGCGCGACCCCGCCTCCGCGTCGGGCCCCTTCATCACCGCCTTCAACGACATGCTCAACGTGACGATCTACCTCACGCTGGCCTCGATCCTCATCGGCCTCGGCGCGCTCAAGGCATGATCATCGGGGCGATCGACGTCGGGTCGAACTCGGTCAAGCTCCTCGTCGCCGAGGTCGCCGGGCGCGCGACGCGGATCCTGGCGCAGCGGTCCGCCGTGACGCGGCTGGGCCGGGGGCTGGACCGCACGCGCCGGCTCTCCCCCGCCTCGCAGGAACACACGATCGAAATCATCCGGCAGTTCCGGCGTACCGCCGAGGAGCTGGGCGTCGATCGTGTCACGGCCGTGGCCACGGAGGCCGCTCGGACGGCGCGGAACGGACGGGCCTTCGTCGCGCGCTGCCGGAAGGAGACCCGAGTCCCCCTCCGGCTCATCAGCGGGCGCGAGGAGGCGCGGCTCGCCTTTCTCGGGGCGACCGTCGGCCGGCGCGAACGGCGGGTGGCCGCCGTCGACATCGGCGGTGGCTCGACGGAGATCATGATCGGGGCGCCGGGACGGCTCGAGAAATCGTCGAGTCTCCCGCTGGGCGCGGTGCGCCTCACCGAGGCGTTGCTAAAGTCGGACCCGCCCACGCTCGCGGAACGATTGGCCCTGCTCGAGTCGGTGCGCGGCCGGCTGGGGCGATTGTCTCCCCCGCTCGTCCGCGAGGCGCGCGGCGGCGTGACGCTGCTCGGCATCGGGGGCACCTGCGTCAACGTGGCCCGCATGGCCGCGCCCGACGGCGATCCCGAAGGTCGGCGGATCGCGCTGGGTGAACTCGAAGGGATCCTGGATCGATTGGCGGGCGTACCTCTGGCGGAGCGGAAGCTGATCCCGGCCATCGATCCCGAGCGCGCCGACATCATCGTGGCCGGCGCGCGCATCCTGGTCGAGGTGATGAAGATGCTGGAGCTCACATCCTACACGGCCACGATCCATGGATTGCGCCGCGGCATGGTCCTCGAGGCCTCGCGTAGACCCTCGAGGCACCGCCCGATATAATCCGTCGCCGATGAACGTCGTCGTCAACGGCGAGGGGCGCCGGCTCGATCCCGGAATGACCGTGAGTACGCTCCTCCGCGATCTCGAGCTCGAGGGCAAGCCCGTCGCGGTCGAGGTGAATGGACAGACTGTGCCGAAAACGGCTTTCGCCGGGACGGAGATCGTCGAAGGCGACCGGATTGAAATCGTCACCATGGTCGGTGGAGGGTAAGCCGTGACCCTGCGGATCGGGCGCCACGAGTTCCACTCGCGCCTTTTCCTCGGCACCGGCAAGTATCCTTCGCCCGAGGTCATGGCGGCGTGCCATGCCGCGGCGGGCACCGAGTGCGTCACGGTCGCGGTCCGGCGCGTCGACCTGAACGATCGCTCGAAGGCGGGCCTCCTCACGTGGATCGATAGGACGAAGATCAAGCTCCTTCCGAACACGGCCGGTTGTTACGCCGCCGCGGAGGCGGTGCGAACGGCGCGGCTCGCGCGGGAGGCGCTCGACACGGACCTCGTGAAGCTCGAGGTGATCGGCGACGAGGCGACGCTCTATCCCGACCTCGCGGGGCTGGTCGAGGCGACGCGCGAGCTCGTGAAGGACGGCTTTACGGTCCTGCCGTACACCTCGGACGACGTCGTGACGGCGCTCCGTCTCGAGGACGCGGGGGCGGCGGCCGTGATGCCCCTCGGCGCGCCGATCGGGAGCGGCCTGGGCATCCTCAACCCGCTGAACATCCGGATCATCCTCTCGCGCGTGAAGGTCCCGGTCCTCGTGGACGCCGGCGTCGGCACGGCGAGCGACGTCGCCGCCGCGATGGAGCTGGGCGCCGCGGGGGTCCTGCTCAACACGGCCGTGGCGGGCGCGCGCGATCCCGTGTCGATGGCGACGGCGATGAAGCTCGCCTGCGAGGCGGGCCGCCTGGCCTTTCTCGCGGGCCGCATCCCGAAGCGCGAGTACGCGACGCCGTCGAGCCCGACGGAGGGGAAAATCGGACCATGAGCCACGCCATCAAGGGGGTCGTCCTCGCGGGCGGGCTGGGGACGCGGCTCGCGCCGCTCACCAAGGTCACGAACAAGCACCTCCTGCCGATCTACCGCAAGCCGATGGTGTACTACCCGCTCGAGAAACTCGCGGCCGCGGGGATCCGCGAGGTCATGCTCGTCACGGGCGGCCCCTTCGCGGGCCACTTCCTCCGGCTCCTCGGCAACGGCCGCTCGCTCGGCCTGCGCGACCTCCACTACACGTACCAGGAGGGCGAGGGCGGGATCGCGGAGGCGCTCGGCCTGTGCGAACAATTCGTGGAGGGCGACCGCGTCTGCGTCATCCTCGGCGACAACATCTTCAGCGGCGATATCCGGCCGGGGCTCGAGTCGTACCTGGAGCAGAAGGGGGGCGCGAAGATCTTCCTGAAGGAAGTCTCCGACCCCCAGCGGTTCGGCGTGCCCGAGCTCAAGGACGGCCGCATCGTCGGGATCGAGGAGAAGCCGAAGAAGCCCAAATCGAAGTTCGCCGTGACCGGGATCTACATGTACGACGCGGCGGTCTGGAAGGTGATCAAGTCGCTCAAGCCCTCGGGGCGCGGCGAGCTCGAGATCACGGACGTGAACAACCACTACGTGAAGCAGGGCACGCTGACCCACGAGACGCTCGACGGGTTCTGGACCGACGCGGGCACGTTCGAATCGCTCCTCAAGGCGAACAAGCTCGTCGCCGACACGAAGTCGATGCACTGACCCGAAGCATTCCCCGCCGCTAGTCGAGCTCGATCGCCTTCAGTCTCTTGGTGTAGTGGTCCGCGAGGCGGTCCACGAACTCGCCGCCGGCACCGGTCCTCTCGGTGTACACCCCCATGTAGATCCGGCCCCTCTTCATGATGCACTGGCCCGACATCCTGTTTTCGAAATCGGGTTGCAACTGGTCGGGGTCGTCGTCGACCTCCGCAAACCAGATCACGACCGGAACGTCCGTGCCCTTCTCCCGCAGGTTCCGCAGCGTCAGCTCGATGATGTGATCCGAGGTGAACTGTTCGGTGCCGACCCTCTCGACGATCCGGTCGATCACCGGGGTGTCCCGGTCATCGACGCCGCCCTCGCCGGCCATGGCCTCCCCGCGGATTCTCCGGGTGGACATGGCCCCCTTGAACCACTCCCGGGGCGGCATCTCCGCGACGAGCTTCGCGTATCCGCGCGACACCGTGGAGCCGCCGTGGCGCGGCGCCCGGCTGCGCCGTTCGGGAATGCTTGGAGTCTCGAAATCGGCCGTTTCGCGCTTCGTAATCCAGTACATCGGGGCGACCACGAGCATCACGAACGAAACGACGATCGCCGCGATCGCGGGCGGGTACCCCCGGAGACGGCCCTGGCTCCCCTGGATCACGAAGATCGAGCGCAAGCCGAGCACGAGGCCGACGAGGAGACAGGCGATGCCTCCCAGGACCATCGGGCAGCTGATGAGCGTTCTCATCCCCGCGCCCTCATGAAGGCGGGAACGACGAGGGAAGCCGCGATCAGGGCGGTGCCCACGATCGTCCAGACGAAGGCCGAGACGGCCAGCCTGGAGGTTCGAGGCCCGCCGGACAATTCGCCCGTGAATTCGGACGGGGGCGTCGCCGAATCCCGGGGGCTCCGGTTCATCACGCGCCAGGTGAACGCGAGGGCCATCGTGAAGAGGCCGAAGAGGATCGCGAATTCCATGAAGCCGAGCGAGCCGAAGGAATTGGGATTCATCCTGCGGAGCAGGTAATACACCATCAGGCCGACGAAGAAGAAAATGAGCCAAGGCCGGCGTTGCCGGACTCTCACCGGGGGCGCCGCCGCCGCGACCGGCGGCACGGGCAGGGGACGAGGCGCGAGCGCCACCGTTTCCAGGGCCGTCTTCACCTCGCTCGCCCGCTGGTACCGCCGGGCCGGCTCCGTCGCGAGCGCCTTCAGCACGATCTCGTCGAGACGGACATCGATCTGCACCCGGCTGGAAGGGAGATCGAACCGGCCGATGGGCACCTGCCCGGTGAGCATCTCGTAGAAGACCGCGCCGAGCGAATAGATGTCCGCCCGGTGATCGACGTTCATCCCCTGGTACTGCTCGGGAGCCATGTAGCCCGGCGTCCCCATCACCACCTGGCTCAGGGTCGCCGTGGGCGCGCCGGGGGGCCCGGAGACCATCCGCGCGAGGCCGAAGTCCGCGATCCTCACGCGCCCTTCCTTGTCGAGGAGGATGTTCTCCGGCTTGATGTCGCGATGGATGACGCCCTTCGAGTGGGCGAAGTCGAGCGCCTCGCAGATCATCGGCACGACTTTCAGCGCCTGCTCGGGCGCCAGGAGGCGGTCCTTCATCAGGTGGCGGAGCGACAGGCCGTCCACGTACTCCATCACGAGGAAGCAGAGGTCGGCTTCCTTGCCGAAGTCGAATATATGGACGATCCCGGGGTGGGAGAGCGCGGCCATCGCCTTCGCCTCGCGGTTGAACCGGGCGACGAACTCGGGATCGCCCGAGAGCCGGGGCGAGAGGATTTTCAACGCCACGAACCGGTCGAGGCCCGGCTGGCGCGCCTTGTAGACGACGCCCATCCCGCCGGCGCCGAGCAGTTCGACGACCTCGAGTCCGTGGAACGTCCCGCCCAGCTTCAGCGGCGGCTTGATCGTCGGATCGGCGGCGCCCGGGCTGGGCTGGACGTCGCCCGAGTCGTCCGCCGCGAATTTCGCCAGGCAGGAGGGACAGACCCCGGCGAACCGGTTCGCGACGACGCTCGCGTCGAAGGGCTTCCCGCACTGGAGGCAGGTGGAATCCATCGCCATACCTATCCTTGGTAAGCGGATCGGCGGTCTATTCAAACGAAGCGAAGAATTCCGCCACTTCCCCGTCGAGGTCCTCGTCCGAATCCACGGCCTCCCGGAGGATCGAGCGGATGATCTCGCGGAGCCGCTTGCGGGAGCGATGGAGCAGGTTGGCGACGTCGGTGAGGGGAAGTCCCAGGCGCTCGGCGATCGCCGCGTGGGTCGGACGCTGCGCCCCGGCGAACAGGTGGATCCGGACCGCCTCGAATTCCGCCTCGCGGGCCGAGAATTCCCGCCGCAGCTTTTCGAAGGCGTCCTGGAGCACGGCCATCGACCAAGAACGGCGGAAGGCCGCCTCGGGCGTCCGCGGGTCGGCGGGATCGATCCGGACTTCCGTCTCGGCGCGCGCAAAGTCGAGCGACCGCGGGACGGCGCCCCCGCCCCGCTTTTCCGCGTTCGCCTTGCGGTGTTCGTTGGCGAGGTAGTGCTCCAGCAGGGCGAGCAGGAAATTCTTGAAGCGGCCGCGGCCGCGCTCCACCCGGTCGAGCGCCTTCAGCTCGAGGAAGTGGGCGAAGAAGCCCTGCGTGGCGTCCTTCGCGTCCTCCGAGGAGCGCCCCTTGTGGCGGAGGTAGACGTAGACCGGAGCCCAGTACGTTTCGCAGAGCGTGTTGAGCGCGGTGCGGCGATGCGGGTCGGCGGGATCCTTCGCGCGCAGGACGACGGTCCAGAGCGTCGGCTGGAACGCGCCTCCGCCGACGGCGGGCCCGGTGGTCATCGGGCCATTATAAGAGGCGGGCCTATTTCAATTCCCGGACGCGCACGCTCTCGAAGGCGGCCACGCCCCCCGCGACGCCGATGCCGACGGGCGCGGGATCGTCGCTCGCCTTCCCCTGCACCACCTTGATGCCGTCGATCCAGATCGTGACCACCTTCTCCCGCCGCTCCAGGATGAAATCGATCTCGCGGCGGGCCGTGATCCGCTCGGCCGGCTCGGAGGCCACGACGCCTTCGTTCCAGACAAACGTGCCGGTGTTCGTCATCATCGCCTGGCACTTGGGCCCGAGCTGCAGCTGGACGCCGACGCAGCCCTCGGCGGGCTTGATCTTCGCCCGGACCGCCGCGTTGCCGAACTTCGCGGCGCTCAGGAGGCAAAGGTTCCAGTCGGCGGTGTCGCTGCTCCCGCGGACCGTCTCCCCCGTCCGCTTCCACTTCGACTTGTCGCCCTGGATCGGCGCATTCGAGAGCGTCTTCCAGTCGGCCGGCTTGCCGAGCAGTTCGACGGGGAGCCGCAGATCCGGGTCGACCTTGAAGACCGCGAACTTGGCCTCCTCCCCCTTGCGGCGGGCGAGCAGGACCTCGACCTCGGGCCGCAGCTTGTACGCCTCCAGGTGCTTCCGCCACGCGGACTCCAGCTCCGATTCCTCAAGGCCGAATGCCGCCTTCGGCGCCGTGCCCGTGTAGTACTTCTTCACCTTCTCGATGCCGTGGGTGTCGATGAGGTGGCGGAAGTAGCTCGCGGCGATGTCGTAGGCGTCGAGGTTGGGATGCTGCGCCATCCACGCGTAGAAATCGGGCGCCGCGGCCATGTCGGCGAGCGGGGGCAGCGACCGGCGCTTCATCTCGAACGCCGCGACCGCGTGGACGTGGACGCCGTGGACGAACTCCAGGAGCGCGTTGGCGAGCCCGTCCGCGAAGAAGAGATTGCGCGGCTCCGATCCCGACGGGGGGAGCCGGGCGGCGACGAGGTGCACCATCTCGTGGAATCGGGTCTGGTCGTTGTCGAAGGGTAGGTGGCTCCGGGTGCCGGCGGAGAATCCCTCGGTCCCCTTGGTGTTGGTGATCGCGGCCAGCTCCCCGGCGTCGTCGTAGAGGAAAAGTTCGAGCCCCCCCTCCGGCTTCACCTCGAGCGCGGTCGTGATGCGGGCGAATTCCCGCTCCGACAAGGCCGCGATCCGGTCGACGGCCGCGCCGGCACGGCTTCCGGGGCGGAATCGGATCGTGAAGTGCTCGGTCTTTTCGACGCCGGTGAGGACGCGTTCCGGCTCCTGCGCGCCGAGGGAGAGGAGCGCCAGGGCGGCGGCGAAGAGCGCCGGGTTCGTCATGTCGGAACCCTCTACGGCTGACGGCGGCCGGCGGAGCGCTACGCCGGCTGGGCCTGGGGTTGGCTCTGGGCCTGGGCCTGCGGCCGCAGGTACTTCGTCAGCGTGATCTGGTTGCCCTGCATGTTGTACTCGACGCGCTCGCAGCAGCGCAGGATCATCATGATCCCCAGCCCGCCCATGCGGCCCTGCAGGTGACGCTCGCGGGCCGCGCTGATCGCGTCGCGCGACGATCCGGATCGCACGAAGAGGTCGTGGTTGAACCCCGTCCCCTGGTCGGTCACGACCATGGTGATCTTCTCGGAGTCGAGCAGGTACTGGATCTCGATCGGCCGGTCCTTCCGGTACTTGTTCCCGTGCTGGGCCGCGTTGACGACCGCCTCGCGGAACGCCGCCGCAAGCGCCACCTGTCCCTGCTCGTCGAGGTCGCTCCCTTCCAGGAGCCGGTGGATCAGGTCGATCACCCGCTCGATCTGCGACTCCTCCGTCGGCAGCTGCAGGTTGATCTGCTGGCGGAAGATCAGCTCCTCCTCGGCCGCGCGCACGATCTCGCTGTCGGCCAGCTCGAGGAGGTTCCGGAACTCGAAGGGCTGCGGGAGGTTCTCGTCCCCCGTCACCATGAGCTCCGCGGGGAGATCGTAGACGCCCGCGTTCTCGTACAGGACGATGAGCGGCGTGTTCGTGGTCTCCTTCTTCATCTTCAGCTGCTGGCAGAATTTCTGGTGCTCGGGCACCGAGCCGTCGACGATCGCGAGGTAGGGCTTGCCCGACTCGATCCGCTTCATCGCCGAGGGCACGTCCGTCAGGACGACGATCTCCCAATTCGCGGTGCGGAAGTAGTACTCGAGCGTTTTCGCGAAGTAGTCCATCTCCGGCAGGAGCAGCAGGATCGCCGAGGAGCGGACCTGCTCGACGCGCCGGCGGATGTCGTCCGCCGGGGCGAAGAGGAGCTTCGCCTCGCCCTCGAACGTGAGGATGAGCTTGGTCGGCGTGAAGACGAGGAGCGTCATCGCGGGGCGGATGAGGCGGTGGCCCGTGGGATGGTGCTCGATCTTCGGCTTCTCGTACCGGACCTCGAGGATCCCCACGTCGTCGAGGACGACGCGCTTCCCGGCCATGATCTCGTTCTTGAGGACCTCGAGGAACGAGCCGATCATCGCCTCGACCTTCGAGGGGCTCGACTCCGAGATGCGGGCGCCGAATTCGGAGACGAAGTTGGCGCGGACCGAGGTGGGCCAGGGGGCGTCGTCCTTCTGGGTGAGGGAGAAGGTCCCGAACCCGGGGAATTCGACGACGCGCCCGGCGGCGACGGCGCCCTTGAGGGCCCCGATGAACGCGTCGATGATCCGGGCGCCGTTCTCCTCGCTCTGGTTCAGCGAGGTGCTGACCTGGCGGGAGAGGTCGCGGACCTTGACCTGGGTCATGGCCGTTCACCCATGGCGGTGGTCAACGTCCCTCGCTCGCCGCCTCGATCTCGCGGGCCTTCCGGATCAGCTCCTCTTCGCTGATCACGCCCTTCTGGATCAGGAGCGGGATCAGCGCCTCGTGCAGGAACAGCTTGCTCACCTTCGGAAGGTGGCGGTGGGTGGTGATGGCGACGTCGCGATGGGACGGCTCGGGCTCGGTCTTCGCGTCCTCGGGGTGGCCCGAGTGCCCCCCGTGGGTCGCATGGGACATCTGGACCCCCTGGGCCTGGAAGAGCTCGGCGATGTGCTTCTGGATCGCCGACCGGGGCGCGAGGTTGATCTCGATCTTCGAGTCCTGCGCGAGCTGGATCTCCTCGATCGCCTCGTAGTCGTACGGGTCGGCGGTGGCGACCGTGAGGACGTTGTCCTTGTAATGAATCGGCAGAACCTGGTGCTTCTCGATGAGCTTGCGCGGGAGGCGCCGGACGAGGTTCTGGGGCAGGACGATGTCGTCGAGCGTGATCACCGGGAGCCCCTGGTCCTTCGCGATGAAATCGACGAGGCGGTGGTCTTCGATGAACCCGAGCTTGACGACGATGGCTCCAAGGTTGCCGCCCACGGACTTCTGGAAGTCCAAGGCCATCTTGAGCTGCTCGTCGGAGATCAGGTTTGATTCCACCAGGAGACGGCCCAGCCTGGTCTTGTCGTCCATGGGGACCCCGGAGCGAGACGAACGAATCTTAGCGCCCACGGAAAGCCGGTGTCAAGATTACCCCGCCGACGCCGCCCGAATTGGACGAATCTCAGCGCTCCGCCCCGCCGAGCTTCGCCTTGAGCGCCTTTCGAATCCGGTCGACCAGGGGATCAATTTCCGCCCCGGAGAGGGTGCGGTCGGGGGCGAGGAAGCGCAGGGAGAAGGCGAAGCTCTTGCGCCCCGTTCCGACTTTGGCGTCGCGGAAGATGTCGAAGAGCTCCACCGCGACCAGGAGCGGTCCCCCTTCGGCGCGCACGGCCGACTCGACGTCGCCCCACCGGACGCGCTCCTCGAAGATGATCGAAAGGTCGCGCACGACCGCGGGATAAGTCGAATGGGGCTTCGCCTTCGGGACGAGGTTCGCCCGGAAGGCCAGGAGGCCGAAATCGAGCTCCGCCACGGGGGCGCCCGGCCCAAGATCGTACGCCACCGCCCCCTTCGGTTCACCCTCGATCCCCAGCCGCCGCAAGACCCGCTCGGCGAGCGCCCGTGCCTCGGGGAATCCCCCCGGCGCCGCGATGCCGACAACCATTCGCTCATCGAACGGCGCCGCGTCCGACCCGAGATCGGGATCGGAGTGCGGAGCCTTCGGGTCGCACGCCCGGTACACCTTGGCGATTTCGAAAATCGGCCGGAGCGGCTCCTTGGTCCCTTCGTTCGTCCGAAGGACGGCGCGCAGGGCGGGCGCGAGCGATGAACGGAGCGTCCGATCCACGTGCCCCTCGGGATTGCGGATCGGGAGAAGGCCCGCCGCGTTCGCCTCGTCGAAGCTCGAGGTGAGGACTTCGAAGGCTCCCGAACCCGCGAGCGTCTCGCGGATCTCCGCCCCGACGGCGTCGATCGGATGGGGTCGCACGACGCGCACCGGGATGTCGAGGTTCATCGGGATCTTGTCGTAGCCTTCGATCCGCGCCGCCTCTTCGACCAGGTCGACTTCGATCTTGAGATCGCGACGCGCGCCGGGAGCGACGACGGCGATCTCCCGCTCGTCGGCCCGCTCGACGCGGCACCCGAGGGCTTCGAGGATCACGCGCAGGCGCTCCGCCGGAATGCGCATTCCCAGGACCCGGGCGACGCGATCGACGCGGAGGAGGATCCGCCGCGCTTCGGGCGCCGCCGTCGCCGCGTCCACCGCGCCGGGCGCGGGCTTGCCCCCCGCGATCTCGGCGAGCAGGTGCGTGGCGCGCCGCGAGGCCCACTCCACCGTCTCCCAGTCGACGCCGCGCTCGAAGCGGTAGCTCGATTCGCTCGCGAGCCGGAGGCGCCGCGAGGTCCGGCGGATCGACGCGGGATCGAAGTACGCGCTCTCGAGGAGGACGTCCCGGGTGCCCGTCCCGATTTCCGTGTCGCGCCCCCCCATCACGCCGGCCACCGCGACCGGCCGCTCGCCGTCGGCGATGACGCCGTCCGCGGCCTGCAGGACGTACTCGCGGCCGTCGATGGCGACGATCTTCTCCCCCGCCGCCGCGCGCCGGACGATGATCCGGCTCCCGCGCAGTTTCGCGAGGTCGAAGGCATGGAGCGGCTGGCCGCTCTCGAGCATGACGTAGTTGGTGACGTCGGCCACGGTGTTGACGGCGCGGATGCCCGCGGCCTCGAGCCGCTCCCGCATCCACGCGGGGGAAGGCCCCGTCGACACTCCGCGGATCACGCGCCCGATGTACCGGGGACAGAAGAGGGCGTCCTTCACGTCGATCGGCACTCCGCCCGGGGCGCCCAGCTCCGCGAGATCCACCTGCGCCGACCCGAACTGCTTCGCGAGGGCCTCGGTGATCTGGGCCGACGTCGCGATCCCCATCTCGATGAGGATTTCGCCCAGCTTCTTGCCCGATTCCTTCATCTGCCGGCGGGCGGCGGCCTCGATCTGGGCCGGATCGGCGACGCGCATCTCCTCGAGGATCTTGCCGAGCAGTTTCCGCTGCTGCGGCACGCCCGGGACCGGTTTCGAGGCGGGCGGCGGGTCGGGCTTGCGGGCGCGTCCAAGCAAGCCCAGCTCCCGCGCGACGCCGCGCATCGAGAGCAGGTCGGCCCGGTTCGCGGTGATCTCGAGTTCCAAGACCTCGCCGGTCACCGACTCGACGCCGATCCCCAGGCCGACGAGCTCGCGCGCGACGGCCGCGGGATCAGACCCGCCGTCGACGTACTCGTTCAGCCAGCGCAGCGGAATTTTCATTCTTCGTCATCCGTCGTCGGTCATCGTCGGTTTCAGAACTGCTCCAGGAACCTGAAATGGTTCTCCAGGAAGTGCCTGATATCGGTGACGCCGTGCCTCAACATCGCAATGCGTTCAATACCCATTCCGAAGGCGAAGCCCGTGTACTTCTCGGGGTCGATCCCGCACATCTGGAAGACCTTGGGATGGACCATGCCCGACCCGAGGATCTCCATCCACCCGGAGCCCTTGCAGGCGGGGCATCCCTTCGCGCCGCAGAGGATGCACGAGATGTCGACCTCGGCGCTCGGTTCGGTGAAGGGGAAGAAGCTCGGGCGGAAGCGGACCTTCGTGCCGGCGCCGAACATCGACTCGGCGAACAGCAGGAGCATCCCCTTGAGGTGGGCGAACGTGACGCGCTCCCCCACCATGAGCCCCTCGACCTGGTGGAACATCGGGAGGTGGCTCGCGTCCGCCTTGTCGGGGCGGAAGACCTTGCCGGGCACGACGACCCGGATCGGCGGCTTCTGGCGCATCATCGTCCGGATCTGGACGGGCGACGTGTGCGACCGGAGGAGCCACGGCCGCTCGAGGTAGAAGGTGTCGAACGCGTCGCGCGACGGATGGTCGAGCGGGATGTTGAGCGCCTCGAAGTTGTTCTTCTCGTGCTCGATCTCGGGCCCGTACGCGACGTCGAAGCCGAGCCGCGCGAAGATCCCGACCATGTCCTCCCACGTCCGGTAGACGGGATGGCGCCGGCCGAGCGGCGGGATTTTCCCGGGGACCGTGGGATCTTCCGCGGAGAGCGGGGCCGAACCGAGGGCGACCTGGACGCGTTCGATCTCGATCTCGACCCACGACTTGAACGCGTTGAGCGTCTTGCCCTCCTCGCCCTTCTGGTCCGGGGGGACCTTAGACAGGAGGCTGAAGAGGCCGCGGAGGACGCTCTCCTTGCCCGTGAGGAATCGATTCTTGATCTGGGCGAGGAGATCCTTCGACGAAGCGGCGCGAAGTTCCTCGAGGAAGCGTTGTTTCGCCTCCTCGATCCTGGGGTGCAGGTCCATGTCGTGGCCAGTCTACGCTCGCCCCCCGAAACCCCGGCAGAAACTCAGAAACGGAACCGGGGCGGAGGAGGGTCAACAGCCAACGACTACGCCAGCGCCGCCTTGGCTTTTTCAGCGATCTCCGCGAACGCCTTGGGTTCGGAAATGGCGAGCTCGGAGAGCGCCTTGCGGTTGAGGACGACGTTGGCCTTCTTGAGGCCGTTCATGAACCGGCTGTAGCTGATGCCCAGCGGCTCGAGGGCCGCGTTGATGCGGACGATCCACATCGAGCGGTAGTCGCGCTTCTTCTGGCGGCGGCCGAAGAAGCCGTAGCGCTCGGAGCGCGCGACCGCCTCCTTCGCGCTGCGGAGCAGCTTGCGCCGTCCGCCGCGGAAACCCTTGGCGCGGGCGAGGATCTTCTTGTTGTGCTTGCGGCGCGCGGCGCCGTGGGCGGCCCTGGGCATATGACGAGTCCTTTCCTATACGCGAACTCAACCGTCAATCCGTGCAGCTTCCCGTTTCCCGATTCCCGTTTCCCGCGCCGCGTTTCCCGTCCGGCTCGAATCCCGCGACTTCAGGAACGGGGTACCGGGACCTGGGCGCCGGGAACTACACCCCCGGCTGGCCCTGAAGCATCCGGATCACGTCTTTCCGGTCGTGTCCCGCCTTGAAGAGCTTCATCCGCCGGCTGTGGCGGCGCTTCTTCGAGCTCTTCGAAGACATCAGGTGCTTGTGGCCGGTCGGGTAGAAGAGCACCTTCCCCGTCGCGGTCACCTTGAACCGCTTCTTGGCGGCCTTGTTCGTCTTGATCTTGTACTTCTTGAGTTTCGAGCTCTGTTTACGGTTGGACATCCGAATTTCCTTTCTCCGGTACCTTCCCGTCGCCGTCGGCCGGCGGCGGCACGTCGACTCCCTGCGTCAAACCCTTCGCCGGGGGCTTCGTCGGCTCGTCCTTCGGCTTCTCCGCCTTGGGCTTCACCTTCGCGCCCGGCTTCGGCATCAGCGTCATGTGCATGTGGGGCCCCATCTGCGAGATGGCGTGCTCCACCTTGGCGATGTCCTCCAGCGCCCGCGAGATCTTCCCCATGACCTCGCGCCCGATCTCCTTGTGGGCCTGCTCGCGACCGCGGAACCGGATCGTGAAGAGGACCTTGTCCCCCTCCTCGAGGAACTCCCGCGCGTGCTTGAGCTTCGTCATGAGGTCGTGCGAGCCCGTCAGGGGCCGGAGGCGGACCTCCTTGAGCTCCTGGACGTGCTGCTTCGACTTCGCCTTGTTCTTCTTCTTCTTCTCCTCGTACTTGAACTTGCCGTAGTCGAGGATCTTGCAGACGGGCGGCCGGGCCTCCGGGGCCACCTCCACGAGGTCCAGGCCGCGCTCCCGCGCGATGGTCCTGGCCTGGTCGGCCCCCATCTCCCCCAGCATCGCCCCGTTTTCATCCACGACCCGCACGCGCGGGATGTGGATCATTTCGTTGATTCGGTGGTCGTACTTCCTTTCCGGCTTACCCGGAAAGCGCGGTCTGAACGCCAATGTCCCTCCTCAATTTCTCGACGAGCTCCCCGGCGGGCATCGCCCCCAGGTCCCCGGCCTTTCGCTCCCGCACGGAAACGGTTCCGGCGGCGGCTTCCCGGGCGCCGCACACCAGCATGTAGGGCACCTTCTGGAGCGTGGCCTCGCGAATCTTATAGGAAACTCTCTGGGGGCTCAAATCCAATTCGGCGCGGACGCCCGCCTCCACCAGCTTCGCATGCACCGTCTTCGCGTACGGCTCCTCCGCCTCGCCGATCGCCATGACGACCGCCTGCACCGGCGCGAGCCAGAGCGGGAACTCGCCCGCGTAGTGCTCGGTCAGGACCGCGATGAACCGCTCGAGGCTTCCGAGGATCGCCCGATGGATCATCACGGGCGGGTGGCGCTTGCCGTCCGCCCCCTCGTACTCCGCCTTGAACCGGAGGGGGAGCTGAAAATCGAGCTGAACCGTCGACAGCTGCCAGCTCCGGCCGATCGCGTCCTTCATGTCAAAGTCGATCTTGGGCCCGTAGAAGGCGCCCTCGCCCGGCGAGGTCGCGTACGCGATGCCGGACTTGTCCAGGGCCGATTTCAGATCCGCCTCCGCGCGGTCCCACTGCGCGGGCTCCCCGAGGAACTTCGGAGGGCGCGTGGAAAGCCGCGCGACGTAGGGCATCTGGAAGACCTTGTCGTAGACGAACCGGACGAAGTCGAGGCAGGCCGCGACCTCCGACTCGACCTGATCCGGCGTGCAGAAAATGTGCGCGTCGTCCTGGGAGAATTTCCGGACCCGGGTCACCCCCGAGAGGACGCCCCGGATCTCGTTCCGATGGAGCGGGGCGAAGTCCGCGATCCGCCACGGCAGCTCCCGATAGCTCCGCCGCCGGTGCTGGAACATGAGCAGGTGGCTCGGGCAGTTCATCGGCTTGAGCGAGGCGTCCTCGTCGTCCATCTGGAGGAGGAACATGTTCTCGCGGTAGTGGTCCCAATGGCCGGACGTCTCCCAGAGCCGCTTGTTGTACAGGAGCGGGGTGTTGACCTCCTGGTAGCCGCGGCGCCGGTACTCGCGCCGGACGAAGGCGAGGAGCTCGTTGTAGATCACGGCGCCCTTCGGCAGGAAGAAGACCGCGCCCGGGCTGTACTCGTGGAACATGAAGAGCTCGAGGTCCTGGCCGATCCGCCGGTGGTCGCGCTTCTTCGCCTCCTCGAGTCGATGGACGTAGTCGTCGAGCGCCTTCTGGCTCGCCCACGCCGTCCCGTAGATGCGGGTGAGCATCTTGTTCTTGTCGTCGGCCTTCCAGTACGCGCCGGTGATCTTCGTGAGCTTGAGGGCACGGACGCGCGCCGTCGAGGGGACGTGCGGGCCCTCGCAGAGGTCGGTGAAGTCGCCGTCCGTGTAGAGCGACGCCGTGGGGTCCTTGATGTCCTTCTCGAGCGTCTCGACCTTGTAGGGCTGGCCGAGTTCCTTCATCCGGTCGATCGCGTCGCGATGGGCGACGTCCGCCCGCTCGAAGCGGTAGTCGGAGGCGATGATCTTCCGGCACTCCTCCTCGATCTTCGCGAGGTCGGATTCGGAGATCTTCACGCCTTCCGGGAACTCGATGTCGTAGTAGAACCCGTCCTCGACCGGCGGGCCGTACCCGAACTTGACCTGGGGCCCGTACAGGCGCCGCACCGCGCCCGCGAGGATGTGGGCGGCGGAATGGCGGATGACGTCGAGCCCTTCCGGCGTCGCTTCCTTGATGACCGTGAGCGTGCACTCGGGCGGGAGGGGGCGGACGAGGTCCCAGACCTGGCCGTTCACCTTGACGGCGATGGCTTCCTTCGCGAGGCCCTTGGAGATCGACTCCGCGACCTTCAGGCCGGTCGTCCCGTCCGGGTATTCGCGGACGGAGCCGTCCGGCAACGTAACCTTGACGCTCATCTCGGGGGTTTTCGATCTCCAGGAGAACAACCCAGCGGGGAAATACTACTGGAACCCCCCAGTGGAGTCCAGAGGCGAGAGTCCGGGCAGGAGTCCTGGGTGCTGGGTCCTGCGTCGCTTCGAGCTTCAAGCTTCCGGCCGGAGTCCTTCTGACTTTGGACTTTGAACTTTGGACGACTTTGCACTTCGCACTTCGCACGTTGAACGCCCCGGATAATGTCTTGAAGGTCCCGCGTTCTCGCGATAGGGTAATTGCCCCATGGCCGAACCCAAAATCCTGCGCGGCATCTACAAGGACGGGCCGCTCGTCGTCTCCGCCATCATCGAGGAGGGCGGCCCGGCCAAGCTGATGGCCAAGGGCGTCGAGCCCCTGATGCCCGTCGACCCCGCGTTCACCGACGCGCTCAAGAAGATCGCGAAGGAGTGCGCTTCATCCACCGGGGGCGGAGCCTGGGTGGAGATCCACGTCGTGCTCGCCCGCGCGGCGGCCATCGCGGAAGCGTTCCAGATGAAGCCGTCCGACCTCGAGGCGATGAAAGTTCGGCGCGTCGTCCTGATCGACGCCGCCTGCGGCCTTCCCGTCCGCATGGTCGACGACGAGCCCCTGGCCGTGACGCTGGCGTACGAGAGCCTGCGCGCCGGCGGTGACTTGAAGGAGCAGCCGGGGTGCGTCGAGGTTCCGCAGCACTACCCCCGCAAGCTCTACAAGGACCTCAAGAAGGGCGAGCAGAAGGTGTTCGAGATCGTCGTCCAGCGCGCCGGCCGCGGGCTCATGAAGATCGTGGCGCTGGAGGAGGAGGGCCTGAAGCTCGCGGTCGGACTTCGGGATCTCCCGCCCGCTCGGGCGCGCAGCGCGATCGTCCCCATCGGCGATTTCGGCAAGGAGCTCGACGAGGGGACCCATTCCATCGAAGAGATCGCGAAGCGACTCGAGGTCGTGAGGTCAGGTTAGTAGAGCTTCCCGAATCCCGTTCCCCGTTTCCAGCCGGGCCGCGAGCTTTGAGTTTCAAGCCGGAGGAAACATGGACAATCCAGAGAAGCCCACCACCGAAAAGAATGATCCGGATTTACAGCACATTCTGCCCACGGAACTGCGCATCCGATGGCGTATCGTTCCGCAGTGGACGCTCTACCAGTTGTTCATCGTGGGAGCGTTCGTCGGAGCGGGCATCGCATCGCTGATCGCCGGATGGGTCACGGGCAACCAGATCATGATCGCGATAGCTCCAACCATGATGCTTGCCGCCCACATTCAGGGCTGGTGCCTCAAAGGCTGGCAAAGGCGGGATGAAGCCGATGTGGCGAAATTCCCATCAAGGGACTCGTCCTGAGCCTCGGTCTCGAAGCTCGAAGCTCGGAGCTTTTGAAACTGGGATCTGGGATCTGGAAACTCGAAACTACCCCTTCATCCCCCCGGTAGCCGCCTTCAGGACTTCGACCCTGAACTCCACCACCCCGAAAGGCTCGGCTTCGGCGTCCAGGAACACCTTGAAGGCGTAGAAACCGGGTGCGGGGAGGGGAATGCCTCTCAGGGTGAGCGCGAAGTTATTCTCCCGGAACTCCAGGCACTCGATCGGCTTCCGGAGTTCGGGCATCACCTGCTTGCCGGACGAGTCCACCAGCTCGACGCGAAGCGTGTGCGCCCCCACCGGACCCACGAACTGGAATGCCAGGACCGCCTCCGCATGGACCGCCGGAAAGGCCGTGGAGTGGATGAGCGAGAAGATCCCCTGGTACGTCCACTTGCCGTGGACCAGCATCGCGCCGTCGCACAGGAATCCGTAATTCAGTTTCGCGGGCATGGCCACTCCCGGCATCAGGCTCGAAGCTACTTCGGTTCCTCGTCGACCACGCGTATGTGAAGTTCCCTCAGTTGCTTTTCGGTCACCGTCCCCGGTGCCCCCGTCATCAGGTCGACCGTCCGCTGCGTCTTCGGGAACGTCAAGACGTCGCGGATGTTGTCGAGCCCGAGCGCGAGCATCGCCATCCGGTCGATCCCCAGGGCGATGCCGCCGTGCGGCGGCGCGCCGTACTCGAACGCCTGCAGGAGGAATCCGAACCGGTCCTTCAGGTACTCTTCCGAGAGCCCGAGCAGCCGGAAAATCCGGTGCTGGATGTCCCGCCGATGGATCCGGATCGAGCCGCCCCCCAGCTCCACGCCGTTGAGGACGAGGTCGTACGCCTTCGCCTTCACCTTGAGCGGCTCCTTCTCGAGGATTTCCAGGTCCTCGTCCTTCGGGCTCGTGAAGGGGTGATGGCGCGCGCCGATCCCCTCCTCCATTTTCTCGAACATGGGGAACTCGACGACCCAGCAGAACTTGAAGCCGCCCGGGGCGATCAGCGAGAGCTTCTCCGCGAGATGATTCCGCAGGGCGCCGAGAACGCCCGACGCCGTCTCCTCGGCGTCCGCGACCAGGAAGAGCATGTCGTCCGGCTTCGCGTCCGAGGTCGCCAGCAGCGCCGCGACTTCCTTTTCGCCGAGGAACTTCACGATGCCGCCCGCCAGCCTGGGGCCTTCCTCGACCTTGAGTTGGACCAGGCCCTTCGCCCCGAGCCCTTTCGCGAAGGTCTCGAGCGCGTCCGTCTCCTTGCGCGTGAATTTCGCCGCGCCCGGGCCGGTCAGCCCGCGCACCACGCCCTGCTTCGCCGCCTCGGAGAAGACCTTGAATCCCGAGCCCGCCATCGCCGCGGTCACGTCCCAGATCTTCATCCCGAACCGGAGGTCGGGCTTGTCGACGCCGTAGAGGCGCATCGCGTCGTCGAACGAGATCCGCTCGAAGGTAAGCGGCACCTCGACGTCCAGGACCTTCTTCCACACGTGGCGGAGCATCCTCTCGATCACCGCGATGACGTCGTCCGGCTGGACGAACGACATCTCGATGTCGAGCTGGGTGAACTCCAGCTGGCGGTCCGCGCGCAGGTCCTCGTCGCGGAAGCAGCGGGCGATCTGGAAGTACTTGTCGTACCCCGCGACCATGTAGAGCTGCTTGAAGATCTGCGGCGACTCGGCGAGCGCGAAGAACTTCCCCGGAAAGAGGCGGCTCGGCACGAGGAAGTTGCGCGCCCCGCCGGGCGTGAACTTCACCATGTACGGCGTCTCGATGTCGAGGAACCCCTGCTCGTTCATTGACTCGCGGATCGCGTGGGTGATCTTGTGGCGCGTGATGATGTTCCGCTGCATCGTGGGGCGCCGCAGGTCGAGGTAGCGGTACTGGAGCCGCGCCTCTTCGGAAACGTTGAGATAATCGCTGATCTCGAACGGGGGCGTCTTCGCCTCGTTCAGGATCTCGAGCTCGAGGGCGTCGATCTCGATCTCGCCCGTGGTCACCTTGGGATTGACGGTGTCGGCGTCGCGCTTGCGGACGATCCCCCGGACCGCGACGACGTATTCCGCCTTGAGCTGATCCGCCGCCGCCACGAGGTTGCTCGCGCGATCGGGGCTGAAGAGGACCTGCGTCCGCCCCGAGCGGTCGCGCAGGTCGACGAAGATCAGGTTCCCGAAGTTCCGCCGGCCGGCGACCCAGCCGTTCAGAACGACGGTCTTGCCTTCATCCGCGGCGCGCAGTTCGCCGCACGAGTGAGTCCGATTCAGTGTCCACATGGGTTTGCCACGCCGTCCGTCATCGGTCATCAGGCCAGGTTCACCAAATCACCGCGCCGGTATATCCAACCGCCCTGTCGGCGTCCGGTTCATCGTCGGCGCTCGTCCCGTACGCCGTGATCTCCGCCGAACCCGCCCGACGCGCCCTGCCGTACTCGATGAAGGCCGCGGTCGGGCCGACGCCGCACATCGTGACCCCCTTCCCCGCGACCGCGTCCCAGCAGGCGTCGATGTCGCGCCGCTCGAGGGCGTCCAGCACGCGCCGGTCCTGGGCCCTTGCCCATTCGGCCGGCTTCATCCCCGAGGGCGGCGCGATCCCGTACCCCTCGCCGCAATGGGTCAGGTCGGTCGTCGCAACCACGAGCTCGTCCCGAACGGCCGAGGCGAGCGAGCGTGCGAATCGGGCGATGTCCTCCCGGCCCGACGTCCCTCCCTCCCACGCGTTCACGACGATCGGCACGATCCGGACATCGGGCCGAGCCGTCTGCAGGAACGGCACCTGCACTTCGCCCGAGTGTTCCCGCGCGAATCCGGCCTCGTCATCCTCCAGCTCCGGACAGGCGGCCTTCACCCGGTCCGCCAGCTCCCGCGCGATGGGCGCCGCGCCGAGCGGCGTCTCCCACGGGCCCCCCGGCCAGATCCCGAACCGCGCCCCCGCACCGCGATGGTGAAACGCGAGGAGGACGACCTCGGGGGTCACCTCGACGCGCGCGTACGCCGCGCCGGCCACCCGACCCGAAAAGTCGTACCCGGCGTGCGGGACGAGCACCGCCGCGGCCGGCTTCCGCGCCCCCGCCGGCAGGAGTCCGGAGATCTTCCGACGGAGCGCATCGGGATCCGAGGGATAGAACGCGCCCGCCACCGAAGGATGCCGCGGTCCAGTCATCGCTCCTCCGCGCGGACGGGCCACGGTTGTAACATCCAGGATGTCGAGAGTCGAGAGTCAGGCATCGGGAGTCGCGCGTCTTCGGGTGGAACCCGCGACCCGGGACGGATGACCCGCGACTCTTCGGAATTCGACCCTCGACGCTCGACAGGTGACTCGGGACTCCTCCCGAAGGCGCGGAATCGCGTGGTATAATGGCCGCCGTCGTTGGACTCGCTATCTTTGGAACCTCTCAAAACGAAATCGGCCGATCCCCTCCTGGGGAAGCTTTTCGGCGGGTGCCGGATCGAGCGGCTGATCGGCAAGGGCGGCATGGGGGCCGTCTACCTCGCCACCCAGCTCAACCTGGACCGCCCCGTCGCGATCAAGGTCATCGCCCCCGACATCATCGACGACGATGAGTCGCTCCAGCGCCTCAACCGCGAAGCCAAGATCGTCGCCAACCTCAGCCATCCGAACATCGTCCAGCTCCACTTCACGGGCAAGGAGTACAACTACCCCTACCTCGTGATGGAGTTCGTCGACGGCCAGTCCCTCGGGACGATGCTCCGTTCCCTCGGGAAGATCGGCGTCTCCCCCGCCTGCGACGTCATGCTCCAGGTCGGTTTCGCGCTCGAGGCGGCCGCCGCGCTGAGCGTCGTCCACCGCGACATCAAGCCCGATAACATCCTGATTACTCCCGACGGCCACGTGAAGGTCACCGACTTCGGGCTCGCGCGCCGGGCGACCGACAACGCCGCGCGGCTCACCCTGACCGGGCAATCGCTCGGCACGCCCCACTACATGAGCCCCGAGCAGGCCGAGGGGCACTCGATGGACGTCCGCTCCGACATCTACTCGCTCGGCATCACCTTCTGGCAGTGCCTCGCGGGATTTCCTCCCTTCGACGGCGAGACCCCCTTCGCGATCCTGATGAAGCAGGTGCACGAGAAGCTCCCCGACATCCGGGTCGTCAACCCGGACGTCCCGAAGGAGGTCGCGGAGATCATCACGGCGATGACGGTGAAGGACCCCGTGACGCGGATCTCCGATCCCGCGGAAGTCGTCCGCCGTCTGAAGAAGTACATGGCCGGGCCCGATGTGAAGCGGGAGAAGCTGAAGGCCGAGAGCCGCGGTCTCGTCGACGGCCTGGGGAGTTCCGTGGAATCGGAGCCTTTCGACTCCGATCCCGAGAGCATCAGCCAGCAGGCGCAGCGGTCGTATCGGGACACGTCGATCCGGATGGCGGCCGCCCGCGCCGGCGCCTCCGGGGAAGTCACGAAGCAGGCTCCAATCCCGACCCCGACTCCGCTTCCCGTTACCGAGCCGATGAAGGCCTCGCGGCGGAAATTCCTCGTCGTGGCCTCCGCCGGGGCCGTGGTCGCCGGGGCCGGGCTCACGGGACTCCTCTTCAGCGGCTCGCGGTCGAAGCCGCCCCTGACGATGAAGTTCGAACTGCGCCGGGCGATCATCGGCCACACGAACGCGGTCAAGTCGGTCCACTTCGGCCACGTCGGCGAATTCCTCCTCTCCGGCGGCGCCGATCGCACCGTGCGAGTCTGGAAGGAGTCCAACGGCATCCAGGTCAGCAACATGACCGGCCACGCGAAGATGGTCACCGCGGTCCAGTGGAATCCCGACCAGGACACGATCGCCTCGGCGAGCCTCGACCACACGGTCCGGATCTGGGACGCGGAGACCTTCAAGGAGCTCAAGCAACTCAAGGGCCACACGAACACCGTGACGTCGCTCTCGTGGAGCCCGGACGGCGAGACGCTCGCGTCGGGCAGCATGGACCAGACGGTGATCCTCTGGGACTGGAAAAAGGGCGTGAACCGGAGGGCGCTCAAGGCGCACACCGGGATGGTGACGTGCCTCGAATTCCGGTCCGATGGCACCCTGCTCGCCTCGGGCGGCGCCGACCGGCGCGTCGTCCTGTGGGACGCCGGCAACTACCGCGACTTCCGGACCTTCTACCCGCACACCACGGCGATGGTGACGACGCTCGCCTTCAGCCCCGACGGGCAGATCCTCGCCACGGGCGGGCAGGACCACCTCATCCACCTGCTCTCCGCCGCGACCGGGACCGAGCTGCGCGCGCTCGACGGCCACGAGAAGAGCGTCCAGTCGCTCGCCTTCTCGGCCGACGGGCGGTACCTCGTCTCGGGCGGCGCGGACGGCTCGATCCGGCTCTGGGACGTCGACAAGGGGCACGAGGTGGCGGTCTACGCCGGGGAGCCGATGATCTGGTCGGTGCGGTTCAATCCGAAGGGCTTGTTCGTCGCCGCGGGAACGCAGGACGGGTCGATCCTGAATTTCGAGCTGACGAAGATCGGGGCGAAGTAGCGCCGCCTTACGGGATCAGCACCGAGGCCGCGATCACCGTCGTCCACATCCCCAGCGCGCCGATCGCCGACTGCGTGGAGTTCATCGTCTTCACGATCTTGCCCGAGATCTTCCACTGCTCCTCGCGCTGGTCCCACGTGGCGCCCGTCTCGTAGTCCAGCCCCAGGATCGTGGCGAGCATCGAGGCCGCGAGGTCCTCGGCGTACTCGCCCGCCTGCTCCTCGGTCTCGCCGTAGCTGTGGTGCTCGGAAAGGTAGCCGTACTGGTCCTTGTTCGAGGGGATGGAGACGCCGATGCTCGCGGCGACGAGGCGGCGGTTCTCGTTCGTCTCCGCCCGCGCGAGGACGACCGGGAGCACCTGGCCGCTCTTCAGCTTGGTGAGCCCCTTGTTGGGCGAGATCATCTTGCAGTGCGGCGGGAAGATGCTCGAGACGTGGATGAGGTTGAACCGCGCGATCCGCGCGTTCCGGAGCGCCTCTTCGAAGCTCGCGAGCTTCTCTTTGTGGCGTCCGACCCCCTTGGTGAGGAACATCTCGCGGGCGACGAATGGCATCACGTTAAAAGAGTCCTCCGAAGAGTGGGTCGTGATATCAGGAGCGATACCGGCTGTCAATGACCCAGGTCATCGCGGCCGGATGTTCGCCCCCGGAAACGGCAAACGGCAAACGGTTTACGCAACGGTAAACGGCCAACGGCTTACGCAACGGCAAACGGCAAACGGCTCACGTTTGACTTTCGAACGGTTCCTCCGCGCGGTAGCTGCTCCGGACGAGCGGGCCGCTCTGGACGAACCGGATGCCGCGCTTCTTCGCCTCCGCGCCGAGCGCCGCGAACTCTTCCGGGGTGTAGAATCGCCGCACCGGGAGGTGGTCGCGCGTCGGCTGGAGGTACTGGCCGATCGTCATGATGTCGAGCCCGAGCCGCGCGAGGTCGTCCATCACCGCGTAGATCTCGTCGAGCGTCTCGCCGTGGCCGACCTGGAGGCCCGTCTTGACGTACATCGCGGGATGGCGGCGCTTGGTCTCGGCCAGGACGAAGATCGACCGCTCGTAGTTCGCGGCGGAGCGCACGACGCGCTGGAGCCGGCGTACGCACTCGACGTTGTGGCCGAAGACGTCCGGTTTCGCGTTCCACACGGCCTCGAGCGCGGGGAGCTTGCCGAGGAAATCGGGCACGAGCAGTTCGACGCGCGTCCCGGGGCTTTGCTCGCGGATCTGGCGGACCGTCTCGGCGAAGATCGCGGCGCCCCCGTCGGGGAGCTCGTCGCGGTTGACGCTCGTGATCACGGCGTGCCTGATCGCGAGTTTCGCGACGGCGGCGCCGGTGCGGCGCGGTTCGTCGGGATCGGGCGGCGCGAGCGGGCGGCCGCTCTTCACCGAGCAGAACCCGCAGGAGCGCGTGCAGATGTCGCCGAGGATCATGAAGGTCGCGGTGCGGCGTCCCCAGCACTCGGCGATGTTGGGGCAGAGGGCGTCCTCGCAGATCGTGTGGAGCCGCTCGGCGCGCGCGACCCGCAGCGTCTCCTGGTAGCCGGCGCCCGACGGGTACTTCACCTTCAGCCAGGGCGGCTTGCGCGCCAACTCGACCGGGACCGCGTCGCTCATTTGATCGGTTGGCTCCACTCCTGCAGCGACTTCTTCAGGTACGCCATGAACTGGTCCGCGACGGCGCCGTCGATGGTGCGGTGGTCGAATCCGAGGACGAGGTTGCACATCGGCCGGATCGCGATGGCGTCGTTGATCACCACGGCCCGTTTCTCGATGCCGCCGATGCCGAGGATCGCGACCTGCGGCTGGTTGATGATCGGCGTTCCGAAGAGGCCGCCGTAGATGCCGGGGTTCGTGATCGTGAAGGTCCCGCCCTGGATGTCGTCGACCGAGAGCTTCTTGGTGCGGGCGCGCTCGGCGATGTCGTTGATGGCCTTGGCGAGGCCGAGGAAGCTCTTGTCCTCCGCCTTCTTCACGACGGGGACGATGAGGCCCTCGGGCAACGCGACGGCGATGCCGAGGTTGATCTCTTTCTTGTAGAGGATGTTCGTGCCGTCGACGGAAGAGTTGATGATCGGGAATTCGCGGATCGCGTGGACCGCCGCGTACGCGAAGAAGTGGGTGAAGGTGAGCTTCGTGGCGTAGACGCGCTCGTAGTCGTCCTTCTCCTTCTCGCGCAGGGCGGTGACTTTCGCGAGGTCGACCTCGAAGACGGTGTGGACGTGCGCCGAGGTCGCCTTCGAGCGCACCATGTGCTCGGAGATCTTGATCCGCATCGGGGTCATGGGAACGGAACCGACCGGCCCGGGCAGTGCGGGCCGGGGCGGGGCCGAGGGGGCCGGGGCGGGCGCGACGGCGGTGGCGGTCTTGCCGCCCTTGCGCGCTTCCAGGTACGCGACGAGGTCTTCCTTGGAGACGCGTCCGCCGGGGCCGGAGCCGTGAACCTGCGCGAGATCGATGTTCTCCTCGCGCGCCATTTTTTTCACGAGGGGCGAGGCGAAGACGCGATCGCCATCGCCGGGAGCCGCGACGGGCGTGGGGGCGGGCTTCTCCTCCTTGGGTGCGGGTGCCACGGGCGATGGAAGCTTCTCGGTCTTGGCCCGCGTCATCGAGGTGGTCGTGTCGCCCGAGGACGATGC
>Ga0075423_10000446_pt1 | contig 33244 bp, 19 predicted proteins | sample SoiMethybrSBSTD2_FD_80114 | JGI IMG/M metagenome (GOLD analysis project Ga0075423, IMG submission 80114) | Bulk soil microbial communities from a Populus tree surrounding site in Tennessee, USA - Soil MetaG P. TD hybrid SBSTD2 | ecosystem: Environmental > Terrestrial > Soil > Tree plantation...
CACATCAACATCCATGTCGCCGACGTGGACCGCTCGAAGCAGTTCTATACGCGCGTACTCGGCTTGCGCGTTGGTCCCCGGCCGCCCGTCGCTTCCGTGGGTTACTGGCTGTATCTCGGCGACCAACCGTTGATTCATCTGGTGCAGAGACCTGCGGCCGGCAATCTGCCCACGGCAGGCAACGGCGCCGTCGATCACGTTGCGTTCCACGGCATCGATCTCGACGCGACTCGGCGGCTCCTGAAGGCGGATGGTGTGTCGTTTCACGAAACGGTCATCCCTCGCGATGGGACCATCCAGCTGTTCGTGCACGATCCTGACGGGGTCAAGATCGAGCTGAATTTCGATTCACCTTGGGCGTGAGACTGTAAGCGCGCACCGGCTCCGGCGCGGTGTTCAATTCGAGCCGGTGAATGTCGCCGAGGACGACGGTGTAGGAAATGGCGCCGACGAGCGCCACGGCGGCGATATAGATCAGCGGCCCGACAAACGACCCCGTCAGTTGAAAGAAGACGCCGATGACGATCGGCGTGACGATTCCGGCCAGGTTCGTGCTGAAGTTGAAGATGCCGCCTGTCAACCCGATCACGTTCTTCGGCGCGATGTCGGAGATCACGGTCCATCCAAGATTGGACATGCCTTGCCCAAAAAATGCCAGTGACAGAATGGCGATGACGGTCGCGTTGTCGGATGCGGGGACGTAATTCGCACCGACGATCGTCGCGGCCAGGACGAGCCCGCTGACGATCGGCAGCTTGCGCGCGAGATTGGCCGATTGAGTCCGCTTCAGCAGCGTGTCGGAGACGAATCCGCCAAAGATTACGCCGACCGATGCGGCGATGTACGGCACTGACGCCATCACCCCCGCGTTGATGAAGCTCATACCGCGTTCGGTGACGAGATACGTCGGAAACCAGGTCAGGAAAAAGACCAGTGTCGAGTTGCCGCCGAACTGACCGATTGACGCGCCGATCACCTGACGGTGGCGAAGCAGCGCCACGATGTGGCTCCAGTTGAAACGGGTCGGCTCTCCTGTGTATTCACCTCCGCCTCCGGCCTCGATGTACCGGAGCTCGGCCTCGTTCACGGTGTGGCTCTGCGACGGATCGCGATAGGCGCGCCACCAGAGAAGCCCGAATGCGATTCCGAGTGCTCCGGCGAGGAAGAAGAGGCCGCGCCATCCGAATCGCGCAGTCACGAAGAAGAGCGGCACGCTGAAGAAGCCGATACCCGCATACATGCCGACGGAGTAGATCGAGTTCGCCCGCGCGCGCTCGTGTTGCGGGAACCATGCGGCGAGAATACGACTGTTGGCAGGAAAGCACGGTGCCTCGAACGTGCCCACGCCGATGCGCGCCACAACGAGTGCCGTCACGTTGGTGACGAGGCCCATCACCGCCGTGAACGCCGACCAGCCGACGAGCGCGATCAGGTAGGTGAGGCGAGTGCCGAAACGATCCAGAAAAATCCCGCCCGGTATCTGCAGCAGCGCGTAACTCCATGAGAAGGCGGAGAAGGCGAGTCCCATCATCGCCGGCGTCAGCCCCAAATCTGCCGACAGCCTCGGCGCAGCGATGCCCAATACCGTGCGATCGAGATAGTTCAGCAGCGTGCCGAACGCGATCAGGCCGAGGACCGGGAACCACCGAACGTGGGTGCGCACGGTCACTCGCCCAGGCGGTAGATGTCATTGATGTTCCAGTGCCCTGGCGTCGGCGTCGGTGCGTTCTCCATCGGCGCCTGGATGACGGTCGGGCGGTCCGCGGTCAGCGCCTCACGCAGTGCCGGTGCGAGCTCGTCGGCGGCGTTGATCATCACACCTCGCGCGCCGCAGGCACGCGCCATCGCCGCGTAGTCGACGCGATACGGCCGCTGTCCGTCGCACTCGAACACACACCCGAAGTCGCTGCCGAAATGCGTCAGCTCGAGACCGGCAATGGTGCCGAATGCCGCGTTGTCCATGACCAGCCACACCACGCGCAAACCGGCTTCCATCGCGGTGGCCACGACCGACGGATTCGAACCGAACCCGCCATCGCCAATCAGGGCGACCGCTGCACGATGCGGCTGCGCCATCTTCACGCCGAGCACCGCCGACGGACCGAAGCCCATCGTCGCGAGACCGCTCGGGGTGATGAACGTGCCTGGTACGGTGATCGCGAACTGCTGCGCGACGCCGTTCTTGTTCCAGCCCACGTCGGTCACGACGAAACCGTCCTCTGGCAGCGCCGCCCGCAGCTCACCGAGAATACGCTCGGGGCGCATCGGGAACTGCGACGATTGCCACTGCGGCGCCCACTTCGACGTGAACGCCGCTCGCTCGTCGCGGATCCTCGTGCGCAGATCGCCGCGCGATCGATGAGTGCGGCCGCGTGCAGTGGCGACGAGCGCGGCAAGCGCCAGCTTCGCGTCGGCGACGATGCCCAGCTCGGTTGGCAGATTGCGGCCGATCTCCGCGAGGTCGGCATCGATATGAATGACGCGCGTCGGGGGCGCGGCAAACGTGTAGCGCGGATCCCAAGAGCTCGAGCTGGCCTCGGCGAGACGGGTGCCGATCGCGAGCATGACATCCGCATTGCGGCAGGTATCGTTGGCGATTGGCGTGCCCCAGAATCCCGTCATGCCGAGCAGCAGCGGATGATCCTCCCGCATCACGCCCTTGCCCATCAGCGAATGCGCCACCGGAACTTCGAGCGCATCGGCGAACGCCGTCAGCTCGCTGCTGGCGCGCGCCGAGATGACGCCGCCACCGGCATAGATGACCGGCCGCGTCGCGTTGGCGAGCAGATCGACGATCTTCTCCGCGGCGGCCGGATCGATCGCTGGCCGCGCGATCTCGGCCGGCACCTGTTGAAAGGCGTCGCGCGGCAGATCCGTGGAGAGAAAGTCCATCGGGATCGATACCAGCACCGGTCCGGGCCGGCCGGACTGGGCGAGGTGAAACGCACGCTCCATGACACGTGGCAGGTCGGGCGCGCGATCGACGCGGTACACACGCTTGCAGAACGGCCGGTAGATCTGCGACTGGTCGGCGTCCTGATGGAGGTTCACCTCCTGGTGAGGATGCCGGCCGTAGTAATAGGAGGGGATATCACCGGCGATCACCACCATCGGGATCGAGTCGAGCGCTGCGTTGGCCACCCCTGTCGTGGCGTTGGTCAACCCCGGACCGAGGTGCGTGAGCACGACGCCGACCTTGCCCGATGCGCGTGCATACCCGTCGGCCGCATGTGCGGCCACCTGCTCGTGCCGCGTCGACACAAAACGGAGGCGGCTCTTGGCCAGTGCGTCGAGGAAGGCGATGTTCGTGTGGCCGCACAGCCCGAAGATCACCTCGACCCCGAGTCGCTCGAGGTACTCCGCCAACAGATACGACGAGATACGTGTCCCGGCCTGCCGCCCGGTGAACGCCTCGGGTTGCGCCATCGTGCTCATTGTGCCCCCACCACTTCCAGAACGGAGCTGTTGAAGAACTCGCCGAACAGCTCTTCTTCGGATGGGCGATCCTCGGCAATTGGACGACTCACCCACGTCACGTTCATGTAGTGCTTCAACGAGATGTTCTCGTTGGTGATGTTGCCGCCCCAGATGCCGCAGCCCATGCTCGACGTCATCGGCATACCGTTGGTGAACGTGCCAGCGTTCGCGCGCGACTGCACCTGGCGCACCATGATGCGGCTGACCGGTGCCGTCTGCGCGAGCCGGTCGATGTGATCGTCATCGAACGAGTAGATGCCGCACGAGTGACCTTTGCCGCCAGTCTCGAAGATCGCTCGCATCGTCTCCAGCGCATCGTCGAAGCCGTGGTAGCGGAAGATGGCGAGCACGGTGCCAAGTTTCTCGGTTGAGAAGAGGTGCTGCCGGCCAATCCGATCCTCCTCGACGATCAAGAACGTCTTGTCGGGTGGAATGGAGAATCCTGCCTTGGCGGCCACGACTGCCGCCGCGCGGGCGATGGTGTCAGGAGTACGGCGGCCGTCGGCATCCCAATAGGCGGCACGGAGCAGCGTCTTCTCGCGTTCGTTCACGAGGTAACCGCCTTCTTTCTGCAATTGCGCCAGAAAGCGATCGTAGATTCGCGAGTCCACGAGTAGATTCCCGTCCGCGGAGCATCCGGAGCCGTTGTCGTTCGTCTTGCTGATGCGGGTGTTTCGCGCCGCGTCTTCGATGTCGGCGGTCTCGTCGATCACCATCGTGGCGTTGCCAGCACCGACGCCGTAGGCTGGCTTGCCCGAGCCGTAGGCTGCGCGGACCATCGGCTGGCCGCCGGTGGCAATCGTCAGATCGCATCCGGCCATCAACGCATTCGCCACCGGAATCGTCGGCCGTTCGATGCACTGCAGGAGGTCGGCCGGTGCGCCAACCCGCTCGAGCGCTGCGCGCATGAGTCGAACCGTTTCGTGCGTCGTGTTGCGACTGGCTGGATGCGGCGAGAAGATCACCGCATTGCGGCACTTGACGGCATAGATCGCGATCCCGATCGGCGTGACGTACGGGCTGGTCACTGGAATCAGCGCGGCGATCACGCCCGCGGGCTTTGCGTACTTGACGAGACCCTTCTCGGGGATCTCTTCGATCACTCCGATACTCTTCTGGCGCAGGGCGTCGCGAAGGATCCCAAGTACCTTGGCGCGGCGAGTGGGCTCGGGGCTGCCCATGCCGCTCTCTTCAACGCTCATGGCGGCGAGGCGCGTCGCAGTGCCTTGGTTCCCCGCCGCCCACGCAATCGCGCGGATCAGGCGGTCCACGGTTGCTTGATCGTACGCGTCAGCCACCTGCATCGCTCCGCGAGCGCGTGCGATGTGGGCGTTGACGATCTCCTGCTCTTCAGCCGTGATCGTTCTCACTGTCATGCCTGTCAGTCGCCAATCGGCGGCACGCCGTCGTACTCGACGGGGATTTTGATGCGCATCGGTTTTTCGCGCGCGTGTTCCTCGGCCACTTCGGCCGTCAAGCCGACCACGCGGGCGACGATGAATAGCAGCTTGCCGGCTTCGGCAGGGAATCCGAGGTCGTGGAGCAGAGCGGCGAGCGCACCGTCGATATTGATCGGCAAGGGTTTGACCGCCGCGGCGATGGCTGTGTGCAGTGCTCGAAGGAACAGCACACCATCGCTCTCACGCCCATCCTGCCTCGCGAGCTCGAACAGTACGTCGACGCGCGGATCGACGCTGTGCACTCGGTGGCCGAACCCAGGAATTCGGCGCGCCTCACGGCGCGCCTCGGCCACGATCTCGCTCGCGGCTGCGTCGATCGAGGTATTGCGCGCTTTCACTCGCCCGAGCCCGTCGGCGATAACCCGCATGCACGACTCACCGGCGCCGCCATGTTCGTCACCGATCGCCAGGACGCCAGCAGCGACGGCTGCCGACAGCGATTGCCGGTTGCCCGACGCGGCAAGACGCGCGGCGGCACACGACGGCGCTCCAGGACCGTGATCGGCCGACGCGGTGAGGATGGCATCGAGGATGCGGCGCTCGCGGGTGTCAGGAAGGCGTCCGCGATGGAGCAGAAAGATCGTGTCGGTGAACGTGGCGCTTTGCATCAGCGATGCGACGTCATGTCCACGAATCCAGATCCGGCCGTCGCGTGCGTGTACCAGTGCCGTGCGCCAAGGATCCATACGCTTCGGCAATTGTTGGTGAGCGAGCCCGTGTTTCGCACCGTTGTTACGGTATCGGCACGGTAACGTTCTTGTTGCCATTCCGCGCCGGATGTAGCGTCCAACCGCGTCCGTGTGTGTCGACGCAGGAGGACGGTCGATGTGGAAGGGAACGCTCGCTGGAATTCTGCTCGGCATCATCGCGCTGATATCGCCGGCGATCCCGCTGGCGTACGCGCAGGCTGTGGCCGGTTCGCAGGTGTCTGGCGTCGTCCGCGACGCGAGCGGCGCGGTGCTACCGGGCGCTGAAGTCACCATTGCCAAGACCGACACCGGTCTGACTCGAACGGTGTTCACCGGGAGCGATGGCAGCTACGTGCTGCCAAACCTGCCGGTGGGTCCGTATCAGCTGAAAGTCGGCCTCCAAGGGTTCACGACCTACGTTCGCGACGGCATCGTGCTCCAGGTCAGCACCAATCCTGAGATCAACGTCACGCTCACCCTCGGTCAGGTAAGCGAGCAGGTTACCGTCACCGCGAATGCCAGCATGGTCGAAACGCGCAGTACGGGTGTCGGCCAGGTTATCGACAATCAGCGCGTCGCGGAGCTTCCACTCAATGGGCGTCAAGCGACCGAGCTGATCTTTTTGTCCGGGCTGGCCACCAATGCCCCGGCCGGCGATCTCAATACGAATAAGAACTACCCGACGACCACGATCTCCATCGCCGGCGGTCAGGCCAACGGCATCACCTACATCATGGACGGCGGCACGCACAACGATCCGTTCAACAACCTCAATCTGCCGACACCATTTCCAGACGCCCTGCAGGAATTCAAGGTCGAAACCAGCGCGCTGCCGGCCCGCTACGGCCACCACGCGGCATCGGCAGTGAACCTGATCACCAAGTCGGGCACCAACAGCATTCACGGGGACGGATTCGAGTTCTTCCGTCACTACGTGTTCAATGCCCGCAACTTCTTCGCGCCGACGCGCGACAGTCTCCGCCGCAACCAGTTTGGCGGCGCGTCTGGCGGACCGATCTCTCATGATCGGGTGTTCTTCTTCGGCGGCTATCAGGGCAAGGTGGAACGTACCAACCCCGCCACGACGATCAGCTTTGTGCCGACGGCGGCGATGCGGGCCGGAGACTTCACGGCATTCGCCTCGCCCGCCTGCAACGGCGGAAGGCAGGCCACGTTGGTCGGCGGATTCGTGAACAATCGAATCGATTCGGCGCGGCTGAATCCGGTTGCGGTTTCGATGCTGCGGTACTTACCTGTGCCTTCCGATCCGTGCGGCCGCATTCAGTACGGCATTCCGAACAACAACACCGAGCATCAATCGCTGGCCAAGTTTGACGTCAATCTCACCAACAAGCAGACGATGTTCGGCCGTTACATGTACGCGGTCTACGAGAACCCGGCGACCTTCGATGGACAGAACGCCCTTACGTTGAGCCGGACCGGCCAGAAGAACCAGGTGCACTCCTTTGTGTACGGCCACAATTACGTGCTGTCGAACTCGACATTGAACGCGCTCCACTTCACCTACAACAAGACGCTGAACGATCGCCCGCTGCCGGAGTACTTCACCGCCACCGACCTCGGCAGCAGTGTCTACAGTCCGCTCAAGGGCTACGTCGGCGTCAACGTCACCGGCAACGGATTCGCGATCGGGACCGGCGCGACGAATCCCGGCTACTTCGATTCCCGCGGATTCCAGATCGCGGACGACTTCGACATGATCCGCGGCGATCATCAGCTGTCGTTCGGGGCCAATTGGATTCGCACGAAGATCGAGACGTTGAACAACCGCCCCACCAACGGTGCCTTTACGTTCAGCGGGCAGACCACCGGGCTGCCGCTCGCCGACTTCATGGTCGGTGCGGTCAGCAACTTCGTGCAGGGCAATCCAGTCTACGACTACGACAACAACGACTACGTCGGCGTATACGCGCAGGACAACTGGAAGGTGCGCTCGAATCTGAGTCTGAACTTCGGCCTGCGCTGGGAGCCGTTCCTCCCGATCAAGAACACCTACGGGTGGGTGAGCCATTTCGACCGCGCCGCCTTCGATGCGGGCCGGCGCAGCACGGCGTACCCACAGGCGCCCGCAGGCCTGGTCTTCCCCGGCGATCCCGATTACCCGGGCAAAGCGACCACGTTCGGCAAAGTCGCGACGTTTGCTCCGCGAGTGGGAGCGATCTGGACGCCGACCGGCGACGAATCCTTGAGCATCAGAACGTCGTGGGGCATCTTCTACGACGCGCCGCACCTGTTCTTCAACACACGGTTCGCGAACAATCCGCCCTGGGGCGCGCAGATTACACTCACCAATCCACCCGGCGGATTCACCGACCCATATGTCGATTATCCCGGCGGCAACCCGTTCCCATCGCTCAACACGAACTGGGCCACGGCGCCGTTCCCCGCCTTCGGCGTGTATGTGAATACGCCGCTCCATACCGAACCCACCGCGCTGCAGCAGTGGAACGTCAGCGTGCAGAAACAGATCCATCAATGGCTGTTCGCGACGAGCTATCTCGGGAATCACTCGAGTCATCTCTGGCGCGCTACTGAACTCAATCCGGCGGTCTTCGGATCTGGCGCGACGACGGGGAACACGAATCAGCGGCGCGTATTGATCCAGGCGAATCCGATCGAGGGACAGAAGTACGGCACCATCGCGCAGCTCGACGACACCGGCCGCGCCAACTACCACGGTGTGCTGATGTCGGCGCAACGCCGCTTCGGCGATGGCTTCAGCGCACTCTCGAACTGGACGATCTCCCGCTGCATGAGCGATCCGGCGACCACCGAGATCGCCGGACCGACGATCGTCAATCCAGACGATCCGGATCTCGACTACGCCTACTGCGCGTCCGATCGCCGTCATGTCGTCAATGTGTCGGTGGTCGCCAGCACGCCGGGCTTCCGCAATGCGACGATACGCGCGCTGTTCAGCAATTGGCAGTTGTCGCCACTCGTGCGATGGCAGTCCGGCGATCGGTCGACGGTCACCACCGGTGTGGACAACGCATTCACCGGCATGGGAGGCCAACGCGCCGTGCAGGTGCTCGACAACCCATACGGTGATGGGACACCCAACAATTACCTGAATCGGGCGGCGTTCAACTCGCCAACGAGTGGTACCTACAGCAGCCTGAAGCCGTTTACGATCGTCAATCCATCGCGACTGCAGAACGACATCGCGATCACGCGGTCGTTCCGGTTCGGCACCCGCACTGCGCAGTTCCGCTGGGAGATCTTCAACGTCATCAACCACGTGAATTTCAACGCCCCCGTGACGGCGCTGAACAACGCGAACTTCGGGCGCATTCTCACCGCCGGCGATCCGCGCATCATGCAGCTCGCCGTGAAGTACGAGTTCTGAGAGATCCTGACGGAGAACAGCCCGATGAAGCGCAGCCGAATCGACGTGATGACAGCCGCGGCGCTGGTGTTCAGCGTGTGGGCGGCGTCGCATACCGACGCGCAGCAGGGCGGCCGCGGCGGGCGCGGCGAAGGTCGCGTGCGAACGCGGAAGGTCGTACTGGCGTGGGCCGACACGCGGAACGGCATCGCGCAGCACGACTCCACGTCGCATGCGCTCTCGGTGATCGAGCAGCTCGGTTACGAGTCTGGCGCCTTCGACACCTACATCCGCACCGATTCGAACATCATTGCCGCACAGCCGCTGATGACCACCGGTGCGCGTGCGAGCGGTGGCCCCGACCTCACGACGGCGGACGCCATCTTCTTCATGGGCCACCGCGAGGTGGCGCTCGACGACAAGCAGAAGAGCGAGCTTGCCGCGTTCGTGCGGAGCGGCAAAGGCCTTGTCGCTGCGCACGTCGGCTTGACGGCATTCGAGTCGTGGCCGGAATGGGGCGAACTGATCGGTGCCCGCTACGACGGCCACCCGTGGGGTGGAACGAATGTCGGCACGGTGATCAATGAGGACCCGTCCTTTCCAGCAACGAAGCACTTCCCGCCGACGTTTCAGTTGCGCGACGAGTTCTATCAGGCGAAGGATGGTGGCCGTGACAAGTTTCGAGTGCTGCTGAGGCTCGATATCTCCTCGATGCCGCCGCACCCGGAGCTGCGCAACAGGGACTATCCGCTCGCATGGGCAAAGATGTACGGGAAAGGGCGAGTGTTTTATTCGTCGCTCGGCCACGCATCAGAGACGTGGGACAACCGCGATATCCGGCAGATGTACTTCGAGGCCATCAAATGGGCGCTCGGATTCACCGATGCGGATGTGACCCCTCGTCCGGCGCGTGCTCCTTAGATTGCCAAGCCTGTCCCTGACTGTTCGAGCCCGGCGCGAATCGCGACCACGTCGCGCTTCAAGTTTTCGATCACTTGTGAGCGTGGCAACGTGAGCGTGTCCGCCCCGTTCTCCGATCCGCCGTTCGGGTACTCGGCCTCCAGCTCCATCGGGCCGTCGAAGCCGATGTCGCGCATCACCGCGGCGTATCGAGCGATATCGACCAGGCCCGTCCCCATCGGCACGTAGGCCGAGCTCGTTCGACCGCCGCGTCCGCCCACGGCGCGCTGCTCTCCGGCGCGATCCTTCCAGCCGATCGCCACGACGTACGGACCGGCGGTTTGCATCAGGAGCTCCCACATGTTAGCGCCGTGCAGCGACATATGACCGGTATCCCAATGCAAGCCCACGTGTTTGGGATCGAAATTCTTGAGCACGTACAACAGATCCCACACCACCGATCCAACGGCATTTGCCCCGGCCCGCGTGTGATACATCAGCGTCGTCCCGTGCTTCCGGTTGAGCGCGACGAATCGCTCGACCTTGGCTTTGATGGCATCGAGCTGCGGCACGATTGGCTTGGTGAGGTCGTACGTATCCGTGCCGAGCCAGTAGTGCGTCACGCCGAGCTGTGCCATCGTGCCGACCATCGCTTCGACCGCTGCATCGACCTGCGTCTGACCGCCCCCTCGCACTTGCTTCACGCGCAGTCCGTGCTTCTGCATCGTCTTCACGAATGCCGGCAGCTCTGTCGCAACGTTGGCTGGATTGATGTGACCAGGATGCGGTTGGATGGTTGGGTTGACGCCACCGCAGGTCATCGCGATCGCGGTTTCGGCGATCTCGTCTGCGCTGCGTATCCAGTGCAGATGGCGTGTGTAGGCATCCATGATCAGCCGCCGCGCGGCCGGCGCTGGAGCGCCACTTGCTGGACGTGACGCCGGCGCTTGAGCGCGTGCAAGCGTCGCGTCGCCCAGTACTTTGCCAGCTAGCGTGGCGACGACGCTCGCGTGAAGAAATTCTCGTCGGTCCATGGCGCGCGGAGGATAACAGAGATCATGCGGTCCGCTGATCGCGCGCCGTCGTCGTTACGGTGGCGTAACCGTTACATGCGCTGCCATGGCTCCCCACAGACGCGATCGCAGCCATACACTGTGATCCCCGGCATCACAACACGAGGGCACCGGCGCATGGCTAGAGCACTGACAGATGAAGAACGAGCTGCCGCGCACGATCTGCTGACGCGCGCTCGAGCGGCGATGGCGGCGATCGCCCACTACGACCAGACGATGGTCGATCGGTTCTGTCAGGCGGTGGCGTGGGCGACGGCCAACGAGCAGACGTTCGGCAGGCTCACGCGAATGAGCGTGGACGAGAGCGGGATGGGAAGTGCGGAAGGTGTGCCGGCGCGACGCTGGAAGATTCTCGGCATCCTGCGTGACGCCCTCCGCACGAAGAGTGTCGGCATCATCGAAGAGCTACCGGACAAGGGGATCGTCAAGTACGCGAAGCCAGCCGGCGTGATCGCTGGTGTGCTGCCGGTCACCAATCCGTTGGTCACGATGGTCAACATGGCCATCAACGCGATCAAGTGCCGAGACGCGGTGATCTTCTCGCCGCATCCGATGAGCAAGGCCACGGCGCTCGAAACGGCGCGAGTGATTCGCGCAGCGTTGAACAAGCAAGGCGCGCCGGAGGATCTGATCTTGTGTCTCGAGCGGCCGAGCATTCCCCTCGCTCAGGAGCTGATGGCGATCTGCGACTTAACCATCGCGACAGGCGGTTCCGCGATGGTCAAGGCCGCCTACAGCTCCGGCAAACCCGCGTTCGGCGTCGGCGCCGGCAACGCCACCGTGATCGTCGACGAGACCGCCGACGTGGCCGAAGCCGCCATGAACACGCGCATCAGCAAGACACAGAATCACGGATCCGGATGCTCGTGCGACGGCAATCTGCTGGTGGATGCTCGCGTGTACGCGGCGTTCCTCGAGCAGCTGCAACACCAGGGCGGATATCTGGCCAGTGCCGAGGAGAAGTGCAAGCTCGAGAGGGTCATGTGGGACGACCACGGACGCCGCACACTCGATACGGTTGCGCGTGCGGCAAGTGTGATCGCAACGAAGGCCGGTTTCCAACTGCCCGAAGGCAAGTCGTTCATCATCGTGAAAGAGGACGCGATCGGGAAAGAGCATCGCTTCTCGGGTGAGAAGCTCTCGCCAGTGCTGGCGATCTTTCAGTTCGACGGCTTCGATCAGGCGCTAACGATGGTTTCTGACATCCTCGAGGTGGGCGGTAAGGGACACTCGGTTGGCATCGCGTCTCGCGACGATGAGCACATTCATCGGCTCGCGTCGATGGCTCCGGTCAGCCGCATCATGGTGCGACAGCCGAATGTACGGGGCAACGCCGGGTCGTTCACCAACGGGATGCCGCAGACAGCGAGTCTCGGGTGCGGGACCTGGGGTGGCAACATTACCAGCGAGAACATCAGCGTGAAGCACTACATGAACACGACGTGGGTGAGCCGGCCGATTGTCGAGGATCGACCCAGCGAGGAGGAGTTGCTCGGCGACTTCTACAACTCCGAGATCTTTTAGCAGGATGCTGAAAAAGACAGATCACGCAGAGACCGCAGAGGCGCCGAGAGCGCGGAGCCGCGATGGGGAACGGCCGCAGACAGCGGGTTCCACACAGAGTTCACAAAGGCGCGACCGTCGCCTCTGTGTGCCTTGTGATCTCCGAGTGAAACCTCTGTGCGCTCTGCCCGCTCTGTGCCCGAGACCGCCGATATTCCCGACCGCGTGATTGGCACCGTCGGTCGCCTCTGTGTTCTCCGCGTCTCGCCGATCTCTGCGTGATGCATTGGTCTTTTCTCAGAGCATTTCCGCGAAGGCTGAAGCCTCCGTTCTACGTCGAACCGGATCGGTCCAACGGTTCAGATCGCGATGCCGCGATTGGCCATCTCGAATGACTTCCGGATCGTGATGACGTCGCGCTTCAACATGCCGATGACGAACTGACGGGGACGCGCGATTCGGTCGGCGCCGGTCTCGGCGCCGCCAATGCCCGCGTGTTCAGATCGCAGCGAAGACGGCCCGTTGAAGCCGATCTCAGCGAGGACGGTCGCGACTCGAGGAATGTGCACGACGCCCATTCCCATTGCGACATCTGCTGCACTCCACCCCGCGCCCTTGGCGTTCTGGCCGCCAATCGGACGCTTCGGCATCTCGCCGTTCACTGACCGCCACTGGGGGTTGCTGTCGTCGATGCTGCCTGCACCCGCCGGGTTGGCAGGACCGCGAGCCGCGCCGCGACCACGCGCCACGGGTACCGGCAACTCCCCTTCGCCTCCAGCATCAGCTCGTCCTCCCGCGCGACCGGCGCCACCGCCGCGGCGTCCTGCTGCCGCACCCGGTATGCCAGGAACGGCGCCGCCATCGGGCAGCGTCACGAGCGGCTCGACGCGCGGATACGGTCCCGCGTACGGTCCGCCTTCTCCGCGCAAGCCGAGATCCTGCACCCATCCACGGTCGCGCCAGCACACCGTCGCGACGTACGGCGCGGCGAGACGCATCAGCGTTTCCCACATGCCGTCGCCGTGGAGCGCCATGTGTCCGGTGTCCCATCCGAAGCCGATGTAGCGTGGATCGAATTCTTTCATCACCGGAAGCAGATCGAGGACATTGCCGCCGACGGACGAGGCGCCGCTGACAGTCTCGTACACGAGCGTGAGCTTGTGCTTCTGGTTCAGGCGTACGAACCGTTCGAGACGGGTCTTGATCGCATCGAGTTGCGGCGGCAGCGGCCGCGTCAGATCGTACGTATAGCCACCGAGGGTGTAATGCGTGCAACCGGCCTGCGCGACAGCACCGATGATGGCTTCCGCATTCGGCTCCGACACATCGTGAATGGCGGGAGCAGCGACCTGCGTGACTCGCAGTCCGTCCGCGCGGAGACGAGCGGCGAACGCCGGCAGCTCCTGCGCGACGCGCGCGGCATCAACGTGAGCCGGGTAGCGGCCGATGGTGATGCAGACGCCACCGCAGACCATCTCGATCGCCGCCTTCGCAACGTCGTCTGCCGAACGAAGCCACTGCAGCGATCGCGAGTGTGCGTCAAGGATCAAGCGTCGCGTGATCGGGGCGAACGCGAACGGACCTGACGGCGCCGGCGGATTCTGCGGCGACGCGACCCTCGCGAGTGAAGTCGCGAACACTCCTCCGATGCTGGAGCGAAGAAACTGTCGGCGATCCATGGCGCCGCACGCTATACCCGCCTGCGGTATCGCAACAGGCTGTAACCGTGGCGATACCGTAACAGTCGGACCATGGATGCTTGCGCCTGCTATTCTCCGCGCGCTGTCGCGGAGCGGAGAACTGATGAAGCGCGTGATAGTCATCGGTGCCTTGACTGGTCTGATGCTGCCCGCCAGGATGGGCGCGCAAGACGCAAAGGACTCGTCCACAGTAGCTTCAGCGCACGCGGACTGGCCCACTGTTGGCAACGATCCGGGCGGGACGAAGCACACATCGCTTGCAGACATCACGCCGGCAAACGTTGCCCGTTTGGCGCCGGCGTGGAGCTACGCGCCAGGTGGTCCAATGCCGCTCGTCATCGACAACACGATGTACTTCGTCAGCGCCGGCAATGTCGTTGCGCTCGCCGCTGATAGCGGTACGGAGATCTGGAAATTCCCGCTCAGCAAGGCGACGCCGGGTGCGTCGGTCCGCCGCGGCGTGACCTACTGGCCGGGACGATCCGGACAGGCGCCGCGTGTGCTCGTGACTATCACGAGCGGGCGACTCGTGCAGCTGGATGCGAAGACCGGTCAGCTCGTACCCGGTGTCGGCGTGATCGATCTCGAGAACGGCATCATGGACCGCATTCCCGGTGGGGAAGCGTACGCCATTGCAGCGCCCGTCGCCGTCTACGAGAACCTGGCGATATTTGCCGGCCGCACAGGCGAGCACAATCGATGGGGCATTCCCGGCGATCTGCGCGGTTTCGATCTGCTGACCGGCAAGGAGGTATGGAGGTTCCACACCGTGCCGCAGCCGGGCGAACCGAACTTCGGCACGTGGGGCCTGAACGGCTGGCAGGATCGCAAGGGCCCCGGCTCGTGGCAGCCCTTGACCGTCGATCATCAGAACGGCCTCGTCTTCGTTGCGCTGGGCAACGCCGTCGATCAGAACTTCGGCAACAGCCGGCCTGGCACCAATCTCTACGCCGCCAGCGTCGTTGCCCTGGAAGCAGCGACGGGCAAGTACCGCTGGCATTTCCAGATTACTCGCCACGACATCTACGACTGGGATCTGAATGCGCCGCCGATGTTTGGCGAAGTCCAACGCAACGGCGAGCGGATTCCCGCGATCATCCAGATGACGAAGACCGGCTACATCTACTTTCTGAATCGGCTGACGGGCGAGCCCATCTTCGGTGTCGAAGAGCGGCCGGTGCCGCCGACGGATGCGCTCGGCGATGCTGCGTGGCCGACGCAGCCGTTCCCTGTGAAGCCCGAGCCGATCACGCGGAACTCGATGAGTCGAGACGAAGTCTCGAAGATCTCGCCCGAGTCGGAAAAGTACTGCACCGAGATCTACGACCAAGCCGTGCAGATGGGGCCGTATACGCCGTACGGCATGGTGCCAAGCCTGTCGTTCCCGAGTTCGACTGGCGGCGGCAGTAACGACGGCGGCTCATTCGATCCACAACGCGGCATGGTGTTCGCCACCGCGCGCAATCTCGGCACGATCGGTCAGCTCTCCGCGATGCTGTCGTCGGATGTGCTGCCATCTTTCGGGAAGACCAAGATGCCGGGCGAGTTCTACGTCGATCGCGATGGATATCCCTGCAACGCACCACCGTGGGCAGAGCTGTTCGGCATCAGCGCCAACACCGGCGACATCATCTGGCGTGTTCCGCTTGGTGAATACAAGGAGCTCACCGCGAAGGGCATTCCCAAGACCGGTACTGCGAGCAACTCGGGCGCGCCGATGTCGACAGCCGGCGGCCTGGTGTTCATCGGTGGAACTTCCGATGGACAGTTCCGCGCCTTCGATTCAATGACCGGTAAAGAGCTGTGGTCGGCCAGTCCCGGCTTCAACGTCGGGGACTTCGCGATCAGTTACAGAGGTGCAAACGGCAAGCAGTACGTGGCGATCTCCGGACCGCGGCTGATTGCGTACGCGTTGCCGTAACTCGCACGCGATGTGGGGTGAGATGAGAACGGTACTCCTGGGCATTGGCGTGATCGCCGTCATGACGAATGCCTCGTTCGCGCAGTCTCCGCAGGGTGGACGCGGCGGTGGGCGAGGCGCCGGTTACCCCACAGTGGAGCAGTGGGCCGCGATGCCACCAAAGGCGAAGGAGTACGTCGACAAGGCACGTGCGCTTGCCGGCAGCGATCCGGACCTGCTGTTCGACTTGGCCATTTTTTGCAAAGCCAGCGCGGGCGCGTCGAACGAGGATCGAGCGACGGTGGGCGTGCCGGCCAGCGAGCCCAGGCTACAGCCCTTTCCCGCACCCAACCCCACGGCGGTCATCGGCGGCCAGCGGTTATTCGACAACTTCTACTGGATTGGCAACACCAGCATAGGCGCGTGGCTGATCACATCGAACGACGGATACATCCTCTTCGACACGATGAACAGCGAAGCCGACGCGCGCGACATCATCATCCCAGCGATCAAGAAGCTGAACCTCGACCCGATGCGCATTCGGTATGTCGTATTCGGTCACCACCATTTCGATCACACTGGCGGCGGCGAATACATCCAGCGGACGACCGCCGCGCGGGCCATCATGGGACGCGACGACTGGGATATCTATCTCAGAAGCGCGGGACGCGGCGGCTCTGCGCCAGCATCGAAAATGAAGCGCGACATCGATGCCGTCGACGGCATGACGATCACGGTCGGTGACGTGACCGCCACCATCTTTCAGATGACCGGCCACACGCCTGGCTCGATCGGCATGGTCGTTCCCGTGAGATACCAGGGAAGCACGCACCCGATTCTGCTCGTCACCGCCGGCTCTCATGTGCCGAACCGCGAGTCGTTCATCGGCGGCTACGAGCACATCTGGGACGAGGCGATCAAGATGAGGGTCGAGTCGGTGATGCAGGCTCACCCGAACACCAATATGAATCTGCTTGCGCGCACGAAGTACGTACACGAACACTACCCGCCGGCGAAGAACCCGTTGCTGTACGGCGCCGAGCGCACCGAGCGGTATCTCAACATCATCCGCGCATGCACGCAGGCGCGTCTGGAGATCTTCGGTTGGTGAGCTCGCTGCGACCGACGGTGTTCCAATGCGAGCGCTGATCAAGACCGCTCGCGGCGCCGGACACCTGCACGTGCTCGAGACCACTTCACCGCACCCGGGCCCGGGTGAGGCGCTCGTCAGGATTCATCAAAGCGGTCTATGTGGGACAGACCTGCTGATCTTTGACGACGTTTATCGGGGCCGGAACCGGCCGGTGCCGTGCCCGCTCGTGGTCGGGCACGAGGCGGCAGGAGAGGTTATCGAGCTCGGGCCCGGTACCGGCGGGCCTGCTCCAGGAACGCGAGTTGGAATCGAGGCGGTGGCCGGCTGCGGCTGTTGTCATCATTGCCTGCGCGGACACTACAACCTATGCGCGGATTGGCATCATCTGGGCCTGACGTGCGCCGGCCTGCTTGCTGACTGTGCAGTGATTCCGGTCGGGTCGCTCTTGCCGTTGCCAGCCGAAGTGAGCTTTGACGACGCGGCATTTCTGGAACCGTTGGCGACCGCGGTACACACGGCCGAGCGAGTGAGACCAACACCGGGTATGACAGCGGCGATCGTCGGGCCGGGGCCGCTTGGCTTGCTGCACCTGCTCGTGCTGCAAGCGGCAGGGGTCGGGCCCATCGTCGTGTATGGCCAGGACGGAGATGAGAAGCGCCTGGCGCTCGCCGCGTCGCTGGGTGCCGAAGTCGCGCTCGGCGATCTTCGCGTGATAGCCGTTCACGCGAATGGCGTCACGCAGGGTCGCGGCTTTGATATCTCGATCGAAGCCGCCGGCACGTCATCGGCCATCCAGACCGCACTCGAGATCGTTTCCGGCCACGGCACGCTCGTCAGCCTCGGAATCATTCGCAACACCGAGATCGACGTCTTGCAGGTGATGCGCAAAAACCTGACGTGGATCGGTGTGGTCTCGAGCGTGCGTCGTCACTTCGCCGAAGCGATCGCGCTCGTGCACGCGGGCAAGGTCAGCCCGCGGGGCCTGATCACACACCGCTTGCCGCTCGCCGAGGCGCTCACCGGTTTCGAAGTGCTCCGCCACCGTGAAGCCGTCAAAGTGATGTTCACACCGCGCGTGTAACGGTATCGCCACCGTAACGAGATTGCTGCACCTCGAGTCGCTCGGTAGAGTGCGGGACGCCTTCGTTCCGCAGCCGAGGAGGACGTATGTGTCGCGGTTTTCTTGTGTGCGTGATTCTGGCGATGCCGGTCGCCTCGTCGGCACAGACGGTCGCCATCGCGCAGGTATCGGGCGTCGTGCTCGATGAATCCGGGGCCGCGCTGCCCGGGGCGGAAGTGCAGGTCACGCAGACTGCAACCGGACTCACGCGTTTCGCGATCGCCGGTGAACGCGGTGACTATGTGCTGCCAAATCTCCCCGTCGGTCCCTACAAGCTGACCGCGAAGCTTCAGGGTTTCAGCGTCTACGAGCAGAGTGGCATCACGCTGCAGGTCGGGTCGAGTCCGATCATCAACGTGACGCTGAAGCTCGGTGCGCTGAACGAAACTGTCACGGTGTCTGCGGCGACGACGATGGTGGAAGTGCGCAGCACCGGCGTCGGCACCGTCGTCAGCGAACAGGAGCTTGTCGGTCTGCCCCTCGATGGTCGGCAGCCGTCACAGCTGGTGCTGTTGTCGGGCGCGGCAGTGACGAATCCGACCAACGGGATGATTGGCAGCCAGCGTCAGTACCCGTCCGCCGTGGCCATCTCCGTGGCAGGGGGCACCGGCAACAGCACGATCTATCTCGTCGACGGCGCGTTCAACAATGACCCGGTGATGAACATCGGTCAGCCGCTGCCATTCCCCGATGCGCTGCAGGAGTTCAAGGTCGAGAGCGGCGTGCGTCCGGCGCGCTACGGCATCTACACCGGCGCGACGGTGAACGCGGTCACGAAGGCCGGGACCAACAGCCTTCACGGCAATCTCTTCGAGTTCCTCCGCGATCACCGCTTCAATGCCATCAACAAGTTCGCTACCAAGGACGACGGGCTGAACCGCAACCAGTACGGCGGAACGATGGGCGGCCCGATACGTCAGAATCGGATGTTCTTCTTCGGCGCGGTGCAAGCCACACGCAACCGCCAGCGCCCATCGGACTCGACGGCGTTCGTGCCGACGGCGGCGATGCGTGCTGGCGACTTCACGCAGGTTGCGTCCGCAGAATGCAACGCTGGCCGCGCCCTCACGCTACCGACTCCGTTCGTCAACAACCAGGTGAGTCCAACGCTGTTCGATCCGATCGCCATGAAGATCGTGAACAAGCTTCCGGTGGCCACCGATCCCTGCGGCCGCGTGACCTTCGCTGTTCCAGACAATAACGACGAGCAGCAGAGCGTGGCGCGTTTCGACTGGCAGGCGACACGAGATCAGCGGGTCTTCGGTCGCTACTATGTCGCCAACTACGATCGGGCACCGGCGTTCGACGGCGGCGATCTTCTGTTGACCACGGGAAGTGGGCTCGGCCTCGACAATCGCGTACAGACCTTGTCGTTGGGCCATGACTACGTGTTGACGCCGCGCCTGATCAGCGCCACTCGATTTGCCCTGGCCCGCTCACGGATTCACCGTTCGCAGGGAAGCGAACTGGATAGTTGGACGAGTCTGGGATCGAACGTGTGGTCGGCCGCAACGGAGCCTGGTCTGCGCTTCTTCAGTCTCAACGTGACGAACGGGTTCCCTGGCGCTGGCTTCCCCGGTCAGTTCGAGTCCACCACGTATCAGGTGTCGGAAGACATCGATTGGATCAAGAGCTCGCATCAGATGTCGTACGGCGCGGCGTGGATTCGTCCGGGCCTTGACGTGGTCGGGCCGTTCCAGGCGAACGGCATCTTCACCTTCAACGGTACCCGCGCCGGCGGCGGCCGACTGGGTCTCGCCGACATGATGCTCGGACTGCCGAGCCAGTTCCGCCAGGGCGGCAATCAGCTCGTGCGGCAGGAGATGAGCTACGTCGGCGCATACATGCAGGATGTGTGGCGCATGAGCGATCGCATCACGCTCAACGCCGGTTTGCGGTGGGAACCGTACATCGCGCCGCACGATGACTACGGCTTCTACAGCCGCTTCAACATGGATTGGTTCCTCGCCGGACGCCGCAGCACGGTGTTCACCAACGCGCCGGCCGGTCTGATGTTCGAAGGCGATGAGGGATTCCCCAACAACTCGAACACCTTCTCCAAGCTCTCGCAGTTTGCGCCGCGTGTCGGCATCGTCTGGGATCCGCGTGGTGACAACGTGCAGACGATTCGAGCAGCGGGAGGTATTTACTACGATTCACCAAGGCTGTGGCAGTACGGACGTCATCCGCTGAATGCGCCGTTCGGCAACACCGTCGAAGTAACGAACCCGGCGTCGTTCGCCGATCCATGGGCCGCGTATCCTGGAGGAAATCCATTTCCAACGCCGCTGCCGCCGCCGTCGAACATTCGCTTCCCGCTGGCCGGAACGTACGTGACGATGCCGTTCGATCTGAATCCGATGGAAGTACGCCAGTGGAATGTCAGCTATCAACGGCAGTTTGCCTCGAGCTGGATGGCGTCGGTGACGTATCTCGGGAACCGCACGTCCAACACCTGGATTGGCCGTGAGCTGAACCCGGCTGTGTATACGCCTACCGCAACACAAGCGAACCTCGAGAGCCGCCGACGGCTGTTTCTGCTCAATCCCAGCGAGGGCCAGTACTACTCGACGATTCAGGAAGCGTTTGGCGGCACCGGTCGCTATGATGGCGTCGTTCTCAGCCTTCAGCGCCGCCTGAACAACGGGTGGACGATGAACACCAATCTGACGTTGAGTGAGTGCGTCAACGATGGTGAACCAGGCGTGGACATCACCAACTCGTTCCCCGATCCAGATGACCCGAGCACCAACGAAGGTCCGTGCGACGCCGATCGCCCGTACATTCTGAATAGCTCGTTTGTCTATCAGGTCAGCGGCGTTGGCGGCGGATGGGTTCGCCGCCTCGTAAACGATTGGCAGATCGGCACGGTGTTTCAGGCGCGCAGCGGCAGCCCGCTGACGCTGTCCACCACCGGTAATCGATCGCTCACCGGCCTCGGCAATCAGCGCCCGATCGTCGTTGGTGATCCCGATCTGGACGATCGCACGATCACCCGCTGGTTCAACACCGATGCATTCGCGGGGAATTCGCCAGGCTCGTGGGGCGATTCACCGCGCGGATTCCTGCGCGGGCCGGCGTACTGGAATATCGATCTCGCTTTGTCGCGGGTATTCCGAATGACTGGCGACACACGGATCGAGGTTCGCGCCGAAGCCTTCAATGTCACGAACCGCGTCCACCTCGGAAACCCGAACGTCACGTTTGGCAGCGCCGACTTTGGACGCATCACGGCCACGCAGGGTGACGCTCGCGTGATGCAATTCGCGGTGAAGTACACGTTCTGATATGAGACCGGTATCACTGCTCGTGCTTGCCGCCGCACTGACCGCAGGCGGCGCGCTCACGGCGCAAACGGACTGGAAAACATACGGCAACGACCCTGGTCATCAGCGATTCTCGACGCTCACGCAAATCGCACCCGACAACGTCGATCAGCTGACGCGGGCGTGGGAGTTCGATACGAACGTTCGGGGCCGGAAGTGGCAGAACACACCGGTCGTGATTGACGGCACGATGTACATCACGCTGCAGAACGGCGGCGTGGTCGCGCTCGAGCCGGAAACAGGTAAGGAGCTGTGGCGATACGAAACGCCGGTGCGCGGGCGTTCAGTTCGCGCGGTGGCGTACTGGCCCGGCGATGCGAGCGCGAGCGCGCGGCTGCTTTATGGCGCAGGCGACAAATTGATCGCGCTCGATCCCAAGACAGGGAGAGCGATCGAGAGTTTTGGTACGAAAGGCGTCGCCGAGGTTCATCCCGGTGGTCCGACGCCGCGCGGCGATGGATTCGGAACAGGCTTTCAGATCTCCTCGCCGCCGGCGATCTACAAGAACCTCGCGATCGTCGGCGGCTCGCAATCCGAGGGTGCAGTCGTCGGCCCGCCTGGTGATCCGCAGGCATTCGACGTCAAGACTGGAATGCGCGTGTGGCGCTTCCGCGCAGTACCTCAGCCCGGCGATCGCAACTTTGGTTCCTGGGGCGAGGGGTGGAAGGATCGCGGCGGACCGGCCGTATGGGGACAAATCACGGTTGATACGGAGCGCGGCCTGGTGTTCCTTCCGACTGGGAATCCAGGCGGCAGCTTTTATGGCGGCGATCGCCCCGGCGACAACCTCTACGCCGCGTCCGTGCTGGCGCTCGACGCGAGTACCGGCGCATACAAGTGGCACTTCCAGACCACACGTCACGACATCTTTGATTCAGACCTCTCGGCCGCGCCGGCGCTGATCGAGGTCGTACGAAACGGCCAGCGCATCCCGGCGGTCGCGCAGATCACCAAGATGGGCGGCATGCTGTTCATCCTGGACCGGCTGACAGGAAAGCCGATCTTCGGTGTCGAGGATCGCAAAGTCCCGCCCAGCAACGTGCCCGGCGAGCAGGTCTCGCCAACGCAGCCGTTCCCCATCAAGCCGGCGCCATGGGCGCGGCTCGGGATGACGAAGGCGGACATGACGACGGTTACGCCCGAATCGAACAAGTTCTGCGCCGAGTGGTGGCAACGTGAACAAATGTACAACGACGGTCCGTACACACCGTATGGCAGTAAAGGTGTGTCGGTCGTCTTCAGCGGAACGATCGGCGGTGGCAACTGGGGCGGCCTCGCGTTCAATCCGCAGCTCGGACTCATCTTCGTCAACACCAGCAACCTGGCAACGATCGGACGGATGGTGCCGGATCCGAAAGGCGAGGGGTATCGCAACGAGCTGGCGTACACGCGCTTCTGGGACGACAACAAATACCCGTGTCAGCAGCCGCCGTGGGGCGAGCTCGTCGCCGTGAACGCGAACACCGGTGACGTCGTGTGGAAGATCCCGTTCGGTATATACCCGGAGCTGATCGCGAAAGGTATCCCGCCGACCGGTACGCCGAATCTCGGCGGCCCGATTGCGACAGCGAGTGGTTTGGTCTTCATCGGTGCCACGAAGGACGCGCGCTTCCGAGCCTACGACGCGAAGACAGGCAAAGAGCTCTGGTACGCGCAGCTCGAAGCGGCCGGTGCCGCAACGCCCATGACGTTCATGGGCCGCAACAACAAGCAGTATGTGGTCATCGCGGCCGGTGGGCCGGGCGACACCGATCGCGGCGGTACGGGGCTGTATCCACAGAAACTCGTCGCCTTCGCCTTGCCCGATCGGAATGCGGTGCCGCAGTCGACTGCAGCTGCGGCACCAGCAGCGACGACGACCACCACCGTTCGAGCGCCCGCTACGGCACTCGCCGAGAAAGGCAAAGCGCTGACCGAGCAGCGCTGCACGAACTGCCATGGGCTGCAGACGATTACCGCCGACGGACGCTCGCGCGACGCGTGGGCGCTGGTGGTGAACGAAATGATCGGCCTGGGTGCGGAGGTGACCGACGAGGAGTCGCGCGCGATCGTCGAGTACCTGACCCGCGACTTCCCCGCGAAGAAGTGATGTGAGCGCACTCGAAGGCCTCCGTGTTCTCGACCTCTCACGTCTCGTTGCCGGCGGTGTTGCGGGAATGCTGCTCGCCGACTTCGGTGCCGACGTCGTCAAGGTCGAACAGCCTGGCGTTGGCGACCCGCTGCGCCAGTGGACCAGCAGCGGCCAACCGCTCTGGTGGAAGGTGTACGCGCGCAACAAGCGTTTGATCACGCTGAATCTCAAGTCTAACGAGGGCCGTCGCTTGCTGCAGCGCCTCGTTCCAAAGTTCGACGTGATGATCGAGTCGTTCGTGCCAGGGACACTCGAGGCGCTCGGGCTCGATTGGGAACGACTGCACGAATGGAACCGGCGATTGGTCTTGGTGCGAATCTCGGGATGGGGGCAGACGGGGCCGGCCGCGAAACGGCCTGGGTTTGGAACGCTCGTCGAGGCGGCCAGCGGCTTTGCGGCGATGAACGGCGAACCTGACGGAGCGCCGATCGTTCCGGCATTTCCATTGGCCGACATGACCTCCGCGCTCTATGCGGTCAACGCCATCATGTTCGCGTTGTACGACCGCGAGGTGCATGGCGGGGCCGGGCAGGTCGTGGACGTGGCGTTGTTCGAGTCGCTGTTCTCGATGCTTGGACCACTGGCCGCAGACTACGCGGTCCATGGCGCCGTGCGCGAGCGTATCGGCAGCCGATCGAAGAACTCGAGTCCTCGCGGCTGCTATCCAACCCGCGATCGACGCTGGATAGCCGTGAGCGGATCGACGCCAAAAATGGCGGAGCGCTTTCTCCACAGTTATGGAATGGGTGCGCTGCTCGCCGACACGAGGTTTGCGACCAACGAGGCGCGGGTTGCCAATGCCGAGGCGCTCGATCGCGAAGTGGCCAACGCCATCGGGTCGAGGACACTCGCCGAGAATCTCGAGATCATCGATCGCAACGCCTTGACGGCGGTCGCCGTGCAGACGATCGCGGATATCGAGGACGACCCCCATTGGCGCGCCCGTCAGCTGCTCGTCGATGTGCCGGAGGAGAACGGCATCGTGCGAATGCACAACGTCGTGCCGCGCCTGCTTGGCACACCTGGCGCCATCCGATCTGCCGGCGGCGCGATTGGCGAACACAACGATGACATCTACATCGGCGAGCTCGGTCTCGACTGCGAGGAGGTCGAGCGACTGGCAGAGGCCGGTGTCATCTGACCCGTGAGGAGATCCCAGCGCATGACCGGAGCCATGTTCATTGCGGAGTGCCTGAGGCAGGAAGGTGTCGAGAAAGTGTTCGGACAGTGTGGCCACACCAACTATGCGTTGATCGATGCGTGCCACAAGCTGGGAATCGAATACGTCTCGTTCAGGCACGAACAACAGGCTGCACACGCCGCCGATGCCTACTTCCGCGTGTCGCACCGGCTGGCGGTCGTGAACGTGCACCTGTCTCCGGGCTTGACGAACGCCTTGACCGGCGTGGCCACCGCCGCCGCCGATTGCACGCCGATGGTCGTCATCGCCGGCAACACGCCGTCGTACCACCATGCCCGCGAGCCGCATCAGGGCATCCGGTTTCATGCCGATGCCTCGCAGGGCGACATCTTCCGTCCGATCTGCAAGCGTGTGTGGCGGGTGGACGATCCGAAGTTCTTGCCTGATGTGATGCCCCGCGCGTTGAACGTCGCGCAAACCGGACGCACCGGTGCCGTCCTCCTCGACATCCCGATGGATGTCTTCTCCGGACAGATCAGCACGGAGCCCGTCACCGTCGCGCGTCGTCCAGAGTACCGGCGCATCGTGGGGCCAGATGACGGCATTGCTGAAGCCGCGCACCTGTTACAAGAGGCGCAGAAGCCGGTGATCTTCGCCGGCAATGGCGTCACGCTCTCTGAGGCTTCCGACGAACTGCTTCGTCTCGCCGAGCGCTTGAACATTCCTGTCGCGACGACGTTGATGGGCAAAGGCGTGGTTCCCGAACGTCATCGACTGGCGCTCGGCATGACCGGGATCTGGGGAACACGGGCGGCAAACGAGACGACGCGCGAAGCGGATGTGGTCCTCGCGATCGGAACCGGCTTCGCCGAGGCGGACTGCAGTTCGTGGGATCCCAAACACACCTTTGCCATCCCACCGGCACGGCTCATTCAGATCGATATCGATCCTCAGGAGATTGGCAAGATCTATCCCGTCGATGTCGGGATCGTCGGGGACGCGAAGGCGACGCTGCGTCGTCTGCTCACGCATCTCGATGGCGCGGCCACACCCTCATCGCGATCAGTGGCGAGACTCTCAACCATCGATACACGGAAGCGGCGGTGGGTCGAGGAGCTCAAAGAGAGCCAGGACGACAACGGCACACCGATTCATCCTGCACGTCTCCTGAAGGAGATTGCGGCAGCCGCACCAGAGAACGCGGTCTACGTCACCGATGTCGGGTGGAACAAGAACGGCGCCGGCCAACAACTGCTGGCCAATGCCGCGCGCTCGTTCATCACCAGCGGCGGAATGGCGACCATGGGGTTTGCACCGGCCGCGGCGATCGGCGCCAAGCTTGCGGCGCCAGACACACCAGTGATCTGTCTCGTCGGTGATGGGGGATTGATCTCGGTCGTCGGGGCGCTGACCACCGCCGTCGAGCTCAATGTGCCGGTGGTGTGGGTGCTCTTCAACAACTTCTGCTTTTCGACGATCCGTTCCGTGGGGACCACGTACTTCAACAACACGTACGGCACCGAGTTCACACGGCCGGATGGAACGCCGTACAACCCGGACTTCGTGCTGCTCGCGAAGGCGTTCGGAATCGAGGCAGCGCTGGTGGAGCAGCCATGCGATCTGCGCGACGCGCTGCGCACCGCGTTCACCGCGAATGTGCCGTATCTGCTCGAGGTGCGAACACGAGGCGACGTGCCGATGCCGCGGACCGGTCATTGGGACATCGCAGACTTCCTCCGACTCGGAAACGAATGACGGCGATCCGCCTTCGCCTTTCCGCCTCCGCCTTTGGCTACGGGCGCGACAGGTTTGATATTGTGATCGGTCATGCCTGTTCATCCGGCAACCGATATTCGCACCGATTTCACGCTGCTCATTGACGGGGCGGCAATCGGCGCGCCGCACAGCCTCGACGTGATCAACCCGGCGACGGGTCAAGTCTTTGCTCGTTGCCCTGCTGCCGGACGCGTCGAACTCGATCGCGCCGTTGAGGGCGCCCGCCGCGCGTTCCCCGGGTGGCGCGACATGTCGTTCGCGGATCGCGCGGAACGCATTCGCGGCCTCTGCCAGTCGCTCAAGCAGCATCAAGACGAGTTGGCGCACCTGCTCACGATGGAGCAGGGGAAGCCGTTGTCGCAGGCAAAAGACGAAATCACTCGCGCCGCGACGCAATCGGAGGGCCTGACGAGGATTCCGATCGTGCCACAGGTGATCGAGGACAACGATCAGCGGCGGATCGAACTGCAATGGTTTCCGCTCGGCGTCGCCGGCATCATCACCCCGTGGAACGCGCCGATCAACCTTGCCGCGGGTCCACTCACCTCCGCCCTCTACACCGGCAACTGCGTCGTGCTCAAGCCTTCACCGTACACGCCGTTATGCACGCTGAAGCTTGGTGAGATTGCCCGCGAGCATTTCCCGCGCGGCGTGGTCAACGTACTCGCCGGCGGCGACGATCTCGGTCGCTGGATGACCGAGCATCCTGGCATCGACAAGATCGGGTTCACCGGATCGGTCGAAGCCGGCAAACAGGTCATGGCTGCGGCAGCGAAGACGCTGAAGCGCGTCACGCTCGAACTGGGCGGCAACGATGCCGCGATCGTGCTCGACGATGTGGATCCCAAGGCCATTGCGCCAAAGTTGTTCTTCGCATCGTTCGTGAACAGCGGTCAGGTGTGCATGGCGATCAAGCGTATCTACGCGCATGAACGCGTGTACGACGCGTTGTGCGGAGCGTTGGCTGACGAGGCGCGCAAGGCGAAAGTCGGCAGCGGACTCGAGCCCGACACGCAGCTCGGGCCGATTCAGAACCGCGAGCAATACGATCGCGTGCTCGGTATTCTCGAGGACACGAAGCGCAGCGGTGGTCGCATTCTCGCCGGTGGAGAAGTGCCGGCAACCGACGGCTATTTCGTGCCGCCGACGATCGTCGCCGACATCGACGAACACAGTCGTCTCGTTCGCGAAGAGCAGTTCGGCCCAATCGTACCGGTATTGAAGTTCAGCGACGAAGACGATGCGCTGAGACGTGCCAACGACACGCGCTACGGCCTCAGCGGGTCGGTGTGGAGCAGCAATCCGGAGCGCGCTGCAGCGCTGGCGTCTCGGCTCGAAGTCGGGACGGCGTGGGTGAATCATCATCGCGCCACGTCAGCGACCGTTCCATTCGGTGGTGCTAAAGAGTCGGGGATCGGGCGCGTCTACTCCGAAATGGGACTCAAGGCCTACCTCGAGCCGCGCGTCGTCAGCGTGCTCAAATCATCGTAGACCGCGACATGGATCTGGGAATTGCCGGCCGCAGGGCTATTGTGTGCGCGTCGAGTCGCGGTCTCGGACGCGCGTGTGCCAAGGCCCTCGCAGAGGCAGGATGTCACGTCACGATCAACGGCCGGACGCAAGAGGTCGTAGATGCCACTGTCGCCGATCTTCATCAGAGAACCGGCGCGACTATCGGGGGTGTTGTTGCGGACGTTGGCGATCCGGCCGGCCAGCAGGCGCTGCTGGCGGCGTGTCCCGAACCTGACATTCTGGTGAACAACAACAGTGGACCACCGCTGCGCGACTTCCGCGGGCTTACCCGAGAGCAGATGCTCGAAGGCGTTGTCGCGAACATGGTGACGGCCATCGAATTGACGCAACGGGTCATCGACCCGATGGTCCGGCGCAAGTTCGGGCGCATCGTCAACATCACGTCGGGAACGGTGAAGATGCCGCTCGCCGGTCTCGATCTGTCGTCCGGTGCGCGCGCTGGTTTGACGGCGTTTCTGTCTGGCGTCGCGCGCAGCGTCGCCGCGAACAACGTCACGATCAACTTCATTCTGCCCGGCGCGTTCGACACCGATCGCCTGCGCTCGACGATCGAGGGTGCCGCGAAAAAACAGGGTACGTCGTACGACGAGGCCGTCGCCAAGCGCATCGCCACCATTCCCGCGAGGCGATTCGGCGACGCGAACGAGCTGGGCGCGCTCTGCGCGTTTCTCTGCTCCGCGCACGCGGGATTTATTACTGGCCAGTGCCTGCTGATTGACGGCGGGGCGTATCCGGGGACGTTCTGACCGACTGTGTGTCGTTAGCTCGGACCGGTCCGCCAGCGTCGGATCGATTCTTGAGCGAGGAAGCGCGCATGAAGGTCGGTAGCACCGAGCGCCTTCGATCGCTGAACGAGCTCATCGATGAGCAATTCTTCCCAGATGCCGTCGAACTGAGTGTTCGGGACGACGACTCTCACCTTGTTGGATTGCAGTTGCGTATCCGCGTCACCTGATCGCGTCCCCTGTAAGTACAGTTCGCGAGCGCGCAGAATCCCATCGACCAGCACTCCGTGCCGGACTATTTCGAAATCCAGCATCAGCAATTGTTTGACGGGTGCGATGAAGTGGATGTGCAGCGTGACAGTTCCCTTCGGAGCTCCGTCTCGTCGCCCCCACTGGATGGCCACCTTGCCGACGGTCTCGGGTGCGTACGACGCAAACAGCGAGTCAAGATCTGGACGCTCCCTCGTGTCAATGACAACCAAGGGCACAAGCCTTGCGTCTTCCGGGCGCATGCAGACACGCTCTGGTTCGCTGACGATCTTCGCAGGTCGCGTCTCGAGTTCGTGCGCAACGCTAAAGTGGATCCGCTTCTTTCTGTTTTTCGTCACCGCTGGGGATCTTACCGGGTTGCGTCGCCGCATCGAACGCGATTTGGAACCGTGACTTGAGCATCTCTGCTCTCCTTCTAGAGGCAGTGCGCGCATTGCCTTTGACTGGAATTGACATCGGCGTGGGGAACCTCTGCCTTCAAGAAATGGACCCGGTTACTCTCAAGCCGGAGAGATGGCAGCTACCGCTCGCTCAGGAAGGACAAGTTTTGCTTCCTTCCGCGAACAGGTCGAACGGTTTTCTGTAGGTGGGACAAAGAGTTCCGCGATCGAAGGTGCAGTTCGATAGTAGCGTTTTCAGCAATCGCGCCTGTTCGTGCGCATTCTCCGTAACGCAAAGCGAATACGCGTTTGCGCGAGTTCTAAGATTTGCAGCCCGGTGCGCTCGTAATCGTGACTCGCGCGCTCGTGACTCGCCATTTCCGCCCGGACGCGACGGAGTTCCTCCTCGAGCTCGGCTGACTTGCTGGTCCAAAGATCATCGGGGATGCGTCCGCTCAGGCGGACGCATTGTGGTCGCGCGCACGAAGCTCGGCGAACATGAACTGCGCGTCGTCCTTGTGGGCACGCGCGTCAGGAGCACCGGGTGCGAGTGGAGAGCCTGGTCGCGCCCTTGAGCGGGGCGCGACCTCGTGCGCGCGTCGAAATCGGCGCAACGCATGCGCTAATAAGGCCGGTGCGGTCGAATCGAATATACAGCTGGTATATGCAACGGGATCGGCGCATCACTCACCTCCATCGACAGCCCATCGGCGCGCAGAGTTTTCAGGCGGCGTACGACTTCAGCGTCTCTCAGAACTTTGCGTTCGCCCGATGTTGCGCAAGGCGTTAACGAGACCTTCGATGACTGAGCGACCGTCAACCTTGACCATCGGCGCGCTGGACGACCAGCTCAGAGTAGAAATGCCTCGGCGGCCTTGATGTCGACCGTGTCGGTTCCCTCCGTAAACCAGGCGCGTTCCGCCGCCACGAGTGCTCGCGCCCGGGCGTTCATCCCCTGCCGCCGCCATAACCCGGCAAGGGCGAGCGTCGCACGCAGCGCCCACCAACGACTGTGCTGCGCGCGCGCGATCTCAATCGCTCGCATGAAGCATGCTTCGGCCTGATCCGCGACATCGTCAGGCACCTCCGAATGTTCTGATGCGGCCCGGTCCAGCCGCAGTTGTCCGTCGAGCCGGTGCAGGTCCGCGTCGTAGAGGCCGTGACCATTTCGCGCGGCAGCGCGCAATGCCACACCGATCAGCGAGAGAGCTTCGTCGAACTGTCCCGCGCGTCCACAGCAGTCGGCGGCCAACCCGAATGCGTACGGTTCGAACAGCCCGGCGCCGATATCGCGCAAGGTCTCGGCGGCACGGCAAGCCTGGATGGCCCCCTTTTCCGCATCTCCTCGCATGGCGCGGACCCACCCTCGATAGAGCTCGACGAACGGAAAGAACTCCGCCATCTCGTGAGTGGCCGACATCGCGGTAAGCTGTTCGGCGAAGCGTTCGACTTCGACCACCTGGTATCGAAGTTGATGGAACGCGGCCGCCCCCCAGTACGCGAGGCCGCACGCGAATGGATGTCCGCTGGTCCGCGCCATCTCTAGACACGCCTCTCGATACCGCACGGCCATCTCGGAAAATCCCAGCAGTTGCCAGGCGACTGCCGCGCAGCCAGCGGACATGATGCCGAGGTGGCCGTAGACGTAATCAACGAGCAGCGAGTCATTCCAGTGGGCTCGTACCAATTCGAGTCCGCGCTCGGCGGACTGTGTGGTCCGCTCGAGTTCCCCTCGGACGCTCGCGACCTCGGCATCGGCCGCGTACGCCGCCATCGCAATCACCGGGTCGTTGCCCTGGCTGGCAATGCGGAGGAGTTGCTCGGCCAAGTCGCGCGCGGTGTCAAGATCGCCCTTCATCCAGAAGAACCGACACAGGCCAAAAATCGTTTGAAAGACCTCTGGGATGTCACCAACCTCCGCGCAGATGTCACGAGCGCGCGAGTACGCGGCCTCCGTGCCGCCCGACGCGTAGCCTTCGGTCACCGACAGCAGCCCGCCCAAATCAATCTGAAGCCGAAGCTCCTGACGCTGCCGCTCAGGCGAGTCTGGCAGTCGCGCCAGCAACCGCAGCGCCTGGTCGAGGTGCGCACGCGCTTCGACTCGAGCGCCTTGGCGAACGGCCTGACGGCTCGCATGCTCGTGATAGGTAACCGCGCGCCGATAATCGCCACCCCGCTCGAAGTGTTCGGCAAGTCCGGATGCGATTTCAGCGGCAGCATCGCCGCACGCGCGCTCCTGACACTCGCCGATCCGAGCGTGCCACGCACGGCGAAGGCTGGCGGGGACGCGTTCTCGCCAGATTTCGCGATAGACCTCGTGCAGGAAGCGGAACCGCATCGCCTCGGTCCCATCCGGCCACTCGAATGTGCCTTCGAGCCGAAGAAACTGCTCGCGATCCGCCAACCGTAGAGAGCGTTCCTCGACGTCGGCCACGTCCCACTCCAGCGCCGCTGCCAGCTCGGACGACGAGAACTCCGAACCCGCCACGCTGGCCGCTTCGAGCAGGCGCCGATCTTCGTCTGGAAGCCGATGGCGCTGCCGCGCGACCAGCTGTCGAATGCTGATTGGTGTCGTCGCGCTGACAGCAGCCGCATCGCCCTCGAGTTTCCATACCCCGTCGATGCAGGCGATGGTCCCGCTCGCAATCAGTTCGCGGACGATGTCGGTCAGAAACAACGGATTGCCGTCGCTCCGGCGATAAAGCCGCCGCGCGAACTCGCCGGATATCGAGTTGCCGAACCGCGCAGCCAGATAGCTGGCCACGTCTCCCTCGCCTATCGGACCAAGCGAAAGCTCGCCCGCAGCGGCATGCGGGCGCAATTCGTGAAGCAGCGCGGAAAGCGTATCGTCGCCGAGTCGCGGTTCGCCCGATCGGTAGCTTCCGAGGACCAGCAGGCGAGCGCGTTCGCGGCGTCGCGCGAGCACCGCAAGCAAGTCGATGGTCGAGGGATCCGCCCAGTGCAGGTCCTCGAGCACGAGGACCACCAGTCGCGCGTCGCCATCAGGAAGGGGCGCCGCCACCGCTTCGAGCGCTTCCGCGAGCTCTCGAAGCACCCGGTCCCATGCGGGAGGGTTCGTCTGGTGCGGTTGTGCCTGACGTTCCGCCAGACTCAGCAAGGATGGCAGCTGCGCCAGCCACGTCGGCGCGGACTGACGCAGCGCCTGCAGGAGCTGATCGCGCGGGCCGCTCTGCGCCAGAGAGTGGAGGGCCTCCATGATTGGCAGAAACGGCTCGCCGCGGCCGTACTGCTCGACGCATTGTCCGCGTCCAACCCAGGGTCGCTCGCGGTCCGCCGTTGGTCCGCCCGTCGAGGCTGGCGCTGTACGGTCCCCCTCTCCCAGTACCGACCGCCTGAGAAACAGATCGATCAGCGTGGTCTTTCCGATGCCTGGCTCTCCGGAGACGAAGACGATCTGACGGGTTCCGTTGGCCGCCGACGCGAGAAATTGATCGAGCGCGGCGAGTTCGCCGTTGCGACCGACCACCATTGCGATTGGGAAATCGAGGGAGAGCGTCGAGATTGGAGCCAGTGCCCTGGCGTGCTCGCCGCGAACGAATTCTTGACTGCCTGAAGGCGCCGCGCCGGATACCACGATCTGTCCGCTGAAGCGATAGCCTTCGCCGTGCACGTTGGTGATGAAGGGCGCGTCGCTCGGTGCGTCGCCCAGAATTCGCCGGAGCCGTCCCACGCGCACC
>Ga0075423_10000447_pt1 | contig 33205 bp, 26 predicted proteins | sample SoiMethybrSBSTD2_FD_80114 | JGI IMG/M metagenome (GOLD analysis project Ga0075423, IMG submission 80114) | Bulk soil microbial communities from a Populus tree surrounding site in Tennessee, USA - Soil MetaG P. TD hybrid SBSTD2 | ecosystem: Environmental > Terrestrial > Soil > Tree plantation...
CGATCACGCCCTGCTCGTCGGCCTTCGGGAGGAGCGCCTGGGAGACGACCGAGAGGAGCGCCGTCGAGAGCTGGGCGCGGATCTGTTCCTGCTGCTCGACGGGGAACGCGTCCACGATCCGGTTGATCGTGCGCGTCGCGCCCGTCGTGTGGAGGGTGCCGAAGACGAGGTGGCCCGTCTCGGCCGCCGTGATCGCCGCGGAGATCGTGTCGAGGTCGCGCATTTCGCCGACGAGGATGACGTCGGGGTCCATGCGGAGGCCGCGCCGGATCGCCTCGGAAAACGTCCCGACGTCGACGCCGAGTTCGCGCTGGGTGAGGATCGACTTCTTGTGCTCGTGGTAGTACTCGATCGGATCCTCGATCGTGATGATGTGGCAGTCTTCCTCGATGTTGATGAAGTCGATCATCGTGGCGAGCGTGGTTGTCTTGCCGCAGCCCGTGGGCCCCGTGACGAGGATGAGGCCGCGGGGCCGCATGAGGAGGTTCTTCACGCTCGCGGGGAGGCCGATGTCCTCGAAGCTGAGGAGCTTGTTCGGGATCTGCCGGAGGGCGACGCCCACGTTGCCTTTCTGCATGTAGACGGCGACGCGGAAGCGCGCCTTCTTCTCGAACGCGAATCCGAAGTCGGCGCCGCCCTTTTCCTTCAATTCCTGCTGGCACCGCTCGGGGGTGATCGCCTTCATGAACGCCACGGTGTCGTCGGCGGTGAGCGGGGGGACGTTCAGGGGCTTCAGGCGGCCGCTGATGCGGATCGTCGGCGGGATCCCCACGGTGAGGTGGAGGTCGGAGGCCCGCTTGTCGACGACGAGGTTCAGCAGCTTGTTGAGTTCGACCGCCATTCAGCCTCCGGCCGGTTCTGGATTTTCGGGTGATGGATCTTGGATTCTCGGCGGGGCGACCCCCGATCCAAGATCCGCAATCGACAATCTGCTCTCAGTAACTGATGTCCTCGCGATGGGTGAGGGTGAGGATTTCCTCGAGCGTCGTGATCCCGTCGAAGACCTTGCGGACGCCGTCCTCGAGGAGGGTCACCATGCCGTTGAGCCGCGCCTGCTCCTGGATCCGGGCGGTGGGCTGCTTGTGGAAGACGAGTTCCCGGATGGTGCTGTTGAGTTCCATGAGCTCGAAGATGCCCTTGCGGCCGCGGAATCCGGTCTTGGCGCAGGCGTCGCACCCGACGGCGCGGGAAATCGCCCGCCCCTTCAGGTCTTCCGGCTTGATGTTGAGGGCCCCCAGGGTCGCCGGGTCGGGATCCTTGTTGGGCTCCTTGCATTTCGGGCAGAGGATGCGGACGAGGCGCTGGGCCATGATCGCCTGGATCGACGACGCGACGAGGAAGGGCTTCACGCCCATGTCGACGAGGCGCGTGAGGGCCCCGGGCGCGTCGTTCGTGTGGAGCGTCGAGAAGACGAGGTGGCCCGTGAGCGCGGCCTGGATCGCGATTTCCGCGGTCTCGCGGTCGCGGATTTCGCCGACGAGGATGATGTTGGGCGCCTGCCGCAGCATGGCGCGCAGGATCCTCTGGAACGTCATCCCGATGTGCGCCTTCACCTGCGCCTGGTTGATGCCCGCGATGTTGTATTCGACCGGGTTCTCCGCCGTGATGATCTTCACGTCGGGGCGATTCAGCTCCTTGAGGGCCGCGTAGAGCGTCGTCGTCTTGCCGGAGCCCGTGGGTCCGGTGACGAGGACGATGCCGTTCGGCCGCTTGATGATGCCCCGGAACCGCTTGTAGTCCGTCGAGAAGAAGCCCAGCTCCTCCATGCCGACGAGGCCCGCCTTCTTGTCGAGGAGCCGCATGACGATCGACTCGCCGTGGGTCGCCGGCAGGGAGCTGACGCGGATGTCGAGCTCGCGGCCCCCCGCGACGATGTTGATGCGGCCGTCCTGCGGCTTCCGTTTTTCGGCGATGTCCATCTCGGCCATGATCTTGATGCGCGAGAGGACGGCGCCCTGGAGCCGCTTCGGCGGCGCGTTGACCTCCATGCACTGGCCGTCGACGCGGTACCGGATGCGGACCCGGTCCTCCATCGGCTCGACGTGGATGTCGCTCGCGCGCCGCTTGATCGCCTCGGCGATCATGAGCTGGACGAACTTGATGACGGGGGCGTCGTCCTTCTCGGGGTCCACGCCGGAGAGGTCGATTTCGCCGCCGCGGAGCTTCACCTCCGCCGTGGTCGAGGCGAGATCGATCGTGTCGTGGAGGGCCGAAGTCTCCTTGGTCCCGTAGTACTTCTGGATCGTGGCCTGGATGTCGGGCTTGGGGGAGAGCGCGAAGCCGATCTCGGTGTTCAGGATGAATTTCAGGTCTTCGAGGGCCACGAAATCGAGGGGATCGCTGATCGCGACGGTCAGCTTCTTCCCGTTCGCCATGATGGGGAATATCGTGCGCTCCTCGCAGATCTCGCGCTTGATGAGCTTCGTGATCTCGGGGTTGATCTTGATCGCCAGGAGGTCGACGTAGGGGTATCCGAACTGCCGGGCGAGGGCCTCGGTGATCTGGGCCGGGGTGCCGACGCCCATCTCGAGGAGGAGCTCGCCGAGCCGCTTCCCCGAATCCGTCATCTGCTTCTTGATGGCGGCCTTGATCTGCGCCGCGTCCGCGACGCGCATCTCCTCGAGGATCTTGCCGAGGAGCTTCCGCTGCTGCTGCGGGGTGGGGCGCGCCGGCGTCGAGGGTGCGGGCATGGGCATCACTTTCGAGACGCTGGTGTTCCTCTGGGGCGCCGCTTTCTTCGGGTCCGAGGGCCCGTTCAAGATCTCCTCCGGGGATAGTGGGGCGGGAGAGGATTATAGGTCCGGCGGAAAACCGGAGTCAAGGCTGCGGGCCGGAAGGCCCGAAGATAATTACCCGTCGCCGCCATGAGACCCATGAACTCCCCTTATCTATAGACGGCAGGAATGAGCCGCCCTATACTGTTTTTTCACGCGCACCGCCATGAATTCCATCTTTCCGTTCCTGCCCGTATTCCTGATCGCAGGGTGCGCGGGAATGCCCGAGCAGGATTCCGAGCCGGTGAAGGACGTCATCAAGGATCCCTCCAGGATCCACGGGTTCTTCATCCGGAAGATCCGGGATCGCGAGCCGGGGATCGCCGCCCAGGTGACGACCCTCGACCCCGACCAGTTCGTGATCGGCGTCAACAACCGGATCGCCCCCGACCTGACCCGGCGCATCCTCCTCGGATTCGAACAGCACGACGTGAAAGTGGAGAAGGATTTCGCGGTGGCGCGCTGGTGCAACAAGGAGTTCGGCATTTCGCGGGACTTCCGGATCCGGAGCGAACTCGGCGGGCGCCTGTGGAAGCTGGAAATCACGCGCGAGCAAATCGAGGAATTGGCCACCGCGGGACTCGCCTGGTTCCGGAAGCAGCGCGAGGCCGCCGACGGCCGGATCTACGCGTACCCGCCGGACTGGAGCGCGGCTCCCGTGATGACCTCATGCCCCTGCGGGAAGTGAACGTCGGGGCCCGGAATCCAGAATCGGGAACCTAGAATCGGTCCTTTGGAGACTGTCATGGCAGCAAAGTGGGTGTACTTTTTCGGCGCGGCCCGCGCGGAGGGACGCGGAGACCAGAAAGACCTGCTCGGCGGCAAGGGCGCCGGCCTGGCGGAGATGACCCGGATCGGCCTGCCCGTCCCCGCGGGCTTCACGATCACCACCGAGGTCTGCGACCTCTTCTACCGGCGCGGCGAGAAGTGGCCGCCGGGGCTCGAGGGCCAGGTCCGGAAGGCCCTTCATCGCCTCGAACGCGTCACCGGGAAAGTGCTGGGCGACCCGCGCGATCCGCTCCTCGTCTCCGTCCGCTCGGGCGCCGCGCGCTCGATGCCCGGCATGATGGAGACGATCCTCAACCTCGGCCTCAACGACAAGTCCGTCGAAGGACTCGCGCAGAACACGTCCAATCCCCGATTCGCGTACGACGCGTACCGGCGATTCATCACGATGTACGGCGCCACGGCGCGCGGCATCGATCGCGCGCTGTTCGAGCGCGAATTCCACCGCGTGAAGGAGGAGCGCACCCGGGCCCGACTCGGCCTCCCGCCGGACGCGAAAGTACAGGACACGCAGGTGGATGAGGCGGAGCTGCGCGACCTTGTGCACCGGTACAAGAAGATCTATCTCGAGCACACCCGCCAGCCATTCCCGCAGGATCCGTGGGAGCAGCTCGTCGGGTCGGTCAACGCCGTCTTCGGGTCGTGGATGGCGGAGAAGGCGGTGACCTATCGGCGCGTGGAGAAGATCTCCGGACTGCGCGGAACCGCCGTCAACATCGTCCAGATGGTTTTCGGAAACATGGGCGAGGATTCGGGCACGGGCGTCTGCTTCACGCGCGATCCGAACACCGGCGAGAACACCTTCTACGGCGATTTCCTGTCGAACGCGCAGGGAGAGGACGTGGTGGCCGGCATCCGGACGCCGGTGAAGCTCTCCGAGCTCGAGCGGAGGATGCCCGCAGTCTACTACCAGCTCGTGAAGGACCGGCGGATCCTCGAGAAGCACTACAAGGACATGCAGGACATCGAGTTCACGGTCGAGCGCGGTCGGCTCTACATCCTGCAGTGCCGGTCGGGCAAGCGCTCGCCCCAGGCGGCCTTCCGCATCGCCCATGATTTCGTCAAGGAGCGCCTCATCGCCAAGGACGAGGCGGTCTCCCGGATCACGCCGGAAGACATCGAGCGGCTCTTCTACCCGGTCATCGATCCTTCCGTGCCGAAGGCGGATCTCCTGGCCCGGAAACTGGCGACCGGGATCGACGCGGTTCCCGGCGCGGCCAGCGGCGAGATCGTCTTCACCGCGGAGGCCGCGGAGGAGTTCGCGGCCGCGGGTCGACGGGTCATCCTGGTCCGGCACGAGACGAGCCCCGAGGACGTCGGCGGCATGCACGCGGCGCAGGGAATCCTGACGGCCACGGGCGGGAAGACGAGCCACGCCGCCGTCGTGGCCCGGGGCTGGGCGAAGTGCTGCATCGTCGGCTGCGAGGCGCTCGACATCGACGCGCACGCCAAGGAGCTCAAGGTCGCGGGCAAGGTTCTCCACGAAGCGGACACGATCACGCTCGACGGTTCCAGCGGCGCCGTCTACGAGGGCGCGCTGCCGCTCGTGAAGCCCGGACTGCCCTCCGCGTTCGAGGAAGTCATGAAGTGGGCCGACACGTACCGGCGCCTCCGCGTTCGCGCCAACGCCGACACGCCCTACGACGCGAAGAAGGCCGTCGAGATGGGCGCGGAAGGGATCGGTCTCTGCCGCACGGAGCACATGTTCTTCGACACGGAGGAGCGCCGGCTCGCCATCCAGGAGATGATCCTCGCGGACAGCGTCGAGAATCGGCGCGCGGCCCTCGACAAGCTCCTCCCGTTCCAGCGGCAGGATTTCGTGGGCATCTTCACGGCGATGGATGGGCTGCCCGTGACGATCCGGCTCATCGATCCTCCCTTGCACGAGTTCGTCCCGCACGAACGTCCGAAGCAGGAGCAGCTCGCGGAACGGCTGGGGATCGACGCCGAAACGGTGGCGCGAAGGGTCGAGCAGCTCCACGAAGCCAACCCGATGCTCGGCCACCGGGGCTGCCGCCTCTGCATCACCTTCCCGGAAATCCTCGATATGCAGATCCGCGCGATCATCGAGGCCGCGATCCAGGTCAAGCGCAAGGGGATCGACGTCCGGCCCGAGATCATGCACCCGCTCGTGATGGACCGGAAGGAACTCGAGTTCCTCGACCGGCGGACGCGCGCCGTCGCGGATCCGCTCCTGAAGGCGGCCAAGTCCAAGGTGACGTACACCGTCGGGACGATGATCGAGGTGCCCCGGGCCGCCTTCACCGCCGACCGGATCGCGGAGATCGCGGAGTTCTTCAGCTTCGGCACCAACGACCTGACGCAAATGACGATGGGGCTGTCGCGCGACGACGCGGGGCGGTTCCTCCCGGAGTACGTGAACGCCGCCGGGGCCGCCATCTTCGCGGCCGATCCGTTCCAGACGCTCGACCAGGAGGGCGTGGGGGAGCTGATGAAGTGGGCGATCGAACGCGGGCGCTCCACCCGGCCGAAGTTGAAGATCGGGATCTGCGGGGAGCACGGAGGCGATCCCCGGAGCGTCCGGTTCTGCCACCACGCCGGCCTGGACTACGTTTCGTGCTCTCCCTACCGCGTCCCCATCGCCCGGCTGGCGGCCGCCCAGGCGGTACTCGATGAACGTAAAGCCAAACGGCGCCGATAATTGCTGAAGCGGGGGCCGGGCCGGTCGTCTCGTCGGGGGGCGGACGGGGGCCGGCCTTCCGCCATCCGGCGCTTCCGGTTATGATCGGGCGCATCCCGCGGCAAACTCCAGGAAGGTGAGATGGCGCTTAAAGGCGATCTGAGCACCATCGGGCTCGGCGAGGTCTTCCAGATGATCTCGATGAGCCAGAAGGAGGGCACGCTCGTCGTCGAAGACGGCGAGAGCCGCAAGGCCATCTATTTCGGGAAAGAGGGCGTCCAGCTCCTCTCGACCGGTCGCCGCAAGGGCTTCCGCATCGGCGACATCCTCGTCCGCGCCGGCAAGATCTCGCAGGAAAAGCTGAAAGAAGTCCTGGACCGCCAGAAGACCTCGCGCCGCCTGCTGGGCGAGGAGCTCGTCAACTCCGGCCACGTCACCCGCAAGGACATCCAGGAAGTCGTCCGCGCGCAGATCGAGGAGGAAATCTACGACCTCTTCCTCTGGAAGCGCGCCGGGTTCGAGTTCATCGAGGGCCCGCCCGTCGAGGAACTGCGCGACCCGGAGAGCCACGTCATCCGCCTCTCGTTCGACCTCAACATGCTCCTGCTCGAGGCCGTGCGGCGCACGGACGAATGGACGCGGATCAATCTCAAGATCCAGGGGATGGACTGCGTCTTCGAATTCGTCGAGGCCGACCAGCGCGAGCGGGAGCTCGCCGGGGCGAACGCGGAAGGGATGGCGATCCTCGAGCGGCTCGACGGGTACACGTCGATCCACGACATCATCGAGGCCACGCTCCGGCCGCGCTTCGAGGTGTGCCACCTGATCCTCGAGCTCATGGAGCGGGGCTCCATCCGGCTCGTGCAGCTGTCCGGAATGGTAGAGAAGGCGCGCCAGCTTCTCGCGGAAGGGGACCAGGAACGCGGCCTGCGTCTCTTCAACGCGGCGGCGCTCATGGATCCCGAGGACGTGGACGTCATGTCGGGCTTCGCCCACGCCCTCGAGACCCAGGGGCTTCTCCAGGACGCCGCGCGGGTGTACGTCCGGATCGGGACGCAGCTCGAATCCATGGGACGCGCGCAGGAAGGGGTGGCCTACTTCCAGCGCGCGGTCGCGCTCGTGCCGAACGACCCCCAGAGCAAGATCGCGCTCTTCGGCGTGAGCCTCGCCGGCGGCAACATCGAAGAAGCGCTCCAGACCGCCCGCGACCTCGTGACGTCGAGCCTGGCCTCGAAGGACTTCGAGACCGCGCGGACCGTGGCCGAAAAAGGCGTCGCCGCGGCCCCGCACGACATCTCGATGCGGATCGCCCTGGCCAAAGCGTACTACGGTCTCGGCCTGAAGTCGCAGTGCGACGAGGTCGTGAAGCATATCCACAAGAATCTTCCGGTCGACCAGGGCGAAGCGGGCCGGATCCTCGCCGAGCTCCAGGCCGTGATCATTCCCAGTCCCATCACGCTCGCCATCCGGGCGGCGGCCGCCCGGCGGCGGGGACGGAAGCGCCTCTACAAGCCGACGGTCGTGCTCGCCATCGCCCTCGTCGCACTGTGGGTGGGCTACGAGATCATGGCGGCGACCGCCTGCAGCCGGCAGACCCTGGAGGCGAAGTCGCTCCAGGAGCGCGGAAAACTGGATGAAGCGCAGGCCCTGATGGCGGAATTCAACGAGGGCCTCTACCGCTTCAGCCTCCTCTCCGCCTCGAAGGCCCGCGCCCTCCAGACGGAAATCGAGGAGGAGATCAGGAACAAGAAGAAGCCGGTCGTCGACCGCACGCCCGTCAAGGACCCCAAGGAGATCGAGAAGGAGCGGCTCGCGGAGGAAAAGCGCAAGCAGGAGGCGCGCCTCAAGCAACTCGAGGAGGAAGTCGACCAGTTCAAGGGCCTCGGCGAGATGGGGAAGGCGCTCCAATCCGCGCAGGAGCTCGCTCGACTGGCGGAACAGCTCAAGGACCAGACTCGGCTCAGCTTCGCCCGGTCCCGGGAACGGGAGATCGCGCGGTACCAGGACGCCGCGGCGGGCCTGAGGGACGAGGCCGCGAAACTCGAGACCGAGGGGAGTTTCAAGGAGGCGGCGGAAAAGATCGCGCAGATTTTCCGGGTCTACCCCTTCTCCGACGCGGCCCGCACCGTCACGTATCCGCTCGTCCTCAAGGTCAACATCGCCGACGTCGAAGTGCAGCGCGACGGCCGCACGGTGGAGGTATCCGCCGGCAAGGACATCACGATCCGCCTCAAGAAAGAGGACAAGCCCTTCCAGCTCTCCTTCCAGAAGAAGGGGTACCGGGAAAAGAAGGTCGATGTTCTGAGCCTGACGATGGGACTCATCGAACTGCGGATGGACGAGCGGGTTCCGGAATGGCAGTTCCCGCTCGGGGCGGCGCTGGCCTGGCCCCCGATCGTCGACGGCGGGATGGTCTATGTCCGGACCAAGGAGCGGATCATCGCCCTCGCCATGGAAAACCGCGAGCTCCGCTGGTCGGTGAAGCTCGAGGGCTCCGCGTCGGGGTCGCTCCGGCTCGTCGACGGCCTCCTCTACGCGCCCATCGGCAAGGCGGTCGTCGTCATCGATCCGACCAAGCCCGACGGGAAGAACGTGGTGCGGCAGATGACGGTGGACCAGCCCATCGTGGGAACTCTCGGATTCTCCGCGGCGCGGGACGTGATCTACTTCGGCACCGGGGACCGCGGCCTGGTCGCCCTGCACGCGCAGACGGGCGCCGTCGTCTGGCGGCGGACATTCCCGCGCGAGGTCGTGGCGGAGCCGCTGGAGTTCAACGGGCTCGTCCTGGTCGCGTGCCGCGACGGGTACGTGTACGCCGTCCGCGGCGCCGAGCAGGGGGATCCCGACGTCAATCTCGCCTGGAAATCGCCGCGACTCGGGGAGCTGGCCTCCGCTCCGCGGATTCACGAAGGGATGGGGTACGTGGGAACCGGCGACGGCCGGATCGCGGCCCTCGATCTCGCGACCGGGAAGGCGGCCTGGTCCGTTTCGGTCGGTCCGAGCGTGACGTCGACGCCGGAGCTCGCCAGCGGCCGCCTCCTGGTGTCGACGCTGGGAGGACAGCTCGTGGCGGTGGACCTGGGTTCGCGGGAAGTCGCGTGGACGTACCGCACGGACGGGCCCCTGAGGTCGTCGGCCGTGCCCGGGCCCGGGTATTTCCTGGTCGGGAGCGAGGATCGCTGGCTCCACGCCGTCACCACGGAGGGCGCGCGCCTCTGGCGGTGCATGACGGGCGCGAGAATCGTGGCCTCCCCGGCCGTCGCGGAAGGGAAGGCGTACTTCGGCTCGGACGACCAGATCCTGTACGCTGTGCCGCTCGAGTAAGCGGTTCCCCGGGAGTCTCGACACGCGGCTCCGCATAGGTTGACACTTGGACCGGGGCGGGGATAAGATTCAAGGAACCTCCGGAGGATTATTCGTGGGCATATTCGACACGTCCCGTCGGCGTCTGGAAGGCCTGGAACGGGAGGTGCTCTCCAACCCGACTCCCCAGAATATGGTCGCCCTGGCCGAGTCCTACGCCCGCATGCAGGATTGGGCGCGGGCCTTCGAGGTGGCGAAGCGCGCCGTCGAGAAATTTCCGGACAGCGAGAAGTGCGCGCTCACCTTCCAGTACGTCCGCAAGACGCAGTTCCAGACGCAGATCCAGGAGATCAACAAGGTCATCCGGACCCGGCCCCAGCAGTCGGACTACGACAAGCTCGCGCGGATCTACCTCGAGGAGCTGAACGACCGCGGCAAGGCGCTCGAGGTCGCCCTCGAGGGGCTCGTCAAGTTTCCCTCGAGCGACTCCCTCCACTGGGTCTGCGCCCAGATCCGGATGGACCGATTCCACCAGGACTTCCTCGCGAACGACGCGTCCGAGGCGGTCCGGCACAGCCAGCTCGCCCTCGCGACGAACTCCTCGCACTCGCAGTCGATGCTCATCCTCGGCCGCCTGTACGCCGAGAGCGGCGCGTACGACAAGTCCAAGCCCTACCTCGAGGGCTACCTGCGCGCTAATTCCGGCGACGAGAGCGTCCGCCAGCTCCTGCGCCTCGTCGAGCCGCGCCTCGGCGAGTCCACCCACGACATCGACGATTCGCTCGTCGAGATCGAGGCCCGGCACGGCCTCTCGTCGGCGGGCAACGAGATGATGGCGCTCTTCCAGCCCCGGCGCGACGCCGCCCACGTGCAGGTCAACCCCCAGAAGTTCGAGGCGTTCCTGCGCGGGTACGAGTCGATGCCCGGGTACAAGTGCTCCGCCGTGATCATGAAGGACGGGACGCTCATGGCCGGCCACACGCGGGGGATGGTCGCCATCGACAAGTTCGTCAACCTGCTCCAGAACATCTTCCGCAGCGCCGATTCGGCCTCCCGCAAGATGGACATCGGGAGCTTCCTGGACGGCGACCTCGAGACGTCCCTGGGCACGGTGAAACTGACCGACTGGAAGGGGTTCGTCCTCGGCATCCTGGCGGACCGGCCCGCCAAGCAGGAGGACTTCGCGCGCTCCATGGAGAAATTCCAGTCGTTCATGTCGTGACGTTGACATGGGCCCGTGCGCGGCCTAAACTTGGGGCTCCTCGGGAGCCGGCGCGGTGGGGCAACGGGGGACAGGCATCCACATGAAAGAAGTCCTGCAGGCCTTGAATCTCGAAGTGGGCGTCAAGGGCAGCATGGTGATGACCCGCGACGGGGTGGTCGTGCATTCCGAGATTTCCCCGCCGCTGAGCCCCGACCTGGTGGGCGCGGTCGCCTCGAGCACGGTCCAGGACATCAACGGCGCCCTCCGCGCGGCCGGGTCGCGCGAATTCTCGAAGTTCATCTCCAACTCCTCGTTCGGAAAGATGATCTTCCACGACACCGGGGACGCCTACCTCGTGGTCGTCCTGGACAAATCCATCAACCTGGACTTCACGTTGCTGTCCATCAGCTCGGCGGCCCGGAAGATCAAGACGCTCACGGCCTAGGGACGGGAGTGCACGCCGCCGGCGGGTCAGGGATTCAATAGGATTTATGGTTCAGATCAACTTCGCGCGCCGGGAAGTGAACTGCAAGATCGTCTACTACGGCCCCGGGCTCAGCGGGAAGACGACGAACCTCGAGCTTATCCACCAGAAGGCGGGCCAGGGCATCGCGGGCCAGCTCACCTCGATCGCCACCGAGCAGGACCGCACCCTCTTCTTCGACTTCATGCCCCTCGACATCGGCTCCGTCGCCGGGATGAAGACCAAGTTCTTCCTGTACACGGTCCCGGGCCAGGTCTACTACAACTCGACCCGCAAGCTCGTCCTCCAGGGGGCGGACGGCGTCGTCTTCGTCGCGGACTCCGACCCGAACCGCATGAGCGACAACCTCGATTCGCTCAAGAACCTCGAGGAGAACCTCAAGGACTACAACCTCGACCCGAAGAAGATCCCGTTCGTGATCCAGTACAACAAGCGCGACCTCCCGGCGGCGATGCCGGTCGCGGAGCTCGACGCCAAGCTCAACCGGTGGAAGATCCCGACCTTCGAGGCGGTCGCCGTGAAGGGCGAAGGGGTGATGCAGACGCTCAAGGGCCTCTCGAAGATGATCATCGAGCGGCTCAACGACGACTACGGCAAGCAGCCGGCCGGCGCCACCGCCGCTCCCGCGCCCCCGACGACCAAGCCGCCTCCGCCGAAGGCGGCGGCCCCGGCGCCCGCACCCAAGCCCGCGCCGGCCCCCGTGGCCGCGTCCAAGCCGGCGCCCCCGGCACCCAAGCCCGCCCCGGTCCCGGCGGCACGGGCCCAGTCGACGCCCTCCCAGAAACCATCGCCCGCGGCGGGGCGCTCCACGCAGGGAACCGCCAAGCCTTCCCCCGCGACCTCCAAGCCGGCCCCGGCCACCTCGAAAAAGCCGGCCCCGTCCGGGGGAGGCGGGTCCGCCGGAAAATGGGTCGCCATCGTCCTCATCCTGCTCGTCGCGGGAGCCGCGGCCGCCTGGTTCTTCTTGAAGAACAAGTAACCCGCCCCGCGGGGGCGGAAAAATGGGTTGTAAACCCCGCCCCGCGTGGTAGAGTTAAGCAACAGGAGGGATTGCGAATGGCCATGGGCAAGTCCGACGAGGGGATGCGCTCCTCCCGTCTGGTCTTCTACAAGGAAGACATCGAGAAGATCGAGCGCGTCCTCCTCCAATTCCTGAAAAGCGCCAACGCCAAGTGCGCCCTCCTCGTTGACAAGGACGGCCACCTGGTCACCAAGAGCGGCGAAGCCTCGACCTACGACATGGACACCATTTCGGCCCTCGTCGCGGGCTCGTTCGCGGCGACCAAGCAGATGGCGAAGCTCCTCGGCGAAGAGGAGTTCTCGATCATGTTCCACCAGGGCAAGAAGGACAACATCCAGCTCAGCCTGGTGGGGGACCGCACCATCCTCTCGATCATCTTCGACGACAAGACGACCCTCGGCATGGTCCGGCTCTACGCGGGCCAGGTCGCCATGAAGCTGGGCACCCTGTTCGACGAGATCGCCCAGCGGAAGAGCGAGGCGGAGTCCATCTCGAAGGACTTCGGCCAGGCCGCCAAGAACAAGCTGGACGACGTCTTCGGTTCGTAACCGCCCGAAACTCACGACCCCCGGGGCTCAACCCCGGGGGTTTTTTTATGGCCCCCGTCCGCGCCCGAGCCCTCCACCGCGAATTGATGTATCATTGGAAGCGCGGGCCGGTCTAATACACCGGCAGGGGAGTTCATACCGATGGAAGGCCTGGCGATCCTCCTCCTCATCCTCGTCGTGGCCAACGCCCTGCGCTGGTCGCGGTCGACGTGGTCCGATCCCCGCGCCGCCGCCCGGGATCACGATCTCCTCGCCGCCTCGTCCTCCTCGCCGTTCCGCTTCGCGAAACGGCGCCTCGGCAACGCCGACCTCGAGGGCCTTCGCCGCGTCTATGGGGCCTTCGCCTCCGAACGCGACGGCCGTCGCCTCGACCGGTCGCCGTACGAAGGCCCGCGCGTCTGCTACCTCCACCGGGCCGCGCGCGCCGTGCTGAGCATCCACGCCGAGTCGATCGGGTGGAGCGAGGAGTACTTTACGCGGCTGGCCTACGCCGTCCCCCCGGAGTGGCGCCACCGGATCGAGATCAATCCCGCGCTTCCCGGCGACATGGATGTCTCGCAGCTCCACGGTCTCGTGCGGATCAGGACCGGCGACGCCGCGTTCGACCGCCACCTGCGCGTCGAGGCGGACGATCCCCGGGCGGCGGAAGCGATCCTGGATCCCGCCACCCGCCGGGCGTTGGAAGACCTGCGCGAGCTGCTCGCGAACGGACACATCCACCTTTCGACCTCCTCCGGCCGGATCGTCCTCCAGAAGCGGGGGATCCTCGCCGAGCAGCCCGAGCTTTCTCTCTTCGCGGGGCTGTGCGACTCGATTTACGATCGCATCTGCCTCGCGTGGCAGCGGGAGAACGGCATCGAGATCCTCGAGGACGCCGCGCCCGCGCCGGCCGGCGATCCGAAATGCCAGGTCTGCTCCCACGCCATCCCGATCGGCGCCCGGGTCCAATGCCGCCGCTGCCGCACCGCGCACCACGACGACTGCTGGGAATTCAACGGGGGGTGCGCGACCTTCGCGTGCGGCGAAAAAATACCGGTCAAGAAAGTCGCCTGAACGCGTTCAGGCGGCGGCCCGGGTTCTGGCGGGTTCCCCTCCGGTTCCGATATCATCGCGCGATGCGATTCCTGGTCACGGGCGGCGCCGGATTCATCGGCTCCCACCTGTGCGATCGACTCCTCGCCGCGGGCCATCACGTCACGGCGGTGGACGATCTCTCGACCGGATCTCCAGCCAACTTGCGCGCCGCCCGGCGAAACCCCCGGTTTCACTTCGTGCGGGGGACGGTCCTCGATCCGAAACTCGTGGGACGCCTCGTGGAGCGGGCCGACGCCGTCGCGCACCTCGCCGCCGCCGTGGGCGTGATGCTCGTCGTCCGGAGCCCGGTCAAGACGATCGAGACGAACATCCGGGGAACCGAGGTCGTCCTCGAGCGCGCCGCCCGCCGGCGGATTCCCGTGCTGATCGCGTCGACGAGCGAAGTGTACGGCAAGGGGGCGAAGGTGCCGTTCGCCGAGGGGGACGACTCCGTGCTCGGCCCGCCCGACCGCGGGCGGTGGGCCTACGCGGCGTCGAAGCTCGTGGACGAATTCCTGGCGCTCTCGTACTGGAGGGAGCGCGGACTGCCCGTGATCGTCGCCCGGCTCTTCAACACGGTCGGTCCGCGCCAGACGGGACGGTACGGCATGGTCCTTCCACGCTTCGTGGAGCAGTCCCTCCGCGGGGGTCCCATCACGGTCTACGGCGACGGGCGCCAGAGCCGCTGTTTCGCCCACGTGGAGGATGTGACCGGCGCCCTTGAAACGCTTCTCCGGACGCGCCGCGCCTGGGGCCGGGTCTTCAACGTCGGCAGCGACGAGGAAATCACGATCGGGGCGCTCGCGCGACTGGTCCGGCGCCGGACCAATCCCGCGGCCGCGATCCGGCTCGTGCCTTACCGCCGCGCGTACGGCGAGGGATTCGAAGATCTCCGGCGGCGCGTCCCCGACCTCGCGAACATCCGGCGGGTCATCCGGTGGCGTCCCCGCTTCACCCTCGAGAACATCGTCGACTCCGTGGCCGGCCATCTTCGCGGATCACGCTGACCATGTGCGGCATCTGCGGCCTCGTCGGATTCCCCCCCGGACCGGGGCGCGACGCGCTCGTGGCCTCGATGTCGGAGTCGCTCGGCCACCGCGGCCGCGACGGCGCGCAGGTGTGGAGCGACAGCGGGGTGGCCCTCGGTTTCCGCCGGCTCGCCGTCATCGACGTCGAAGGCGGCATGCAGCCGATGACGAGCGAGAACGGCGCGCTCCAGCTCATCCTGAACGGCGAGATCTACAACCACCTGGAACTCCGCGGCGAGATGGAGACGCTGGGCCACCGGTTCCGGTCGCGCTCCGACGCCGAGGCGGCGCTCCACCTCCTCGAGCAGGAGGGGCGCGACGGGATCGCCCGCCTCCAGGGGATGTTCGCCCTCGCGGTCTGGAACCGGCGGGACGGCTCGCTCCTCCTCGCGCGCGACCGCCACGGCGAGAAGCCCCTCGTGTACTGGCACGACGGCGCGCGGTTCGCCTTCGCGTCGGAGATCCAGGCGTTGCTCCGGATTCCCGAGGTCGGGCGCGAGATCGACGCCGACTCGATCGGGTCCTACCTCGCGACCGGCGTGGTGGGGTCCCCGCGGACGATGCTCCGATCGGTCCGCAAGCTTCCCCCGGGCCACTGGGGCCTCTTCAAGAACGGACGATTCGAACTCGGGACCTGGCCGGAACCCCCGGCGCCGCCGGAGCCCGTCGACCGCGAGACGGCCCGCCAGTGGGTCCGCGCCGAAGTCACCCGCGCCGTCGATTCGCAACTCATCGCCGACGTCCCGGTGGGCGCGTTCCTGTCGGGCGGCGTCGATTCCTCGATCCTGGTGGGGCTGATGACGGCCCGGCGTACGGACCCCGTGCCGACGTTCACGGCGACCTTCTCCGACGCCCCCTTCGACGAGGGCGCGGCGGCGAGGGTCATCTCCCGCCATTTCCGGACCGACCATCACGAGTTCCGCGCGACCCCCGACGCGGCGGAACTGCTGCCCCGGATCGTCCGGCACTTCGGCGAGCCTTTCGCCGATCCCGCGACGCTCCCGACGTGGGAATTGGCGCGGCTCACGGCGCGCCACGTCAAGGTCGCGATGTCCGGCGACGGCGCCGACGAGTGCTTCGGCGGCTACCTGCGCCATCGGGCGATCCGTCTCCTCGCGACCCTGCGGAGACTCCCGGCCCCGATCCGATGGCTGGCGAAATTCCTCCCGGTGGGGCGGGCCTATCGGGAGCGCACGCGGTCGCTCCTCAGCCGGGCGGGACTTCCGCTCGCGGTGCTGTATGCCGAGATGACGGCGCCCGCGGACGTCGCGACCCGGCGCCGGCTTTTCCCGGGCCCGGTCCCGGTGCTGAAGGAGCTCGACGGGCCCGACCCCGTCACGGCGGCGGGCAATGTCGACCTGCGCAGCTACCTTCCCGACGATCTCCTCGTGAAAACCGACATCGCCTCGATGGCGCACGGTCTCGAGGTCCGATGCCCCTTCGTCGATCCCGCCCTCGTGCGGGGATCGCGAGTGATCCCGGGTCGTTGGAAGATCGAGGGGCGCACGACGAAGGCGGTCCTCCGCGAGGCCTTCCGCGATCTCCTGCCCCCGGAGACGCTCCGCCGGCCGAAGCACGGATTCGCCGTACCCCTCGACGCCTGGCTGCGGGGGCCGCTGCGGGGACTCCGCGAGGAGCACCTGCGGGACCGGACCGCGCGCCAGCGGGGCATCTTCGATCCGGTGGAGGTGGAGCGGCTTTCGCGCGAGCACGACCAGGGCGCGGACAACGGGCGGATCCTCTGGGCGCTCGTCGTCTTCGAGGCGTGGAAGCGGTGGCTGGACCGCGAGCGGGCCTAGGTACTAAGTGCTTGGACGTCGGACAGACGTCGGACCCCTGACCCTGGACGAACATTGAACTGTGAACATTGAACGAAGGACTCCGCCGGCCCCCGGGAGATAGACGGGTTGGGGTCGGCGGTATAGACTGGCGCGCCAATGGCCCGGAAGCGCGCCCTCGTCACCGGCATCACCGGCCAGGACGGTTCCTACCTCGCCGAATTTCTCCTCGCGAAGGGATACGAGGTCCACGGCCTTATCCGGCGCGCGAGCACTTTCACCACGGAGCGCATCGACCACCTCTACGTCGATCCCCACGAGCGATCGACCCGGCTGCGGCTGCACTACGGAGATCTCACCGACGGGAACTCGCTCGCCGGCCTGGTCCAATCGGTGCGTCCCGACGAGGTCTACAACCTCGGCGCGCAGTCCCACGTCAAGGTGTCGTTCCTGAACCCGCTCTACACGGCCGAGGTGGACGCGCTGGGAACGCTCCGGATCCTCGAGGCCGTCCGGCAGAGCGGCCGGCCGATCCGCTTCTACCAGGCCTCGTCGAGCGAGATGTTCGGCATCGCGCCGCCGCCGCAGGGCGAGAACACGCCCTTCCATCCGCGCAGTCCCTACGGCTGCGCCAAGGTCTTCGGGTTCTGGCAGACCGTGAACTACCGGGAGGCGTACGGCCTCTTCGCCTGCAACGGCATCCTCTTCAACCACGAGTCTCCCCGGCGGGGGGAGACCTTCGTGACGCGCAAGATCACGCGCGCGGCGACGCGGATCAAGCTGGGGCTCCAGAAGAAGGTCTACCTCGGCAACCTCGACGCGCGGCGCGACTGGGGATTCGCGGGAGACTACGTCGAGGCGATGTGGCTCATGCTCCAGCGGAAGCGCCCCGACGATTTCGTCATCGCCACGGGCCAGACCCGGTCGGTGCGCGAATTCGCCGAGGCCGCATTCGGACTCCTCGACCTCGACTGGCGCGACCACGTCCGGACGGACCGCCGGTACCTGCGGCCCGCCGAGGTGGATCATCTGGAGGGGAACGCCGCGAAGGCCCGTCGCCTCCTGAAATGGAGGCCGAGGGTCTCCTTCCAGGGGTTGGTGCGGATGATGGTGGAGGCCGACCTCGAGCTGGCCCGGCAGGAGCGGCTCCTGCGCGACGCGGGCCATCGGACCTCGCGCCGTTGATTCCGGCCCCTCCCGACCGATAATACCTCCAGCATGATCGGCCGCATCCACCACCGTCGCCGCGTCCTCGCCTGGCATGCCATCGAGCTCGCGGCCGGGGCGGGCGCGTTCTTCGCGGCGTACTACGCGCGCGTCGCGCTCGGGTCCCACTTCCGCGAGTCGATCGTCCCGCTGGCCCAGATTCTCTGGCTCCTCCCGGTCTACGTCGCCTTCTGGTCCGCCTTCACGTGGGGCACGAACGCGTATCGGGCCTTTCGCACGCGCGGCCCGCTGAACCACGCGTTCAATCTCGCCGCGGTCAACGCGCTCACCATCTTCTCCGTCTTCGGCCTCCTCATGATGCTCAAGGAGGTCGAGGTCAACCGGACCCTCGTCCTCTTCACCGGCGCGGCCAATTTCGCCGTCGTCTTCCCGTTGAGGATCGCGGCCCGGACCCTGCTCGGGTACTACACGGCCAAGGGGTACGACCGTCACTTCGTCCTGGTCGTCGGGACCGGACCCGAAGCGCTGCGCGTCGCGACCGAACTCGACGCGACCTTCGGCGCGGTCTACCAGGTGCGCGGGCTCGTTTCCGAGGATCCCGCGGAGACCGGCAAGGCGGCGGGCGGCTTCAAGATCCTCGGATCGGTGCGCGAGCTGCCCGAAATCGCGCGCCGGGAAGTCGTCGATGAAGTCTTTGTCGTCCCGTCGACGATGGACCTCCACGCGTGGCATGGCGAGGTGCGCGACCTCGATACGATGGGCGTCGTCGTCCACCTCAGCCTCCCGCTCTTCGTGGAGATGAGCTCGCGTCTCGAGACGACCCACATCGTGGATCGGCCCTTCCTCACGTTCTCGTCGGTGCCGGCCTCCGGGTTCCAGCTGACGCTCAAGCGCCTGATCGACGTCGCGGCGACCCTCGTTCTTCTCGTGGCGCTGTCCCCGCTCCTGTTGCTGCTCGGGCTCCTCGTCGTAGTCACCTCGAAGGGCGGCGCGCTCTTCCGCCAGCAGCGAGTGGGAATGAACGGCCGCCGCTTCACGCTCCTCAAGTTCCGGACGATGGTGGAAGGGGCGGAGCGCCGGCGCGACGAGCTCGAATCCAAGAATGAACTCGATGGCCCGGCGTTCAAGATGCGGAACGATCCTCGGGTCACGGGGATCGGTCGCTTTCTCCGGAAGACGAGCCTCGATGAGCTGCCCCAGCTCTGGAACGTCCTCAAGGGGGACATGAGCCTCGTGGGCCCCCGGCCGCTCCCGGATTACGAGGTGGACAAGTTCCGGCCCTGGCACCGTCGTCGGATGAACATGCGCCCCGGCATCACCTGCCTCTGGCAGATCAGCGGCCGGAACGAAGTGGGATTCGACGACTGGATGAGGCTCGATCTCGAGTACATCGACCGCTGGTCGCTCTGGCTCGATCTCTCCATCCTCGTCCGTACGCTTCCCGCCGTACTCCGCGGGCGGGGAGCCTATTGATGAACGACGAACGGCGCCTGGTCATCCACCTCTTCCTCGTCGTCCTCGCCGTGCGTCTCATGGCCCTCGCGGGCACGTACACCTTCGGCACGGACTCCGCCGCCTTCCTGCGCATGGCGGAGCTCATGCGCGAGGGATCGTGGCACGCGGCGCTCAAGACCGGCTACCACCCGGGCTACCCGGCCGCGATCGCCGCCGTGGCGTCGGTGACCGGCAACATCGTCGGCGCCGGATTCCTCGTCTCGCTCCTGTTTGGATCGCTCGCGGTCATGCCGCTCTATCTCCTGGCGCGCGATTCCTTCGGCCGTCCCGCCGCGTTCATCGCGGTGGCGCTGTACGCGATGCACTACGCGCTCGTCGATCTCCACACCGACGTGATGACCGAGGGGCTCTTCTGCGCCGCCCTCTTCACCGCCCTCTGGATGGGCGCCCGGTTCATCGAAGTGCGGAAGCTCCCGTGGGCGCTCGGCGCGGGTCTCGCCGCGGCCGGAGCCTACCTGGTCCGGCACGAGGGGCTCATCGCCCTGTGCGGGCTTGTCTGCTGGTTCGGCTTCGAGGCCGTCCGGCGCCGAAATCGGGAGTCGGGCGATTTCGTTCTCGGAATCGCCTTCCTGGTAGGGGCTTTCTTCGTCGCGTCGATGCCCTTTCTCCTGTGGGTTCGCGGCGAGATGGGGGGGCGGTGGGCGACCACGGCGAAGGGGAGCGGGATTCCGCTTCAAAGGGCGATGGAGGGAGAGGTCGTCTCGTACCGTGGAGATCTGACGGCCAAAGCGCTCGACGCGTTCCTGAAGCTGAACTACTACGTCCTGCTCGTGCCGCTGGCGGCCGGACTCGCCCTCGCGTGGCGCCAGGACCGGTGGAAGCGTCTCTACCTGTTGAGCTGGGCGGTCGCGTACTACCTCGGCGTCGCCTACACGATGCAGGGGATGGGCTACGTCAGCTACCGGTATCTCCTGCCGGGATTCTGCCTCCTTCTACCGTTCATCGCGTGGGGTCTGCTCGAGATCATCCGTCTGCGACCGATGGGGCCTCCGCATCGCGCGGCGGCGATCGCAACGCTCGTCCTCTGTGCCTTCGTGGGCTACCGGAACTTCGATGTCCACCGGTGGGAGGATCTGCCGCTCGTTCGGGCGGGGGAGTGGATCCGGGAGCATCACCCGGGGCGAGCGAAAGTCCTGAGCACGCGCGACAAGGTCGCCTGGTACGCCCACGGGGACCAGATTCCTCCGCCCGCGACCATCGACGACGCCGCCAAGGCCGACTACCTGGTCTTCCCGTCGCGCGATTTCGAGAGGCGGGAGTGGACCTGCATGCCGGACCTCGCACGCGATCCGCGATTCGAGAAGGTGCCGGGGGATTTCACCGGCGGAGCCAAGGCCCAGCGGCCCGTAATGGTGTACCGCGTCAAGCGCTGAAGAACGATCGGATCGCGGCGGAGACTCGATCGACACCCTCGTCGCCCAACTCCGGGTACATCGGCAGCGAGAGGACTTCGTCCGCCGCGCGCTCCGCCTCCGGAAATCCCCCGCGCTTGTGCCCGAGGTTGGCGAAGGGCGGCTGAAGGTGAAGGGGCAGGGGATAGTGGACGCCCGTCTCGATCCCCTGCTTCTCGAGGTGATCCCTGAGCGCGTCGCGCTTCGGCGTCCGGATCACGTAGAGGTGCCACACCGAGCCGGCATCGGGCGTCGGCAAGGTCAGCGGTGATCCCTGGAGCCGTTCGTGATATCGGGCGGCGAGGGCGCGGCGCCGGTTGTTCCATTCGTCGAGACGCGGCAGCTTCACGTTCAACGCGGCCGCCTGGAATTCATCCATGCGGTAGTTCCAACCCAGCAGTCCGTGTTCGTACTTCGACGTACGGCCGTGATCCCGCCTCAGCCGGACATCCTGGGCGACTTCCGCCTTGCTCGTGACGACGGCGCCCCCGTCGCCCACGGCCGCGAGATTTTTCGAGGGATAGAAGCTGAAGGTGGCCGCGTCCCCGAAGGAGCCCGCTCGCTTTCCCGCGTGCGTGGCGCCGTGCGCCTGCGCGGCGTCTTCGATCACGAGAAGTTTCCGGCGGCGGGCGATCTCCGCGATCGCCGTCATGTCGCAGGGAGTTCCGAACAAATGGACCGGCAGGATCGCGCGAGTCTTCGACGTCAGGGCGCCATCGATCTTCCCGGGATCGAGATTGAAATCGGCGGGACGGATGTCGGCAAAGACCGGAGTCAGGTTCGCGTGAAGCAGGGCGGTGCCCGTGGCGACGAAGGTGAAGGGCGACGTGAGCACCTCGTCGCCCGGCTTCAGGCCGCACGCGAGGAACGCCAGGTGGAGCGCGGCCGTACCCGAATCGACGGCGATCGCTTCCTTCGTCCCGCAGTACCGGGCGTACGCCTCCTCGAATCTCCGCGTTTCCACTCCCTGGATGTAGCGGCCCGAGCCGAGCACACGTGCGATGGCGTCGGGAAGCTCCGAGCCGAGCGACCGATGGGACGCGAGGACATCGACGAGCGGAATGCGGCCTTCCATGGGGTCTCTATCTATCAATTACCGCGGCCCGCGGCAATCAACCCCGACGCGATGTGCGTCGCGAAGGCGGCGTTCGTGGCGAGGTAGCGGCGCCACAGGCGCGCCGGATCCTGGCCGAGGCGCCAGGCCCATTCGAGGCCGAACCGCTGCATCGTCCGCGGCGCGCGCGTGAACCGGCCCGCGAGGATCTCGAAAGCCGCGCCGACGCAGGCGACGATCGGCACGCGGATCCGATCCCGATGGTGGAGGGCCCACACCTCCTGTTTCGGCGCCCCCAGCGCGACCCAGAGGATATCGGCCCCGCTGTCGTTGATGCGGCCCAGGTCGGAGTCCCTGCGCTTCCGCTCGAACGGAGGCGATTCCATTCCGGCGAACCGGGCGGGATCCACCCGGCGCCGCAGGTCCGAGAGCACTTCCGGCGTGGAGCCGTAGAAGTAGTGGCGGAAGGGCTCGGCGAGGAATCGCAACATCAGGTCGTGGCCGTGGATGCGGGGGCCGAGAGGGCGCCCCGCGAGCTTCGCCGCCCAGACGATCGGAACTCCATCCGGCCACGCGATGAAGGCCTCGTTGACCGCACGCCGGATCTCCGGATTGCGCCGGGCCTCGGTGTACGTGTGGGCGTTGACGGCCGCGAGGACGAGTCCGCTCTTCTTGTCGCGGACGGCATCGCGCGCCGCGCGGATCATCTCCTCGGGAGTGGCGCGCGTCACGCGCACGCCGAACAGGTCGATTTTGGGGAGCATTGGTGTCGCCGGGAGTATTATTAGCAAAATTCATGCGATCCACGTGCCGGGTGATTCTCGCCAGCCCGCTCCCCCCTCCGTACACCGGCGTGGAAGTCCTGACCTCGCACCTCCGGAACGTGCCCCTGGGTGACGGATTCGTCGTCGAGACCCCGTTTCCGTCGCGGGGCCGTCCCGCTCGGGAAAAGGGCGAGTTTTCGCTCCGCAACATCCTCAAGACCTTCGACGACCTGGCCCGGCTCTGGCGATCCCTGGGCGCGCCCGGGCCGCGCTTGGTTCTGACGAACCTCGTCCAGAATTCCGCCGGATTGCTGCGGTACGGCGCCTTCGTCCACGCCGCCCGACTGCGCCGCGCGCCGGTCGCGGTGATCTCCCACGGCGACGGCTTCTCGTCGTTCTGGGAGGGCGCGCCGCGATGGCTCCGATGGTGGGTCCGCGGGGTCTTCCGGCGGATGGACCGCATCCTGCTCCACGCGCCCGCACTCGCCCGGCAGTACGGCGGACTCGCGGACTCGCGCCGGTTCGTCCATGTCGCGCCGGGAATTCCAAGTCCGGCCGGCCCCGAGGCGCGATCCGGAAAGCACCGCCTTCGCATCTGCTTCATCGGCTATCTCACCCGCGCCAAGGGGGCGCACGACCTGATCCGGGCCGCGCTCGAAATCCTCAAGGAGCGCGACGTCGAATTTCACTTCATCGGGGACCACATTCCCGTCGAGCGAAACGTCCACAGGGCCGCCGGGGGAGACAATCGCGCTGAAGTGATCCGGCTCGTCGGAGAAAAGCCCGATCCGCGTCTCATCTTTCACGGGCCGAAGCCGGAAGCGGAGAAATGGACCCTCCTCGGCGGCTCCGACATCTTCGCGCTCCCTTCCCATTCCGAGGCGCTCCCCGTCGCGGTCCTCGAGGCGCTCGCCTGCGGGCTGCCCCAGGTCCTGACGCCCGTGGGCGGGATTCCCCAGACGGTGGAGGAGGAGGTCCACGCGCTCTTCGTGCCGGTCGGCGACGTTGCGCGCCTGCGCGAGGCGCTGGTGCGCCTCATCGACGACGGCGGACTCCGGCGACGGATGGGCCTGGCGGGCCGGAAACTCTACGAGGAACGGCACACTCCCGAGCGGTACGGGCGGCGCCTCCGCGAGGTATTCGAGGGAATGATCGATGGCCCTCGCTGACGCCCGGACCCTCCGCCTCGGCGGAGAACTGGTCTGGGTCGGACTCGGACAAGGCCTCGCGGCGCTCGGCGCGCTCGTCGGTGTCCGGGTCATGACGGGCCTGCTCCCGCCCGACGCCTACGGCGAGATGGTCCTCGGCATGACCGTCGCGCTGCTCGCCCAGCAGGCCTTCTTTTCGCCCGCCTACCACACGGCGTTCCGGTTCTATGCTCCCGCCGCCCAGAAGGGGACGCTTCCGGTACTGCTCGCGGCTTCGCGGCGGCTCACCTTCAGGTCGATCGCCTGGATGACCGTCGCCGCCATCGTCGGCGCCATCGTGCTCGTCGCGACGGGCCAGGCGCGCTGGCTCCCGATCCTCGGGTTCGCGGCGCTCTACGCGATCGTCACCGGGGCGGGCTCGGTCTTCGACGGATTCCAGAGCGCGGCGCGCCACCGGCCCATCGTCGCGGTGCACGAGGCGGGGGCGCAATGGCTTCGATTCCTGCTCGCGGCGGGGGTCATTTCCTGGATGGGGGCGACCAGCGCGGCGGCGGTCTTTGGATTCTCGATTTCCTCCGTGATCGTCTTCGCCTCCCAGTGGTTCTTTTTCCGGTCGAAGATCCGGCCCCGCAATTTTTCGGTCCCGGACCCCTCGGACGTTCGGGAGGAACTGGCGCGGATCCTCCCGTACGGGCTTCCCTTCGCGATCTGGGGCCTCTTCTCGTGGCTCCAGCAGTCCTCGGATCGGTGGTCGCTGCAGGCGACGCAATCGACCGCGGTGGTGGGACTGTACGCCGCGCTTTTCCAGATCGGCTACTACCCGATGTCGTTCCTGTCGCAGATCATGACCCAATGGACGGCGCCGTACCTGTTCCGGCAGGCGGGCGACGCGTCCGATCCGGCGCGCATCGCCCGGGCGCGTCGGGTGAATCTCGCACTCGTGGGCGTAATGCTGCTGGCGACCGCGGCCGCCGCGGGTGTGGCGTGGGGTTGCCACGACTTCATCTTCTCGATCCTCGCGGCCCCGGCGTATCGCGGGGTTTCGCCGTACCTCCCGCTCATGGTCCTCGGGGGCGGCCTCTTCGGAACCGGGCAGGCGGCGGCGCTTCTCTATCTCACCACGGGAGATTCCCGCCGGCTCGCGGGGCCCAAGATCGCGACGGCGCTCCTCGGCATCGCCTTCAACCTCTTCGGCGCCGCGATCTGGGGGTTGCGGGGGGTCGTGCTGGCGGGGATCGCGTTCGGTATAACGTACTGCGTGTGGATCTTCCTGGCCCTGCGGCCGGACCCCGGGCCTGCGCGTACGCCGGACGCGACATGACCGAGACCCGCCCCTCGCGACCGAAGCGCCATCCGTGGCTCCGCCTCGCGGCGCGTTGGATGGAACAGATCGCCGACCCGCGTCGGGCCGTGCGCGGCATGGGCGGCATGCTCCGGTACTTCGCCGATTGGCATCGTTATCGGCGGCTGCCCGGCTCGGAGCCGATGGCGCTCGTCGATGCGACCCCCCAGCTCCATGACCGGTCAGACTCCACTTCCTACGACCCTCACTACTTTTTCGCGAATGGATGGGCGGCCCGGCGGATCGTGAAGGAGAAGCCGGCCCTGCACATCGACGTCGCCTCCCACCACATGTTCGTGAATCTCCTCGCGGCGGCCGTGCCCGTGGCCTTCGTCGATTACCGGCCGCTTCGGGCCCGGATCGACGGGCTCCATCCGCTCGGCGCGGACATGCTGAGACTCCCCTTTCGGGATCGCTCGGTCGCCTCGCTCTCGTGCCTGCACGCCGCGGAGCACGTGGGTCTCGGTCGGTACGGCGATCCGCTCCGGCCCGATGGGACGCGCCAAGCCGCGCGGGAGCTCTCCCGCGTTCTCGCGCCGGGAGGAACGCTCTATTTCGCCCTGCCCGTGGGGCGCCCGCGCCTCTGCTTCAACGCCCATCGGATCCATGATCCCCGCGCCACGGCGGGACTCTTTCCGGAACTCAAGCTCGAGGAATTCCACATCGTCGACGACGACGGGAGCCTGCGTGGACCCGCCGATCCCGCCCATTTCGCCGATCGCGATTATGCCTGCGGACTCTTCCGGTTGCGGCGGGGACCCCGATGATCGCCGCGCTGAAACGGCGCCTGCAATTCAACCAGCTCAATCGCGACGCGTGGGTCGCGGGGCAGGCGTCGCACGTCCCGGCCGGCCGCCAGATCCTCGACGTCGGAGCGGGACCGGGCCGCTATCGCGCCCTCTTCGCCCACTGCGAGTACAAGGCCCACGACTTCGGCCAGGAGCCGAGCACGCGGGGCCAGTACACGAAGCTCGACTATGAATCGGACATCACGGCGATCCCCGTGCCCGACGCCTCCTTCGACGTGATCCTCTGCACAGAGGTGCTGGAGCACGTCCCCGAACCGGTGCGCGCGCTCCGCGAGATGGCCCGAATTCTCCGGCCGGGAGGCCGCGTGATCCTGACCGCGCCGCTGGGTTCGTTCCTCCACCAGGAGCCGTTTCACTTTTACGGCGGATACACGCCCCACTGGTACCGGAAGTTCCTCCCCGAGTGCGGATTCACGGAGGTCCAGGTCGAGCCCAACGAGGGCTTCTTCAGCTGGTTCGGCCAGGAGACGCAGCGGTTCAGCTCGCTCCTGGCGCCGTGGAGGACGCTGCGCACCGGTTGGCGGTGGCCTTTCCTCTCGCTGATCTGGCTCGTCACGCTGCCCGGGGCCCGGATCTTCTTCCCGCTCGTGGCGCGGTTTCTCGACCGGGCGAAGCTCGAATCGATGGCCACCGTGGGCTACCACGTCACCGCCGTGAAGGGGGGTGCGCGGGGTGCTTGAGGGAATCAAGAAGATCCTGTTCCGCGTCCCGGCGCTTCAGGAAGCGTACACCCGGCTTCGTGCCCGCGATTTCGAGCGGACGTACGCGACGCGGCGCGACGACTACGCGCGTCGCGCGGCGGATCGGGGGCTCGAATATCGCGAAGCCGACACGATCGCGGCGATCCGGGAACGCCTCGCGCGGCGGAGGCATGCGCCCCAGCGCCGGAGGCCGGGGGAGGTCCATACGTTCGCGTTCGTGCCGCGCATCAGCTGGCACGCCTCGCTCCTTCCCGACCTGCGCGAGCTCGGGCCCGTCACCGAATTCGACTACGCGGCGCTCGGCTACGACTGGTTCGAGTTCTACCGGCAGGACGCCCGCGCGGCCCGCCGTCGACGCGAGATGAACGCCCGCGCCCTCGCCGCCCTCCAGGATGCCCAAGCCAAGCGGCACATCGACTGGATGTTCGTCTACGCGAGCGGCCTCGAGGTCCACGTCGATTTCCTTCGCGCCGTGACGGAGGAACTCGGCATCCCGGTTGTCAACATGTGCCTCGACGACAAGCAATCCTGGACGGGTCCGATGCTGGACGGCCAGCGGCCCGGCCAGGTGGACATCGGCCCGGCGTGCGATGTCTCGTGGACCTCGGCGCGCGTCGCGTGCGAGTGGTATCTCGTGGAAGGCGCGCGGCCGATCTGCCTTCCGGAAGGGTACGACGCCTCGCTCTTCCGTCCCCTCGACCTGGCGCGCGACATCCCCGTCAGCTTCATCGGGGGCGCCTACGGATTCCGCCCCTCGGTGGTCCGACATCTCAGCCGCCGCGGAGTTCCCCTGCAGGTGTTCGGCGAGGGTTGGCATACGCGGTCGCTGACTCCCGAGGAGCAGGTCGGCGTCATCAACCGGAGCGTGGTGAATCTCGGGATGGGCGGCATCGTGAACTCCGAGTCGATCACGAACCTGAAGGGGCGCGACTTCGAAATTCCCGGCACGGGCGGGGGAGTCTACCTGACGAGCTTCAATCCCGATCTCGCGCAGCACTTCGATGTCGGGCGCGAGATTCTCTGCTACCGGAACCGCGAGGAGATGGTGGAGTTGATCCGCCACACCCTGAAGCATCCCGAGGACTCGCGCGAAATGGCGCGCCGCGCCCGGGAGCGCTCGCTCCGGGAGCATCGGTGGCTGCACCGGTACCGGCGGGTGCTCGAGATCCTGGGGATTCTCGACGGCGAAACCCGGGCGCCGGCGGCGGGGCGCCGCCCGGCCGCGGAGTCCGGTCGCCCGTCCTGAACGAGACCATGTGCGGCATCGCCGGTTACGCCTGTTCCGACGCGGGAGATCCCTGGGCGCATCTCGAGGCGGCCCGGGACACCCTGGTCCACCGCGGTCCCGACGACGCGGGCCTGTGGATTTCGAAGGACAAGCGCGCGGGCCTGGCGCACCGGCGCCTGTCGATCCTCGACCTCACGCCCTCGGGTCGCCAGCCGATGGCGGACGCGACGGGCGCGTTGCGGATCACCTTCAACGGGGAAATCTACAATCACCGCGAGCTGAGGGCGGAGCTCTCCAAGCTGGGCCACACGTTTCGGTCGACTAGCGACACCGAGGTCATCCTCGAGGCGTACCGGGAGTGGGACGAGGAGTGCCTCGGACGGCTCGAGGGCATGTTCGCTTTCGCGCTGGTCGATGACAAGCGGCGGCGTCTCTTCCTGGCGCGCGACCGGGCCGGAGAGAAGCCGCTCTATTTCACCCACCGGCCGGGGACGCTGCGGTTCGCCTCCGAGATCAAGGCGCTCCTCGCCGATCCGCAATTTCCCCGGCGGCTCGACGCCGGGGCGCTCGAGTTCTATCTCGCCTGCGGCTATGTCCCCGCGGACCGGTGCCTCCTGCGGGACGTCCGGAAGCTCCCGCCCGCCCACGCGCTCTCCTACGACCTCGACCACGACGCGTTCAGAATATGGCGATATTGGCATATACCCGATCCGGACGGCGCGTCCCGCGCGGAGGAGGATCTTCTCGAGGAACTGGAAGGACTGTTGAGGGCGTCGGTCGAGCGGCAGCTCATCGCGGACGTGCCCGTCGGGATCCTCCTCAGCGGCGGGATCGATTCGAGCCTCGTGACGGCCCCGGCGGCGGCCGCGGGGCCGGTTCGAACGTTTACGATCGCGTTCCCGGGCCATGGCTCCCTCGACGAAAGCGCCCACGCTCGGCGGGTCGCCTCCCATTTCGGCACGCGCCACGAAGAGCTCGCGGCCGAGCCGCCGTCGGCCGACCTTCTCAAGGATCTCGCGCGGCAATTCGACGAACCGATCGCCGATCCGTCGCTGGTGCCGACGTACCTGGTCGCCCGGCTCGTCCGGCCGCATGCGAAGGCGGCGCTCGGCGGCGACGGCGGGGACGAGCTCTTCGGTGGGTACCTGCACTATTCCGCGATCCTAAAGCGGCCCGTGCGGGGTCGGTCTATCGTGAGGGCGGCCGCGGAGAGACTCCCGCTGGGATTGCCGGGACGCAACCGCCTGCTCTTCTCGACGATGGCCGCGTCGGAGCGGCTCTCGAACTCGGGGGTCTATTTCGACCGGGCGGCGCGCCGGAAGCTAGTCGCGGGGAAATCGGCGCGTGAGGACGCTCCGCTCGAGTGGTGGCGGGGGATGTGGAGCGACGGCCGGTCCGTCCTGGAAAACGCGACGCGCCTCGATTTCCAGACGTACCTGCCCGAAGACATTCTCGTGAAGGTCGACCGCGCGGCCATGATGGCCTCGCTGGAAGTGCGCGCGCCCTGGCTTGACCACAAGCTGGCCGAATTCGCCTTCGCGAAGGTACCGGACCGTCTCAAGACGACGGCGAAGGAGCGGAAGATCCTGCCGCGGCGTCTCGCGCGCCGGCTCCTTCCCAAGGACCTCGATCTCGATCGCAAGCAGGGATTCTCGCCGCCCCTGGCGGCCTGGTTCCGCGGTCCGTGGGGAGCCTTGGCCGAGGATGTCCTGCGCGACTCGAAGTCGGGGATCTTCAATCGCGACGCCGTGGATCGACTACTGCGAGGCCAGAAAAGGGGGATGTCGCACGGGGCGCGGATCTTCGCCCTGACGATGTTCGAGCTCTGGAGGAGCGCCTACAAGGTGGAGCCGGGTTAGGCATGCGCCTCCTCCTGGCCGAAGATTGGGAACTCCCGTGGCACGGCGAGACCTTCCGCCGCCGGTTCGAGGAGCTCGGACACCAGGTCATTCCCTTCAGGTTTGCGGAGTACTTTCCACGCCCCGCGGGCGGGCCGCTGAAACGATTCCTCCGCACCGGCCTGCGCGCCCAGCACAAGCTGCGATTCGGTCCGCGCGTGAGGAAAGTGAACCGGGAACTTCTTGCCGTCGCCGAGCGGGAGAAGCCCGACGCCGCGTTCCTGTATCGGGCGACGCTGCTCTGGCCCTCGACGGTGGAGCGCCTCCGGAGCCGGGGCATTCGCGTGGCGGGGTACAACAACGACGATCCCTTCTCGCCGCTCCAGCCGCGCTACGTGTGGCGCCATCTCCTGGCCGCGGTGAAGCACTGCGACGTCTATTTCGCCTATCGCGAGGCCAATCTTCCGCGCTACCGCGAACTCGGGTGCCCGAGATCGGAGCTGCTCCGGTCCTTCTACATCCGCGAGATCCATCGGCCGCTGGCCGAACCGCCATCCGATCGGTGCGACGTCTCGTTCACGGGTCACTGGGAGGACGATGGTCGCGAGGACGCGATCGCGGCGATCCTCGCGGAGCCGTCGATCGCCTTTCGCCTCCACGGCAACATGTGGGAGCGCGGCGGGCGGTTCGCTGAAATCTCCCGGCGCTGCGGGCCGATCAAGCTGGCGTACGGCGAGGATTACAACCGGATCCTGAACTCGTCGCGGATCGTCCTGGCCTTCCTGTCCCGGCTCAACAACGACACGTACACCCGCCGCAACTTCGAGATTCCCGCCGCGGGCGCCTTCATGCTCTCCCAGCATTCGAACGAGCTGGGGTCGCTCTTCAAGGAGGGGTCGGAGGCCGAGTACTTCCGCACGCCGGCCGAGATGATGGACAAGATCCGGTACTACCTGAAGCACGAGGACGCGCGGGTGCGGATCGCCCGGGCCGGCCGGGAGCGACTGTTGCGCGGCGGCCACGAGGCGCTCGATCGCGCGCGTCAGGTCGTCGAGACTCTCGAGTCCCTGGACGGCAGGCCCTGAGGCGCGTGGAGTCGCAGGATGTCGTCCCGCACCTCCAGCGACCATTCCCGGCGGCGGCGCTGGAGCAAGGACTGCAGTTCCGCAATCGTCGGATAGCCGTCGCGTCCGGTGAAACAGCGCGCGTCGTCGATGAGCACGACGTCCGACGGATTCCCCCGTTCGAGCACGGCCTCGATCTCAAGGAGAACCGGCGTGTCCTGGTCGCCGCGCGCGGTGATTCCTCCGGAGTAGTGGGCATCGAGCCAGAAGAGGCACGGTTCCGGGATCTTCTTCGCCACTTCGCGCAGAACCGCACCGCTGTCGCCCTGGAGCAGGGTGATGTGCGGCCATTTCGAGAAGAGGCGGACGGCCTGCTCGTGGAGCGCCCGGTCGAGCTCGATGGAGATGATCTTGGCGAAGTCGCCGCGGACCGCGCGCACCATGTCGCCGAGGTAGGTGCCGGTCTCGACGAGCGACTTGAGCGAGAACCGGCGCGCGTACTCCCGGACCGTCTCCTGCTTGCAGTACGCGGGGACCGGATCGGGCTTGCCGTTCCGGAGCCACGCGCGAAGCTCGGCGCGACCCTTGAATCGCTTCAGGAGGTCGTACAGGAAGGTCCGCTTGAGCGCGTTCATCGGTTGGCGCGATACCAGTCGATCGTGGTGCGAAGTCCCTCCTCGAGGGAAGTCCTGGCCTCGAACCCGAAGAGCTTCTTCGCGCGCGCGGTGTCGAGCGCCCGCCGCGGCTGGCCGTCGGGTTTCTCGGCGTTCCATCGGAGCTGTCCCCGGTACCCGGTTAGCTCCGCGATCTTCTTCGCGAGATCCCGGATCGAGATCTCCCGGCCGCTCCCGAGGTTGACCGGCTCCGCGCCGTCGTATCGTTCCGCCGCGAGGAGGATCCCCTCGGCGCAGTCTTCGACGTAGAGGAATTCCCTCGTCGGAGCGCCCGTGCCCCAGAGCTCGATCTCCTCGCCACCCTCGACGCACTTGCGGATCAGCGCGGGGATGACGTGGGAAGTCTCCAGGTCAAAATTGTCGTGGGGCCCGTACAGGTTCACCGGCATCACGAAGATCGAATTCATCCCGTACTCGGCCCGGTAGGCCTGCGACTGGACGAGGAGCATCTTCTTGGCCAGTCCGTACGGCGCGTTCGTCTCCTCGGGATAGCCGTTCCAGAGTTCCTCCTCGCGGAAGGGGACCGGCGTGAATTTCGGATAGGAGCAGATCGTGCCGAGGGAGAGCACCTTCGGCACGCCGGCGAGCCGGCTCTCCTCGATGAGCTGGACTCCCATCATGAGGTTCTCGAAGAAGAACTGGCCGGGGTGGAGGCGATTGGCGCCGATGCCGCCGACGACGGCCGCGGCGTGGATGACGATTTGAGGTTTCGCGTCGGCAATGAGTCGCCTGGCGGCCGCGCGATCGACGAGGTCGTACTCCGCCCGGCGCGGCACGATGACTTCCGCGCCCCTCGCGCGGAGCCGGGAGACGAGATGGCGTCCCAGGAATCCCGCTCCGCCCGTCACGAGAGCGCGGCGGCCCTTCCAGAAATCCGGCATGAGCGGATCATCATAGACGGGAGACAGGCGGCCCGCAATTGGGTATGTTGGAGCGTCCCGCGACTAACCCGACCATGAAACTGTCCGTTGTCATGCCGGTGTACAACGAGGCGGATCACATCGAGAAAATCGTCCGGGCCGTCCTCGCCGTGACGATGGACAAGGAACTGATCATCGTCGACGACTGCTCGAAGGATGGCACGCGGGAACGGCTGGCCGCGATCGCGAAAACACCGGGGATCCGCGTCCTCCACCACGACGTGAACCAGGGGAAAGGCGCCGCCCTCCGGACCGGCTTCGCCGCGGCCGAGGGGGACATCGTCATCGTCCAGGACGCGGACCTGGAGTACGACCCGCAGGAATATCACAAGCTGCTCGCGCCGATCCTCGAGGGCAAGGCGGACGTCGTCTACGGTTCGCGCTTCGCCGGCGGAGAGTCGCATCGCGTCATGTACTTCTGGCACTGGGTGGCCAACAAGATGCTGACGCTCCTCTCGAACATGCTCACCAACTTGAACCTCACCGACATGGAGACCTGCTACAAGGTCTTCCGCCGGGAGATCCTCAGGAAGATCAAGATCCGGGAGAACCGCTTCGGCTTCGAGCCCGAGATCACGGCCAAGGTCGCGAAGCTCAAGTGCCGCGTCTACGAGGTCGGCATCTCCTATTCCGGCCGGACGTACGAGGAAGGCAAGAAGATCGGCTGGAAAGACGGCATCCGGGCCATCTGGTGCATCCTCCGATACAACATCGGGAGGTGAGGGCATAGGTGGCGTGGCGGCTTCGAGTATCCAGAACCCAGATTCCAGCCCTCCGAAGTCCCGAGCGGCGAATTGCCGGCCAAACCAGGCAGGTGCGTTGGCGGACTGGCTCGAGACCTGAGACTTCGGACACTCATGTCGGGGGCCTGGTTCCTGGGAACTGACCCCTTGCGGGGGTTCGCATGGCGGTGATCCTTCCCGTCGCGGCTGGCGCGTTCCTGGTGGCG
>Ga0075423_10000449_pt1 | contig 33119 bp, 25 predicted proteins | sample SoiMethybrSBSTD2_FD_80114 | JGI IMG/M metagenome (GOLD analysis project Ga0075423, IMG submission 80114) | Bulk soil microbial communities from a Populus tree surrounding site in Tennessee, USA - Soil MetaG P. TD hybrid SBSTD2 | ecosystem: Environmental > Terrestrial > Soil > Tree plantation...
AAGAGGGCGCCGCCGAGTTTTCTGATATCAGAAGGTGTTTTCACCCAGCTCGACGTTTTCGTATCGAAATTTCCAAGTTTCTGCAACTCTCGATATTGTTCTTCCGTTAAGAGCTCAATGCCCATGGCAGCTGCCATATCCATAGCGTTATCTTCTGGTTTATGTTCTTTCCTTGAATCCAGCGCTTCACGGTCGTAGCAAACACTTCTGCGGCCTTTAGGACTTTCCGGTGAACAATCATAAAAAATGTATTCGCCCGTCTTTTTATCATGACCAACAACATCCGGTTCACCGCCAGTCCTTTCCATTTCGTTCATTGCCCACAGTTTTTCAGTATTAGCTTCCAGCTTTGCTTGTGCGTTAGCCCATTCAAGACCTTTGTGGCGGTTCATGTTTTTCTCAAAACGGGTTTTCAACGCTACGAGCAGTCCTTTACGTTGTTCTGGTGACAATTCCTTTTGATTCCTCTTATGTGGTTTGTGCATTGTTTTAGGATCCTCTCGATTCACGAGTTTTGAGCCGCATTAGGCGGCCCGTTGGGCGCTTCAACGCCGAACTGCTTGGCGTACTCGACGTTCAATCGCTGCCAGCCGTCGAACTTCATCGCCTCGGGGCCGACGATGCGGCCGATGGGAGTTCCGCTGAGAAGGTGATCCAGAACATCGAAACAAATGTGCCACCCGGCAGCACCCATTGCGATGAAGCGGTGACCGATGTTGGTCCACAGCGTCAGGCGCGTGCCGCCACCAAAGGCTTCGAGTTCCCACCGCATATCGAAGCCACCCCACTTGTACTCAAGCGCGTGGGGAGCGTCGGCTCGCGTCACGGTTGTTTGGGTAACGTGCGGCGCGGGCGCCCCTACCGTGGTGAGCTTCACCGTGTTTCCAACCGTACCCAGGCTCCTATCGGCGTCGAAGGGCGCCCACTCGCGCAGATGCGCCGGGTCGGTAAGCGCCTGCCAGACTTTTTCCGGCGAGTGGCGGAGTTCTCTGACAAGAATGAGCGTCCACTTCTCTCCGTCCTTTCGTACCTGCGCCCCGCTGGCGGGACCCGGTGCGTACTGCTCGCGATCGGTCACCATTCTTCTCCTTAGCGTGAATAGCGTGCCAGCTGGGTGAGCTGAATGATGTTGCCGCAGGTGTCTTTCAGCATCGCAATGGTCGAGCCGGTCACGTCGGTGGGCGGCATCGTGAACTCGGCGCCGCGGGCCTTGATCCGCTCGTAGTCGCCCTTGACGTCTTCCGTGTAGAACATGGCCCCGGGCTGGCCCTGTTGAAACATCGCCTGCTGATACGCTTTGGCGGCGGGGTTGTTGTTCAGCGCCAGCTGCAGCTCAGTGCCGTCCGGCTCCTCGGGCGAGGCCACGGTCAGCCAGCGAAATGGGCCGTTACTGAAATCGGTCTTCTTGGCAAAGCCCAGTACCTCCGTATAGAAGCGCAGGGCCTTGTTCTGGTCGTCCACGTAAACGCTGGTCAATTTGATTTTCATTTCTTTTCTCCTTTGCTAAGTTCGCGGTTTTGGCCACGTCTTTTCCTTGTCTTCGTTTTCGTTGGTGTTGACTGATCCATGCGGTCGAGGTGGCGGTCGAGGTGGCGTTCGAGAGCGTCCAGGTGAGCGTGCCAGAACCGACGGAACTGAGCCAGCCAGGCATCCATCTCCTGGAGCGGTTCAGGTTTCAGCCGGTAGAGACGGCGCTGTGCGTCCACCGTGGATTCCACGAAACCGGCTTCGCGCAGCACTCGCAGGTGCTTCGACACGGTCGGCTGCGGCATACGAAGTTGACGCTCGATCTCTCCCACCGACTGTTGTGACGAAACCAGGAGGCTCAGTATTGCGCGGCGGTTCGGCTCCGCAATGATTTCGAAGACAGATTCCATTCTTTTTATATACTCTACAGAGCATATACGTGTCAACGTATATACAGGCAAGGGGCAACGGTTTCAATCGGCGTGCGGGGATGCACGGTTCGGTGGGTTTTTAGCGGGTGCAATTCAGAGCTCTGGGCGCTCCGGCCGCTTGAGCGTTGAGGCGGGGACAAGGGCTGCCGCCCCTTTCCCCGCACTCCTTTCTCCGCTAGCGGCATCCTTCCTCCGCTGCGCTCCGGACAACTTTCACTTGACGAAGCCGGACACTTTCCAGCACGATCGAGAAGCCAGCGTCGCTACGCTCCGATGGTGTTCGGATCATCCCGGAATGCCGTTCGGCTTACCCCGGGACGAGCGTTCAGCTTCACTGGAATCCCAACCTGTGGGTGATTGCATGGAAGCCGTCTCCCAGCCCGGCTGGATGACCATTCACTGCCTCGTCATGCACTCGTCGATGATATCGTTCATCTGGCACGTATCCATGTGCGTAAAGTAAGCCACAATCCGGGCAAGCGTGGTGCTCAGTTTCACTCGCCAGATGCGCGCAAACTCTTAGGCGTGCACGAGGTCACTTCGCTTTGGTGTCGGAAGCGCTTTAATGGATTTGCCCGCCGTCGCCTGTCGCGACCCGGAGCTCGTAGAGGCTTTGTAGATTCAGCCAAAATTTAGCACTCGTCCCAAAAAAATGAGCCAAGCGAAACCTGCAATTGTGGTTTCCAAACGTGTGCCGCACATTCTTGCACGTACACGCCTCCACGCTGTCAAGTATTTGCGTGTCCCATTCCAAATTGGCGAATTTAACCGCTTTCACCGAAAGGTAGCCGCATCACGAAGCTGCCGGGCGACACTTTCCAGGAAATCGTCGTCGTGCTGCTCGGGAGATTTCTGCATGCCAGTCTTTTCCGTCACAATCGCGACTACCCGCTGTGCGGCGGTCGTGCGAACAGTCGATTCAAGTTCGTATCTGCGATTCAGGTAGGTTTCGATGAGTACCAGTTCGTCCGGAGTGAGCCTGCGCAACTCCGGTCTGACCGGTTGATCGGCAGTTCGTTCTCCCCAGTTGGGAGCTACCGATTCCAGCGCTTTGTCGTGTACAACAATCGTTCCTGCCACGTAGTCGCCTACGCGACGGTTCTGCTTATTGCACATCATACAAATCAGACCGACTCCGTACATGCCCGGCAAAATATCCAGCCCCCGCATGAGATTACGGCCCAGGCATTCCATGGACGTCATCGGCCGCCCGCTCTGGTGAATTACTCGGATTCCGGCAATGCGCTTGCCCGGCGTTTTTCCCTGCCACAGAATTTCGAAAAACGCGAAGTACCCCCAATACAGGCAAAAAGGAAGGAGTATCAGAATGAAGGCCCCGATGGTTTGCGAGAAGAAACGATCGAGTCCATTCGTAAGGCTGGCGTAGCTAGTCGCAAACATTGCGCCCAAGAGAAAGAGAACGAACATGGAGATCACTTGCAGTACACTATCGATCGCCAAGGCCAGAAAGCGGCTGCCGATGCCGGCTAAAGGCAGCTCCAAGGCGATTTGTTCGGGAGTATCGATGGCGAGCCGGTCAAGGGATTGCACGGGTGATCTCCACAACTTGGATTGAGAAACGCAAGCCCTACTGGAAACAGCTGGAATCACTGGTGGCGAGCGGCAGCCGGGGGGTGAAGTCGCTAGGCCACGGTGACCTGCAGGAGCTCAGCCTGCTCTACCGGCAGACCGCCGCCGACCTTGCGGCCATCCGGCAGGACCCAAGTTCAGTTCATTTTGCGCGCTATCTCAATCAATTGATGGCGCGGGCTCACAATATCATTTATGCAGGCCGTCGCGCGAGTCCCTGGGCGGTTCTCACCTTCTTCAAGGAGGAGTACCCGCAAGTGTTTCGGCGCAACCTTAAGTTTTGTGCGTTAGCTCTGGCCGTGTTTGTAATCGGGGGACTGGCGGGCATTGCTCTCACGTTGCAGGACCCGGATTTCCAGTTACAAGTGCTGGGACCTCGCATGGTGCAGACCATCCAGCGCAAGGAAATGTGGACGCACTCCATCATTTCGGTGAAGCCGCTGGCCTCGAGCCGCATCATGACCAACAACATGACGGTGTCGTTCATGCTGTACGCAACCGGCATTTCGGCGGGGCTGGGTACTTTGTTGGAATTGTTTTTTAACGGCTTGCTCATGGGTGTGATCGGAACGGCCTGCGCACTGGCCGGCATGAGTCGCAGCCTATGGAGCTTCGTAGCGCCACATGGAGCGCTGGAACTGCCCGCCATTTTTCTGGCTGGCGGTGCCGGATTCAAGATCGCCCAAGGCCTGCTATTCCCTGGAGTTCTGCCAAGGAAAGATTCACTGATAGGTGCCGGACGTGAAGCGACAGCTCTAGTGCTGGGTACTGTGCCGATTCTGGTCATCGCCGGCACAATCGAGGCGTTCATTTCGCCGACGTCGCTGGCCGCTCCGCTGAAGTTTGCAATGTCAGGAGCGATGGCGGTGCTGCTGGGGGCGTACTTGTTCGGATTGGGCGGGAAGACAATTCGTACCTCTCGCGAAATTGAAAATGATTTTGCAGGCACGGGCGTCCTCCCCCGTGCAAAATCTATTTCACACTAACTACAGCAAGTTTCTCTCCTTAGCTTCCAGATACGAATTCACTACCGTGACCGAGGCGGATGCAGAGCTGACTTCCACAGCCAAGGCTCCCCGCTGGCGCAGCTTTGCCAGCATGATCTCACGGCGATGCAGAGTTTCCTGCGCAGCTGTGGTTCGGTACATTGCGGAGACAGAGTCGGGCTCGCTGGAGGCGAGCTTCGCGAGATCGGGCTGGCCGATAACCACCAACAGGACGAGATGGCGCGACGCGGCCACGGAAGCGGCATCGATCACTTCCGGTGTCATCGCAGTTTCCGGAAAATCGGTGAGCCAGACGATCAAGCTGCGGCGCTTTTGGGTCGAGAGCAGAGCGCTGACAGCTTGCAGGTGATCGCCTTCGAGCGGCTCTTCCTGAATGTGGGCAAGCTGCTGAATGAGTTGGCGGAGGTGCGCACCACCGCGATAAGGCGGCATGCGCCGTTGCACCTGGCGTCCATAGGCGAGCAGTCCAACGCGGTCCCCGGTATACAGAGCAACCTGGGCCAGGCTGAGCGCAGCGTTGACAGAAACGTCGAGCTTGCTGACCGTAGAGCTTCGCTCGACTGGACGGCCGGGGACGCCCATCCCGCCATGACTATCACGTGATGCGATTCGTGCCCGCATGAGGCGTCCGGCGTCGATCACCAGCCAGATCGTCTGGCTGCGCTCGATTTGAAAAAGGCGTGTGACTAGTTTTCCGCGGCGGGCGGAAGCGGTCCAGCAGACGTCGCGAAATTCATCGCCTTCCTGGTACTCCCGAAGGCTCTCAAATTCGCGGCCGCCGCCACGAAAGTGTGTGTGGCGCTTTTCCATTTCAATCTGCCGGCTGCGAATAAGGTAGACAGACTGTTGTCGCGCCTCTTCGAGGTTCGGATAAACGCAGATCTTTTGTTCGAGGCGCGCTACAGCCCACCGCTCGGCGATCCCCATGGGTGTTCGATAGCGGATGTAAGCCGCGCCTAGCTCGACCGAGCCACGTTTTCTGGGAGTGATCTGGTACGAAGCTGCAACTTCGCCCTTCGCTGAGCACCTGAGCTCCATTTGGGGCGCTTCAGCACGAAGATCAGCTGGGATGTTGTCGATCACGGTGGCGAAAAGCGGCACGCGGCTCGAATTCTCGAGTAACAATTCAACTTCGGATGGAACTGAGAGTGCTGCGGCCGAACTCCAGCGGCGAGTGACGGAAAGGGTTCGCGGGGCCGGCAACCGAACCAAGTCAACGCCCCAGGCGACCAGAACCAGAATGTCCCAGGCTGCGAGCGCGTAGTAGAACCGGGGATCCTGAAATGCGGCGCCTAACCAGACCAGTCCGATCACAATGAGCAGAAAGAATCTTGGGCCAAACGCTCCGCTCATGCGCTTGCGGCGTTCGGGTTTGGCGGTTGTCGAATGCGGAACCAGGGTGCCGGAACTGCGCCCGGAGTCCACTTACTTTGGAACCTCCACAGCACGTAGCACGTCGGCGATGATGACATCGGCCGTAAGCCCTTCGAGATCGGCTTCTGGTTTGAGCACAACGCGATGACGGAGCACCGCTGGCGCGGCTTCTTTGACGTCATCAGGAATGATGTAATCGCGCGCATCCATGGCAGCGATCGCTCTGGCAACTACCATCATGCTGATAGCAGCGCGCGGGCTTGCGCCCAGTGACAACGCAGGCCAGTCGCGCGTGCGGCGGGCAATCTGCACAATGTACTTGAAGAGCGCTGGTTCCACCCTGACTGACTTTACCTCTTGTTGCGCCTGCGCCAGCAGTCCAGCCGCCAAAACCTGCAGGCCCATGCTGTCGAGTTCTCGTGCTTCGAGTCCGTTCTGGACATTCGCAAGAATCTGAACTTCGTCGTCTGCATTGGGATAAGCAACTCGAATTTTCAGGAGAAACCGGTCAAGTTGGGCCTCGGGTAATGGATAAGTTCCTTCGAACTCTATCGGGTTTTGCGTGGCGAAAACGCTGAATTCTGCGGGAAGCTGATGGCGCGTACCATCGATTGTGACCTGGTATTCCTCCATGCATTCGAGGAGCGCCGCCTGGGTGCGGGGAGGCATGCGGTTGATTTCGTCCACTAGCAGAAAGTCAGTAAAGACTGGGCCCTGGTGCAGATCAAAGGTGCTGGTCGCCACATTCAAGACGTTCGTGCCAATAATGTCAGCGGGCATCAGGTCGGAAGTGCACTGCACCCGCTGGAACCCAAGCCCGAGGATGCGTGAGAGAGTCTTGACGAGCAGAGTCTTGGCCACACCCGGCACGCCCTCGAGAAGAGCGTGGCCTCGGCACAGCAAAGTGATAAGACAATGGTTGCGAAATTCCTGCTGGCCAACGATGACCTTGCCGGTCTGCTCGCGCAGATGATCGAGCAATTGCGGCACGGCCTGCATCAGTGTTTCTCCTGGGCGGCAGGATACAAGTGAAGCTTCAAGGCATACCCATAAAGTGATTGGACTAGTTTCAGGGCTTCGCGTTTCGGAAGATCGGGTCGATAGCGCGCCGAAGCAGCCCGTTGTAATGTCGATAAAAAGAGGCCGTCGTCAAAATGCCAGCGCTCTCGCACCGCGCGGGCAATTTCCTCCGGGGAGGCGTTCACTGCCAAGCCGAGGCGGCGCGCGGTCCAGTAGTGGAAACGCTGGTAATACACATCTACCGCGACGGATGCTGCTGCGGCCTGTTGGTAAAGCCCACCCAGTGTCTCCACGAATTCCAGCGGCGCAAGCCGGCTTTCGGCTGGCAACGGACGGATCGGTCCGCTGCGGCGCGAAAAAGTGAGCAGGGCGGCTACCGCCAGCACTACCGATTGCAAAAGCAGAGCGGTCATCAGGGGATGCCTCTTCTGAGCGGCGGCGCGTTCTCCGTAGCCGTGAACATATTCGTCGAACAGCACGCGCGTGTCATGATTGCCGATAGCGGCGAGGAGAAATTCGAGATTTCCAGGCTCCTTGAGTCCGGCATTCGTAAAAGGAGTGGCCGAACTCAACCAGATGGCATCGCCCTGCCCGTGTGCATAGCGCACAACCACCTTCTGTTGAGCATCTCCGTACATCGGTATGGCCGAGTTACCCGTCCAGTGCGCCACCGGTGAGAGTGTAACTTTCGGCGCGGCACGAGTGATCGGAGAGGGCGACAACGCCTTAAATTCACTCCAGGGACGCTTTGGCGCAGGATCGAATTCGGAAGAATTTTCCGGCAGAAAACTCGCCCCCAGGAGGCCGGTCGCGATGATCCGACCACCGCCAGAAAGAAAGCGTTCGATCGCTGCCTTGTCTTTCTGGTCCGGAATCATCGCCGGGTCAGCGACGATGAGAACGCTATGTTTGTCCGGCTGAAGTGCGGTCGGTGACTGCTGCCAGCGTTCAACGTGATATCCGGTTTCCTGCAGCAGCCAGTACGCTGCCTTTGCGCCTTCCGATGCAGCCGAGTACGTTGTTGCCGTTTTCTGCTCATTGCCGGTAGGAGCAAAAATGAATCCGACGATTATCAGCAGAAGAAACGACGCTCCCGCGATCAGGAGAAGTTTCCGATCTGCAGCACTTATACCCGCCGGCATCCCAGATTCTCCAGGCAGGCGAGAGTTTCGCTGAAAGTCTCAGCACCGGCTTTTTGATTTCCGTACCAGGTGAGCTCAAGTTGGCGCGTCAGACGAGACAACGTGGAGTGGTGTCGGCTGCTTTCGGGCAGCAGGCGGAGATATTCACGCGGCGTGCGGGCCTGATCGGGACGCCACATGCCGTTCACTTCTAAAAACGCGATCCCCGCCCAATACGCAAGGTGCACCGCGTCACGCCACAACCCTATCGCTGCGGCAGCCTGGGCCTCCTCCATCCACACTCGCCATTGCTTGGAGCTGACCGGCAATGAAGCCGCCATGATGGTTTCCATCCGAGCGTTCTGCTTCATGTTGCGGTAGATGACCATCGCAAGCACTACTACGGCGAGGGCAACCAGGGTCCAGACAAAGACTCGCCCGACCACTGGGGCTGAGGAGGAATTGAAGAAATAAAAGAGAAGGCGATAAATCCATTCTTGGATCTTGTACTTGAGCCGGTCAAACCAACTCGGGCCGTGAACCTGGTGAAACTCGGCCCGGGACAGGATCTCATTCAATGTGGCACGAGACCCGGAAGCCTTGGAGGGCGGCTGCTGAAATCCCTGCGCATCATCTTTGAGTATTTGGATCCGCTGCAGCAAGTCTTGCGAACTTGTGCCGCCTTTCAGTTTCTCGAGGCGATCCACTATCCATTCGGTATTTACATTGAAAGTCTGGCCCTGGTCCTGGACCGTGATTCCACTGCGAAGCTGGGCAATTGCGTCGTCGATTCGGCCGCGATCTGCAGGTGACTGCCTGGCAAGAGCGGAAAGCCGGTCAAGTTCCCTTACATACTCAGGCAGGGAATACACGCGCCCAAGTTCTGCGGTGGCTATATCGTCCGCGAGCCACAGAAGCAGACAAGCGGTACACATGGCCAGCCGGAGGGCACGCGTACGGCGGTGCGCGGTACGGGTCGGATGCGAAATCAGGATCTCTATCAAGGCGCCGCAGCCGCAACCGCTTCCGGACTCGAGCGGAGGGTTGCCATCATCAGTTGCAAGTCGAATCCCTCTTTGCGCACGCGCTGGTCGTAATAAATCAGCGTCAGGGCAATGGTAAGCAGTGGTCCCACGAGGCTCGTGCTGATGAAGCCGCCTGCCGTTTGCAGCACCACCGTCAGCGCCTGGCGGGTAACAGGATCATGCAGCCCCATCACGCTAGTGGAGGCAAGGAATCCGAATTGAATAATTGCGCTCACAACCCAGGTAAGCACAACCATCAAGACAGCCACCACAAAGATTCGGCCCCGACTGCCCTTGCTGAGAGATTTGCTGCGGCTGGTGCTGGTGTTTAGTCCGCCCCCCTCAATTACCGTGACCGGGATGGAGAGCGACCATGCAAGCGCCAGATAAATACCGGGTACTATCAGGAACAAAAAGCCGATACCGGTTGCGATTGCCACTGCAATCGAGATTCCGATCACACGCAGCATGCTGGCCTTTGCAAGCGCATAGGATGAGCCGATACCTGCGGCGCGGTCCAGGTGGAGGTTGGAGACCGCTATGATTGTGGCCGCATGCGAAATCTCCAGTGCAACATAACTGGCAAGCGCGGTGAATATGACCATTACACCCACACCCCCCAGTTGCCGTTGCAGAATCATCATCGCGGTGCTCACGTGCAAAGCCAGCGGCACCAGTTGCGGCAGCGCGGTGATTCCCACAAACAGCAAAAAATTGTTGCGATAGAGATGAAACGTTCTGTCCAGTAACTCACTGGTGGAGAGCGGACGCAATACCGTTACCATGGCAACCCCGCACGAAATTTGCGGGATATTATCACTAGCTTCCCCGTTGCTCAAGACAAATTGCGGATTGCATTGGCTATAGTCGGCGCTGGAAACCGTGCATCTCGGAACCACTTCAAGTGGAAACTCTTCTGCAGCCTGCGCCCGCAAGCCTGCCGCTTTCGGTGAACATTTCCAGAGGATTTCCCCCATCTCCACCGGCGTTTCTTTGTGAGTGAAACTCCCACGGGGTCTTCTTCCCGTCGAACCCGTCGGCAAGCTGTAACGGATCGTGGCCCACGTTTCGCCCTCCGGTTTAGAGCCTGTCTAACTCCCATTCGACAATACTAAGGATTTCGGCGTAGATTATCGTCGCCATGCGGGCAGCACAGGCGCAGACGGGCTTAAGATCGGAGTGTAAGCCCTTTTGTTCGTGTACTAACCCCGGTGCAATCCGGCGCGGCGATTCAGCCGTATCTTAATAGAAGGAAGAGACGAAGCGTTTGTCCAGCGTTGAAGCCAAAGGGAGTTCAGCAGAGTTCTCGCTGGTTGCGGCGATACGCGCTGGCGACGAGAACGCCATGGCTCAACTGTACGACCGCTACGCGGGGATCGTGTACTCGGTCGCGCTGCGGGTGCTGGGAGATACGGGTGCGGCGGAGGACGTTCTGCAGGAAGTGTTCATGCAGTTGTGGCGGAACCCTGGAGTGTTCGATTCCAGCCGAGGAAATCTGGGGGCATGGCTGGCGGTCATCGCCCGAAATCGAGCCATTGACGGATTAAGAAAGCGGCGCCCGGAGACGGATATCGCGGATGTTGTGGTGTCGGTGGAGCCAGATTTGGCCAGCGAAGCGGAACGTGGACGGGCGATGCAGAAGGTCAGAAGCCTGCTGGGGAGCATGCCGGCAGTGCAGCGCAGCGCGCTGGAAATGGCGTACTTCGAAGGGCTCAGCCATTCGGAAATCGCCAGCAAAACAGGCGAGCCGCTGGGGACGGTCAAGACAAGAATTCGCGGCGGGCTGATGGTGCTGCGCAAGGCGTTTCAAGGATGACGGTGCACGAACAATTCGCGGACGATCTGGCGCTGTACGCTTTGGGGTCGTTGGCAGCGGCGGAGCGATCTCCCTTGGAGAAGCACTTGGATGAGTGTGCTGGTTGCCGCCGCGAATTGGAGCAACGGAGAGGGGATATGGCGCTGCTGGCGCTGTCCGCAGCGGGGCCGATGCCGCCGCTACGCGCCCGGCAGCGGCTGATGGAAGCGATCAAGCGTGAACCGAAAAGACAGGCCGCGCCGAGGCGAACCGCATGGTGGGCAATTGCCGGCTGGGTTGCGGCAGCAGCGATGGCTGTGGTTGCAATAGCTGAGTGGAGAGATAGCTCTGCTCTGCTGCAGGAAGCGCTGCGCTGGCGAACGCTTTCCAATCAGCAGGCGCAGGAACTTGAAGAAGCGCACAAGATTGTCGAAACCTTGAGGTCGCCAGAAGCACAGGTCGTAAATGTGACCAAAACCAATGCTCGTCCTCAACCGCAGGGTAAGGCCTTCTATGTGCGCGATCGATCGAGCCTGATTTTCCTGGCAAGCAACATGCCGGCGTTGCCACCTCGCAAGGCATATGAGTTGTGGCTGATTCCGAAACAGGGATCGCCAATTCCTGCCGGTGTGTTCAAGCCCAACGAGCGCGGCAATGCCATGGTGATCAATCCGCCGCTGCCAGCGGGAGTAGAAGCAAAGGCGTTTGCAATTACGATTGAGCCGGAGAGCGGATCATCCGTTCCCACGATGCCAATTGAGATGATGGGAGCGGGAGAGTAGCAGGCCTGCCTTCAATTTCCTTTCTTCACCGCACCTCAAAACTTTCCCCTGCTGAGCTCAGAACTCCTCAGGAGTTGTACAGGCTGGCATGTAGGAATTTCTTGCGCCAAGTTGGGGAAGAATTCTCCCGATCATCTGTTTGGTCATCTCTATCTCTATGCGAATCAGACTTGGCAGGGCAAGTGCAATCAACAGGAGGACAACTTTGAGATGAGTTTGAGATGAATGATCGGAGCACACATGAACGACACGAAGTGGAGAGAATTGTGCGAGGCGATCATGAAAGAACAGGACCCGAACAAACTGCTGAGTCTAGTCGACCAATTGAACCGGGAACTGGAGCGGCGCGAGGAGGAATCGAAATATCGAATGCACGGTGCGGTAAACACGCCGGAATGAGCGCGGGCTTCGAGAAATGGCTGACGTCAACCGTGCGATCACTGTCACCTGGTAATCCTTGCGAGCGAAACTACGCCACCTTCACTCCGGAAATAGTTGAAGCTTGCAGCTCCACTCCGGACATGGCCTTCGCGATAACGCGGTCCTGATCCTCAAAAAGATGTGTCCAGTAGTTCTTGGCGTAGCGCCACAGGGTGGAAAGATCGGTCCGATACCAGCAGCATTCGGTCATTCGCGGAGAGAATCCGCACAGGAAACGAAATCGTCGATGCAGATCGAGAGCTGAGACCAGGCTGGCTGCGGCCATGCGATGATTGCCCTCGATGATGGTGAGTGGCTGAGTTTCGTCAATGCCAATGAGCAATACGGCGTTATGGTCTTCTCCTTTGGCGAGGCCGGAGCTAAGGGAACGCAGCTTATCGATGAAGTCATTTCTGCGATGCGAGCCGACTCGGTCGCGGATACGATCCAACATGTCGGCAAGATAGAAGTTCCCCTCCGCCAGGCCCCGCCACTGGTCACGGGGAAAGACGCGAAGCTTGTAAATGTCACTGCTCTGAAGTTCGACCTGCCACCATTCAGTGTCAGTCGGTAACTCGCGCCACAGCCTGCCACGGCGCAGATAGAGCAGCGCGCGCCGGACGGTGTTTTCACGCTGGTTGGTCAGGTTCGGATGATCCACAATGTGCTGGAATTGCTGGCGGTAGCGATCAAATTCCGGCTGATAGAACTCGCTCTTCAGGAACTCGGAGATCACCTCGTTTTCGTCCACAGGGCGAATTTTTCGCAGTATTCCGATAGCTGCAGGCGCAATTTCGGCCTCAGACCTGGCGCGAGACTGGGAGCCGAGGAAAGGAATGGATACGGACACCAGCAGCAACATCATGACGACGAGCTGAACTGCGATGACCTCCTGAAGGGTGCTGTGAAAGATATATATGCCCAACACGATCGCGCCGCTGAAACCTAGCTGCAGCCAGCTCACGTTGCCGATCTTGCGAGATATTTCGTAGCTCATCAGGACCACGCCGAGGGAATAGATACCGGTGGTCGCAGCATAAAGAACCAGAAGCGAGGAATATGCGACCTGTTGCCCGAGAGGAAATCCGGAGCCTAATACGGCTTGCCACATGCGAGGTGGCGCCAGCCACACGGCAAGGGTGAACAGAGAGGTAATCAGAACCACCAGCAGAAGCGCGGTACTCAAGACGGCACGGCCGTCGCGCTCGCGGGAGCGCACGCCCGCAGAAAAGGGAAACATGCTGCTGACCACCGACCAGGAGAGCATGTAGACAACTCGGCCCACCAGAGCCACGGTAGCGTAGACCCCGGCCTCGGTCGCGGAGAAGAAGTGCTTCACCAGCACGATATCGAGATTGTTGATGATGACTTGTCCGACAAAGAAGACGATAGCCTGAACGCCTTCCTCAAGAGTGGCGGGCAATCTGCCCGGCGAATCAGTCCTTAGTTCACGGCCAGGTCTGGCAATCAGATAAGCCATAATAATGGAAGCAACTACCGCCGCGATGACGCCGCTCACACCAAGGCCGAATTCGATCAGCAGCAGCGCGCCGCCCAGTTTAACCACGACTTCGAGGACGAAATTTCCCGCCAGATGAGGAAAATCGTACATGCCCTGCATCAGGCCACGGCGCACCCCTAATGGGATGAAGAAGAGAATGCCAGCCGCCAGCAGCACGATGTAGTTGCGCGTTGGCAGGTTCAAGTACCGAGACACGATAGGACTACTGAGAATCAGCAGCAGGCTGACGCCGGCGCCGTAAAGCCAGGCACGGCGATGAAGAAAGCGGTAAATGCTGACTTTGCCAGGCAGCAGATCATTCTGGGCCACGAACTTCGAGCACAAGAGTTGGAAGGAAAGGGTGACTGACGACAGCAGCATCAGCACGGTATAAACAGCGCTGGCATGGCCGAAGCCGGCAGCTCCAAGGCCATGGGCGATAGCCAGGTTGTAGATCAGGTTCATCGCCCCGACCAGCGCCGAGCTGACCAGCATGATCATGCTGCCGCTGAGCAGGCGTGCGCGCAGCGTGCCTGTGGCGCCGCCGCCCCAAACGCGCTCGGCGCTTTGCTTCAGCGCCTCGGAAGCGGTCGCGATTGGTCCCTCAGTTTTTGCCACAGGATATGTTCCCCAGAAAATGTAGGTTGTTCGACGACATCAGATGTGTGCCAGGAAGATTCATATTTAGAACAGGTTTAATTGAATGACTGGAAGCACGGTGGTTCTACTGTTGCCCGCGAAGTTGTAGAAAGTTTGCTGCTGCAGGCCGAAGGAAACACGAAACGGATAGGTAACCGGGACCTCTCCCATGCCGTCGTGGATCGGGCTCTGCATGCCGCGCACATAGGAAAGCAGTATCTGGTTCTGAAAGTTGTCGTACACATGGAAACCTTCGCCACGTGACCAGCTTCCGGAAGCTCGGACGTTCCAGTGTGGAGTTGCTGCAATGTCAACATTGAAAGCCGGGCGCATGGATTGCGCGAGAGCGAAGTTCAAGTCTTGCACGCGCCACGATCTCAAGTATTCACCGAAGACAGCGGCTTTAATGTTGTCTCCGAACTTGCGTTGCACTCCCACGTAAGTGCTCGTGGTGAAGTACTCCCTGACCAGGGGACGGAATAACACATCGCGTACCGCGTATCCCGTAATGAATGATGTCTTGCCCCATGGCCTGCCCACCGCAAACTCGAGGCGGCCCGCCAAATCGCGTGAGTGAAGATCCCTCTCAATAAAGGGACCGGCTTCGTGCATGGCGCTTCCGGAGATCGAAAACCAGTTCATGAACGAACTGGTGTACATGTACAGGTATTGCCGGAAGAGGTTTTGATTCATCTCGCGCGGCGAGATGGTGTCGCGCCGAACCGTGAACTGCAAGCCGGGATTGAGCGTGATTGTATTTTGGCCGAGGTGCAGGACAGGGTTGACGCCAACATTGAAAATAGTGTCGTAAGTATCGCGGTCTTGAATCAGCAAGTCGCTGGGAAAAGAGACGCGGCCACGGGCGTTGCGTTCTCCCACGAGTCCGCTGATTACAGGCCAGCCATGCAGGCGCACACGATAACGAGCCTCGGCTATGGATTCGAAAGATGAGCGAGGCGTGGGGAAAAGAGCCGGATCGGTGATGCCCCTCAGCTTTGCATCAGTGGTGTAGATGTTTTCATCTTCAAAAACCGGGCTTAGGGAAAGTTGCGGATGCACACTGAGGATTTCCGTAATCTGGCGGCCTTGCTGTTCCGCCAGGCGAATCTCGGTCTTCTCCGCCGAAGGATTTCCCTGCACGATCTGATTAGCGCGCGCGAAGGCGGCCAGAGCCTGTAGTGTGTCCTGCTGTTGCCGGTACACATTGCCCATCGCGATCAGATATTCGTAGTTCTCGTAATTCTCGGGACTGTTTCCCAGACTCCTAAGGGTCTGACCTGCGTTTTGGGTTTCCCCGAGCGCCAGGTAAGTATTGGTAAGGCCGATGGCGACTGCCTGGTCATCAGCTCCGGCGATGTGAGCGCGCTCGAAATATTTCTTGGCAAGGTCGAACTCGGTGATCGAAACCAGCACCTGGGCAGCTTCCAACAAGTGTTCCGCGGTAATGGGATTGGCTTCGCCGACGCGCGACTCGGCAAATCCCAGGCTGATTTGCTGGTGCGCTTCTTCGGGGTGTCCGCCTTGGGCGAAGAGTCGCGCCAGGGCCAGGCGAGTTCCGACGCGGTCGGAATCGGGGATGTCGAGCGCGCGGGAATAACGATCCATTGCGCCCTGTTCATTACCAAGAATCATCAGCGCTTCGGCGGTGGCCATCAGCACACGACCACTGTTTCCGCCGGTCTGTTCCGCGCTGGTGATTGCTTGCAAGGCTTCCTGTTGGCGATGCAGCTGGGCATAGTTTCGCGCCATTTGTGCATAAACCTGGGCGTCGTTCTTTGAGCCAAGGCCAGCCTTCAGCACCTCTGTGGAATCGTTGTAGCGGTGCAGGCGGTAAAGGGCATCGGCCAGGGCCAGCCGGATTTGAATGTCATTCGGCGCCAGTTTCAAAGCCGCCTGATATTCGCCTTCCGCCTGGCGAAACAGAATCTGTTGTCGGAATGCTTCCGCCCGCGCCATGTGCGAGGCGCGCGATTCACCCATCAGCTTGGCTGCAAGATCCACCTGCTTGAGCGCCGAGCGGGCGCGGCGCAGTTGGAGATCGGAAAAGGCCAGGCCTAAATGCGCCTCCCCGTAGTTAGGACGCAGCTTCAAAGCGGCCTGAAAATCCTGGGCAGCACGGGTCGGTTCTTTTAGATCATTGAGCACGAAGCCACGATTCATGTAGGCGGTCGCGACCTTGGGATCAAGTTCCAGAGCTTTGGTGAAGTCGTTGACTGCCTCCGGCAATTGCTCGTTATGTGTGTGAACGTAGCCGGTGATCAGCCACAGATCTTTGTCTTTGGGAAGGATGGGCTTGTATTTTTCGGCGAGTTGTGCGGCTTCGTCGTACTTGTTCAGAAAAAGCAGATCGTAGGCCAAGTACACCGGCGCTTCCGGATCACGAGGCAATTTCTCCAGCACCTTGTAGCCGAGGGCAGCCGATTCCTCGTAGTGGCCAGTCCAGGTGAGATACCGCTCGCGCTCGCGCATGACTTGCGGAAATTGATTCACCCTAGCATTCGCCTCCGCGCGGTCGAGCCAGCGTTTGGCTAAAGGCAGTTGATGCGCTTCAAGGGCGGAGTTTGTCGCGCCGGAATATACAAGCGGGTTTCGGGGGGCGAGTTCATGGGCCTTTTCGTAATTTTCCTGCGCACGGTCGAACTGCCGCTGTGACGTGTAAAGATCGCCCAGCGCCAAAGAAGGCACGTAATCGCGCGGATACAGTGAGGCCAGCTTGGTGAAATATTTCTCTGCCGTTCGAGCATCTACGACTTCACGCGCCAGATAACCCATTGCAGTCAGTGCCGCATGGTTATTGGGATCGGCACTCAGGACTTTGTCATAGAGCTGAAATGCATCCTGCTTGCGATTTGTCTTCCACAGCAGGTTCGCGTAGTTGAGCGTGATGTTTACATTTTGAGGATCGAGGGTGAGCGCTTCCTTCAGGTCCTTTTCTGCGGCTTCAGTATTGTCTGAGGCCCCTTCAAGCAAGGCCCGAAGCCTAAGAAATTCCGGACGGCTCGCATCTTCCACGCCAGTGATCTGCGCCATCGCCGACTGCGCAGCATGCAACTCGCCCTGCGCGGCGGGACCCTCATCAATCGCCTGGTATAGCTGGTACAGACTCAGATGGAGCGACACTGGGTAGAGCGGACCTTCAGCAACGCCCTGCGGCAGATGATCCAACGCGATGCGGTATTCGCGAATGGCTTCTTCATTGCTGTCCTGCAGGCTGGCAATCTGGCCGCGAATGGCGTGCAGGCGATAGCTCGCAGCATCGTGAGCCTCGGCGCGCTTCAGCAATGAGCCGGCTCGATCAAACTGACCGACGTTTACCAGCGCCTGGGCGGCGCTCAGTTGCAAGGCGGCATCGTTTGGAGCATTGTTTGCCGCCTTGGTGTAAGTTTCGGCGGCCTCTTTTCTCTTCCCGGCGACCTGGTAGGTGTATGCAAGTTCGGGAAGAGCGGTGCGGCCCTTGGGATAGGTTGCGGCTTTTTGCAGGGTGGAAATCGCTTGATCGTATTGTTTGGTGTCGCGGTAGAAAGCGGCCACCGCGCGCAGCACATCTGGATCGCGGGGCGCGCGGCTCAGGGCACGATCCAGGAACTGTTTCGATTCCTGTGGCTGGTTGAGCCGCTGATAGGCACGCGCTATGAGCAACTCGGAGCGAGGTGAAGCCTGCAAGGCCTCGCCTCGGCGTAGCAATTCGAGAGCGATCTTGGCATCGGTGTTGAGCGACAACTCTCCTGCGAGTAGGAGATCGTTCACGCTCTTCGGATTCGCGGCGAGAACTTTCTTCAGAACGTCCTGGGCTTCGGCTTGACGGCCTGCACGGGCGTAGGTCTGTGCCAATCCGGATAGTCCCTGAATGGAGGAGGGCTGGGCTTTCAGACCGCGCTGATAGGCGTCGATCGAGACCTGGTACTTTCCGGCGAGACGCGCGGCGTAACCCAGCAGAAACCACAATTGCGTGTTCTGCGGGGCTGTGTTGGCGGCTCGCGTCGCAAACTCCACGGCACTGTTGTAATTGTTTCTTTGCAAAGCTTGCTGGGCAGCGCGTGCGTTACGCGCGACCTCGATGCCGGATCCCCATCCGATTCCTGTTTCGGCATTCTGGCTAGCTTCAGTCTTGGGAGTCGCGCTCTTTGACGATTTCGATTTCTGTTTGGCGGGAGAAGAAGGTGCAGGCTGATTCAGCTCAAACGTTTGCCCAAGGGCCGCTGAACTGGCCAAAAGGGCAAGCAAAAACAAAACTGCCTGTGAGCACTTCCCTGCCATGGTGCGGTAAAAGCGCGGGACAGCCCCTCCCATAGATTGTCAAGAACGAGGAAGTTGCACGCGCTTGCCGACGCTCTGATGCGGTGGGGTTTCGCATGGTTGGTTCGTGAGCTGCCGCTGGAAAGGCAAGTTCTTTGGAAATAGAGGATTGGAAGGAATGTGACCCAGGTAAGTGCAAGTATCTGCAGCAAACCTTCCTGCGGCAGGTGGAATCCAACCGCTGCTCACATTGCAACGGGGGAGGATTCATTCCCGTGGAGACCACCTATTTCCGGCGGCCAATCCCATTGGCGGCGATTCTGCTGCTGGCCGTCGTAGTGCATGGTCCGCTGCTCCTGATGGAGTTACCGCTCAACACTTCCTACGACGCCAACCTGCACGTGTTCTTTGCGTCGCACTACGCTCACCACTGGTTCGATCCGTGGAATGAAAAGTGGTTTGCAGGTTTTTCACAGACGACATATCCGCCGCTGGCGCACTACTGGATTGCCATCTTCTCTCATTTGGTAGGCCTGCGCATGGCGTACATGCTGGTGCAGATGATCGCCATCCTGTTGCTGGTAGGCGGAGTGTATCGGTTCGCGCGTCTGTTCGTGAGTGAGCGCGCAGCGAGTTACGCTGCGCTATTTACCGTGTTTCTCGGCACCGTGGCGTTTCTGGTGTACTCGGCCGGGCAGCTCTCAACTTTGCTCTCGGCGGCAATCTATCTCCTGGCACTTCCCTACTTTTATCAATGGTCGCGAGCGGCTGATCCGCGGGGCCTGATAAAAGGCGTGGTGCTGATTCTGGTGGCGGCATCAGTACACCACGTCACCTTGTTGTTCGGGTCCTTCCTGTTTGCCCTGCCCGTGCTTTGGCTGGCGTTTGTGGATCGTGGAGAACGATCGGTACTTGCAGTCTTAGGACGCGCCTTGATTTTTGCCCTGTTTGCGGGAGTTGGAGTAGGCATCGTCCTGCTTCCCTACTGGATTGCGATTCTCAAGCACCCGATCGAGCAGATGCCGATTCCGCACGCGAGCCGCTCCAATTTTCTTCTGAATATCAATTATGCGATCAATTATTTCTTCATTCCGTACGGGGCGATGATTCTGGCGTTTCCCGCGATTCTATGGCTGGGATCGGCAAATCGCAGGCTCCAGCCATTGCTGCTTGGTTTTTGGGTAGCGCTCCTATTCGGGTTGGGAGGAACTACTCCGGTTCCGAAGTGGGTATTTGGACGGGCATTCGAAATTCTGACCTATGAGCGGTTCACGCTGTCAGCGGCCATCCTGGCGTTACCGATCGTGGGGCTATTCGCGGAGTACCTGCTGGATCGATATCGTTCGTTGGCGGTGGTGGGCCTGGCGGTTTGTTGCGTGTTCACCATGGGACTGGCTATGGGTTGGCTAGCGTGGAGTCCGTTTAAAACGCTCAGCAGCCTCAATGTGGATCAGGTTACTGATTTTCTCAATCGTGACGGGCACGATAAGTATCGGTATCTGACACTGGGTTTCGGCAACGCTCTGCCCAAGGTTTCAACCTACACGGAGGCTAACAGCGTGGATGGCGAGTACAACTCGGCCCGACTGTTGCCGGAGATGACGCGCTACGGGGCCGCCCAACTTACCAGCGCGAAGTATTTCGGCACAGCCGGAATGGAATCTCTGCGGGCGATGCTGAAGCACGCGAATAACTATGGATTGAAGTTCATCTTCATTCACGAGCCGTACTACGAGCCAATGGTGGCATTTGCGGGTTGGCGCAAGGTGGAGACGTACGATTACGGAACCATCACTGTCTGGTCGAAAGATGACGTGCCCCCAGCTCGGCCAATTCAATCGGACGCGATGCCGGCGCCATGGGAAGGGCTGCTGTGGGGGACGTTACCTCTCGCAAGCAGCATTCTGGCGATGCTGCTCGCGCTGCTATTTCCTGATCGCGCACGCGTTCGCGAAACCGTGGTCGAGTTTCCTGCGCCCGCTGAAGAGATTTACGCGAGGGAGGCACGCTGATGAAATACTTCGTACCTCTTCTGATCACCGCAGCTACGGTCGTCTTGATTGCCATTGCCTGGGTGAACTCCGGGGGGATGGAGCGTGAACGCATGCGGTCTTCGCGAACTCCCGAGGAGGCCGTGCGGCTGCTCCTGACCCAGGCGCAAGCGCGCAATTGGGATCGCGCTCGCGCGCTACTGGCGAACTCCAGTGATGTGGAGAAAAGCGCTCTTATCGCCGACCTCGCGGGCAGCAATGGCAGCCTGCTTACATTTGCCAATCTGGAGAACTTTGATCTGTGGCCGCTGCACAAGACCGATCGCGAAGCCAGTATGCGAGTAAAGCTGCATTACTCGACGGCGGTGGGGCCGCTGGAGGATGTTCGCGATCTTAAAGTATTACATGAAGGAGAGGCCTGGAGGGTAGTGTGGCCAACCACGACCGCAACCAAGGTGGCACCGCAAGTGATTCCGGTGAATTATCTGCGCTGGGACATCATCAATCGCGGCGCGGAAGACGATTGGGGAGTACAGAACGTGGATTCTCCTCAAGTGCGCATTCTCTCGATGAACGCGCTGCAACGGTTGGACCGGATTGTGATTGTGGGAGAAGTAGTGAACGAAGACACGGTTCCGGCGTACGTGAATGTGGGGGCGACGTTGCTTCGTCCGGACGGGAGCACGTTCGCGCAGGAGAGCAGTTTCGACAAGGTCTCGCACACCTTGCTGCCGAAGCAAGTATCGCCTTACCGCATCGACTTCCCGGAAGCTCGGATGAACCAGGTAAAGAGCGTGAGGATGGATGTTAAGTCGCTGCTGGTCGCGGCCAGCGCCGACCCGGTAATTGAAGTCAGCGATCAGCGGTTGCAGACCGATGCGCTGGGCAAGAAAGTTCTGCTGGGCCAATTGCTCAACCAGAGCGGGCAAGTCGTAAATATCCCTCACGTGGTCGCCGCTTACTACGACGACAGCGGAAAGGTAATCTGGGTTTCCGACGGCTATGTCGACCAGGCTCTACTTCCCCAGATCCCGGTGCCGTTTGCGGTGGATTTGCCGGATGATGTGGCGCCGAAAGTCCACAACTATCACGTGAGCGTGAATTACTTCAACGTGAATCGATCCTGATATGCGTCTATTGCTTGCAAGTGTTCTGATTCCGTTCTCGTTGCTGATCTGTGGGGCGGCGGCAGAGTTGCGTGGGCCAGCGCAGGTGACGGCGGGAAATCCTGTTTCGCTGGCCAGCACAGGCACAGGGAGCGGAAAAGGCACCTTTTACCTCACCGGGCCGGGACAAGCCAGCAAGCGGACGGTGACGCTTGGAGATGAGATTCAAGTCCACGGCGATGAAGTGGAGCATGCGGGACGCTACACGGCAGTGGTTTGCGATGGCCGGAAGTGTGCGGCGACGCACTTCTTCGTGCGCGCGGCAGAACCGGCGAAGGTAAGCCTGTTGGTGCATCCCTCGCGGGTGCGCGTGGCTCAGCCGAATGCGATCAGCGCGGTGGCATTTGTTTTCGACAAATTCCGGAATCTCGTGCTCTCTCCCGCGCAGGTGGACTTCAAAGCCAGTCCAAAACAAGGGCCGGCGGTTTCGCAGACGCGACCTACGCAAAATGGAGTGACCTGGATTCGGTTGACCTCCGCCACGAAAGAGGGACCGGCCAAAATCGGCGCGTCTTTAGGCAAAGCTTCCGAACTGCGGGTCGTGCAGCAGGTCGCTTCGGAGGCTTGCAATCTGCGGATTAAGCCGGAGTGGAATGCGGGAAAGTTTTTCGTAGAAACCGAACCGGTGCGCGACTGCAACGGAAATGCGGTTTCTGACGGCACAGTCGTGAGTTTTACCAAAGTGGACGCCAGCGGCAAGACTACGGTGGACGCGCCCATAAAGCGAGGCGTGGCCCGAGTCGAAATGCCAATAAAGGGCAGCGCCAAGATTCTGGTGGCCTCGGGGGTGGTCACCGGAAACGAACTCTCGGTCGAGGGCAGGCAATGATGAGGCTGGCGTTCAATGTCCTGATAATTCTGGCTCTCGCGGTCGGAGCTTACTTTGCCCTCCGGCCGGCAGTTATGGCTGACGGCAGTGCGCGAAAAGTGGAGTTGAATGCGGAGAACCTCGGTCCGCGGTCCATCGAGGATTTGACCGAAAAAAGCATCACGCGTGATTACGGACTTGCCTGGCAGACCATGGCTGCTGCGCTGCGCGAAAACCGACGTGAGCTGCTCGATGGATATTTCACCGGCATTGCGAAGGCCACCCTGGCAGAACAGATCGCTGACCAGAAGAACTCCGGGATTCGCGTGCGCTACACCGATCAGGGGCACAAGCTAGAGGCCGTGTTTTACTCCCCAAGTGGAGACGCTATGCAGTTACGCGACCGCGCGCAGCTGGAAGTTGAGATCGTTGATGGGGACAAGGTCGTTCAGCGCGAAGATGTGACCCTGAATTATCTGGTTCTCATGACTCCCGGCGCAGACCGTTGGCTGGTGCGGGATCTGCAAACCACTGCGGCGGAGGTTCGTCCTTAGGTTTTCCTGCTGATGAGACGCCCTGCCATGAGAACTTCCTCTCTGATTCTGGTGTTCGTGGCTGCCCTGGTTTTTCTGCTGACCAGCGGCTGCTCCAGAACCAGTGTGCGGCGTCAACTCGAGCAAGTTCGAACGGTGGACAAATCCCCCAAGGTGGTCGCGGATTACCAGCCCTGGTTCGGCGATCCGCAGCACATGAACGTTGGGTATTCCACCCAGGACCCTGCTGTTCTGCGGCGCCAAATTCAAAAAGCCAAGGAGCTGGGCATCTATGCTTTCGCCGTAGATTGGTATGGTGAGCGGCGTCCCTTCCTGGATCGCAGCTATGCCGTCCTGCAGCGTGTAGCGGGGGAAAGTAATTTTCACGTCGCGCTGATGTACGACGAAACCGAGGAAGACAACGGCCATGCGACCGAAGATGCCATGGCGGCGCTGGACAAGGCTTACCGCGCTTATATCGGTCCCGAAGCTGCAGGACGTGAAGCCTATCTGACGTATGAAGGACGCCCGGTGATTTTCATTTTTCCCAAGCGAGGGCGTACCGATTGGGAGCAGGTACGACGGGTGCTGAACAGTTGGGAAAGACCGCCAATTCTAATCTACAAAGACGAGCCGCCGGCCAAGTACGCGGGGACGTTTGACGGATTCTATGCATGGGTGCATCCCGGCAAAGGTTGGGCGGTGGACGGCGGCGATTGGGGCGAGCAGTATCTGGAGACGTTCTATCGCAAGATGCGCAATAAATTTCCTGGCAAGATTCTGGTGGGAACGGTGTGGCCGGGTTTCGATGACAGCAAGGCGTCATGGAGCTTGAACCGGCATATGGATCGGCGGTGCGGAAAGACGTTCGAAGATACGCTGCGAGTCTTTCAACAGAACAATAATTCTGCCGACCCTATGCCGTTCCTGTTAATTGCGACGTGGAACGATTATGAAGAAGGTACACAAATCGAAGATGGTGTGGACCATTGCGGCAAACAGCCCGCACGGGAAACCACCATGGCGGCGGGCCAGGAATAGGATTGGATTTGCCTCAGGGGCTAAAGCCACTCAGCCAAACTAGGGAAGGATCGCAGCGGCTGAAGCGCGGCGCCAGCTGGAGTCGGAGAGACATTGGAGAAAACTCATGGCTGTTGGGATATCGCACGTTCATCGGCATTGGGAAGTGCTCTCGCGGTTGGTGTTTCAAGGGTATTTGCCCGGCGCCGACGAGCCTTCGCCGGACATCGAAACCATTCTCGCCGACATGCAGTATCTTTCCGCGCTTAATGACCAAAGATCACAGGAATTTCTCGACACCGCCAACAAGCACCACGTTCTGGTCCGCGCGCTCCAGGTTGTAAAAGATGCAGCGAGGGGAACGGGAAATAACAGAATTGCTACATGGTCTGATTCTGCATTGAAATCCGAGCGCGACCGAATTCGACATGCGGTTGAAAAACTCTGGCCGATCTGTAACGCTCTCGAAGCTGCGGAATGCAAAGTCACGGTTATTAAATCACTCGACCACTGGCCCGATCTCGGTTCTGATCTTGACCTTTACACCACGGGGGATGAGCGGCGCGTTGTAGAAGTCATGTCACGCGAGTTTGATGCTCACACGGAAGAGCGGAGTTGGGGCGATCGCCTGGCGAATAAATGGAATTTTTCTGTTCCCGATCTGCCGGAGCTGATCGAAATTCACGTTCGCTATCTAGGCCAGACGGGCGAGCACATGGTTTTAGGCAGGCGAGTGGTCCAGCGCAGCGTCGCCAGAACTCTCAACGGACACGCATTTCGAGTCCCTGCACCGGAAGAACGGATCATGATCTCCACGCTGCAGCGCATGTATCGGCATTTTTATTTTCGCCTTTGCGATATGGCAGATGCGGCGAAGCTGCTGCAGGAAAATGCAATTGACTTTGGCGAACTGCGCCGAGCCGCGCTGGCCGGCGGCATCTGGCCCGGAGTGGCGACTTTCCTGTTGCTGGTTTCGGAATACGTTAGGAGTTATGGAGGCGAGGCCAAAGTGCCGGAGGAGGTCCTTGCCGCTGCCTGCTCGCCGAGCATTCGCGTGTATCCCGGAGGAGATTTCCTTCGCGTTCCTAAAGGGCCGGTCGCCAAGCTCTACGGTTCACAGCTGCTCAGCGCCGGACGACACGCTGATTTTCGCGCGATGTTCCGACTACCGCTCTTACCACCACTGGCAGTCAGCGCACTGATCGCATATCGCGTCACCGGCAGCGACAAGGGAATCTGGTGACCTCTCGAGCAGCCTGCAGGAAGCCGTGCGGTTTGAGCGCCTAACAAACCTGGTTTGGGACTTGGCAGCCCAGGTCTAGTACATAGAACCGCGTTCTGAGCAACCCGCCAAACTGGCCGATTCTCAGCCCCTTTGCCGCTGACTTAGTCCGGTGGTGAGAGGATAATTCGCATCAATTTGCAGAGCCCGCCGCTCGATGCCTCGGATTATTTGAGCGACCGACTACCGTTTTTCTTCGTCTAACGCCGCATTCCAACGGAATCCAGGTGCCCCACACGTCAGGCCAAAAGGGGTGTGTATCCCACATAGAACACTTCGGGGAGCCAAGGTATTAGTTGCTACAAGCATCGAAAATCAAAGTGAGGAGAACAACATGGGAACAGATGAGCAAACTGCTAAGCTTGCTTTTTGCGCTGGCGTTGGCTCTGTCGCCATTCGCCCGAGCCGATTCAGATGAATGCTCTGTTAGCAGATGGAACAGTTCGTTCGGAATTGCAACCAATGGCTCAATCGTCGCGTCCGGGCCTGTGGGTCCGGTCGCCGAAGTTGGAGTCATCAAGTTTGATGGCGCCGGGGGGGCGCAGACGACCACGCTCAGCTTGAACGGTACGATTCTTCCGAATAGATCGAGTCTCAGTGGGACCTACGAAGTTAATTCGGATTGCACTGGGGATCTCTCTTTGGTGCTTCCCGCTCCTGGCGGCACGATTACGTCAACTTCGCACTTTGTGATAGTGGATCACGGGAAGGAGATCCGACTTGTAAACACCGGCGCGGGTAGAGTTCCGCTCGGAAACGCCAGAAAGCAATAGAGCATCTATACTGGTCCACGTCGCACCGCGCGCGATTACGCGATTTACGCATAAATGATGCCGGGGTGGAAGCGTGATCCAATCACGAACTCCTGCCTCGCTCAGGGCACTGAGGGCCAATAAGTCTTGCTGGTGGGATTGTGGAGAAAAAAGAACTTTTGTCGACGTTTTTGGGCGGTCCAGCGGAACTCTTCTTTGACTCGGAATCGCGCAACTGCAGATCAGAATTTTCGTTGAATTCCCTCTTTTTCCTTAAACTAGGTGTTTAAGTATTTTCCTGCACTTCGCCATACAGGATATACCTGATGGAACAAGCTTGCACATTCCCGTAAACTGTTGATGTGGCGAAGTTAGTAGGCAAAGCTCCTGGGGGCGGTTTGGACCGGCGGCTAATCCGAGTCCTACACTCCTTACCGTAGTAGACCGAACCACAATTTGAGCCACTAAGCGACGCATTCGCGGCGCGTTCGCCTTGGGATTGTCTTTAGCATACCCAAGCCCAGAGGCCCCAAGCTATGAGAATTGCACAGGTCGCACCACTGTTTGAAAGCGTACCGCCAACAACCTACGGCGGTACTGAGCGAGTTGTCTCCTGGCTCACCGAAGAATTGGTGAGACTTGGGCATGACGTGACGCTATTCGCGAGCGGCGACTCGATGACCACCGCACGGTTGGTTCCAGTTTGTGAGAGGTCACTCCGGCTTGACCCGCGATGCACAGACCAACTGGCACACCACTTCGTAATGCTCGATCGTGTCCTGCGTGAAAAGGACAACTTCGATCTGATTCACTTCCATATTGACTATTTGCATTTTCCGATGACTCGGTCGCAGAATCTGGCGCACTTGTCCACCCTTCACGGGCGGCTTGATATTGCCGATCTGCAGCCTCTGTATCGAAGCTACAGAGAGATGCCGCTCACCTCGATTTCGAACGCCCAGCGCGATCCCCTGCCATGGGTGAACTGGCAGGGCACCGTGCATCATGGCATGCCGAAAGATTTATTTTCCTTATACCCAAAGTCAGGCAAGTACCTGGCATTTCTGGGCAGAACTTCGCCTGAAAAGGGCTTGGATGAGGCCATCGAGATCGCCAAAATGTGCGCCATGCCGCTGAAGATTGCGGCGAAGATTGATCGTGTGGACGTGGAATACTTCAACACTGTCATCAAACCCTTACTCAACCACCCACTGGTGGAGTTTGTGGGAGAGATTGGATATCCGGAGAAGATTGACTTTCTGGGAAACGCCACAGCCCTGCTCTTTCCAATTCAGTGGCCAGAGCCTTTCGGCATCGTTATGATCGAAGCGATGGCCTGTGGAACTCCGGTGATTGCTTACCCCAGGGGTTCCGTTCCTGAAATTATTGAGGATGGCCTCACGGGTTTTATCGTTTCAAACAGTAAACAAGCCGCCGAGGCAATCTGCAACCTGGAGAGGTTTAATCGCACCAACTGCCGCAAGCGCTTTGAACAGCGGTTCACTGACGGGCGAATGGCGCAGGATTATCTTGCGATTTACGAACGTCTGGTGCAGGGTGAAGAGGCGCCGCTGGCAGTCACCGATGGAGTGCTGAGTTGGATGAAGCTGGAGTCACCCAGCAGTACTACATAGCGACCCGCTCTTCCCCTGCGGATGACCTCACTCGCGTTCTGAAGTACGGCAAGATGTTTGCCGTATTCGATCGTCACGGTGACATCGGCGTTGCCGGGCGGGGTGAAGAAGGGATTTTTTATCAGGGCACGCGGTTTCTTTCCCGCCTCGCAGTTTCTCTTTGGGGCTACCGGCCTCTACTTCTGAGTTCCACCATTCAATCGGATAATTTCGTCTTCATTGCGGATCTCGCAAATCTGGACGTCTCCCGCGATGGCGAGGTGTGCGTGCCGCGAGATACCGTGCACTTGCTTCGATCAAGGTTTCTCTGGCAGGGCATGTGTTATGAAGAGCTAAAGATCGTCAATTATGGTCTCGCACCGCTGCTCATTCCGTTGCGAATCGGCCTCGGGGCGGATTTCGCGGACATCTTTGAAGTTCGTGGCACCAAACGTGAGCGCAAGGGCCGACGTCTGGAGGGCAGCTTCGAGAAAGCCAATCTTCAGCTTGCGTACGAAGGGCTGGACGGAGTGGTTCGACGTACGAATGTCCATTCAGAACCGCCGGCGACAAAAGCATCGGCTTCGGAGCTGCAGTTCGACGTGCCACTTGCTCCTAAAAAGGACGCGACGTTTCATCTCCTCATCTCTACATCGTGCGATTCGACTGCGAACCATAACTCCGTAGGCTATACACGCGCTCTGGCTGCGGCTAATACTGAGCTGAGCGCCGCACTTTCGAGTGTCTGCCGAATTTCCAGCTCTAACAACCGCTTTAATGAATGGATGAAGCGTTCCGTCGCAGATATAGAAATGATGACGCTAGGCAATCCGGAGACGAATTATCCGTACGCCGGGGTGCCGTGGTTCAGCACCGTGTTCGGACGGGACGGCATCATCACTGCGCTGGAACTCCTCTGGGTGAGTCCGTGGATTGCAAAAGGTGTACTGGAACATCTCTCTTCCATGCAAGCGCAGGAGCACAGCTCCGAAAAGGATGCCGAGCCGGGAAAGATTCTGCATGAAATGCGCAAAGGGGAGATGGCCGCCCTGGGCGAAGTGCCATTCGGGTGTTACTACGGCAGTGTTGATTCGACGCCTCTGTTCATCATCCTGGCGGAAGCCTACTACGCGCGGACGGGAGATCGGCTTTTTGTTGAGCAGTTGTGGCCACACATCGAGCGTGCTCTGGAATGGATCGACAAATATGGTGATGTCGACGGCGATGGGTTCGTGGAATACGCCAGGCACTCCACTCGCGGGCTGACACAACAGGGCTGGAAGGACTCCGGCGATTCGGTGTTTCACGCGGATGGGGAGCTGGCGGAGCCTCCCATCGCATTATGCGAAGTGCAGGGTTACGTTTATGCCGCAAAGCTGGCGGCTGCAAGGCTAAGTGCGGCGCTAGGTGATCGCAATAGATGCTCGGCGTTGCAAGAGGAAGCGGAAAGACTCAGGCTCAAATTCGACGAAGCCTTCTGGTGCCCGGAGCTTGCGACCTACGCGCTGGCTCTCGACGGAAACAAGCGGCCTTGCAGAGTGCGCGCTTCCAATGCGGGACATTGCCTTTACACGAGAATCGCAAGCCCCGAGCGCGCCCAGTGGGTGGCCCAGACCCTGCTGGGAGAGGACTTTTTTACGGGCTGGGGTGTTCGGACTTTAGGCAGGAACGAAGTACGCTATAACCCGATCTCATACCACAACGGCTCGATTTGGCCTCACGACAACGGACTCATTGCTGCTGGTCTCGGCCGATACGGGTTTAGGGATCTTGCCGGAAAAATCCTGCTTGGTTTGCTGGACGTAAGCGCGTTTGTCGACCTCCATCGACTTCCAGAGTTGTTTTGCGGAATTGACCGTCACCCGGGGAAAGGGCCAACGTTGTATCCAGTGGCGTGTTCTCCGCAAGCCTGGGCGGCAGGAACAGTGTTCATGCTTCTGGAAGCATGTCTTGGGATCACAGTACGCGGGGCCGAGAAGCAGGTTGTTTTCGATCAACCCAGCCTGCCGGAAGGAATTCCTCAACTCTCAATTAAGGGACTACGCGTCGGCAACTCTACTCTGGATCTCTTTCTGGAGCGCAAGGGACGCTCTGTGGATGTACATGTGGTTGACAAAACCGGGGATGTTGACATGTTTGTAAATTGAAATCTTTCAAAGACTCAGCCCCGCATCCTCGTTACACGAGGCTCCGCCCAAAACTTACACCTTATACCGGATACCGGCCTTTGATTCCATTCCTACCGAAACAAAAAGGTTCAAAGTCAGAGGCTGCTCAGCGCTGGTAGACGGACTCCTCAGCGGCTATGATTTTGACGGATTCATGTGGGGATTCATGTGATCGCGAGCACCGGAGCATTGAAAGATCGGCTTGAGTATGGGCGCAACCTTCGCCACAAGTTGAAGCGCTCCGACCACGCACGTTGGGAGGCACACCAAGGAAGGCGCGATCCCATGGGCATCATTCTGGCAGTGAATCGCCAGCGAATTCCAGAACTCGTGCCCATCAAAATGGCGCGTATGGCAGTCTCACCTTTTGGATTCTTTCGCGGAAATGTGGCGGTTATGGCGGCGGATCTGGCGAGTTTGCCTGCGACCGGGATTCCCGTTCAGATTTGCGGCGACGCTCACGTGCATAATCTGGGTGCTTACTCGGCGCCCGACGGCCGCCTTGTTTTTGACATCAACGACTTCGATGAAACCATCCGAGCGTATTGGGAATGGGACCTGAAGCGGTTGGCGACGAGCCTGGTATTGGCAGGTCGCGAAGCGGGAAACCCTGACCGGCATTGCCGCCAGTCGGTCCTGGTCTGCGCAAACGACTACCGCACCAAGATGCTGGAGTTTTCCAAGATGACTTGCATCGAGGTGCATAAATACAGAATTCATCGCCAGTTCTCCGGGAAAACCGGCAGTTCAGTATTGCGGCGGGCCGAGCGCGAGACTCCCGATCGGACGCTCATGAAACTGACAGTTCCTCACGGGCAATCGCAGATGTTTAAAGAAGATAAGCCGGTATTGAGCCGCCCGGGAAAATCTATGGCGAGCGAAGTATTGCGCTCACTTAAGCCTTACCGCGACACATTGCCGGAATCTAGCCAGCAGGCGCTAAGTTTTTATCGGCCCGTAGATGTGGCGTTTAAGGTTGTGGGGATTGGAAGCGTCGGGACCCATGACTATGTTGTTCTTCACTTTGCCGGCGATGGTACCCGCGATCCTCTTTTTCTGCAGATCAAAGAAGCCCTAAAGTCGGCTTATGCTCCATATGTGAAATCTGCAGAAACTGCAATGCATCAGGGCCAGCGGGTAGTTCATGGCCAGCGTCTTTTCGAAATTCAATCCGACATGATGCTCGGATGGACTTCGATCAAGGGTTCCGATTATCTGGTTCGGCAACTCAGCGATCACAAGGCCTCGATCGACGATGACCGCTTGCGCGGGGCCGGCCTCATCGAATATGCGACCATCTGCGGCGAGGTACTGGCGAAAGGTCATGCACGATCGGGTGATCCGGCGGTCCTCGCCGGATACTTGGGTGTTAGCGACCGCTGGGACAGGGCGCTTGCGAAATTTGCCCTAACCTATGCCGAGCAGACGACTCACGATTACGATCTGTTCAAAAGGTCAATCAGGGGAGGAACGGTAGCCGCGGGGAAGTCGTTTCTGTGAGGGATTTGGGACAAGGCGAAGAGGGTCCGAAGCAAACTCCGGGTGCCGTCATTCTTTGTCGGTAATGCTAACAGGGGTAGATGACGTTCAAAAGCAGCGCTGGTTTAGACGAGCACAGAAGTGGCGGACGGGATGCGAGGGGCGGATCAGTGTCATCAACCCGAGATCCAAAGTCTGAAACGCCGAAGAGCACTTCTGCATGGCCCACAATTGTGGCCCTCCCACGAAAACCTCGCCTTCTCGGGAGCCGATTACAACGCCGCCTCGCTCTCCTGCATTCCCAATTGGACGCCCTTGTGGAAACCTAACGTTGCTGGCCATCCCCTTCATTTTTGGGCTGCCACGGGGCTCGATACACTCTCCGAATTTGTGTGCACCGCCTCCAACCGCCGAACGATACCCCCCTCCCAATCGTTCTCAAACCCGAATCCTGTAACCGTTGATACCCACTTACCGCGCGGGTCAACAATCCAGTTTTGGGGTATCCCAATCCGGTCCAGAGTGGCGTTAACGAAGGTGTGCGCCAGCAGCACCGGAAACTTGTACTGATGTTCTTTTAAGTAGGGTTGCACTAGTCCTGGATTTTCGTCCATGTTGAAGGTCACAACCTGGATGTCTTTGCGCTCTTTGATCATTTGGTAAAGCTTTTCGACATGCGGCAGTTCTGCCCCGCATGGTCCACACCAAGTCGCCCATACATTGATGAGAGTTGTACGTCCACCCAAATCTTTGAGATGCCATGTCTTGCCGGCCATATCACTCAGGGCAAAGTCCGGTAGCTGCCGGTTGGGCTTCATCCAGAGATCCGCAGCCTGTTCGCTTGTGTCCGGCTGTTTTCTCCATGCTTGCCACGCCTCGTCGGTTCCCCCCATCTCCTTCCACAATGCTTTCGTCTCATCCCCCTGATCATCCCAGAACTTGCCGCGTAGCATTTGAGGCTTTGCGGGACTCGTCTGGTTCGCCAGCTGGTAATACGCCAGCGCGTCGGCGTTGTGGCCATCCAGGATCGAAAGGCGCGCACGACAGGTCCAGTACAACCACACGACCCAGCCATCTGTCGGCGGTGCGGTGATCTCAGTTCGCAGCTTCTCCGCCAGTTCTGGCCGTTTCAGCTGTCGCGCTGCGGTGAGCATTTCGGCAATGATGTAGCGATCCCTAGCATCAAGGCCGGCCTCGGCCTCAGCGATGTCATCCGCGCTTCGATTCGTGTCTCTCGCGTCGCGCTTGCGCTCTTGCTCTTGAAGCTTCCTGGCTTTCTCGAGCGTGGCCAAAGCCAGTTCCGGCCGAACTTTGCGCTGCAAGAGAAAGTGTGACGCCATTGCTGATCCGAAGCTCAAATACTCCGCTTCTTCCGCCTGCCTCAGGTCCGATTCGAAAATCGCCAGCACTTCTTTCTCTGACAGGGCTCCGTCACGATCAACCAACTCCTTCCACCCGTAATGAGAAAGGGAATAGTCATCCGTGAACTGCTGAATCCATCCCTTCAGTGCGTCCCGGTGCTGCTGGGTGTAGCGCTCCCATGCTGCCGTGTCGCTCTGGTCCCCCGGTTCCTTATGCGCACTATCCCAGCGAGTTTCGGTTACGTCTCGTGCTTCCTTCGACTTCGGAAATTGCTGGAGCAAGCGATCTTCCTTTACTCGTATTGTCTCCCCGATGCAGCACTTTGTTTATACCCGCGAATGAGGAAGCTTTGGAATTCGGCATTCGGTGCAGGCACAACCGTCTCCAGGCGTTTCAAATCGTCGGATACCCGCCGCCGGACTGCCTCGTGGTCCGTCGGCAGACTCGTTTGAAACTCGAGCCCCCAGAGGGTTTCGTACGACTGCAACACGTCTGGATCGGTTTCCTCGCGAAGACGTGCGCGTAACGCCGCCGCGA
>Ga0075423_10000450_pt1 | contig 33091 bp, 26 predicted proteins | sample SoiMethybrSBSTD2_FD_80114 | JGI IMG/M metagenome (GOLD analysis project Ga0075423, IMG submission 80114) | Bulk soil microbial communities from a Populus tree surrounding site in Tennessee, USA - Soil MetaG P. TD hybrid SBSTD2 | ecosystem: Environmental > Terrestrial > Soil > Tree plantation...
CCGGGTTCATGACGTATAACGTCGGGGTGTCGCATGGGTTGGCGCAGACTGCGGTTGCGCAGGGCGTCCCCACCCCACCCTATGGGTATCCCTACTGGCGGCCGTGGGAATTCGGGTTTGGGTTTCCGATCTTGTTCTTCGTCCTGCTCTGGTTCGTGCTGCTGCGCGGCCTGTGGTGGGGTGGCCCGTGGCGCCACAGGTATTACGCCGGGCCAGGCTGGATTCCACCATCGTTCGACGAATGGCATCGTCGCGCGCACGATCGGATGAAGGAGGGTCAGTCTGCAGACGATCCTGATCGTCGAGGATGATCCGCAGATCGCGCAGATCGCCGCGGACTACCTGCGGCACGCGGGATTCGCCGCTCTCGTCTCGGGGAGCGGCGAGGACGCACTCGCCCTCGCGACCACCAAGCAGCCCGACCTTGTGGTTCTCGATCTGCGGCTTCCACGCATGGACGGATTCGAGGTTGCTGCACGTCTCCGCCGTGAATTCACGGTGCCGATCATCATGCTCACGGCGCGGGTCGAAGAAGCGGATCGCATTCGCGGGCTCGAGATCGGCGCTGACGACTACATCACCAAGCCCTTCAGCCCGCGGGAGCTGGTGGCGCGTGTGCGTGCCGTCCTTCGTCGCACGAACGCGGCTCGCCCCGCCGGCGATCTGCTTCGCATCGGCGATCTCACTCTCGATCTGCCTCGCATGAATGTCGCCGTGCGCGGCAAACCGGTCGATCTCACGGCCACGGAATTCCAGTTGTTACGCACTCTGGCGAGTCATCCGGGCCGCATCTTCACGCGCACCCAGCTCCTCGATGTCCTCCGCGGTGAGGACGGTGAGCCGTTCGACCGCGCTATCGACGCACACGTCAAGAACATCCGGCGCAAGATCGAGCGCGATCCGCGCCACCCGCGGTATGTGCTCACTGTGTATGGAGTGGGTTACAAGTGTGCGGAGACATGAATCAGCGCTGGCCGTCACATCGACATCGGGGACCGCGACGCCACTTCTTTCTGATTCGAGTAGCCGCGTTCTTCGCCGTCGTACTGGCGCTCAGCGCGTATGGCTTCCTCACGCTGCTCAGACAGGCGTTCGGCGAAAACACCCTCCAGACCGCGAGCCTGCTCTGGCCCGTCGTGGTGCTGTTTGTCTTCCTGGTACTGTTCGCGGCGACGATGCGCCGTGTCGGGCGGCCGCTGGGGGACGTCGTGGCCGCCGCGGAGCATGTGTCGAGCGGCGACTTCAGCGTGCGAGTTACCGAGCATGGTCCGCCATGGCTCCGCTCCGTGGCTCGTGCGTTCAACAGCATGACGATTCGACTCGAGGGGCAGCGTCAGCAGCGACGCGACCTGATGGCGGACATCGCGCACGAGCTGCGCACGCCATTGACCGTCATGCAGGGCCGGCTGGAGGCCATGATCGATGGCGTCTACACGCCTGACGATCGTCAGATCGCACAACTCCTCGATGAGACCCGGCTGCTGGCGCGTTTGGTGGACGATCTTCGAACGCTCGCGCACACCGAGAGCGGGACGCTGTCACTGCAGAAGGAAGACACTGACATCCGGTTCCTGCTCGAGGAGGTCGCGGCGGCATTCCGGGCCGAGGCAGAAACCAAGCGGATTGCGGTCCACTCAGATATTGCGACAAATCTTCCGTCGGTGCCGGTCGATCCCATCCGGTGGCGGGAGGTCATGGCCAACCTGCTCTCGAACGCCATCCGGCACTCGCCGCAAGGCAGCACAGCGTGGCTTACGGCTCATGCGCTTCCGGACGCGATCATGGTAGTGGTCAAAGACAACGGACCCGGGATCGCGGCAGAGGACCTGCCGCACGTCTTCGATCGCTTCTACAAAGGCCGAGACACTGGCGGGTCGGGGCTGGGATTGACCATCGCGCGGAACCTCGTCATCGCGCATGGTGCGACGCTGACAGTCGAGAGTCGGACGGGAGAGGGCACAACGATGCGAGTGCGGCTGCCACTGACGGCAACGGAGCCCTGAACCACGCTTCCGCAATGAGTATGATGATGGGCCGTAGTGAATGAGGCAACCGTCATGGCTACGAAGTCACAATCGACTGCTGACACAGTTCCCGCGCGCCCGGCCGAGTCGAGCGCTGCCGAATCGGCCGAAGCCTACGTTCGTGCGCTGATGGCGCACGGCGTCGAGTGCCTGTTCATGAACCCAGGCACCGATACGATTCCCATACAGGAAGCGCTCTCGAAACTCGAACAGCTGGGCGAGCCGGTTCCGCGAACAGTGCTCTGCCTGTTCGAGCTCGTCGCGCTCGCCGCGGCGCACGGCTACTACCAGGCGACAGGACGGCCACAGGCGGTACTGGTGCACGTCGATGTGGGAACGCAGAACCTCGGTGGCATGCTGCACAACGCGCAGCGCGGACGCGCGGCGGTCCTGATTTCGGCAGGACGTACGCCGTATACGACCGACGCGCGCCTGCGCGGCACACGCGACACCTACATTCATTGGCTCCAGGAACAGTTCGACCAGCACGGTATCGTCCGTAACTTCGTCAAGTGGGACTACGAGCTTCGACGGCCAGAGCAGATGGGCGAAGTCATTACTCGCGCGATGCAGATCGCGGCAAGCGATCCGCCGGGACCGGTCTACCTGACGCTGCCACGCGAAGTCCTGATGACCGAGGTCGGCGGCATCAGGCTGCCCAACCCAGACGCCGCACCGCCGGCTCGCCTGGGCGCGGGCGATCCCGCCGCGCTGCGCGATCTCGCGCATCGTCTCGTGCGTAGCGAGCGGCCCGTTGTCCTGACCTCGACGAGCGGACGCACACGGCAAGGATTCGAAGCTCTCGTTCGCCTCGCAGAACTGCTCGCGCTTCCGATCGTCGAGCGCCGTGAGCGCACGAATTTTCCGACCAGCCATCCTTTGCATCAGGGCTTCCAGCCGGGACCGTTCGTGGAGGCGGCCGACCTGATCCTGGTGCTCGACAGCGACGTACCTTACATCCCGACACAGGTCATGCCGCGCGCGGATGCCACCATCGTGCAGATCGATCTCGATCCCGTGAAGGACCGCATCCCGCTCTGGACGTTTCCACTCACGGCGGCCATTCGCGCCGACTCTGCTCGTGCGCTCGAGCTGATAGCCGACTACGCCGCCGACCTGATGACCGACGAAGTCAGGCAACGGGTCGAGAAACGGCGGGCTGAGTTGACCGTGCGACACAACGAGCGCCGTACGGCGCGAAAAGCGGTCACGATGGCCGGTCGCGAGAGCCAGACGATCAGCACCGAGTGGCTTGGCTACTGCATCGGTCAGTTTCAGCGCGAGGCGCCGGACTGCGTCTTCGTCGACGAATCGCTCACCAGCCACGTGGCGGTCTGGAACCATCTCGATACGGACGAACCGGAAACCATGTTCGGCAGCGGCGGCTCGTCGCTCGGCTGGGGCCTGGGGGCGGCACTCGGGATCAAACTGGCGCGTCGCGATCGGCCCGTAGTGCTCGTCGTCGGAGACGGGTCGTTCGTCTTCGGCGAACCGCTCGCGGCACTGTGGGCGAGCCAGATGAATGAGGCGCCGTTGCTGGTGATCGTGTTCAACAACGGCTGCTACAACGCAAACAAGGCGCCCTTGATCAGCGCGTACCCGCAAGGTTATTCGGTGCAGGGTCGCCGTTTCGTCGGCACCGACCTGGCGCCCTCACCTCGTTACGATCTGCTCGCCGCGGTCGTTGGTGCCGCGGGAGAACGGGTCGAAGCTCCCGATCAGGTGCTCCCGGCGCTGCATCGCGCTCTCGATCAGGTGCGATCGGGACGCTCGGTCGTACTCGATGTCATTCTGGCGCGGGCGTGATCGGGCCCGCGCCAATTCGCTACTAACCTGGTTCGACGACCGCGACGCCGGCTGGGGCGGGCTCGAAGTGCCGTCGATTGAACGTCAACAGGGCATCGACCGCTGCTTCGTGGGCACATTCTCCAATGACGAAGTCGTAAGTTCGCCCGCCGGCGATTTCCTCTCGTGCAGCTTGCCCGAGTAGATCGATGATGCGATCGGCGCTCAACGCGATCACGGTGGCAGCACTCACGAAGTTGCCTTCGACGAGCGCCCACGCATCTGCAGCGGAGAGTCTGTGTGGCGGGGGAAGTCGAGTCAGGACTGCGTACGCCTCGACTATTGCGGGCGCCGGAGTGCACAACTGCTCTCCACGATCGAGCCGCCGGTCAATTTCTGCGGCAGCCTGGGAATGATGCTCGTGCCACGAGCACACAGCGGCCACCATGCAACTCGTGTCGACAGCAAATCGGCGCACTCGCTGCAACTGCAACTACCCGCGGCGTTTGGACAGGTCGCGACGAACCCGTTCAACCGCGGCTCCGCTCAGGCGAGCGATTCTTCGATTCGGCTTCGCGACCAAGAGACGTCCCCGCCGTTCGATCGACACAGGGAGCGGTTTCGGCTCGATCTCGATGACACCGTCGCGCCAGCGCACGTCCAACGGCGTGCCAGGCTCGATCGCCGCTTCACGACGGATCTCGGCCGGAATCACCAGGCGGCCCGCCGCGTCGATGGTGGTTGTCATGGTATGAAATATACCATGCCATCTACCATGCGGCAGCGAGTTGACAGCATGGAAAACCGGTAGCATCGTCACATCAACTTGAGCACGCAAGGACAGAGATTCGCGGGCAAGGTCGCCCTGGTCACGGGTGCGAGCTCCGGGATCGGGCGAGCCACCGCTCTCGCCTTCGCACGCGAGGGCGCGTCGGTCGTGATCGCCAGCCGCGGACGCGCCCGCGGGCTGGCCGCCCTCGACCAGGTGCGAGCGCACGGCGGGGAGGCGGAGTTCATCCAGGCTGACGTGTCGCGGGCACGTGACGTCGAGGAACTAGTCGCTCAGGCGATTGCACGTTTCGGCCGATTGGATGTTGCCGTGAACAATGCGGGCGCGATCGAGGTTGGCGTGTTCCGGCCGCTGACAGAATTCGACGAAGGGGAATTCGATCAACATATCGCGGCGAACCTGAAGAGCGTGTGGCTGTGCATGAAACACGAGGTCAGGCAGATGATGGCGCAGGAGAGCGGCGGCGCGATCGTCAACACTTCGTCGGTGACCGGGCTCGGAGGCGCACCGCAAAGTGCGTTTTACGCAGCCGCCAAAGCGGCCGTCGTTGCTCTGACGAAATCGGCGGCGCTCGAGTGTGCGTCTCGGAACATCCGCATCAACGCACTCGTCCCTGGCGCGTTTGCGACGCCGATGCTCGATACCGTGTTCGATCGGATCTCACCCGAGGACCCCGCTGCCGCCGAGGAGATGTACAGGAAGAGGATTCCACTCGGCCGCATCGGACGCCCCGAAGAGGCTGCTGACGCCGTGCTCTGGCTCTGTTCCGATCAGGCCAGCTACCTGACGGGGCACTCGCTGATCGTCGACGGCGGGCTGACGGCGTTGTTCCGATAGAAGGCTCAGGGCTTCGAGATCATGACCTCGGTCGCCTTCACGACAGCGGTCACGACGTCCCCTTGCTGGAGCGCCATCTCCTCAGCGCTCCTCCGAGTGATCACCGATTCGATCAGGCCACCTGCGACGCGTACAGTGATGTGCGCGACAACGTCGCCCAACTGGATTTCTTCAATCGTTCCGTTCAAATGATTTCTCGCGCTGAGGGTCATCCGAGCCTCCTAATGCACTCAGGCGTGGGTAGCTCGTCCAGGAGTCAGCACAACCGGCTGCCCGCGGAGTCGGATCTGAAAGCGGTGCAAAACCTCTTCCAACAAAGTGATTTCGGAGCTTAACCGCAGGCCGCAGAGACGGCGTTCGCGTTATGCTGTGTCGCCCATGACTACGAGTCGACGGACTTTTCTGGCTGCCCTCGGCGCTGCTGCCTCGGCCCCGCTCTTCAATCAGACAGCCTCATCGGCGCAAACGCCCACAACAGCGACCAGACGGATCGACATCCACCAGCATTTCGTGTCGCCCAGCTTCTACGCGACGCTGAACGCGAAGAACGCGACCTCACCGATTCCCGGTCTCGCCGCATGGAAGGGGTACTCGCCCGCAAGCGCCGTCGAGGCGCTGGACCGCGTCGGCATCGCCACGGCGATGCTCTCAATCACGGCGCCTGGTGTGTGGTTTGGCGACGTGCAGGAGGCGCGCAAGCTGGCGCGCGAAATGAACGAGTACGCCGCAAGCAAACTGGTATCTGACTACAAGGGCCGCTTCGGCCTGTTTGCCGTGCTGCCGCTGCCGGATGTCGAAGGCAGTCTCAAGGAGATCGAGTACGCCTTCGACACGTTGAAGGCAGACGGTGTGGGCCTGCTCACCAGTTATGGAAGCGCCTGGCTCGGCGATCCGTCTTTCGCGCCGGTCTTAGCCGAGCTGAATCGCCGCAAGGCCGTCCTCTACACGCATCCGACTGATGCTGCGTGCTGCCAGAACCTCATTCCGCGCGTCGCGAACCAGATGCTCGAGTATCCAATGGACACGACACGAACAATCGCGAGCCTCATCATAAGCGAGACGGCGACGCGCTGCCCGGACGTGCGCTTCATCTTCTCGCACGCCGGAGGAACGCTGATCGGAGTCGCCGGGCGTTTGCTCGGCGCAGAGATGACGGCTGACACTCTCGCCAAACCACCCGCGCCCAATTCGCGGCTGTACCACCTTCGCCGCTTCTATTACGACACGGCGGGCTCGGCGAACCCGGTCAACATGCAGGCGCTGAAAACACTGGTGGGAACGACACAAATCGTGTTTGGGACCGACGCGCCATTCTTCGACGGCGCCCCGCAGGTTCAGGGTTTGCAGCGCGCGGGTTTCTCCGCCGAGGAACTCCGCGCGATCGAACGTGACAACACCGTCCGGATGATTCCGCGCCTGGCGTGATCGGTCCGGACGGATCGCATCATTTCTTTTTCAACGTCTCGCGCATCCGGCGCTCGACGTAGGCGTTCGGGCTCTCGCTCGGTCTGGGTCCGCTGTCGGTCTCTCTACCGCTAGTCGCTTTGTCGGCGTCGCCCTGCTTCAGCTTTTGAACCCGGTCGCGCAGCTTCGCGGCACGGGCTTTACCGTCCGGTTCTTGGCGCATGATCGCCCCCGTCGACGATCGTACCAGACCAGCCAAAGTTGAGCGACATGGGACGTACTAACGCGGACGTTTGCGGCCCCCGCCCGGCGCGCCAGCCGGGGTTCCTGCTTCACTCTTCAGTCGGCCGATTTGCTCCCGCCACATGGCCGCGCAATTGGCCGACGCCTCATTCACGCTATTCGCGGCGGCGCTGAGCGTCGCTTTCGCCATCATCTTGCCGCCTTCCTGGACCCGCTTCGGCGTCTTCGTGACGCGGTCGACCGCCGATCGCACGCTGGACCCGGCCGCGAGCAGCTTCCCGAACGACGTCTGCGTGTTGAGGTCAACGACATGCGGTGTCTTCGGCGAAAGCTCGTCGGGAAACATGCGGAGCTGCATCCAGTGACGCGTGACCGGATCGTTCCAACTGATATAGCCGTTCTTGAGCACCGTGCGCGGCGCCTTGATCGCACCCGTGAACGAGTACCGCACGCTGGAGACGGCGATCGGATCGAAGAACGCCGGCGTGTAGAAGTCCGAGACCAGCACGCCATTCACCGTGTAGGCGAAGTCCCCTGCCTCAGAGGGATCGCACACTTCAACGAGGAATCTGACGCGGCGATCGGGCAGCCCTACCTTGATGGCCTGAGGCGGCACGTTCGCGGCCCGCAGGCGCCGGCCGAACGGATCCGCCAGCATCTCCAGGCATTCGTGACTCGCCGTCAGCGACCAGTCCGAACCGAACTCGATCAGCGCAAACGGTTGGCCGTCCTGGTCGTCGTGAAACCCGGCGGCGCCCTTCACGTCCGCCGCAACGATCATCGGCCAGTAGTCGCTGGGAACGTCTTCGAGAGAGGCGAACGCATCGACGGTGGCGTTGGTATTCCAGATCGGGGCGAAATCACGGGCAACCTGCTTGGAGAGAGCCGAGGCTACGCGGGTCAACTCCGACATTTTGAGGTTCACACCGTCTGGAACGAGGGCAAGTTGTTGTATCAGCGCCATTCGACTACCTCCTCTGACTGTGAGACACGCTGTAAGGGATGCTGCGACAGGCACACGAAGGCGCCCAAAGGTACAACGAGGAGTGTTGTCTTCGCGAACGCAATACTGCGTCAGACCCGCCGTCGCACCTGCTTCAACAGGCTCACGAAATCTTCCGGGAGTGGCGCCTCGAAACGAAGCTCACGATGATCGGCGGGATGATGAAACGTCAGATGACGAGCGTGCAGTGCCTGCCGCGGGAAGTCGATGGGTCGAATGGCTTCGGGTCCGTAAATATACCGTTGCTCTCCTACGAGCGTATGACCGCGCAGGCGAGCCTGGATGCGAATCTGGTTGCGTTTTCCCGTGTGCAGACAGACCTCGACGAGTGACGTATCGTCGTGCGATTCGATCACGCGGTACTCGGCGACAGCCTCCTTCCCGCGCGGGTCCGCCGGATGTGTCTCCCGCTGAATGAGAGCGGTCTTGTCCCACGCCAGCACATCGCGCCAGGTTCCGGCCGGTGGCGTCGGATGTCCGTACACCAGCGCCACGTAGACACGTTCCGGCTCCCGTCGCCGGAACTGCTCCTTCAGAGCCTCCTGTGCTCGCAGGGTCTTGGCGAACAGCACCAGACCGGAGGTGTCGCGATCGATACGATGGACGATGAAGGGGCGTCGATGCCGATGGCCGCGAAGGTGATCTTCCAGGAGGGAGTAGACCGACGGCGTGCGGTCCCCATTCGGCAGAGGCACGCTGAGCAATCCGGCCGGCTTGTTGACGACGATCAGCAGGTCGTCTTCGAAGAGGATTTGAAGCGGGCCGGACTCGAAGGGACCGGCGCGTCGCCTGGCACTTCCGGGTCTGTCCATCCAGACGCGCACGACATCGCCGGCCCGTAGACGCCGCGAGGCGTCGGACAGCCCGGCCTCGACATCGTTGACAAACACCTTGCCTCGTTCGAGCGCCGTCGCGACCCGCTTCCGTGAGCCGAGTCGCTCGGCGGAGGCGAGGAACTTGTCGAGCCTGACCTCCTGGTCGTCTGGAAGGACCTGCCACTGTGGTGGAAGAGGTGGCGTCACAGTTCAGTCAGTTCGACCCGCGATCCACGAGGCCGGGCTCGCTCGAGAAATGTCCAAATCCGAACTCACACGATAGATCCGAATTATCACTCGGCCGAAAACACACGACGCAACTGACGGTGAGTCGAGGCATGCGCCTTGCACTACGTAGCAACGGGACGAACATATGCTGTCGATCATCTGCCACGGCCGTTACGAGGTGCTCAAGGCCAGCGTGCACGGTGTAGCGCTGAGCGTTGCCGCCCTCTGTGCCGTCTACAACTTCGCGGCGTGGGTCGGTCGACGGCAACGTCATTCCTGGATCAATGCCGTGGTGTACGGGGCGCTCACAGCCTGGGAAGTCCATCACGTGCAACATCACCTGAATTGTCGAGTTCGAGTTGTGACCATCGACCCACCAGCAGATGCGGAGCTGGCTGCGTAGCGCCGTTCGTCACGGGCTCTGATACACAGTCTCGCCACCAACGATGGTCATGCGCACGGTCGTCGTCAAAATGTCGCGCGGCGACACGCGCATGATGTCGCTCGAGAGCACCACCATGTCCGCCAGCTTTCCGGCTTCTATCGTGCCCGTGAGCGTCTCGGCGTGCGCGGCATACGCGGCCTGACGCGTAAACGAGGCGAGCGCTTCCTCGCGCGTCATCCGCTGGCGGGCCGTCCAGCCACCCGGCGGATTTCCTGCGGCGTCCTGCCGCGTAATTGCGGCGTAAAACCCGAGCAGCGGGTTGACGTCCTCGACGGGAAAATCAGAACCCGACGCGATCACGGCGCCGGAATCAAGCAGCTTCCGCCACACGTACGCGCCTTCTTCGACTCGCGCGTTTCCGATCCGCGCGGCCGCCCACGGCATGTCCGAGGTGGCGTGCGTCGGCTGCATCGAGGCAATCACGCCCAGCCTGGCGAATCGGGGAATTTCGGCCGCATCCAGGATCTGCGCGTGCTCGATGCGCATGCGCAGCGACCGCGATCCGGGCACTTCTTTTTGCACGCGCTCGAACAGATCCATGACCTGTCGATTGGCCCGATCACCGATCGCGTGGATGCCGACCTGGAAACCGGCTTTCGCTGCTGCAACTGTTTGCGCGTACACCTCCTCTGGAGGCGTCGTCAGCAGCCCGCTGGTCGTCGGCTCGTCCGAGTACGGTTCGAGCAGCGCAGCACCGCGAGATCCCAGCGCGCCGTCCGCGTAGATCTTGATGGCCCTGACTGCCAGTCGATGACGGGAGAAATCGGTGAGCGGGCCGCGCGCGAAAAACGGCGCCAGCTCACGGAGGGTTCCCCTCAGCATCACGTAGAGCCGCGTCTTGATCGTTCCCGCTTCAATCAGACGCTTGTACGCATCGACCGTGTCGCCGTCGGCGCCGGCGTCATGGACCGTGGTGATGCCCACTCGTCGAAGCTCGCGATCGGCGAGCCGAATCTGGTCCTCGAGCTGTTCGCGTCCGATGCGTGGGATTGCCGACGTGATCAGCGACTGAGCGCCGTCGATCACGACCCCTGTGGGCTGGCCATCGGCCGATCGCAGAATCCGGCCGCCGGGTGGATTGGCCGTTGAGCGGCCAAGGCCGGCTGTGTCCATCGCTCTCCGGTTGGCGAGACCCGCGTGTCCGTCCACGCGGGTGAGGTACACAGGATTGTCGGGAGCCGCCGCGCTCAGAAGGTCGTGCGTCGGCCAGTCCCTTTCCGGCCAGTCGTTCTGATCCCAGCCGCGGCCAACGATCCACTCGCCGGCCCTGGCGCTCGCGACATGTCTGCGCACGCGGCCGACGACCTCTTCGAAGCTGCGTGTCCCTTTCAGGTCGATATCCTGCAGCGAGGCACCAAGCCCGACAACGTGCCCATGCGCGTCGTGCAGCCCTGGAACGATCGTGGCGCCGCGGACGTCGACAAGGCGCGTCGACGGTCCCTTGAGCCCGAGAATCTCAGCTTCAGTGCCAACGCGGGCGATTCGATCGCCAGCAATCGCAACGGCGTCCGCGATCGTGTGACGAGCGTCAACGGTGTAAATCCTCGCGTTGTACAGAATGAGAGTGGGCGTGGCGGGCGCTTGTGCGCCTAGAATGGTGATACTACAGACAGCCAACGACACGGCGACGCACCGGGCCACAGGACAAACCTCCAGCAGGGTCTCAATCATAACTGGCGCGCGGACTCGCTCCGGCTCACATATGTTGTCTCTGGTGAAAGGCGGGGTGCGAATAGCGGTCCGCGTGGCGACTCGTGCCGCGCGAGCCGGAATTGCCGGTATGCGCGATGGTGATTTACTCGTGCGCCTGAACGCTCCGCCGGTCGAGGGCGCCGCCAATGCTGAACTCATCGAGGTCATCGCCAACGCACTGGGTGTGTCGAAGCGGTCGGTCTCCATCGCCGCGGGAGAACAATCACGGCGCAAGATCGTTCATGTCAGCGGGGTGTCGGTCGATGAGGTGCAGTCGAAACTGCCGAGCGCAGGCTGAGTGATCGTGCAGGGTCTGAAGCCTGCGCGCTACGGTGAACTGATGGATGCCTACTCCAATTACTCGCTTGGCGATCTGCTCGACGCCTTCGCATCGGCCTCGCCTGCGCCTGGCGGCGGCTCCGCGGCTGCGTTGACCGGCGCGCTGGGCGTTTCGCTGCTCCTGATGGCCATCGGGATCCGGACGTCACGGCCGAGCCGATCGCAAGAATCGTTTGAGCTTGCCGACGCGGGCGAGCAGCTTCGAACTCTGTGGGCAGCGGTGGCTTCATTGGTTGATCGCGACGCCGAGGCCTATTCGTCGGTCCTCGCCGCGCGCCGGATGAAGGCCGAAGGTGAGTCAGCGATGCGTGCGGCCACCGACGTGCCGCTGGAAACGATGCGCGTGTGCCGCCGGGCGCTGCGAGAAGCCCAGGTCGTTGCGGCGAACGCCGTTCGCAGCACGCACGGCGACGTTGGTGTCGCTGTCGAGTTGCTCCGCGCAGCGGTGCGCGCCGCCGGGGTGACCGTTGATGCGAATCTTGCGTCACTGAAAGACGCGGACTACGTCGCCCTTGTCAGGACCGAACGACATCGGCTGGACGATGAAAGTGGCGCCGATACGGAAAGCGTCCTGGCGTACCTGCGGGGACGGTCCTAGCGTAGAAGCGGCTTTGGACCCGCCTCTACGATCAGCGCGTTCTCTTGTTGCCGTACACCGGCGGGTAGTCGTCGTTGTCGGGTGGCGTTCCCACCGCGACGGTGTTGACGTTGAACGAGAACTCGATGGGATATGGGTACTTGGGAAAAAACTCGACCGGCTGCGTGTAGGCGGCCGCAGCAACGCGACGGCCCGTGGTCCAGCGGACACTCAAGTCTTCGGGCTTGAGCGGAACGTCGAGTTCCAGGGCCCGTTCCATGATCTGCTGGTGGACCTGTTGCGATGTCCGCTGCGAGCCAAACAAGAGCGCCCGTTCCGCGGCATCCTTCAGCTGATAGTAGTTCCAGAGGGAATCAGCTCCGCGCACCACGGCATTCAGCAGCGCGACGGCGATCACGAGCTTGAGTACCGTCTTCATCGCTCGCGATCAATGAATCTGGTGCAGGATCCTGCTCCATCGCACGTTGCCCAGCAACGGAAGGCCGGATCCTTCTTCGCCAAACGAGAAGTACACGAACAGGGCCTTGCCTTTGACGTAATCGCGGCGCAGGAATCCCCAATAGCGGCTGTCCTGCGAGTTGTCGCGGTTGTCTCCCATCATGAAGTACTCCCCGTCGGGCACCATGGCGGGACCGTAAGTGCGCCGCAGGTCGAAGCTCCCTTCGCCGGAATCGGGGCTGGAGGCGTCGAGTGGAAACAGGAAGTGCACGTAGGGTTCCTCGAGCGGCTTCCCATTGATGTAGACCTTCTTGTCCTTCAACTCGACGACTTCACCGGGGAGCCCGATCACGCGCTTGATGAAATCACGCTCCGGGTCCTCTGGGTATTTGAAGACGAGAATGTCGCCACGCCGGATCGGATCGATTGGCAACAGCTTCTCTTCGACGCGTGAGAGCGTCGGCGCGAACACGAACTTGTTGACCAGGAGGTGGTCCCCGATGAGCAGGTTGTTCTCCATCGACCCGGTCGGGATCTTGAACGCCTGTACGACGAAGGTTCTGACGAAGAGCGCCAGGATCACCGCAACGCAGATCGATTCGAAGTACTCGCGCGCGGTCGACTTGCGGAATGAGGCGCCGGCGTTTTCGTTCTCGCTCTTGCTCTTGCTCATAACTGGCGCACCTAGCCTACTCGGTTCCGACTTTCAAAACCGCAAGAAAAGCCTCCTGCGGGATCTCGACTCGTCCGACCCGCTTCATCCGCTTCTTGCCTTCCTTCTGCTTCTCGAGCAGCTTCCGCTTCCGGGTGATGTCACCACCATAACATTTGGCGAGCACGTTCTTGCGCAAGGCTTTCACGCTCTCGCGCGCAATGATCCGGTTGCCAATAGACGCCTGGATGGCGACCTCAAACATCTGACGCGGGATGAGTTCGCGCATCTTCGAGGCCAGGGCGCGGCCACGGTCGTACGCGGCGTCGCGGTGAACGATGATCGAAAGGGCATCGACCGGCTCGCCGTTCACCAGGATATCCATCTTGACCAGCGGCGATTCCCAGTAGCCGGTCACGTGATAGTCGAGCGAGGCATACCCTCGGGACAACGTCTTGAGCTTGTCGTAGAAATCGAGCACCACCTCGTTGAAGGGGAGCTCATAGGTGATCAGCACGCGGTCCGACTTCAGGTACTCCAGCTTCTTCTGGATTCCGCGCTTGTCCTGACAGAGCTGCAGGATGGCACCCACGTGCTCGGACGGCGTCAGGATCATCGCCGTGATGATGGGCTCCTCGAGCTTCGCGATACGGCCCGCGTCGGGTAGCTTCGCCGGGCTATCGATTTCCTGTACCTCTCCATCCGTCGTTGTCACCCGATACAGCACGCCCGGCGCCGTCGTCACCAGATCCATGTCGTATTCGCGCTCGAGACGTTCCTGCACGATTTCCATGTGCAGCAAACCGAGGAAGCCGCAGCGGAATCCAAACCCGAGCGCAGCCGATGTTTCCGGCTCGTAGAAGAACGAGGCATCGTTCAACCGCAGTTTCTCGAGGGCCTCGCGCAACTCCGTGTACTTGTGGCCTTCGACCGGGTAGAGTCCCGCGAAGACCATCGGCTTCAGCTCCTTGAAACCTGGGAAGGGTTCAGTGGTTGGCCTGCCGGTCTCCGTGACGGTGTCGCCGATCTTGGCGTCTGACACGCGCTTGATGTTGGCAACGATGAAGCCGACTTCGCCGACGCCAAGCTCGTCCACCGGCGTCGCCTTGGGCGAGAAGACGCCGAGGTCATCGGCCTCGTAGTCCTGCGCGGTCGCCATCAGCCGAATCTTCTGTTTCGTCTTGAGAGCACCGTCGATGACGCGAACGACGATGACGACGCCGCGATAGGCGTCATACCAGGAATCGAAGACCAGCGCTTTGAGCGGTGCGTCCGGATCGCCTTTCGGCGGGTGAAACCGCGCGATGATGGCCTCGAGAATATCTCGCGTGCCCGTGCCTTCCTTCGCGCTGGCCAGGATGGCGGTTGAGGCATCGAGGCCGATGATGTCTTCGATCTGCCGTTTGCACTCGTCCGGCTGCGCGCTTGGCAGATCGATCTTGTTGATGACGGGGATCACCTCGAGGTTGCTGTCGACGGCGAGGTACGCATTGGCCAGCGTCTGCGCTTCGACGCCTTGTGAGGCGTCGACCAGCAGCAGCGCGCCCTCGCAGGCGGCAAGAGATCGCGTGACCTCGTATCCGAAATCGACGTGGCCGGGCGTGTCGATCAGGTTCAGGACGTAGTGCTCGCCGTTGACGGCCGTGTAGTTCAGGCGGACCGGATGGGCTTTGATCGTAATGCCGCGCTCACGCTCGAGGTCCATGGCGTCGAGGACCTGCGCCTCCATTTCGCGGGCCTGGAGGGCGCCGGTGAGTTCGAGGAAGCGATCTGCCAGCGTCGACTTGCCATGGTCGATATGCGCAATGATCGAAAAATTCCGGATATATCGTTGATCCATCGAGGGTTCGAATCTTGAATTGTAGCAGGCGTGCCATCAGCGACGTCCCGTCGGTGCCGGCCGTGCTGTCGAACTGCCCAATTCTCGACAGCCGACACCTCGCTCCGCCATCGTCCACATCTGTCAAGTTACTGCAGTCTCGCAAGTTGGTTGCATCACGCGACCGGCACATCGGTTGCGCCATGCCGTCGCGCGGACCTGGCTGGCCAACCACCTGCCTCAGCCCGCAATGAATTGGAGGCATGTGATGCACAGACCACTGGTGTTCGTTTGCGGGGTCGTTTCCTACGCCCTGCTCATCGTCACGCCGACGCACGTGTTCGCGCAGGATCACTCACACGCGGGCATAACGGCTGACCGGCACAGCAACAGCGCGCTCGTCCAGGCCGTCAGGGAAGCAACCGAGCGCTTCAAGGATGTCCAAGCGGCAACCGACGCTGAGTACCAACTCCTGTTCGGTTGCGTCAGCGGACCGGATTACGGCGCGATGGGTCTTCACTACGTCAACCTGGGATTAGTCTTCGATGGTGGTGAGCTCGATCCCGCACATCCCGAGATCATCCTGTATGAGCCGTTGCCTAACGGCCGCCTACGGATTACGGGCGCTGACTTCCTCGTCATTGCGAAGGACTGGGACGAGAAGCACCCGGGAGACCCGCCGCAACTGATGGGACAACTCTTTCATCGCTTCGAGGCACCCAATCGGTTCGGTCTCCCTGACTTCTATACGCTGCACGTGTGGGCATGGAAGGACAGCCCGACCGGGACGTTCTCGAACTGGCACTCCAACGTGTCATGCGACAGCTTCACCGCGCAGTAAGAGGAGCGGGGCCGAACGGCCGGACGACAGCCGCTCATCCTGTCGTAGCCGGGGTCCGGGGCGGGGCGTAAGGCTCCGCCCCGGTTCCACGTAGGCCGGGTCTTGCTGTTTTGACCGGGCATCGAGGCGGGTCCACGATTGAGGACCCCGCCCTACGGGGTCAGACTCCTGCAACGAAATTCTGCAGCTGACGATAGTCGGAGTTCTGAGCGAATGCGTCTTTCAATCGTTCGTGCCGAAGTCTTTCACGAACGCGGTTCATCATCGCGAGGGCGCGTTCGTATGCCTGCCGCGCGTCATCGGGACGCTTCGTCTCTCGCAGGAAATGGCCCAGCGCAAGTTCGGCCTTCCACAGTTGAACCGGATTCCCCAGTGCGACGGCAAGATCGCGTGACTTTCGGAAGTGGCCCTCGGCCGCATCCCAGTCGCGGTCGGTCATCGCGACTTTCCCCGCCAGTCGCCAGGCCTTCACCAGGTTCTTTCGCGCTGCCGCGCGGGTCGCGAGCTCGAGACACTCGGCGCTGTAGGCGCGGGCGGCGGTGACATCTCCCTGAGCGACCGCGAGCTCGCCCATACCCGCGAACATGCGAATCGAATAGCGGAACCGCATCCAGATGCTGCTCGACGGATCCCTGTAGTACTTGAAAATAGTGTCGAAGCTATCCTGCGCTCGCGCAAACTCGCCACGCGCCGTGAAGACCTCGCCGAGATTCAACTCCGCGTTCGGAGACGTGCCTGGATCGGATCGACGGCGGCCGATCTGTGCGCTCCTGGCGTTCAGCGCTTCCGATTCATCGAGATCTCCCAGTTCGGCAAACAGCCACCCGAGACAATTCAGCAGACGATGATGAACGGCTTCGTCGCCGACACGCTCTGCGACCGACAGCCCTTCGGTAAGCAAGGCAAACGCCTCGTCATAGTCGCCCTTGCCAATCAACGTCAGGCCGCGCATGAAGCAGCCGAAGAGCAACGGGACGAGCAGACCACCTTCGCGTGCCAGCGTCATGGCCTGTGCCTGGAGGCGATCGGCTTGATCGAAGTCGCCGAACCAGTTGCGCACCAGCCCTGCCGTCGATAGCGACAGCGACTCGTGCACAGCGTCGCCGGCTGCGCGGCTGATTGCCGTCGCCTTCTCGAGAGCCGCCTGGCCTTCGTCGATCACGCCCGTGGCGGAGCGAAGGAACCCGAGCGTGAAGTGCGCTCTGCCCTGCGCGGCAAGATTGCCGGCTGGCTCCCCCACGGCGAGCGCTTCGCGTGAATAGCGAACGGCGCCATCGAGATTCCGGCCCCAGAAAGACGCCCACGCGATCGCGGCGAGGGCATCGGCCTCGATCGTACGGTCGCCGATCAACCTGGCCAGTGGCAGGATCCGCTGACCCTCGGCCGCCGATCGCTCGAAGTCGCTGGTCACGGCATACAGATGCGTCTTCGCCTTGTGGATCTTGATGAGCGTGCCCGGATCGCCGACTCCACCCGTCAGACGCTCCGCCGCACGCAGCGCCTCGTCATAGAGCGACAGTGCCTCACGCGACGCAAAGTTGCGCTCGGCCTGCTGCGCGACAGCCAGCAGGTATTCGAGCGACTTGTGCCATCGCTGCGCCTGCGTGAAGTGATGCGCCAGGACCCCGAAGTGCTCCGACACGCGATCCGCGTACGCCTGCTCCACCGCCTCGCCGATGCGCGCGTGCTCCGACCGCCGCTCTGCCTCGTCTTGCGCGTCATACGCCACTTCATGAATCAGCGCGTGCTTGAACGCGTACACGACTTCCGGCCAGACACGTGCGTTGTGAATCAGCTCGGCGGACCGCAGCGTCCGAAGACGCTCATCGAGCGGCTGTGGCGTGTCGGGAATGACACGCTCGAGCACCCGACGAGGAAACTCGCGGCCGATGACGGCCGCGACGCGGAGCAGTTCACGCGAGGCCGGGTCGAGCCGCGCGACACGCCCGAGCAGGACGTCGCGGACGCTGTCCGGCACGTCGACCTTCGCCGTCGGATGTTTCAGCCCCACTTCGCTGCCGCGGCGCTCGATCAATCCGCGCTCCTGCAGCGACCGCAGGACTTCCTCGACGAAGAACGGATTGCCTTCCGTTTTCTCGTCAACGAGTTGCTGGAGCTCGGCCGAGAGAGCGGTGGCCCCGACGAGCGAACAGCCAATGGTGCTCGCGTCGGCGCGTGACACGCGCGACAGCGTGAGCTGGGTTCCAAACAGGTTTTGCGCGAGAGGCGACGAGTAACCAGCTCTTTGTGTTGCGCACAACAGAACCCGGCCCGACGCAAGGCTCTCGGCCATCGTCGCCAGGAATTCGGTGGTCGCCTGGTCCATCCAGTGCAGGTCTTCGAGGACAACGATGAGTGGACGGATCTCGGACGATGCCTGGAGAAATCGACCGATGGCTTCGAAGATGCCGGCCCGGCGCAGCTTCGGGTCGAGAGGCGCGTGTGGCGAATCACCAGGCTCCAACGAGAGCAGGGACCGAAGAAAGCGCGCCGACGGCCGGAAGGCGTCGCCAAATGCCGCTGTCGCGCGGTCGATTCGCTCACCGATCACCTCGTCGGAGTCAGTGACCTGGACCGACAACGCGTGTTTCAGAAGATCGATGAGCGGGTGGAACGGTAGCGAGCTGCCAAACGATACGGCCGCCCCCTGCCACCAGGTCGCGCGGTCTCGTGTACGGCGATGGAATTCGTGCAGCAGCCGGGTTTTGCCGATACCGGGCTCACCGGCGAGCAGCACTGCCTGGCCACGTCCTTCCTCTACCTGCACCAGCAGATCCTCGAGCACCGCGATCTCGCGCGTCCGTGACACGAAGGACGTCACATAACGCTCAGCGTCGACAAGTCCCACGACACGCCACACTCGCCGTGCTTCTGGCGCGCCGGCAAGCGGCTCGAGATCGAATCGTCGTTCGAGGAACGGCTTCGTCGTGGCGGAGGCGAGCACGCGTCCGCCTGGCGCGACCATCAGCATTTCGTCGACGAACTGCTGAGCGGCCTGTCGTGCATCGGCTGCAATCTCGACTCGGTCCGCGAGCCGTCCGACCTGTATCTCTTCAGTGTGAAGCGCGATCCCCAACTCGCGCGCCTGCGAATCAACCACGCTGGCGATGCGCTGAACGGCCAGCGCCGCGTGAGCCGCGTGCCGCGCTGCGTCCTCGACAGTTTCCAGACCAAAGGCTGCCCGTACGACCGAAGGCCCCAATTCGAGGATCCGCCCGCCGAAGCCGGCGATCTTGGCGGCGATCTCTTCGAGCACGCGCGTCCGTGTGTGTTCCGGGATCGCGCTCTCGCCGTCGGGTACCTGCGCCTGCAGAAACGTCACGCGCGTTCGCTGCCATCGGACGGGCCCCTCGCCGCCGGAGCGCAGCCGTGTTGCGTGTTCGAGCTGCGTATCCCGCCCGCTCGTGCCCAAGTCCCGAGTCCCGAGTCCCGAATCCCGAGACAAGAGGCCGTGACGCTCCATGCGGTAGCGCAGCGTATTCCGTGGCAATCCCAGGCGCGCGGCCGTGCGGGAGATATTGCCTCCCTCGATGCGCAAGGCCTCCTCGATGCGGCCGCGTTCGACCGAGGCCATCTGCTCGTCCACGCTCTCGCCGACGCGCGCGGAGACGGCCATACGAGGCGCACGCGGCAGGCGCAAGACCGCCGCTGTCACGTGCTCGGACTCCGATAGCAGCGCCACTCTCTCCATCACGTTGGCCAGCTCGCGCACGTTGCCTGGCCACGTGTACGACAACAGGGCCGATTCCGCATCGGACGCGAGAGCCTTGATGGGCAGGCCGTACTCACGGCAGGCGCGATCCAGATAGTGATGGGCCAGGAGAATGATGTCGCTACCGCGCTCACGCAGCGGAGGCAGCTGCACGGTCACCACCGCCAGGCGGTGATAGAGGTCTTCGCGGAATCGTCGCGTGCGAATCGCCGTGGTCAGGTCCTCGCTCGTCGCCGCGAGGACCCATGCGTCGGCCGGCTCGGGCCGTGTGCCACCAAGGCGCCGCACCGAATGATCCTCGAGCGCTTTGAGCAGCTTGACCTGCAGCGCCTCGGGCATGAGACCGATCTCGTCGAGGAAGATCGTCCCGCGATGGGCGAGCTGCAGCAGACCTGCCTTGGCTTGCTTGGCGTCAGTGAACGCGCCGCGCTCGTACCCGAAGAGCTCGGCTTCGAGCAGCGTATCGGGAATCGCCGCGCAGTTCAGGTCGACGAAGGCGGCATCCGACCGGGGTCCCATCTGATGGATGACGTGCGCGACCAGACCCTTTCCCGTTCCGGTCTCACCCTGAATCAAGACGGGCGGAAAGCGTTTCAAAGGGACCGCCGGCCGCGCCAGCAGCCTCGTCAACTCGTCTCGCACTGACGCCAATGCTGGACTCGCGCCCAGCAGTTCATGGATCACTTACTCCTCGATTCCGCTGCAAACGTAATCCTATCGAATACACTGTGCTTCTTTCGAGTAAAGGAGTCTATGCAACGACTGCTGATATCGGTTGTGCTTCTGGTGGCCGTGTCGCCTGCGATACACGCCCAACGCCCCTCTTCAGATATCACACAGTGGCGCGGCGCCGGCCGCGACGGCATTGTCACAGGCTTGACCGCACCCAAAGCGTGGCCCGAAACGCTGACCGAGCGATGGAAGGTCGAGATCGGTACCGGCTACGCCACACCTCTCGTCGTCGGCGACCGTGTGTATCAGTTTTCGCGCATCGGCGACAACGAGACGATGACGGCGCTCGATGCCGCTAGCGGGAAGGTCGTGTGGCAAGTCGGATATCCAGCGACGTTCACGATGAACCCTGCCACGAAACAGCACGGCCCCGGGCCGAAATCAACGCCGGTCTTCTTCAACGGCCGGTTGTATTCGATCGGCATGACCGGGACAGTCACGGCGTGGGACGCCGCCTCTGGCAAACAGGTCTGGCAGAAGCCGGGCACCAGCCCGGAGATGCTCTACACAACCCACGCCTTTTCGCCACTCGTTGACGGCACGAACGTGATCTTTCACGTGGGTGGCAATGACAAAGGCGCGTTGACGGCGTTTGATGTCAACACAGGCGATGTGCGCTGGACATGGACCGGTGATGGGCCCGGTTACGCGTCGCCAATGGTCGCGACGATCGACGGGGTTCGCCAGATCATCACGCCAACGCAGGTGAAGATCGTCGGCGTCGATGCCACGACTGGCGCGCTGCTCTGGGAACGGCCGCTGGTCCATCAGTTCGTCTCCAACGCGATAACACCGATCGTGAGCGGACAAACCGTCATCGTCGCCGGCACGGGCCCGCTGTTTGCGTTTGCCGTGGCGCGACGGGCCGGACAGTGGACGACGGAACAGATTTGGGAAAACGCGGAACTGCCGCTGCGGTTCACGACGCCAGTCGTCGCTGGTGACATGCTGTTCGGCCTGTCGGGGCGAAACTCGGGGCAGTACTACGCGATGGATGCGAAGACTGGCAAGACGCTCTGGACCTCCGACGGGCGTCAGGCGGCGCATGCCTCCGTCGCACGCGCCGGCGATCTGCTTTTCAGCCTCGAAAGCGATGGTGAACTCGTGATTGCGCGCAGCAGTCTGACGGCGTTCGAGCCGCTGAAAAAGTACAAGGTCTCCGAGAATGAAACCTGGGCGCAACCGGCGATCTCGGGCAATCGCGTTTTCGTCAAGGACGTGACTTCACTGACACTCTGGTCGTGGAACTGACGGCGACCACTAGGGCGTCAAGGCGTTCCCTTTCCAGTTGAGAATCAGCGTGATGGACGGCGGATCGATCGCGTCAGTCGCAGCGTTGATCAGGAACCGCTGGCCGTCGGGCGAGACGACGTACTGCTGCCGCGTCAGGAAGCTGCTGTCGAGCTCAGTTCGAAATAAGGGAACTGGTGTGCCCACAACGAGCTTTCCGGTCGCGCCGAGTGTCACGCGAACCGATGTCAATCGTTGATCGGCAGCGATATAGAACAGTTCCGACCCGTTTCTCGCCCAGCGCACGTGCTGGCCGCCGCTGGCAGAGACCTGAATTCGATCGCCGGGGCCGGGAAACGGCTGCAGGTAAATTTCGAAATGGCCCGCGTCGTTCGATTGATACGCGACCCACTTGCCGTCGGGAGAGAATTGGCCGTCGCGTTCCTGGAAGGCTGTCTGAACGAATGGGTGAGGCGTCCGGTCGGCACCGAGCGACACATACCAGAGGTCGGTCCCCGAACCCAAGTCCCGGGTATAGAGAAGAACGCTTCCGTCCGGCGACACATCCGACGGGTAAATCATTCCTCGCTCGCTGAGCAGGGCTTGCTCAGGCGTGCCTTCGGTCACCGATCGTGAATAGATGTTCGAACTCGATTGGTAAAAGATCTGCTGGCCGTCCGGTGACCAGACTGGATTCCAGTCGAGAGAGAGAGCCGATGTGAATTTGCTTACAGCGCCTTGCATGTCGATCAGCCAAACGTCCCAGTTCCCACCGACGACACGGCTGAACGCGATCCGATTGCCGTCGGGGGACAGCGAAGGATTGGCCAGGCTTCTTTGATCAGGTGTACCAAGAGTCTCGAGCCGCCGGCCAGAACGATCGAACCAGGCGAACTGTGTTCGACGGATGCTGTCCGTGCCGTACGCAATTGGTCCGGATGGTGACGCGGAGAGCGAGGCGAGGCTGATGCCTGGATTGACGGAGACGCTGTCAGCGACGTGAAAGGCTTCACCGTCGAGTGTCAGCCGTATGGCGTCGAAAGACTGCGCCAGCAGCTCCCCCTGCCGCGGAAACAGTAGATGACCCGATCGCGCATAGACGGCGGCACCGTCCGCGTCGAGCAGCCGCTTCGTCTCGGTGCCATCGAGACGAGCCACGTGTACCCCGCGGACTTGCGCGTCCCCTCTGGCGTAGTAAAGGAAATGGAGCCCGTCTGGAAGGATGAACGGCGCGCGATGATCGTTCTGGCCCTCCTGGAGGTGCGTGGCGACGGTCGGCTGTCCGCCGGTCGCCGGCACTCGAAATAGCGGACCTCGTGCGTTCGGCGCGAACAGAATCGAATTGTCCGCCTGCCATGCGCCGCCGCGCGCCACCGGGGCATCGGCGAGGATCTGAATGGCCTGGCTGTTGACGTCGAGACGCTTCAATTTTTCATCGGCGAAGAAGCCGATCGACTGACCGTCCGGCGACCAGAACGGAAAACTCGCGCCTTCGGTTCCTGTCAGCAGTCGCCCTGACGTCGAAGCCAGCGGTCGCAGCCACAGAGGACTGGGCTGCTGGGGGCCGAAGCTCGGCGCCACGACGATCTGTTGACCATCTGGCGAGATCGCAAGCTGCGCGAAGTCAGCGGCAACGCCGCGGGGAAACAGGAGGTTGAATCGGATTTCGGCTGGAGCAGGCGCCTTGCGAAACATTGGCGTCGCCACTGCCGCCACGGCGGCCGCCAACGCGACGAGCAGCGCCCACACCGCTCGTTCACCGGCGCGCGAGCTCTTCGGCGAAGCGCCGTCCGTCTGTCGTCGCCACACCTCCGTGTCGTCGAGCTCGATGCGTACGTCACCGATGTCTCGCCAGCGGTGCTTCGGATTCTTTTCGAGACAACGCGCGAGAACGTGCCGCACGAACGGCGGCGTGGCCGATGGAAGCGCGGTCCAGTCGGGCGAGCGCTCCAAGACCGCTGCGATCGTGTCTGAAGTCGTCACGCCGGGGAACACCATGCGACCGGTGATCATCTCGAACAGCACGCAGCCGAACGCCCAGATGTCCGTGCGCTTGTCGATCGCCTGACCGCGCGCCTGCTCGGGACTCATGTAGGCTGCCGTCCCGAGGATCGCGCCGACGCCGGTCATGAGCGGCGGTGAGGTGATGGTCGGCGATGCGCTCACGTCTGCGGTTCCGGCGGACGTCGAGTCGAACGCCTTGGCGAGACCGAAGTCGAGAACCTTGACGGTGCCGTCAGTCCGAACCTTGATGTTCGCGGGCTTCAAATCACGATGGATGATTCCCTGATCGTGAGCGGCCTCCAGTCCTTCAGCGATCTGGCGCGCGATGATCAACGCGTCATCAATTGGGATGGGCCCTGGTGCGATGCGATCCGCGAGCGTAGGTCCGTCCACGAACTCCAACACGAGCGCGCGTACGCCGCCGGACTCTTCGAGCCCGTAAATATGCCCGATGTGGGGATGATTGAGGGTCGCGAGTGTTCTTGCTTCGCGCTCGAACCGCGCGAGCCGTTCGGGGTCGCCCGCGAAGGCCGGCGGCAGAATCTTCAGCGCAACGTCACGGTCCAGCCTCGTGTCGCGGGCGCGATACACCTCGCCCATGCCGCCAGCGCCGATCTTGGCGGTGATTTCATATGGACCGTAGCGCGCGCCAGGAGCTAAGGTCATGTCGAGGCGATTCTACGCGATTGATACGACTCCTCAGGACTTCGGAGTTGACGCGCTCTGTTCACGAGCGCAGAGTGTTGTGTCAACGTGTTGAATGTGCCCCACCAGGCCTCGAAAAGCGGACACAGTCGCGTAGTACGAATCACGCATTGGGTGACCACTCTGGCCTTCGTCGCGCTGGTGGTGAGCGGCTATGTCATCACCATGACGCATCCGCGCTTGTATTGGGGTGACACCGGCAACCAGATGACGCCGGCGTGGCTGACGCTCCCCATCACGCAGAAATTTGGTGAGTCGGGCTGGGGGCGGAGCCTCCACTTTCTTGGCGCGTGGGTCCTGGTCCTGACCGGATTGGTCTACGTCGCATGGAGCGCAACGGCGCACCACTTTGCCCGCAATCTCGTCCCGCGCCGCGAGGAGTTCAGCCGATCGCGGGTCCGCAGCGAAATCAGCAAGCAGCTTCGCTGGCACGTACAGCGGGGTGTGGAATACGGGCTGACGCAAAAGGTCAGCTACCTCATCGTCATCCTTCTGCTCATACCACTGGCCATCCTCACGGGGCTCACGCTCTCTCCTGCGGTGACTGCCGCGTATCCCTGGCTCTTCTCGCTGTTTGGCGGGTTCCAGTCGGCGCGCACGATCCATTTCTTCGATTCGCTCGTGCTCGTGCTGTTCGTGCTCGTGCATGTCATCATGGTCGTGCGTTCTGGTTTCGCGCATCAGATGAGATCGATGACCCTTGGAAGGCCTTCCTATGGACAACATCCGCATCTCACGACGGACGCTGTTAGCGACGGGCGCTAGCGCGCTGGCCGGCGGTTGGCTCTCCGCCGGCTGCAGCGGCGCGGCACAACCGCTGTCGGGGACTTTCCTGGGTCTCGCCGATGCGCTCACCTACGCCGCGCACCGCACGCTTCTGCCGCAGCAGGCACTCGCGCGCGAGTTCTCGCGCGACAGGATCTCGCCGCTGCCCGAAAACGGGACGACGAACCCGGAGGACGAGAACTATCAACGCCTGCTTCGAGGCAAGTTCGAGGATTGGCGTCTGCCCATCAGCGGCCTCGTCGCCCAGCCGACGGCCATGTCGCTTGACGATCTGAAACGGTTCCCCGCGCGCACTCAGATCACTCAGCACACGTGCGAGGAAGGATGGTCAGCCATCGCCGAGTGGACGGGCGTCCAACTGAGTCGATTGATCGAAGCGGTCGGCATCAAGCCCGCGGCGCGCTACATCGTGTTCCACACCGTAGATGGCTGGTGGGACAGCCTCGATATGTCCGACGCGCTTCACCCGCAAACGATACTGACCTACGGCATGAACGGTCGCGAGTTGCCCGTGCCTCATGGCGCGCCCATCCGGCTGCGCGTCGAACGTCAGCTCGGTTACAAGAGCCTCAAGTTCCTCAAAACAATGACCATCACTGACAGACTCGACAATGTCGAGGACGGCACCGGTGCTGTCGGTGTCGCAGACGGTTACTCCTGGTACTCGGGGATCTGAGTCAACTCCCAAGGGGCCAACTCCCAAAGCGCCAATTGCCGAACTCGATTCTTGATTGGAAGTTGGGAATTGGGAGTTGGGAGTTAAGAGTGAGTCAACGTGATTCGATGCGATGCGTTAATCGTGGGAGGGGGCCCTGGCGGTTCCACCGCGGCCCGCCTGCTTCGTCTCGCAGGTTGGGATGTCGTCGTCGCTGATCGCGCCAGGTTCCCACGCGACAAGGTGTGCGCGGGCTGGTTGACGCCTGATGTCTTCCCGCTGCTCGACCTGACTCCGGCGGAGTATCGAGCGACGGGGCTCACCTTCCAGGAGATCACCGCATTCCGCACCAGCGTGATGGGAGGACGTGCCGTCGAGACGCGCTACCAGCGAGTCGTCAGTTACGCAATCCGGAGATGCGAGTTCGACGACTTCCTGCTGCAACGCGCCGGCGTGCGTCGCCTCGAGGACACCTTCGTCCGGACGCTTCGCCGCGATCGAGATCGCTGGATCGTCAACGAGACGATCGAGGCGCCCGTCGTCATCGGAGCCGGCGGACACTTCTGCCCCGTTGCCCGTCACCTGCGCGGTGATGTCGAGGACGACCGTCCGATCGTCGCGAAGGAGACCGAGTTCCCGATCGGTGGCGGCGGCACACAGGTGTCGGGCACGACCCCGGAGCTGTTCTTTTGCCGCGACCTCCAGGGCTACGCGTGGTGTGTCCGAAAAGGCGAGTACATGAACGTTGGGATCGGTCGGCGTGGGAACCTGGGATTTGGAGACCATGTCAGAGACTTCATTGCGTTCCTGGAGCGGCAGCGGATCATCTCGGGTGTCTCCGACGCACGCTGGCGGGGCCACGCGTACCTCGGTTCCGGTCTGGGGCCGCGTCCGGTGACCGGGCCGGGAGTGCTGCTGATCGGAGACGCAGCTGGCCTCGCTTACCCGGAGAGCGGTGAAGGCATTCGTCCAGCGATCGAGTCAGGACGACTGGCAGCCGAAACACTCATCGCGGCGGGCAGACCGTCCGAGCTCCAGCACCTCGAGCCATATGCGGAAGCGTTGCAGCGTATGCACCCGGCTGCCCATGAGAATCCAGCGCCAGTGCGCACGCTCCTGGCTGCACTCGGCCGCGTCCTGCTCGGCTTCCGCACTTTCACGCGACACGTCGTCCTCGATCGCTGGTTTTTGCGAGCGAGTTAGTTGTCGCGCTCAAAACCACCCACATTTCGTACAGAACGGAATCGGCTCTTCCGGAATGATCACGGTCCCGTCGACATAACCGGGCAGGATCGAGCCGTCGAAGATATGGAAGTCGTTATGCGGAATGCCGAGCACGTTCCAGGTGAACTGGGACGACACGGTCAGAACGCCGACCGGTGCGGCATTGCCGGGCGCAAACACGTTCAACGTCATCGTGTCCGTGCCATTGCCAGTCCCTCCGGTGTTTTGCGCCGTCACTCGTGAGTTGACGACCTCGAGTTGTCGGATCGCACCCGTCGAACACACAAAGCTTTCGACGCGTCCTTCCGGGCACGATGCGAAGGCGAGATCGATCGCTTCGTTGCTCGTGCTTCCTCGATAGACGCAGCTCGTTCGATTGCCCTGGTAGGTCAGCGACGCCGCAAGGTCACTCTGGTTCTGCTGAATCCTGGCCGAGAAAATATCCCGGCTACCGATCGCGGTTGCAAGCGTGGTCCCAACGCACTCGCCACCGCTGACCGCGGTCAGCGTGGAATGGCCGATCCACGCGCCGGAGACACGAGGCGCAGCCGATGGTCCTGATGGAGAGGAACTGCCACAGGAGGATCCGAGCAGGGAAACCATAAGCACGCACAGCCAGCGAACCATCTTACGAAACCTTCATCATCTGCTCGGGGCAGCGGTCGGGGCCGGCTCTGCGGCCGACGCCAGCTGGACCGTACTGATCAGGATACGTGATCGTCGGGAAGCCGTTCAGTACCCCGATCAGGGGGTTGCCCGGGAGAGGCCGACACGAATCTGCAAGAATGTGCCGCGATGCCATTCCGGGCCCGCCTCGTCATCACAGCGCTCCTGGTGTCACTGCTCGCGGCGGCGCCCGACGCGCAGCGCGTCGCGATCAAGCTTATCGACGTCGCAGCCGAGGCCGGAATCGACCTCGTCAACGTCTCCGGCGGCGCCGCCAAGGACTACATCGTCGACGCCAATGGCAATGGCGCCGCATTCTTCGACTACGACAACGACGACGACCTCGACCTGTTGATCGTCAACGGGTCGACGCGAGAGCACTTTGCCCAGGGTGGCGATCCGATGGTGGCTCTGTATCAGAACGACGGTCGTGGTCACTTTCGCGACGTGACCGCATCCAGTGGTTTCAATCGTCGTGGCTGGGGATCGGGGGTGTGCGTCGGCGATTACGACAACGACGGCGCGCGCGACGTGTACATCACCGCATTCGGCCCGGACGCGCTGTGGCACAACACCGGCAAGGGCACGTTCGTCGACGTCACGCGCAGCGCCGGTTTCGAGGAGTCGCGGTGGGGCACCAGTTGCTCGTTCGCCGACTACGATCACGACGGATATCTCGACCTCTATGTCGCCAATTACGTGGCGTTCGACGAGCGCACGATCCCCGCGCGTGGCACTACCGCCAACTGCCGCTTCATGGCGACCGACGTCTTCTGCGGGCCGAAGCGGCTGACCGGCGACCTCGACGTCCTCTATCACAATAACGGCGACGGCACGTTTTCCGACGCGACCGCCCGAACGGGCGTAAAGGATCCGGGGTACTACGGCTTCGGCGTCATCTTCACCGACCTCAACGATGATGGGTGGCCCGACATCTACGTAGCGAACGATTCAGTCCCGAATCTCCTGTATCGCAACCGCGGCAACGGGACATTCGTGGAGGAGGGCGTGATCTCGGGCGCCGCGTTGAGCAGCGACGGACGTCCCCAGGCGAGCATGGGCGTGGATGCCGGTGACTACAACGGCGACGGACTCCCCGATCTGATCGTCACCAACTTCTCCCATGACTACAACACGCTGTACGAGAATGGCCCGGCCGGTCTGTTCACAGATCGAAGCTACGCGACTGGCATCGCCTCGACGGCCGGCCCGTACCTGGGATGGGGCGTCAAGTTCGTGGACGTCGACAACGACGGGCGTCTCGACGTTTTCATGGCCAACGGGCATGTCTACCCGGAGGTCGACAAGCACGGCCTCGGCACACGCTATCAACAGCGCAAACAGCTCTTTCTCAACGAGGGCACTCGCTTCCGTCATGCCACCGCCGAGGTCGGCGGCGCTCTCCTCATCGAGAAGTCCAGTCGCGGAGCCGCGTTCGGCGACTACGACAACGACGGCGACGTCGATGCCCTCGTCATCAACATGAACGATCGGCCGACGCTGCTGCGCAACGATACGGCACCAGGCAACCACTGGATTACGGTTCGCCTCGTCGGCACGAAGAGCAACCGCGACGGCATCGGCGCAAAGGTCAGCATCGAAGCGGGCAACCGGAAGCAGACCACGTTCGTTCGCGGCGACGGCAGCTACCTGTCGCACAGCGACACGCGCGCGCATTTCGGGCTCGCTGACGCAACCCGCGTGAATCGGATCGAAATCAGATGGCCCAGTGGCATCGTCGACACCGCCTCGGGACTCATGGCCGATCGGTTCTATCTCGCTCGAGAGGGAATGGCCATCACGGGGCTGCGTTGAAACTCGGCGCCCTCTGCCTCCTCCGCGGCCCAACTAAGGTGCGAGTTATCGGATTCGATCCAGTTTGGCCGCTCGCGCCAGTTGCTGCGCGAGCGCGCGCTGCCGCGCGCTTTCGTCGCGGTTGCCGACCGCAAGGTACGCGTCGGCGAGATACGCAAAGCCTTCGACTGTCTGATCGAGGCGCTGCGCGGCCTCCAGCCGTTCGAGGGCTTCCTGTGGACGCTTCGCTCGCAGCAGCGCCAGGCCGAGGTCGCGCTGCGAGCGAGCGCCCGCATCGAGCTTCAATGCTTCTTCGTACGATGCAATGGCCTGATCGAATGCGCCCGCGATCAGGCTGCGCGAAGCCTCCCGGCGAAGCGCGTCGAGCTGAAACGCTTGCTGCCCGAGCGCCTCGAACTCTCCCTGCTGGCGCTGGAAGATCTCGAGTTCCCGCTTTGCCTCGTCAGTGCGCCCGAGCCGCATCAGGGACATGCCGAGCCCGTAGCGCGCTTCTCTCAGATTGGGATCGAGTGTCAACGCGCGCTCGAGCGTGATGCGCGCGTCGGCGTACTTCAGCATCCTGACCTGAACCTGTCCGGCCGCGGCAAATGCTTTCGCATCTCGTGGATCGAGCCAGGTTGTGACCAGAAACTCCGTCAAGGCCTCTTCGTCACGCCCCTGGAGAAAGTAGATCTCTCCAAGCTGCCGATGCGCCTCGCCGCTGTTGGGATTGGCGTCGATGCGACGGGTGTACGCCGCAACCGCGCCGTCGAAGTCGGCCTGGTTCACGAGCAGACTGCCAAGCGCACGGTAGAACTCGTCGCGACCGATGAAGGGGCCAAAGGCTTCGCTGTCGCGGTAGCCGCTGGCTGCCTGCGGCAACAGCGACTGCCGTTCGTACACCTGTGAACGCTGATAGTAGACGCGCCCGGACCGCACGCCGGCGTCGATCGCTTGCGTGAGCTCCCGTTCGGCTTCGGCCAGGCGACGATCCTCTGCGAGCACGTCGGCGAGCGTCACGCGCGCCCGTTCGTCGTCGGGAACGAGGCGAATCGCGGATCGCAGATGCTCGATGCTCTTGCCCGGCTGGTCATCGAGCCAGTAGGCGAGACCGAGCAGGCGATGGCCCTCCGCCTTTTCAGGCGCTTCCGCAATGACGCCCTGCAACTGCTGGAGCGCCGTCTCCAGCTGTCCGGTGCGCACCAGTGCGGCCGCGCGCGCGACCGGTTCCCGCGCCGCCGGTTCACCTGCAGCAATCGGATCGCCGGCAGCGGCTTCGGCGATTCTGGTCACAGCGGTCGCGTAGTCGCCGGTTCGCAATGCTGCGTACCCGTCGCTGTATCGCGCCTGCGGGAAGATTGGAGCCACTCCGGCGACTTGCCTCAGCAGATCGATTCGCTCGAACGGCGCTGCGTCGGGCGGTGTTCCTTTCGAGGTGGCCTCGCGTTTGGCCAGAGCACGCTGACAGTCGCGCAGCGCTCGTGTTGCCTCTGCGGGTTGCTCCAGCCGCGTCAGTTGCTGTGCCAGCGTATAAAGCGCTGTCGGATTGTCAGGGTTGATCGCGATCGCCATTCGGAGCGCCCGCGCGGCATCGGCCGGTTTGTCCAACGCCCCAAACGCGAGCGCCTGCAGCGTGTACACCTCCGCGCGACCGGCATCGTCGCGCTCTGCGGCCCTGAGCTCGCGCAGCGCGTCCTCGATGCGATGGCGATCGAGGAGCACCGTGGCGACCGCCAGATGAACGGCGCTTGCGGAAGCGGCGCGATTGGCGTCAGCCTGGAACTGCGCGACGGCGCGATCCCATCGCTCGAGCGATGCGCGCATTGACGCGACGCTCGCAAGAAGATCCGACCCTTCGTCTGCGAACGTCCCGGCCTGGGCACGAGTGAATCGCTGAAGCGCCGCGACGAAGTCCAGCTTCAGCGCGCGAATGGAGGCGGCCTCGCGCCAGATGCGGCTGTCAGCCGGCGAGCTCGCGCGCCCGGCGGCGGCACACTCGGATGTCGGACACTCCGCCGGCGCTTGCGGCGCAGCGGTTGTCGGCACGAGCAGAAAAGCTAATAGGACGCCGGTACAGTTCCGTGTTCCAGGTTCCATGTTCCTGGTTCGTGTTCTGGGTTCCGGTTCAGTGTTCAGGCTTTCGCGTTCAGCGTTCCGGGCATGGTGTCTCTTCCGGCGACAGTTTGCAACGAACTCTGAACTTGGAACCCAGAACCTGAAACTGGAACACCGAACACGAACCCGGAACTCGGAACGTGGAACTGCTCCAACTCAGTTTGGGGTTTTGGTCTTCAGGTACGCGACGATGCCGTTGAGCTCTTTTCGACTCGCAACTGCGACTTCGAGCGGAGTGCGACCCTGTTTATTCCTTGCCTTGAGATCGGCGCCGTGCTCGACGAGAAAACGCACGATCGATTCTGCGCCGCGCCCGGAGACGGCGGCGTGCAATGCGGTCTCGCCGGTGTTGGTGCTGGCGTTGATGTCGAGGCCGGATTCCATGCACAGCTTAATCGCTTCGATCGCATCCTTTTCGGAGCCTTGATCGTACGACGGTGCCGCTGGACTTCCGTCTCGCCAACCCATGCCGGCAGCCAGCATCAACGCATTCGCCTGGTTCGGCTGCGTGAGTTTCGGGTCAGCGCCGGCGGCGAGCAATAACTTCATCACGACGACGTCGCCGGATTTGGCGGCGCGCATGAAGGGGGTCGATCCCTCGCCCAGCGCGCGATCGCCAGCCGTGTGGTGGCGCTGAAAGAGCGGCGCTGCCAGTCGCGCGTTCGGATCGGCGCCGTGCGCGAGCAGCACTTTGATCAAATCGACGGCGCCGAGCTCGCCGGATGGTTTCGTGTTGGGGCGACCGTGGCCGATGGCGAGGCGATCCATATCGACGGCCGCATAGAGTGCCGCCATTTTCGCTTCCTTGTCGGCAACATTGGGATCGGCGCCTTTCTCGACCAGCGCGGCAGCGACGTCGTAGTTCGCGTTGATGATCGCGAGAACCAGCGAGGTTGCTCCATCGGGATCCGTGAGGTTCATGTCGGCGCCGAGCGTGGCCAGCGTCGTTGCCGCTTCGAGCGCGCCCTGCCGCGCCGCGTACATCAGCGGCGTCCAGCTTCCGAGCGGGAGAATCGATTGCCCGTTGCGGCGGCGAGGAACGTCGAGGGGCCGGGAACGTTCGTTGACGTCGGCACCATGCTCGACCAGCACCTTGATCGCGTCGACGTGGTTCTCGGCAGCCGCCCACATCAACGCCGTCTCGCCGTACCAGTTTTCGCGGGCCTTCAGGTCAGCGCCGTGTGCCAGCAAGGCTTTCAGCACCTCAGGTCTGCCGGTGCGTGCCGCCGTCATCAGCACGGTCTCGCCCTCGGGCAGCGTCGCCTTTGCGTTTGCTCCGGCCTCGAGCAGGATCTCGGTCGCTTCCAGGCTTCCGTTGACCGCCGCGAGCGCCAGCGGCGTGATGCCTTCACGCGTGGCCGCATTCACGTCGGCGCCGGCGCGAAGCAGCATGCGCGTCGTCTCGAGATCATCGGCTCTGACCGCATAGTGGAGCGCGGTCGTGCCGTCGCGCTCGACGATCTTGAGCTCGCCTGGCTGCTTGAGCAGGGTGCGCACGACATCGCGATTCCCGGC
>Ga0075423_10000451_pt1 | contig 33079 bp, 30 predicted proteins | sample SoiMethybrSBSTD2_FD_80114 | JGI IMG/M metagenome (GOLD analysis project Ga0075423, IMG submission 80114) | Bulk soil microbial communities from a Populus tree surrounding site in Tennessee, USA - Soil MetaG P. TD hybrid SBSTD2 | ecosystem: Environmental > Terrestrial > Soil > Tree plantation...
CGCGTACCACTGCTCGTTCCGGCTCAAGCCGAGAAGCCCACTGCAGATAACCCAAGATCGAACGGCCCAGTTGTCCTTCAATCCGAAGCTCGTAGTGGCCGGCGGATGCCCGAACCTCCAAGGGCGTGATTCCAAGGGTGCGCAAGCGCTCGGTGAGCTCGTCGACCTCCGCCGGATCGGAGATCTGCTTGAACAGCACTGTCGCCGGCGGCTCGGTCGACATGGTGATCGTCGGGAATCGGTCGGTGACGCCGTGGGGCGGCGCACCGCGAAGGGTTATCTCGTACACCGCCCCTCCTTCCTCTCGCGCCGACACTTAGGTACCCATTGGCCGACCGCGACTAACGGCCTACGACATTGCCGGCTGCTTGTCCTCCGACGTGACAGGTGTTGGCTGCCGAAGGTAGGACGCCAACGCCCAGATGATCAGGAGGTCGACCGCAATGATCATGAGCGCCCACCAGGGCGAAAACGGCAACCAGACAAAGTTCAAGATTGCCGAGATCACTGCGGCGACCAGGCCAGCGACGCGAGCCCACGTCTGACCCCTGAGCAGGGAGACGCCGATTACCAGCAATGCCAGTCCGACCAGCAGGTGAATCCAGCCCCAGAGGGTGAGATCAAAGGCGTAGATGTACTGCGGTAGAACGACAAGCCATTGGTCGCGCACGATGCCGGCAAGGCCCTCCAGGGCCTGGAATGCCCCACCGACGATCATCACGACGCCAGCGAAGACGGCGATGCCATGAGCCCAGGGGCTGACGGTCTGGGTGCTTGCCATGGATAACTCCTCAGATGCTCCTTAGAGCAGTTGAATTCGGTATGTGCCGGAGACGCTACGTAGTTCCCAACAAGGCTTGATCACCCGTTACGGGTGAACCTCTCCCGCGCCCCTTCCATGACAATGAGGTTCACGCGCGAGAAGCAAGCGTCCAGATTTCGAGTACTGAATGTGAGACTCCAGTGACAGAAGAAGCGCGCCTCAGCGCCACGGACGAAGCGGCCATGAACAAACCGCTCGCCATCTTGCTCTCCATGGCGATGTTCGTGCTTGTCGTCGATACGTCGATCATGAACGTCTCGATTTCAGCGGTTGTCCAAGATCTCGGCACGACGGTAAGCGGCGTACAGGGTGCGATCGCACTTGAAGCCCTAGTGTCTGCTGCGTTCATTCTGATCGGCAGCAAGGTCGGCGATCTCATCGGACGCAAGCGTGCGTACGTATTAGGCCTACTCGGGTACGCCATCGGCGCGGCGGCCATGACGCTCGCTCAGAACTTGCTCGCGATCATTGTGTTCTGGGCCATCATCGGCGGCGTCGGTGCCTCATTACTGCTGCCTGCGATGCAGTCGCTCATCCACGGCAACTTCGAGGGCACAGCTCAAAAGAAGGTGTACGCCCTCGTTGGCGCCGCGGCCGCTATCGCGGCAGCAGTCGGACCTTTGCTGGGCGGGTTCATCACGACATTCCTCTCCTGGCGGATCGCCTTCCTCCTCGAGGTCGTGATCATCGCTGTGGTGCTTGGCGGTATCAAGCTGGTCCATGACGTGCCGTACACGGGAAGCCGAGCGGTGGACGTTTTTGGCTCCGTGCTCTCCATCATGGGGATGGGTGGCATCGTGCTCGGCATCCTGGTCTGGCAAGAGGGCGGGGAATTCGTGCTGGCCATCCTTGCCACTGGAGCGCTCGCACTTGCCGGACTAGCGTTCTGGCTCCTGCGTCGCAAGCGTCAAAGCAAGCCCACCCTGCTTGATCCGGACCTTTTCACATCCAAACACTTCCGGCTGGGAATTTCCCAGCAGATGTTGCAGCAGATCGCCCTCGGTGGTCTCATGATCGCTCTGCCGATCTATCTGCAGATGGTGCTGGAGTACAACGCATTGCAGGCAGGTCTGTCTATCGCCCCGCTATCCCTCAGCATGTTTGCTCTCGCGATGCTCGCCGGTAGGCGGGCCGGCGCACGCCGACCAAGTACGATCGTTCGGCTCGGTTTTCTGCTGCTCGTCGTGGGGATCGGCGTCCTGATCCCGATCGTGCCGCGAGCGGACTCCGGCTGGTACCTCCTGGTCCCGCTGCTGATCGCCGGCTCAGGCCTCGGCCTACTGGTCTCTCAGCTTAACAACTACACACTCGCCCCCAACTCGGAGGAGCCCGTCAGCGAGGCGGCTGGAGTTAACTCTGCCGGCGGCTCGTTCGGATTGTCCTTCGGCTTGGCATTCGCTGGTGCCATCATGCTCGCGTCGCTCGCCTATACCTTCAACGCCATGGCGCAGCAGAGCACTGTCCTGCCGCCGTCGGACAAGAATCAGGTTGCTATGGCTCTCGAGGAGGACGCAGAGGTCATGAGCAACACTCAGCTCGTAGAGGTCGTCGCGGGCGAACCGCCTCAAATCCAGGCCGAGGTTGTCCGTATTAATACTGAGGCGCGACCACTGGCTCTTCAGATAGCTCTGCTGGTGCCGTTGATCGCCGGCCTGCTCGGCTTGCTCAATTCGTTCCGGATGGGCCGACTCCCTGACATAGCACCGTCCTCCGCGGCAGAGGGAATGACGCTCGGCTGATCAGGTAGGCATGCTCCTCCAGAAGGAGCGTGGTGTCGCTATGCGTTCGGCGGGGCGTCCCCGCAGACGTGTCCAACCACGCGAAGTCGCGGTCGGATCGAAGATGTTGCGACCTTCCTGGCATGTTTCTCCAATTGCCAAGGCATTTTGCGGAAAGAAGGGCGACGTTATTTTCGGCCGTATAATCGGCTCTGATGAAGCCCAGGGAGGGGTCGGCCATGGGTCTAGCAGTATTGCGCTCCGCGTATTTGTCGCAACCGGAGTGCGGTGCCTGCAGGTGAGCAGCATTACTGCAGGTGAGGCCCTAAGCGACCAACTTGTCGATTCGATCTTCGAAGCCAAACTTCGGCCACCGCCACCTCGCTCAGAGTGGGTGATGCGAGTCCGGTTGCTTGAAGAACTCGAGCGTGCCGCCCGACGGGCAGTTACATTGATTGCGGCACCGGCCGGCTATGGCAAGACCACAGTGGTAGCGCAGTGGTTAGCCTCGGAATCTGCCCCTGCAAATGTCGCCTGGATATCACTCGACACTTCTGACAACGACCCGGCTCGGCTGTGGACGCAGATCGCCACGGCGCTTGAGCGCGCCGGCTGCACGGTTGCGCGCGACACAACAGGTTTTGTTGCCGCTGGTGGCTACGACATGCAGGCAGTGGTGCTGCCGAAAATTGTGGACGCAATTGCAGCATTCGGTGAGCACATCACTGTCTTAATCGATGACTTCCACATGATCCGTGCTGTGGAATGCAACGAACAAATTGATTTCTTCGTTAAGCACCTACCGGCCAATGCACATCTGGTATTGATAAGCCGTGCTGATCCGGCACTTCGACTGGGCCGACTGCGAGCCGCAGGTCAACTGTCAGAGATCCGCGCCGACGACCTTGCGTTCAATTTTCAGGAGGCGTCTACCCTCTTAGTCTCCGACGGCATTGAGCTATCACGCGAAGCGGTGTCAGAACTCATGCACCGGACCGAGGGCTGGCCGGCGGGCCTCTACCTGGCCGCCTTGACATTGACAGGCCGTGCAGACGCAACCGAATTCGTCCATCATTTCAGCGGTAGCAACCGCTTCATCGGCGACTACCTCACCGAAGAAGTCCTCAGTCGGCAGAGTCAGGAAATCCGCAATTTCATCCTGAGTGTGTCGATTCTCGACCGATTCTCGGCTCCGCTGTGTGATTACCTCAACGAGACCCGCCACTCGGCGAGCATCCTCCGCGATCTCAAGCACACGAATCTCTTCCTCATTCCCTTGGACTCCGAGGAGCGCTGGTTCCGGTTTCATCACCTGTTTGGTGCAGTTGCAAGGAGTGCTCTTGAGACGGAGGAGCCGGATTGGGCCGCCAAGCTTCACGGCCGTGCGGCAGAGTGGTTAAGCGAGAACGGTTTCGTCGACGCCGCCGTTGAACACGCACTGGCTGCTGGCGATGTCGAACATGCCGCGTACCTTGTCAACGCGAGCTGGCTTCGCTATTTTGACGCCGGTCTGGGAAACACGGTACGTCGTTGGCTCCGCGTGCTCGACGCTTCAGCTGCCGATCAGAGTACGGCGTACGTGGTCACAGCTGCCTGGATGGCGGCACTATCCGGCAACACAAAACAGATGGATCAGCGGCTGGCAGAGCTCAGCAATGCGTCGGGTAACGGCCCGCTGCCCGACGGAACCAGATCAGTGGAATCCGTGATCGCATTGATCCGGGGACTTTTCGGCTTTGGCGGTCCAGTTGACATGCAGGCTGCTGCCACCCGAGCGGCGGAGCTGGAGACGAACGGCGGCAATCCGTGGTTCGCCGTAGCCAACACGGCGCTTGGTCATGCCAGCTATGTGATGGGTGATCTTGATAAGGCGGTTGGCGTACTCCAAAAGGCGGCAAGCAGCGAAGCTACGCCTGCCCTGATAGGCATTCTCGCGCTCGCAGCACAGTCTCTGGCTGAAGCTGAGCTCGGCCAGCACAACCGCAGCCGCAAGTCGGCGGTGGAGGCAATGGAGGTGGTGGAGAGCCGAAGTCTTCATGGTTTGCCGTCTGTCTCCCTGGCATTTACTGCGCTCGGCCGAAGTCAAGCAACCAGCGGGGATATCGAGCAAGCGATGGCCACGCTTGAGCACGGATTGAACTTGCGCAGAAAGATTTCCGGACTGAGTCCTTGGCCAACGATGCATCACTTGCTCGTGATGGGCGAGGTCGCCAGCATGGCGGGTGATCTGCAGTTGGCGCGTCAGCTCTTGGATGAAGCGACGACCCTGATTCGGCAATATCAGCAAGGTATGGCGCCGATGATCTCCAGGCTGGAAGCGGTGCAGAAGACCTTGCGAGCGCGCCAGAGCGGTGACGGACACGTTGAGGCACTCACTGCCCGAGAGACCGAAGTACTGCGCCGGCTTAGCGGACCGCTAAGCCTCGGTGAAATTGCCTCTGAGCTGTATTTGTCGCCGAACACCGTCAAGACTCATACGGCGTCGCTGTATCGCAAGCTCGGGGCCCGTTCCCGATCTGAGGCCGTCAAGATCGGGCGCGAGCGCTTGCTGATTTAACTTTCGAAAATCACCCGGGTGAGATCGGTTATCGGGTGAGGACAGGCTGCCACTAAGTGCGGCTTACTGAGGCAAACAGCCTCCTACAGATGGGGTAAACCAGCCGACCATGGCTCGTAGACAGCAGTCCGTCCTGGCTGAGACGTACCCATTGGGGCTTCGCGCCTTTCCCTTGTCAGTCGTACCCGCCGATTCTGATCGAACGCTCGAAGCGCGCGCCCTGGTGCGGTCCATGGAGGTTGGCCGCATACTCGCGGGCGCCGGCACTGAAGTTGTGCAACTAGTCATCGAACAAACAGAATTCGGCGAATCCGAGCCGCTGCTTCTGGCCGGGGCCGCGCTGGCGCACTCGTGGCTGGACATTACGGAGTTGGCGCTTGCCCGTGCCAGCTCGGAGCTTGCCCAAGGTACTAAGCCGGAGCTACACGACGCACTCAGCCTTGCCCTGCTCAACATGGCGACGTCGAGGCTGCGCGATGAAGCAGATTTGGGCCTTACGCAAGCTCGCCACGTCAGGGAGTTGATGGCCAAGCTCACGGCTTCCGAACGAGCCCAGACGCCGGAACTTCCTCCGCTGATCGACTATTACGTTGCCGGGTTCGAGCTGTCACGTGGAAGCCTGGGCAGTGCACGGTGGACGTTGGAGCGGGGCGCTGGACGATTCCGGCAGTGGCTCGACGCGGCAACCGATGCCGAGCAGCTCGTACGCGCTGCTTGTGCGGGTCAACTGGCGTGGATCGATGCGGTCTGCGGAGACCTGCGCCGCGCAACTCGCTATGCGTCATCTCTGCTCACTGACCGAAAGGCGGACAGCGGTGAGATTGGCGTTGTGTTCGCCCATTTGGCGACGGCCTGGACACATGTGGAGCGGGGTGAGATCGAGCAGGCAACCCAACGCCTCGATCATGCTCAGAGCAGGAGCAACCACAATCCTGACCCGGTGCTTGCGGCTGCCGAGCAACTGACGCAGGTGCGGCTGGCGCTGGCTAGCGATGAGCCGGAGACCGCCCTAAGATTGCTCGAGTCAACACGCATGATGGATTGCGAGATTCTGGATGGCTGGTTCGCTGACCAGTTTCTGCTGGCAAGAGCCGAAGCATGGCTTGCGGCGGGTGAACCACAGCAAGCAATCGCCGTGCTCACTCCGCAGCCAGATCTGGTCGCTCCGGACGCAAGATTGATCTTGGCACGGGCAGCGCAACTGTCGGGCGATCGTGGCGCTGCCAGCGAGATATTGGGACAAGTGCAGTTCGACCCAGTAGCGATGTCGATCATCAGTCAAACGCGGCGATGGCTTCTACAGGCTGAGCTGGCAATTGAGCAAGCCAATCATGAACAGGCCCAGCTGCTGGTCGATCGTGCATTGCGTACGGCCACCAGAGAGCAACTGTGCGCGACGGTCGGTTGGGCAGGCCCGTGGCTGCGCGCATTCGTCGCGCGAGATTCCGGGCTATCACGTCGACACGCAGCCTTCTTGGCGTCTCTGCCATCTCTAGCGTCTCTACCGTCGGGCGCGACGCCCATTGTTGATCAGTGGCAAGGTGAGGCCGGCACTGGCGACGCGATGCTCGTCGTTCCGCTGACCGCGCGCGAGACAGATGTACTGGGGCTATTGGCCCAGCTCTGTACCAATGAGGAGATAGCGGCTGATCTTGTTCTGTCCCTGAACACCGTTAAGACGCATATGCGATCACTGTTTCAAAAGTTGTCGGTCACCCGGCGAGCCGACGCAGTACGCCGGGGACGCGCACTCGGCCTCTGCTAGCGCACGCCACATCAATAGCTTGGACAGCTTGGACTCCGCATCACCTGCAACTGATGCGGAGTCCAAGTACTAATGCGGAGTGCTGGGAGCAGCACCGCCTAGGCGAGAGCTGCGGCTTTGAGTTGGTCGAACTCGATCTGTGTGATCGTGCCTTGATCGAGCAGGTTCTTCGCGGTCGCAATTTGCTCGGCAGGATTGCTTCGTCCGGCAACCTGCTGAATGTAGTCGTCTGTGGCCGCTTGAGCCTTCCGTACCTCACCTGCTTGCCGCTCGGCCATTCCCCTACCGCGTGCAATGAGGTAGATGAGAGCCGTAAGGAATGGGAAGATGATCAAGGCGATCACCCAGAGTGCTTTCCACCATCCGCTGAGATCTTTGTCACGGAAGAGGTCACCGATGATCTGGAACAAGATCATCAGGTACATGACGAAGACGAAGGTCCAGATGAGAAGCCAGAAGAAATCCCCGAAGTTCATTGTTGTCGTGCCTCCTCGTAGTGCAGTCAGTTCAGCAGGGTGCTGAGCAACGGCACTAACTTTGCACTCTCGGGAGCGGGTGCTGCTCACCCATAGCGGGTGAGTTTGAGCGGGCAAACAAAAGGAGAAACTTCACTAGATGGCTGACTCGAACGGTTCCAGAAGTCGCCCGGCAAGCAAAGTAAGCAAGCACGCTCCGACGCCGCCGGGCGGATCAGCTGTGGTCGACCCGGTTGCAGTGATCCGCTCCAGGCAATACATCGGAGCGCTGGTGCTTGCGGCGATCTTGGGCATTCCCATTTCGGCCGTCGCGTACGGCTTCCTGGCGCTGGTCGCAGCGATTCAGAAACTTGTGTTTACGACGCTCCCGAACCAGATCTTCGGCAGCCCCGCGCCAGCCTGGTGGCCCGTGCCTTGGCTTGTGGTATCGGGGGTACTGACCGCACTGACGATCCGTTACCTGCCGGGCCCGGGCGGGCACTCACCGGCATTCGGTTTCACGACCGGTGGTGGTCCGCCCGTTCCACGGGATCTTCCCGGAATCGCGCTTGCCGCTCTGACCACACTCAGTCTCGGTGCTGTGCTTGGGCCGGAAGCACCGTTGATCGCCATCGGCGGTGGGCTCGCCGCACTGACCGTACATCTGGCAAGGAAGGACGCGCCACCTACCGCGCTAACGATCATGGCTTCAGCGGGCAGCTTCGCGGCAGTCAGCACGCTGCTTGGCTCACCGGTGCTCGGGGCATTCCTGATCATGGAGGCGGCCGGCATCGGTGGGATGACACTGACGTTGGTGGCGCTGCCCGGGTTGCTGGCTTCCGGTATTGGGGCGCTGGTCTTCATCGGGCTGAACAACTGGACCGGCTTTGGCACTTTTTCGCTCGCGCTGGGGTCGGTGCCGCCGGCAGTGCCGCCCACGTTGGCAAGTCTCGCCTGGGCAATAGTTATGGGGTTGGGCGGCGCCCTTCTAGCCTGGTTGATTCGATCCTTGGCACTCGCGCTGCGACCAATCGTGCATCTGAATCGAGTGGTGGTCACCTCGTTGCTGGGTCTCCTCATCGGTCTGATCGCGATGACGTACCAGCTCATCTCCGGACAAAGCTTCAGTCAGGTGCTCTTCTCCGGACAGGATGCGCTGCCTGAGCTGGTTAACCACGCGACTGACTATTCGCTTGCCGTACTGCTGCTGCTTATCCTCTGCAAGGCCCTGGCTTACGGGCTCTCGCTGAGCGCCTTTCGTGGCGGCCCTGTCTTTCCCTCGATGTTCGTCGGCGCAGCGCTCGGTGTCGCAGCAAGTGCGTTGCCGGGCATGAATCTGGCTGCGGGGATCGGCATGGGAATCGGTGCAATGTGCGCGGCGATGCTGAGGCTGCCGTTGACCGCGACGCTGCTGGCTGTTGTGCTGATGGGTACTGATGGTGTGCTGGTGACGCCGCAGGTCGTCGTCGCGGTAGTCGTTGCTTTCGTGATCACCATTGTGTTGCCAGCTCCAGGTCCAAAGACTCCCGAGCCGACAGATCAAGATCAGGTCCGCTCTGAGGCCAAGGCCGCCTAGTTGTCCGTCACGCTGACAGCTCCGACCACAGATCGCCGGCCGGTCTGTGTCGACGCTGTAATTGAGGGCATGTGCACCGGGGATTGTGACGGCGTCCACATGAGGCAGCACATGCAAGCGAGGCGCGTTGGCGATCTTGACAAGCGGATCGCGTAGACCGGCGATCACCAGAGTCGGAACGACGAGATGCGGAAGACGTTCCAGCGTCGGATAGCGGGTCATCGCTCTGAACAAAGACAAACTTCGGAGTACTCCGAACCTGAGATAGTCGCGTGCTGCGATGGGCAACATCGACAACGGCTCCCGCAGACCGTCCATGGCCATTTGTCCTACCGCCCGCCCGAGCGGCTGGTTGTTGGGCCCACCAGCCGGCGAGACCAGCACGGCACGCTCAATCCGGTCAGGGAAGGTTGTCGCAACCTCGATAATGATCGGGCAGCCCAAAGAGTTTCCGACCAAGATCGGCCGCTCGATTCCGACCGCATCGCAATACGACATCAATGCGTTCGCCAGCCCCGGTAGGTCGAGTCCATGCTCAGGCCTGATGCTGCGTCCCATGCCGGGTAGATCCGGTACGAACGTGCGGTATTTCGGCGCTAGCAGGGCGGCACTGGGCTCCAGATACGTGCCCGAGATTCCAAATCCGTGGACATGCACCATTGCGTCAGCGTCCGGCCCTGCATCGACGTTGAAGCGATGGAAGACCGGAGATCCATCCACGATGACCCATCCGGGCTTTAACGGAGGTATCGGCTTCCTGGACACAAGTGGGCTCGCCTTTCGGCCTGATCAACTATCCGGCAAGCGTCGATGCACGAACCGCCTAGAGACGACGATCGCGACGATCCTCTCGGCGGTCCTGGCGATCATCTCGGCGAGCTTCGCGCCGGTCGTGACGACGGTCCACGCCGTGTGCAACAACGGCGGCAGTCCCGACTACCGCCGCGGTCCTTGCAACCGGCGCGCCTATGACACCAGGTCGGCCCATTCGGCGTGCTGCGAGCATGTCAGGCTCCTTCCTCTGCTGATTCCATTCCCAATTCCTCTTCGGACTCGCTTGTTGCGCCGTCGGCCTCGATCGAAGCAAGCAGGGCTTGCACCGGAATGCGGCCGTTGGCGACAAGCTGGCCGCCAGCACGGCGAACGGCCGAAGCAAACGGAGCCGCCCATCGGTTCTCAAAGACAAGGCAGGCCGCGCTCGATCCCGGCTCGATAGCAGCTGCGACGGCCTCGACGTCCTCGGCGCTCAATAGCATCGCGAGTTCAGCCTCGTAGTCCCGAAGCTCACCCAACTCGCTGTCCTCTAGCTCTGCGATTTCGAAGGCCTCGAGGTTGCCGTCGTCGTCCTTGCGAAGCATCAACAAGTCGAGGACGCGGATGATCTCGCGATCAACAAGATCGGTGATCGTTGGCGCAATCTCGCCATTGAACCTGCTGCCGGGGAACTCTACGACAAGCCAATCGACCGGCCCGAGCTCATCAATTACTTCATTCATTCGGTCACACTCCTTTGCTCCGCTGCGCCTTGAAAGAGCCTGGTTAAGTCGGCGTTGATCAACATCACCCGCCGCGGGTGAAAGATCTCCTCGGCCGCTCTTTGCGAGCGCGACCTACTCGGAAGCCTTCTCAGCTGAGGCGCCCGCGGCGCTATCTTGCGTCGTCACCGGTTGCTGCTCTCGTCCGCGCTTGACCGCGTCAACAATGATTCGGGCGCCGATTCCGACGATCACGATGCCGGCGACCATCTGACCTGTGACGAGAGCACGAGCTACCTCCGTTTTAGCGGCGATGTCGCCAAATCCAACGGTTGCGAAAACCGTCACCGTGAAGTACAGGGCGTCCGTACGCGTCAGAGGCTCGGTGAAATTGCTGACAGAGATTGTGCCGAGGACGTAGTACGTTGCGGCAAAGAGCAGAAGGAAAAGTGGAGCGCTCGTGGCAAGGGCCTCAAGACTCCTCAGCGTGGGATCCGTTGCTTTGATGATTAAGCGAACCTGAAAGACGACAAGTCCGATGAGTGCACAAATGCCGACCGCCAACATGGCGATGGCAACACCAATCGACGTGCGATCCAGCGGCAAAAGGTAATAGATCACAACCAGAGCAACTGTGGATCCGATTGTTCGAAGCAACATGACGACGGCCCTGCGAGACCGATGTAGAGCCTCCCGTGCAAGATCACGATTAGGCACGCCATTATCCTCAATCCTCAGCATCAGGACGATGACCATGCTGAGTTGCCGTCTCGTCCGAAGCTTCACCCATGGCGGGTGACTGGTTTTGGGCCGAGCAGACCCCTGCACACACCTCCCGCTCCACCTGCGACCACCCAAGTGGGACCCGCCGTCACCCGGATGATAACGGGGGGATAACCTATGCCGCAGTCGTGGCTGACAGCTCTCCCCTGCGAGCGTCGGACGACCCAGATAACTCTCGGGGACGTTAGCCATGCCCAATATGCATGCGAAACACCTAGTGGAAGGCAGTTATCTGCCGCCAGCGTTATTGAAACGCGCCGGCGGGGTAAGGAGCGGTCATGCGGGTGGGGATCGTTTCAACGTATCGGCCACGGCCGTGCGGCATCGCGGTGTTCTCTTCGGACCTGCGCACGGCCCTGTTGGAGGCCGATTCATCTTTGTCTGTCGAGATCGCCTCTATCGTCCGAGATGATCATCTCTCACATCCTCCCGAAGTCGTCACGACAATTCGCCAGGACGTCGCTGCCGACTACGCCGCGGCAGCAGACCAACTAAACCGGAGTGGTGTCAACGTCGTACTGATTGAACATGAGTACGGCATCTTCGGCGGCGATTCTGGAAAGCATGTACTCAAGCTGATCAACAATCTCACGGTGCCCGTGGCGGTTACGCTCCACACCGTCTTGGAGGAGCCAGCGCCCGATCGAGTTCGAATCCTTCGCAACCTCTGCGGCCGCGCGGCGCTGGTCATGGTGTTCACTGAGACCGCTCGTCGGATGGTGATCGAGCAGCAGTTGGTCGATGCTGAGAGCGTCAGAGTGGTTCCGCATGGTGCTCCCGACGAGCTGACTGCGGCCGCCTGGTCGGATCGGGTCAGCGACGATATCTCCACCTCATCGTTGCAACTCGGCCTGCCGAGCCTGGCCGGCCGCGCGGTGCTCTCCACCTTCGGGCTTATCTCCGACTCTAAGGGTCTGGAACTGGCGATTCGCGCGCTGCCAGAGATCACTGCAGCCCATCCTGAAGTCCTCTATTTGATCGCCGGCCGGACGCATCCCGATGTGATCAACAAAGAGGGGGAGAGCTATCGGCTCAGCCTGCAGCGCCTGGTACATGATCTTGACCTTTGTGATCATGTTTCATTTATCGACCGATTCCTCAGCATCGATGAGCTCGCGATCTTGCTCGCCCGCACCGACCTGTACCTGACGCCGTACCGATCGAAAGATCAAATCGTCTCCGGGGCGCTGACCTTCGCGGTGGCGGCCGGCTGTCCAGTGGTATCGACCCCTTACTTCTACGCTGAAGATCTGCTCAGCTCCGGCGCCGGCGTGCTGGTGCCATTCGACTCCCAAAAGCTGGCTGCAGCGGTACTCGGCCTGCTGGGATCGCCAGCGAAGTTGCGAGCAGCGCGGAGGGCGGCGCGGCGGGTCGGCGCCGACCTCACCTGGGCAAGCGTCGGCAAGACCACTCTGGAGCTATTGACCGAGGTTGCCCGATGAGAGGCGCTCCGCAGATATCGCCGCAACACCTACTCAGCCTGGTCGACGATGTTGGCATCGTGCAGCATGCGTATGGAACCATTCCCAACCGGCTGAGCGGTTACTGCGTTGATGATGTGTCGCGGCTGGTGATCACCATGCTCAATCTCGATCATGGCGAAAGCGACAATCCGACTTACCAGCGCGTGCTCTCATCGGCACTGGCGTTCCTGTTCCACGCTTGGGACCGGGAAGCGCCGGGCCTGCACAACCTCATGGACTATGGCCGGAACTGGCTTGATGCACCGCACACCGGTGATCATCTCGGCAGGGCGGCCTGGGCGCTCGGCGCCGTCATCGCCGCTGAGCCGGTACGCCCAGAGGCTGACCCGTGCCTGCGACTCCTCACCGATATGCAGCCAAGCCTGGAGGGCGCTGCGACTCCTCGGGAGATCGCGTACACCATCATTGGGCTGACCCGCCCCGCGATGGACATTCTTCCAACCCCGCTGCAGAGACTCCTCGACACGCTCACTGACCGGCTATGCAAGGCGTACGACGAGCACCGCCGCGAGAGTTGGGTGTGGTTCGAAGACAGCCTGACCTACGACAACGGCCGACTGCCGCAAGCACTGATCGCAGCCGGCGCGCGGCTCGACAATGACAAGATCATCCAGCGCGGGACCCAGGCTCTCGACTGGTACGCCGATCAGTGCACCGTCGATGGCGACACAATCCGCTTGGTGGGCAATCGCTGGCGGCGAGCCGATGAGCCTCCGCGTCCTTGGGCCGAAGAAGGCGACGAGCAACCTATTGATGCGGCGGCACTCGTCGAGGCATTGATTGAGGCATCGGCCTACACCGATCATGGGGAGTACGGCCAGCAAGCGGTGCGAGCGTTCGAGTGGTTCTTGGGACGAAACAACCAGGGATTGCCGGTTTATGACTTCGCCACCGGTGGGTGTCATGACGGTCTCGGACCGGAGGGTCTGAATCCCAATGAAGGCGCCGAATCCACCCTGGCCTATCTGCAAGCACTGCTGGCACTTGAGAGTGCCGGCCTGCAAAGCTGCATTACGCGGCCCTGAATCGCTGGATGAAGATCGCACTGTTGGGCCCGATCGCCTGGCGGACTCCACCAAAGCACTACGGCCCCTGGGAACAAGTGACCGGCCTCTTGGCCGATGGTCTGGCCAAGCGCGGCGTCGATGTGACGCTCTTCGCGACACGCGACTCGCAAACCGCTGCCACCCTCGACGGCGTGTCCCCTCGCGGCTATGAGGAAGACGCCAACCTGGATGGACGCATTTGGGAAGGTCTCCATGTTGCCCGTGCGCTGGCGCGCTCGGACGAGTTCGACCTGGTGCACAACCACCTGGACTGGCTGCCCTTGGCGTTTTCAACGTTCTGCCGCACCCGGATGCTGACCACCATTCACGGCTTCTCGGATCCCAAGATCCTTCCGGCCTACCAGGCGGCTGATTCGGCGTACGTCTCCATCTCTGATGCCGACCGAGCGCCGGAACTGAATTACGTCGCCACTATTTACCACGGGATCGACTTGCGCCTCTTCACCTTCTCGCCGACCGGTGGCGAGGATCTGGTCATCCTCGGACGTATCCATCCCGACAAGGGAACTGCATACGCCATTGACATTGCCCGCCGCGCCGGACGCCGGCTCAAGATCGCGGGTCCGATCCAAGATCAGTCGTATTTCTCAGAGCAGATCGAGCCGTTGATCGATGATCATCAAGTTTGCTATCTCGGCTCAGTAGGTCCGACGCAGCGTGCCGAGCTTCTCGCTTCCGCTGCGGCCCTGCTGCATCCCGTTGCCTTCGCTGAACCTTTCGGGCTTTCGGTCGTCGAATCGATGGCTGCCGGTACGCCGGTGGTGGCCTACAACCGGGGATCGATGCCGGAGATCATCGATGAAGGTGTCACTGGTTTCCTGGTGTTAGACGTCCAGTCGGCTGCGGCAGCCGTCGAGTCTGCAATCGAGCTTGATCGTGGCAAGGTGCGCAGCGTGGCGGAGCGCCGGTTCAGCGCCGATCGCATGGTGGACGATTACCTTGCTATATATGGCGCGGTCCTCCGGTGAAATAAGCGGCGAACTCTTCCAGCGCTATCGAGGAAACCCTCTGCTCAGCCCAGAACGCTGGCCGTACGCGGCCAATGCGGTGATGAACGCCGGAGCAGCACAGGTCGACAGCAGCACCGTGCTGCTCTGCCGGGTCGAGGACAGACGCGGCATTAGTCACCTAACGGTCGCTCGCTCGCAGAACGGCGTGTCCAACTGGGTGGTCGATGAGACTCCTCTGCTGGCGTCAGACCCGGATCTGCCGCACGAAGCCTGGGGCCTTGAAGATCCGCGGCTGACCTGGGTTGATGATCTTGAGAGTTGGGTGATCACGTACACCTCCTTCGGGCCTGGCGGACCGGGCCTCTCGATGGCGACCACAAAGGACTTCCGCTCGGTCCAGCGCCTCGGCATGGTGCGTGCCCCCGAGGACAAGAACGGGGGCTTGCTCTCGCGACGGGTGCACGACGAGTACGTCTTGCTGCACCGTCCGGTTACCCAACTCACCCATAGGGCGGACATCTGGCTCTCCCGCTCCAAAGACCTGCACAGCTGGTCGCCGCCGGAGCCCGTCTTGGCAGCCAGGCCCGGCGGCTGGTGGGACTCGGCAAGGATCGGCATTGGCCCGCCGCCGATCGAAACGCCCGAGGGCTGGCTGTTGATCTACCACGGCGTACGCCAGACCACCGCGGGCTCGCTTTACCGCGCAGGGCTGGCACTTCTTGATCTTGAAGAGCCGACGCACGTACGTCGCCGCTGCGCGGAATGGATCCTTGGCCCCCGCGAGGACTACGAGCTCATGGGCGACGTACCAGGAGTCGTCTTTCCCTGCGGCGTGATCCACCGGCGCGACTCCGATGAGCTGCGGCTCTATTACGGCGCTGCAGACAGCTGCGTTGCACTGGCCATCGCGTCACTTTCGGAAGTCCTCGCCTTCGTCTTGGAACATGGCGAAGAAGATTCGACCCGACTCCAGCTGTAGCTTCGCGGGAACGGCGCGTCCCCGGACGCCACTTGGCATCGCTAACTTGGACTTGGCATCAGGCGCACCTGATGCCACGCGCAAGTTAGTGGTGCCAAGTGCGGAGATTAAGCCGCATCACGTCTACATAGGCGGTCATTTCCCCTTGCGAGAGTTATCCACAGATCTGTCGGAATGAGGTTCCGCTGCCGTCCCTGCATGCATTGGGCTGTGCTCATGGACAACATCCGGCTCACCCGCAATCTGTTGGATCAGGGCTATAACTGGGTCGATCTTCGACGACTCCAACGCGACGGCGAGCTCGTTCGCGTACGGCGTGGCGCCTACTGCCAGGATGAGAAGCCGGGCGAGTTCCTCGAAGAGCGGCATCGACGGTTGATCCTCGCTACGGCGCCTCAACTTCGAGACGGCGCCGTCTTCAGCCATGGATCTGCGGCCGTCATGCACGGCCTGCCGGTCTGGTCGGAGGCGGTGGCAAGGGTTCATGTGACGCGCGACCGCCGCGGCAAGGGGATCAAGCGCTCTGTTGTCCAGGTGAATGGGGCTCCGCTTCAACCGTCTGAGATCGTCTTGATCGACAACATTCCCGTGACATCGCTCGCACGCACCGTGCTCGACCTCGCCCGTACCGTGCCCATGACACAAGCGGTGTCAGCCGGTGATTGCGCATTGGCGTTGGGTCTGACGCGACAGGAGCTCCAGGTTGGATTGCTACTGATGGAGCGCTGGCCAGGTGTACGTGCAGCGCGCCGAGTGGTCGAGTTCCTCGACGCCCGGAGCGAAAGCGCTGGAGAGTCGATGAGCCGCGTACGCCTCATGGAAGAAGGGCTGCCGCGACCCGAGCTGCAGCAAGAGATCTTTGGACCCGACGGTCGGCTCGTCGCCCGTGTGGACTTCCGTTGGAAGGAATACAAGACGGTTGGCGAGTTCGACGGGAAGATCAAATATGGCAGGCTGCTCAAGCCTGGGCAGCGCATTGAGGACGTGATCTTCGAAGAAAAGGTCCGGGAGGACGCCGTACGCGATCTCGGCTTGCAGGTTGTCCGGTGGATCTCGCGGGATCTCTATCGCCCCGGCGTGCTTCGAGAAAGGGTGCTTCGGGCCTTTGCCCGGGCCACTTGACGCAACTTGGCGCCACTAGCTAGCACGTGGCACCAGTCGCAACTGATGCCACGTGCAAGTTTCTGATGCGGAGTGGGATCCGCCGGCTCCGAGCTCACATAGCGAGTGCTTCGTACACCTCGACACTGCCACCGGACTGCAGCACCGGACATCCCTTTGCCTGAGTTGCTGCTTCATCAAGCGACTCAGCATTGACGATCGAGTAACCACCGAGCTTCGACTCGCCGCCACCGCTGGCACTGCCATTCTTGACAGTCGTTCCAGCGCCGAACGGGTTACCCACGTCGACCACTGAGTCGCTGAACGTGCCGAACCACGCAGTCCACGCCTGCATTTGCTCCTGCTGAGCTTCGGGGGTCTCGGCCATCTCGCCTCCGGAGTACAGGTACACGAACTTCGCCATCGTTTCCTCCTCATGTGTTGATGAATGGCGTCACCCATACCACGTACAGAGAGCCGCAAAATCGACAGCTCTGGAGGACAATCGGAGCCGTGCCGGGCCAGCTCAGCCTTTCCGACCTCTCGACTGCGGTCAGGGCGGAGTACCGGCGCATTTTCACCGAGCGACGCGATGACTTGGTTGCGGTGGGCTTCAACGCGTTGCTGGTGACGTTTTGCTGGTTCTTGTTGCCGGACAGGATCGTCAACTGGCTGTTCACGCTTCACGGGGCATTGGCGTTTCCATACTTCCTGGAAATGTGGATGCTTGGCGACACACCCGCGACCAATGTGGCAGGCCGGGACGCCGTACGAGCCGTGGCGCAGTTGCACGATCCGGCCGCACTACGTCTCTGGCTGCGAGCAAAACACCTTGTCCTAGCCTCATTTGTCGGCCCAACCGCGGCAATTGTCGCGATCGTGATCGGAATCGTGCAGCATCGTTATGACATGGCCGCCGCGGTGGCGATCACGCTGCTGTTTCTGCCACTCGGCGTGCTGAGCATCGCCGCCTGGGTCGGTCTGTGGGTGCCTTATCATCCCAGGAACCTGCTATGGCGCTGGGAACATCGCTCCGACTGGCGCGCAGCGTTGCTCCGCTGGATGGTCCTGGTACTGCTGCCATTCCTTGTGGTGCCCGTCATCGCCCTGGTGCTACTGCTGCCAACTCTGACTATCTGGCTAATCGCCCATCAGGGGCACCCACCACACCAGATACCCGCGGCCGGGCTTTGGCTCGGTACCGTGGTGTCCGTCGTGATCAGCTTGATCGTTTATGGCTGGGCGCCGGGTGTGGCTGTAAAGATCGCGCGCCGCCGACACGCGAAGCTCCACGGCTACCTCAGTGACCCCGAGTATGGCTGACTCAAGAGCGCCACGACCCGCTCGTCGGGGTGGCCTGACCTGCTGTGGTGATTGAGGAAAATCACCCCTCGGGTGTGAGGCGGCTTGCTTAAGTCTCGAGGATGCTGTCGGATGGATCGCCTCATCGGGTTGGCCGGTGATTCACAAGTAGAGAGAGGACGAACTCCTTATGGCGACACTGACCGCATGGGCTTTTAACAGCGTCGATGGCGCTGAACAAGCTTCCCAGAGACTGCAGGGACTTGCATCCCAGGAGTTGATCAAGATTCAGGACGCTGCAGTCGTCTCCTGGGAACCGGGGAAGAAGAAGCCGAAGACGCGGCAGCTGAGCAACATGACCGCAGCAGGAGCACTCGGCGGCACATTCTGGGGAATGCTCTTTGGACTGATCTTCTTCGTGCCGCTGCTAGGGGCGGCGATAGGCGCTGGTATTGGTGCGCTGGCCGGCTCGATGACCGATGTCGGCATCAGCGACGACTTCATCAACGGCGTGAAGCAGCGCGTCACACCGGGCACATCAGCGCTCTTTGTGCTCAGCTCTGACGCGGTGATCGATCGAATCAAGGACACCTTCAAGGACACCGGCGCCGAATTGATTGCCAGCAATCTTTCCGCCGAACAGGAGCAGAAGCTTCGCGAGGTCTTCACCGAGGAGTGATTCCCAGCCGTACTCCCTGATTAGTACGCACCAATCGCCCACCGGAGGGCAGCCGGATGGGCGATTGGTGCGTATTCAATTGCACGTGTAACAGCGGTGGTTGGATTCCAGATGAGTGAGCGAGCACGGTTTCAGGAGATCGCGGATAACCCTGCAGCTACGGCGAAGCCGAGTACGGCAGTGAGTCCAGCGCTGATGCTCGCCTTCTGGTTCGCTTCCGGAATCATTGACCCAACCAGCATGACAAGAAGGGCTCCGGCCGCGAACCCATCGACACCGCCGGTGAAGCGGTCCCCAACGAGTGAGGAGACCCAGTAGCCGGCGACTGTTGCCAAGGTGCACACAACAGCCACGATCACCCACCCGGAGATGATCATGCGGGATGGTCTTCCCGCGGACTTCATGTCGATGGCCGAGCCGATCGATTCGGGCAGATTCGAGACGAAGATCGCGACCAGCAGTGCGACGCTGATCCCTTCACCGGCGGCCAATCCGATGCCGAGGACCACTTGCTCTGGGATTCCGTCCAACAACGCACCCAATAACAGCGGGAAACCGGCAGCCGTCGCGCCAGAACGACCGCCCATGCGCTCGACACCACGATCACCCAGGAAGAAAGCGAGCGCTCCTGCTGCAAGTCCCAGCGCTACCGGACCGCCACCTGCCGCTCGCAGTCCTTCTTCGACAAGTTCGAACGAGACACTGGAAATAAGCGCTCCGGCGCCAAATCCGAGAACAGCCCCAATCAGGCGAGAATCCCAGTTTCGAGCGACCCCAAGCAACGCTCCGATGACGAGGGAGGAAGCCGCAACCGCACCCCATAGCAGCGCTGACAACACCCGAGGACGATAACCAAACTCCGCTTTATCAAGTGCCGCTGTCTCGGACTACGCATCGGAAACCGATGTGGCTCATCCCGGTATCGATCATCTGCGGCCTACGTGCGCCCGGTCGATAACGCATGCAATAGCTGTCGGCACAAAGATATGAGCCGCCCTTGATCACTTTCCGTGGCACCCGAAACTGCGGTTGCCGACGGTCATAGCTTGCCTCGATGACGCCGCCTCGCGGATTGCGAGGAATGCAGCAAGGCTTGTCAACCTCGGCCGGATGGCGGTCGGCGTACCAGTCAACGGTCCAGTCCCAGACATTGCCGGCCATGTCGTACAGCCCGTAATCGTTCGGCGGGAACGATGCGACAGGCGTCGTGGTGCCGTAACCAAGATCAGGTCGCCACGGAAAGTCGCCGTGCCAGAAGTTGGCTAGCCGCTCGCCGGTCGGCTCGGGCTCGTTGCCCCAGGTGAAGATCATTTGAGACAAGCCACCACGTGCCGCAGCTTCCCATTCCGCTTCGGTCGGCAAGCTCCGACCGGCCCAGTTCGCGTACGCCTCGGCGTCTTCGTAGGCGACGTGCACCACTGGATGATCTTCGCGTCCCTTGATCGAGGAGGCACGGCCTTCGGGATGCCGCCAGGAGGCTCCTGGCGTCCAGATCCACCACAGATTGATGTGGCGAAGGTTGACCGGCCCAGCCGTACGAGTGAACACCATTGATCCGGGCTGCAAATTCTCCTCCGGCGCACCTGGAAAGTCGGCCGGCTCTAGTGGGCGCTCGGCAACCGTCACATAGCTGGTGTCGGCGACGAACTGCGCGAACTGAGCATTGGTGACCTGATGCGCGTCGATCCAGAAGCCATCCACCGTTACTCGATGAGCCGGTCCTTCTTCCGGATAGTGCTGGTCCGATCCCATCGCGTACGTCTGGGCCGGAATCCGCTCGAGTCCATGGGTAGCTGTCATGTTCCGTCGGCAAAAACGGTGTTCCAGTCGTTCTTGATGCTTACCACGGTCCAATCCTGCTGGGCGGCGAGATCGAGGGCACGCTCCGCCCCGGCGGCGTAGTCGAACTCTCGCTCAGGATCATCATGCAGCAGTAATAGCCGGAGAGACGGCGTTCTCGGCGTGCCTGAGAACTCCAGCATCGGCACGTCGCCGTTGGAGTTACCGAACGCCAGAATGGGCCGGCGACCGATCCGACTCCAAATTCGGATCGGCTTCTCTGGCCCGTCATCGAAGAAGTCCATCGCACCCTTGTAGAGCAGCAGCGCCTGGCCGCCTTCGGTCGAATAGGTGATGCCTAATGCGCTGCCGATGATCCGCTCGGGCGGGATGTCATACATGTCGCCCGCAACGGGTCGCATGAAATCCCGATCACCACCGGACGCGATGTAGGTAGTAAAGCGATTCGCTTCCAGGTAACGGAGCAGCTCAACCATGGGCAGGTAGCCGCATGCCCGGTATGGCCGCTTGAGCCCTGGATTATGGGCGTCGTTGAAGAATTCCTTGACCCGTCGGTCGTAATCCTCGACAGTGACTGACTCGAATGCCTTAGGAACGGCGACCATCAACAACTTCAAATCGCTGTCGTCACCGTGGTAGTGCTTCACCACGGCCGCGCCGAGCCACTTCATGTCATTCTCGTACGCGGCTTGGTAGGGCTGCTGGGTCCGCAACGCCTGATCGCTTTCGGCCATCTCGCGAAAGCGGCGAATGGTGAAGTCGAGTTGGATGACGAGCGGCTTTTCGGTCCACAAGGTGCCGTCATTGTCGAAGACAGCGACCCTGGCGGCCGGCTCCACGTAATCGGCCCCACCCTCCTTGCTTACGCGCGCGACAAACTCGGTGATCGCCGACTTGGTTGCGCCGCCGTTCCAGGACCTCAATGTGTCCATGCTCACTTCACATCGTTTCCAAAACGACCGGTCGCCTTGCGACAATCCAAATCCCCGAGATTGTGAACGCCACGCCTAGTGGGATTCCCCAAGGCGCCAGCAGTGCCTGGTATCCGGCGAGCCCACCGAGAATGACGACGATCGAAATTGCGACCGGAAACACGCGCGCCCGCAAACAGGCGATGCCGAATAAGGTCCATCCGGCGGCGAAGAGGTAATAGCTGGCGAGGGCACCTAGTCCGAAGATCAGTGATGGCTTGGCGGTCAGGCTCTGCGGTGCGGGCCCGCCGGCGAGCCATGGGACGGCGAATGCCTCGAACCACAGGTCACCCCCCAACATCATGGTGCCCACAATCGCTGCTGAGAAAGCAGCGACGCCCAATCGGCCTGCTCTCTGAGCCTGAAGACCATGCACGCCGATCAGGGCGAACATCAGCACGATGAAGCCCCCGAGAAGGACGATCTTGGCCGCAATGAAGACCGGATTCTGCGATGTCTCCACATTCATGCGCTGGTCGAATGTCCACATCACGGCCTGAGCTACAACGAAGAGCAGCCCCGCCATGATGGACAGCCAGCCCGCCTGCCGCACGAACGGCCAGGCAGCTGGCGCGTACAACGAACGTAACCGTTCGCTGGGTTGTGGTGCGGCTGTTTCCGTCATCGACATCCGCTCATCGCATCATGCTCATGCGCCGGCGAGGAACGACTGGAGCTTCTCGACGGCCTGGTCGATGCTGAAGGTGGCTGCTCGCTGCCGAGGCGGGAACTCACGGAATGTGGCCAGGAAATCGCTCATGATGAACTGCGAAGCGAAGACCAGATAGTCGTTGTCGAACAACCAGTCGTAATAGGTGTTAGAGGTGATGGTCGCCCGCTCGAAGGGGTCGGTACGCAGGTTGAACAACAGCGGCACCCTGAGCGGAACGAAGGGCTCAGCCCAGACTCGCAGTGTGCCCTCGACCCGCTGCTCCATGAACACGACCTTCCAGTTGTCGAACCGGAGAGCGAGTACATCACCGTCATCGGAGAAGTAGACGAAGCCCTTGCGTGGGCTCTTCTCCTCTTCACCGGTCAGGTACGGCAGCAAGTTGAAGCCGTCGATATGCACCTTGAAGGCCTTGTCGCCCACGTTGTGCCCAGCCTTGAGCTTTTCGACAATGTCTGGCTCCCCCGCCGCGGCGACGAAGGTCGGAAGCCAGTCGTGATGCTGGATGATTTCGTTAGAGACCACGCCAGCTGGGATTTTCCCTGGCCAACGGATGAGCTCGGGGATTCGGAATGCACCTTCCCAGTTGGTGTTCTTCTCGCCCCGGAATGGGGTCATGCCACCATCCGGCCAGGTGTTCATGTGCGGGCCGTTGTCGGTGGAGTACACCACGATGGTGTCGTCGGCGATGCCGAGTTCATCAATGGCATCGAGCAATTGGCCGACGTTTTTGTCGTGATCGATCATCGTGTCGTGGTACGGCGACTGCCAGCGCCCCGCCTGCCCGAGACTCTCCGGCTTGGTGTGCGTGCGGAGATGCATGTGGGTCATGTTCATCCACACGAAGAACGGAGTTCCAGCCCCGCTCTGCCGTTCGATGAACTCGATGCACGCCTCAGTGGTGTCGTCGTCAATGGTCTCCATCCGCTTCTTGGTCAGCGGGCCGGTGTCCTCGATTCGCTGCCTTCCGCGGCGTCCATAGCGGCCGTCGACGGTGTCGTCGGCGGCGTCGGTCGCCCATGATCGAATGACGCCGCGGGGTCGCGCCCGCTCGTTGAACACCGGAAACTCCTCAACCGACGGCCAGTTGGGTAACTCAGGCTCCTCTTCGGCGTTGAGGTGGTAGAGGTTGCCAAAGAATTCATCAAAGCCGTGCGCCGTAGGTAGGAACTCGTTCTTGTCGCCGAGATGGTTCTTGCCGAATTGAGCGGTGGCGTACCCGAGCGGTTTCAGCAATTCAGCAATGGTCGGATCTTCAGATCGCAGCCCTATATCAGCCCCGGGGACACCAACCTTGCTGAGCCCAGTCCGAAAAACACTCTGACCGGTAATAAATGCTGAGCGACCGGCGGTGCAGCTCTGCTCCCCGTAGGAGTCTGTGAACCGCATACCTTCATCGGCGATTCTGTCGATGTTCGGCGTGCGGTAGCCCATCAATCCATCGCTGTAGCAGCTCAGGTTGGTGATCCCGATGTCGTCGCCCCAGATCACCAGGATGTTCGGCTTGTCATCAGGCATGCAGGGGCCACCTCTCTGGAACGAGACCGCGCTGTGATCAGGCTCGCGCAATACACGGGCTCCCAGCATCACCCTTGCTGGGTGAGCGCCTCAGCTGCTGGCAGGTTCAGGCTTCTTTCGACGCCCCAAGTTGACCGGGAAGATCAACAGGAAGGCGACCACGAGGTATCCGAATGTCGCGACCAGCGGGGTGAACAAACCCACGATGATCATCACGACATAGAGAGCCATGCTCGGGCGGAGCCGCCTGGTAAGGAGCTTGATCTCTTCATCGTCAGCGTCTGGATGCACGAGCTTCCCACTCACTGCGGTCTGCCACAACAACGACAGCAACAACATGGCACCAAGTAGGGCGATCCCGTAAATGGTGGCTGCAACCCGCTCACTGGAGCGGGATCCAAGATTTTCGGCGAGTAATTTGGTGGGAAAGGGCAGGAACGAGACCACAAGGAGCAGGGCCAGATTGAGCCTTAGGAAGCTCGTACTCGCACTATGTAAGTAATGAGTGATCGAGTTGTGGCCCAACCAGATTGCTCCGATCGTCGCAAAACTCACGACGTACGCCAGATATGAAGGCCATTGGTCGAGGACTGCGCGGAGAAAGTGGTCCTCCGAACCCGGCGGGATTGACAGCTCCAGCACGAGCAACGTGATAGCGATGGCGAACACGCCATCGCTGAACGCCTCCATCCTGGCAACACGCAGAAACATCTCATCGTCTCGATCAGCCATGTCCTGATCATTTCGCCGCCTAGAGCGCTGCGGCTCACCCGGACAGGGTGATGCTCCAGTAGCGTGGCGCGTCCATACTGCTGACTTGTCAGAAGCAGAGCACCAGATACGGTGCTGAGTTTCTGACAACTCGGTGGGACTCAAAGATCAAAGGAGATGAAGATGGCGGTCGACACATTTGTGGCGTACGTCGGTGTGTACCCCAGCGTCGAGGACGCGGAGTGGGACTACGAGCTGGTCAAGGAACTCCATACCAAGGCCGGCATGCTGGACGCGTACGACGCTGCAGTGATCGAGAAGCGAGAGAACGGCAAGGTCCGAATCACCAAGAAGCATGAAACCCCCACTCGGGTCGGCGGAGTGCTCGGCGGCGGCGTTGGTCTTGCTACCGGGCTCGTTGTGGCGCTGTTCCCGTTCGCCGCAATTGGTGGCGGCCTCCTCGCAGCTACGACTGCCGGTGGCGCCATACTCGGCTCAGTTGCCGGACACGCAGCGGCTGGCATGAGCCGTAGTGATCTCAAGGAGCTCGGCGAATACCTCGACGAGGGCCAGGCCGGCCTCGTCGTCGTCGGTGTTTCGGAGATGGAAGACGACATCAAGAGCTCGATGGAACGGGCGGAAAAGGTCGAGACCAAGGAGATCAAAGCCGACACAGCGGAGATCGAACAAGACGCCAAGGCCGCTGGCGGGAATCAAACAACAGCCGCCGAAGAGGCCGACACCGAAGACTGACACCACCCGCGGGGATGCCTTCCGCGGAGAGTGGTCGCATACGGCGGGGCTGAATCGATTGAGCCTCGTCGGTTTGGACCACTTTCCGCGGAAGGGTGGGTGTGCATTTCCAGGTCACCCGTCATGGGTGATGCCGCGCCTCACCTTTTCGGGAGATGGTTGCAGCGTGACTGCAAGCTCGGATGGCACCGCGGTGCCTGACGATGCTGCCCTGAGCGGGGACGAGCGGACCGAGCTTGAACGGCTCCGTGCTGAGGTAGCCGAGCTACGCTCGCAAGTCGCCGCTGCTCCGACTGCTGTGAGCGAGCAACCTGTCATCCCACCGCCATCCGTGCGCCCTCGTCGACAGCGCTGGCGCTCCGTAGTGGCGACTTTGCTCATCATCATCGGCTGCATTCTGGCGCCGCTGTCCGTAGTCGCGGTTTGGACGAAAAACCTAGTCACCGATACCGATCGCTACGTGACGACTGTTGCGCCGCTCGCTCGGGATCCAGCGATTCAGAACGCTGTAGCGGACAAGATCACCGCCGAGATCTTTGCGCAACTCGATGTAACAGGACTTACCAATGAGGCTGTGGACGCACTAGCCAACCGCGGCCTACCTCCACGCGTTGCGGCAGGACTCCACGCACTGTCCGGGCCGATGTCGGATGGAGTCCAGAGCTTCGTACGCACCGAAGTCGGCAAAGTCGTAGCTAGCGACGCGTTTGCAGATGCGTGGGTGACGGCCAACCGGTCAGCTCACCAAGCGCTAGTTGCCGCGTTGACCGGCCAGACCGGTCAGGGCGTCACGATCGCCAACGACACCGTCAGTATCAACCTTGGTCCGTTCATTCAGGTAGTCAAACAACGGCTGGTCGACAGGGGCTTCGACCTGGCCAGTCGCATTCCAGACATCAACCCTTCGTTCACGATCTTGCAATCGGATCTGATCACCAAAGCTCAGAGCGCATTCAGTCTGCTCAACGCGATCGGAAACTGGTTGCCGGTTATCGCGCTGATCTTCCTAGCGCTGGGCGTCTACATCGCTAAGGGCCACAGCCGCGCGCTGGTAGGAGCGGGTTTGGGATTGGCAGTCGGCATGCTGGTGCTCGGACTCGGGATTGCCTTGTTGCGATCGATCTATCTCAACGCTCTGCCGCTCGGCATCCTGAACCACGACGCCGCGGCCTCCTTCTACGACACTCTGGTCCGCTTCCTGCGGCTCGGGTTGCGTACCGTGCTGGTGTTCGGTCTGGTCATCGCTCTCGCCGGCTTCTTCATGGGCCGCTCCGTCACTGCGGTCCGGGCGCGGGCCGGCTTGAGCAGGGGCATTGGCTGGATGCGAGGCGGTGCTGAAAGGGCCGGATTCCGTACCGGACCGGTTGGCGCTTGGGTTTACACCTACAAGCGAGTGCTACGCATCGCGGTGGTGGCCATCGGAGCGCTCGTGCTGGTGTTTTGGGATCAGCCAACCGGGAAGGTGATCGTCGGCATCACGATCGGAGTCTTGATTGCATTGGTGATCATCGAGTTCCTCGGTAGGCCGCCGAGCCCAGCTGCGCTGGAGACGCCGACGCCCGAGACGGCAGAGCCGCCGACGGCCGAGTCGGACACGGTTGCGCCCGCTGAAGTCGTTGACTCCACTCCGGTCGCGGTAGGGGCTAGCGCCAGCTCACAAGCCCTCGACACCTCGGAAGCCGATGCGCGTAGTTGAGCTCTCCAGTGATTGAGGTGACCGCGCCGACCGCGAAGGCCTTCACGCGCTCGTCATGGACCGGCCCCTCACCGGGATAGAACTGCTCTGACCCAGTGACCTATATATAAGGAGTTCGGGTCGCTCCACACCAAAGATCACCCCGGAAGAGTGATGTCTGGTGAGCCGATCAAGAGCACTGTGCCTGTATCTGACTATGGCGTTGCGAGTCAACGTACGGAGGCGCGGCATGTCCCTAAGGAGCTCCAGAGCAGAGAGCCCGTGGGCGATCGGCATTACGGTGTTCGCGGCCGCGATGTTGATCATGGCCGGAGGATGTCAATTCTTCCTTGGTCTGGCGGGTGTGGTCAATGACGAGGTGTTTGCACGGCTGGGCAGCTATCTCTTCCGCTTTGACACCACAGTGTGGGGATGGATCCACATGCTTCTCGGTGTCTTATTCGTCATCATCGGCTGGTTGGTCCTGAAAGGGGCGTCCTGGGCAATCTGGACGGCTGTCGGCTTGGCCGTCCTGAACGGTCTGTTGAACTCCCTGTGGCTGCCGTCGCAACCGTTCTGGGCCATCGTTCTCATCGCCATCGACGTGCTCGTGATATGGGCCTTGGCGACCACCGGCCAAACCGTTGCGGCACGGTCATGACTCGGGGCGCTGAGCGCCTGATATATGAGATCCGCGTACGCGGTGAGCTGACCGACGCACTGGTTGCGGCGCTGGAACCTCTTGGGCTGCGACTCGAGGAAACCTCCGACGGCGCGATTCTGGTAGGAGCCTTCCGCGATCAAGCCGAGCTGCATGGCGCGCTGGAGGCGATGCAGGATCTGGGAGTTCAGCTGCTGGAAATGCGGCAGAGAGCAGGGTGGACGTGAAATAGCCGCGCCCTTAGCATGTAAAACGGCGCGTTTTCGGGGGACTAACGAGCCGACGATCGTGGGGCGAGCCAGGTACAAGGGAGCCCCTGGCAGTTCAGTTCACACGATTGCCTTCTACCGAAGGACGGCTATTTCTCAAGACGGTGTCATCACTCGTCAGAGGCTTCTCCAGCTGGCTGGAAACGCTTCGGAGCCGATCATGCTCATTTCCGCCCCAGCCGGCTATGGCAAGACCACGCTGCTGCGGCAGTGGTCCCCCGACGTCCAGCCGGTCATCCGCCTGGACCCAGCTGAGATCACCGACCAATGGGAATTCTGGGATCAGGTTCGCGAAGCTTTCAGCCTTCCAGTTGTGACACTGATCATTGATGATCTACACCTCTTGGACCGCGATCGCACTACTGGCCAGCTCAGATATGCGCTGCGCCGCGCCAGCAGCAATCGCCACCTCGTTATTGCAACTCGGAGCGATCCGATCCTGGCGCTTCATGAGGCCCGAATGGCCGGCAAGGTGAGGGAAATCCGGGCTGACGATCTCTCGTTCGATGAGGATGAGACCCGTCTCTTCCTCGCGGCGAACCACCTTGACGTGAGTACTGAACAAGCCCACGCGCTCTGGGTCCACACCGAAGGCTGGCCGGCGGGACTGAGGCTTTCTACAACTCCGCTGTCTAGGAGCGCCCATTCCGACGAGGCCTTCTCGACTCTGCTGCAGGGGGACACCGCGGTAGGCAGCTATCTGATGGGACAAGCGCTTGCCTATACCGCTGATGATCTTCGTGACTTTCTGCTTCAGACCTCAGTCAGCGAGTTTCTCGACGCTGAACTGGCTGACCAACTCACCGGCCGTTCAGACAGCGCGCTGCTGCTGGAGCGAGCCCATGTCCAGCCGGGCTTTCTTCATCGACTCCCCGACCGCCGCTGGCCCTATCGCTACCACCCGATGTTTCGGGCCTTGCTGCTCGCTGAACTAATGCGCTCCGAACCTCACGAGGTGCGGCGGCTGTCCGCGCTGGCGGCGCAGTGGTTTTCGCGACATGGCGAGCACACACGGGCGGCAGCTTTGGCAGTGCCGGGTCAATCGTGGGATGTGCTTGCCGAGTCGGTGCTGGCTGGCTCATGTGTCGCGCTCGTCACCGGCGACTGGAGCTGGGTCCAGAACACCATCGCGCGATTGCCAGAGTCCCAGCTGGATGCCAGCCTAAGCGCGCGGTTGGCCTCGATCCTGCTCAAAGTGGGAAGCGGCGCCCGGATGGAGGCCACCAGATCGGTGGCTGCGGTTTTGAACGCTGCGCCTTCCGGTGGCACCAGGCTGGAAACCGAGGTGCTCAGGTTCTTGGAGGCCTGGCTCTTGGCTGAACGCGGCCAAACTCATGAGGCGGTCCAAATCTTGGAAGTGGACCCTGGGCGGGATTCTGCAAACGGTGGCACTGCTGCGTGGCGAGGACTCCATTCGGCGTGGTATCAGCTGCATGCCGCATGTCTCTTCGCAGCGGGCCAGGCAGCCGCCGTTGATGCAGTGCTCAACGAGGCTCGGGACTCACGCAACGAGTCGTCTCCATATGCACAGCTCGGTGATCTTGAAATTCGAGCTTGGGTTGCAGTTGTCGCGGGTGATCTTCGGACTGCCCGGCAGTCTCTCAATCGCGCTGTGGCCTTGATCGACCGTGAGAGCGCTCGTGGCGTTCTGGATCATCCAGGACCCATGAGAATGGCATGGCAGTGGCTGCAGATGGAGAGCGATGAGCATGTGGCCACGCAATTTGATCATGCTGAGGACGGCCGTGCCCGGTCGGCTTTTCCGCAATCGATCAGCCAGGCGCTGCAAACGATCACCGACGCGAGGCAGCGCTTGACGCGGGATAACGATTGGCTCGGCTGTGCGTTGATGCTCGATGATCTGATCGACTCACATCCCTATGTGCGGCAGTGGTCCTCCATCGGATCCCTGTGGGCGACCGTTCGAATCGAGGCTTACTTAGGGTCCGGTGATTTTTCAAAGGCACTTGATCTAGCACTCGATTCATCGCCCGGCGCTAGTGAGAGATCGCGCCATCAGTCGTATCTGTGGGCCTGGGTTATGCAGCGGGTCGCCTTGGATCCGCGGGGCGGCCTGCTTGAGATGGATCCAGAGCTGTTGATCAGCAATCTGCCACTGGAGTCGGCACTGCTTAGGGGCCGCTCGGAGGCACTACGCATACGGGTGCTGCTAGGGGCCGCAAGCCTGGCCTTCCGGGCGGAGATGTTCGATCGGGCGTCGCACTACCTCCGGCTGGCGTTGCAGAGCACCGAGGCCCACGGATGGCGCCATCCCTACATTGAAATCGCCGCAGCGATTGCCCCGGTACTGGAGGCCGAACGGCGTCGTATCACCTCGTACGGGGAACAGGTGATCGAGTTGCTCGCGTCTTTGAGGCGGCAGCCGGTTTACGGCGGTCAGTTGCCCGATCCGCTCTCCGTACGCGAGCTGGAAATTCTGCAGTATTTGCCTACTCCGTTAGATCAGCGCGAACTTTGTTCGGCCTTGTTTATTTCGAGAAACACGCTGAAAACGCATCTGCGCTCGACGTACCGCAAGCTCGGTGTACAGACCCGGCGGGAGGCGGTGCTGCGGGCGGAGAGCCTCGGGATTCTCTAAGGGCTCGATGCATCGGCGTCAGGCTTCTCATCCGGCTCGACTGGAGTTGACTCCTTGGCCTTAGCCACCTCAACCCCATTCTTGCCAATGTTCCGGCTCTTGCCGTTGCCGTTCTTGCCGTTCCCGCTGGACAAGAGCGGTACCACCCAGTCATGCTCCGGATCCACGTCGATGAACAAGGATTTAACGAACAAGCTCAACGGAATAGCAAGAAATGCGCCGCTAGCGCCGAGGATCGTTGCCCAGATGATCAAGGATAGGAAGCTCAATGTCGCCGAGAGGCCAACTGTTACCCCAACAACCCGCGGCTGGATGATCGTCTGGATAACGAAGTTCAAGACGCAGTAGACGATCACCACGATAATCGCTGTCACCACATCCTTGTCGAGCAGCGCGATGATCGTCGGTGGTAACAACCCGATGATAAAGCCGATATTGGGGATGTAATTGGTGATGAATGCCAACAGTCCCCAAAGCCAGGCATAGCGGATGTCCAGAATCCACAGTGCTATGACGTCACAGGTTGCGACAATGGCGCCAAAAATCGTCGCCACCGCCAGATATTGACGAGATCCATGAGCAAATTGCTGAAACGCGTCCGCGAGACGCTGGCCGCGGGGTGTAATGCCTCCAAGTTTGGAGGCGAAGTCGCCGGCATCGGTCACTGTGAAAAACAACAGCACGATAAGGAAGAAGATATTGCCGAGCACGCCTGCCAGACCGCCGAGCACACTGCCGGCAAAGCTCACAAGCCTGCTTGGGCTCATCTGGTTCGCCAGGTCCTCCAGCGTCTGCTGACTGACCCCGACCGACTCCAGCAGTTGGCCGGCCTGCTGCAAAAAGGCCTGAAACTGCGGGGCGTAGTCCTGTAGCAATGTTGCGAACTGAATGCCGGCGATCACCAGAATCGCAAAAAGCCCGACGACGATCCCATAGACCACGAGCAGGCTCAAGATGATGCCAACCCAAGCGGGCCAGTGGCGGCGGTCGGAGAAGCGGCGTACCGGGTGAACGGCAATCGAGAGCACCAGTGCCAAGAACACCGGACCGAGAATCTCTTTGAACTCCCTCATGCCCAAGGCTGCGATCAAGGCCGCAGCCAGTCCGAGGAGGATGATTAAACCTCGAGGCAACGACCACCCGTAGGCGAAGTCCTCGACCCTCTCTGAGCTCATGTGATGAGGGTAGGGGACTAAGCGTCGGTGCGAGGCAGCCACGGACGAGTGACTTACCTTCTCTCCTCAGGTGCGGGGCGAGCACGACGACGCTGGCCGCGACGGCCTAGGCGATGCCGACGAGCCATGCTGCAGGCGCATGCCGTGATGCTTCAGCAGCCGGATGAGCGGGGCGCCGCCGGTTGGTCAACGGCATGCCGGCAATGATCAAGATCAGCGACCAGCGCTGCGCCAATCAGGTGAACCGGCGATGCAAGGTAGCGATACTCGAGCCACGTAGTGCCAAACGCGGCAAGCAGGCACAAGCTGTCGAGCACCGCGATGATTATCAGTCCGGGCATATGCAGCCACGGCTCGGTCCGGCGCCTGGGGAACATGCTCTCGGCCAGGGCGATCGGAGTGCCGATGCTCCTATGTAGTCCAGATTGCCGCGAGCATTTGCCAGCTCACATCAACGCACCGGATCGCGTGTGCCGCTGTCCTGCACGAGCGAGTGAGCAGCGGCCCGAGACCGTTGGTTTGGTTGTACTGCTGGCTGCGAGCGAGTGAGGAAGGCAGCGGCATTTCAGCGCGCGATCCGCGCCGAGCGAGCTTATCGAGCGAGTCAATCAAACACGCGTAGTGTGTGCACCGGTGTGCCGGGAAGGCTGGTCGGCAAATCGGCCTCCGCATCGTCGACTCCGCCGAGGAGCAGTACGTGTCCGACACAGCCCGGTTCGCCTTGATCATCGCGGTAACCAGCGCTGTCGCCCTTGCGGCCGTCCTGGTGAACCGGCTCTCAGCGCGCCTCAGGATCCCAGCGCCGGTGTGGATGCTGGCTGCCGCCGCCATCGGCGCACTAGCCGTTCCTGGAGTTCCGACACCACAGGACGATACGGTCCAGCAGGTCGTTTCGGTGGCACTGGTTTTGATCTTGTTCAATGGCGGCCGGCACATTGGCTGGTTGCGACTACGCCAGGCTCTCGGACTGATCATTCTCCTCGGGGTGCTAGGAACCTTCCTGACCGCAGCAGCTGGCGGCGTGCTGCTGCATCTGGCCTTCGGTTTGGCCTGGTACGTCGCTCTGCTGGTCGCAACAGCGGTGTCCCCGACCGATCCGGCGGTCGTCTTCTCAGTCCTCGGGCAGCAGGAGATCGCGGGTCGTAGCGGCACGATCTTGGAGGGCGAATCCGGGGCCAATGACCCGGTCGGAATCGCCTTGATGGGCGGACTGCTCGCAGTTGGCGGGGTCAGCGGAGCCGCCTTCGGCCGCGTGGCCGCGGGTTTCGTCCTTCAGATGACGATTGGCCTGGCAGCCGGTGTTGCTGGCGGCATCGCCTTGCTGTGGTTCATGCGCCGGGTTTCCCTCCCGAGCGAGGCCTTGTACCCACTGCGAACCCTGGCCAGCGTGCTGCTGCTGTACGGCGTGACGACACTGCTGCACGGATCTGGCTTCCTGGCCGTCTTCGTTGCCGGCATCGTCATCGGCCACCGCCGTGCCCCATACCAGCGTGAGATTGAGCGGTTTCACGCGGCGCTGGCAGGGCTTGCCGAGATCGTGGCATTTGTCGTCCTCGGGCTCAC
>Ga0075423_10000454_pt1 | contig 33046 bp, 26 predicted proteins | sample SoiMethybrSBSTD2_FD_80114 | JGI IMG/M metagenome (GOLD analysis project Ga0075423, IMG submission 80114) | Bulk soil microbial communities from a Populus tree surrounding site in Tennessee, USA - Soil MetaG P. TD hybrid SBSTD2 | ecosystem: Environmental > Terrestrial > Soil > Tree plantation...
AGGGCTGCCGATTGAGGAGTCACTTCTCGCTTGAAGAAAATCGATGAAGCTTCCGTCTCTCGTCACCGTCGGGCCGAGGCGAAACACACCCGGCTCGCTGTCGACGATTTTGACGTTGCTCGAGGTGGCGACTTGACGGACCCAAAGGCTCGATGAAATCCGGTCTGGCTGCGAGTACACGACGTACTTACCGTCGGGTGAGATGGCAGGTGTCTCCGCGTTGCCGCTGCGAGTGAGCTGCGAGATCTCGAAATCCCTGAGCGGCCGATTCGCCTCGGCCGATGAGGGTGGCAAAGAAGGTCGTCGCCCCGCGATCGCCAGGTAGATGCCGCCCGCGATCACGAGCGCCGCGACCATCGCCACTCCGACGACGATGCGCGGATGGCGTTTAGCGATCGCGACCGCGGCCTGCGCATCCGATGACGAGGACGCATGACTTGCGCTTGGCGAGACCGCAATCGGGTTTGCGGCATGTGAGGTCGACGCGACACGCGTGCGGCTCGCGTCGACGTCGGACGCGACCGTCGATCGCGACGAGTCGTGATCGCGCTTCAAGCGCTTGAGATCCGCGCGCATGTCGGCGGCACTCTGATACCGGACGTCGCGGTCTTTCTCGAGCGCCTTGGCGATGATGCGATTCAGCTCCGATGGCAGATCCGGGTTGATCTGGAGGGCGCTCGCCGGTGTCTTGCCGAGGATCTCGTGCGAGATCACCGCCGGAGTGGAGCCCCTGAACGGCAACATCCCGGTGGCCATCTCGTAGAGGACGACCCCGAACGAGAACAGATCGCTGCGCGCGTCGACGCGCTCGCCGCGCACCTGCTCCGGCGACATATACGCCACCGTCCCGAGCGTCGTGCCGGGGCTCGTCAGGTGGGCCTCCCCGGGCATCGTCGGCAGCACCGATGCGCCTGGGACCGCAGCCACCTCGAGCTTAGCGAGACCGAAGTCGAGCAGCTTCGCGTGCCCGCGAGCCGTGACGAAGATATTGCCCGGCTTGATGTCGCGGTGGATCACGCCGGCGGCATGCGCCGCGTCGAGGGCATCGGCCACATCGAGGCCGAGCACGAGCACCTCGTCGATCGATAGCCGCGCGACGGTGATCGCATCTTTGAGCGATCGACCGTCGAGGAACTCCATCGCGATGAACGGCTGGCCGGCATGCTCGGCGATCTCGTAGATCGTGCAGATCGACGGATGGTTGAGCGCGGACGCCGCACGCGCCTCGCGGCGAAAACGTCCAATCGCCGATTCGTCTTTCGTGAATGTGTCGGGGAGGAATTTCAGCGCGACCTTGCGTCCGAGGGTCAGGTCCTCCGCCAGGTAGACGACGCCCATGCCGCCGCCGCCGAGTAGCGATTCGATGCGGTAATGGCCGACGATGTCGCCGGGCGTCATCGACGCAGATGGTATCGCAGGGGTGAGGGTCCGGCTAAAGCCGGACACTACGACTACGGCCGTCTGAAGGCGGCCCTACGTACGAAGATTACGCGGCGCGGAAAGCGCCCTTGCGAACCAGCCGGCGCGAAGTCTGCTCAAGGAATTCGCGGATCACCAGGTCGTCTTCGGTGAACACCTTGGCCAGCCGCGTCGGCTTGATCGGGTCGATGCGGCAATACTCGGCGTCGACTGACAGCGGCTGCGGGACCAGCGCTTCGGTGTAGCGCTGCGGGTACGAGGGGAACGCACGGAACGTGGTGCCCACCACGCCTCCGAAGCGTTGCTGCAGCTGCGCGAAGTCGTGGCGAAGGAAGTCGTACGTCTCCGGATTGGGATTCGTGGCGAGGTATTGCTTCACCATCGACACCACATGACGAAAGAAGTGCTGCCCGTGGCAGTGCGCCGAGGCGGTGCCGTCGGCGCGCTCCATGCGGCGGATGCCCGCGCGCTCGGGATCGATGTGGTAGAGCTCGTGCACGATGGTGTCGAGCTTGGTGATCCAGTTCTCGTGGCCGCTATAGTGCGCAAGCTTGCGCGACCGAGACAGACTCTGGTCGCAGAACCGCGGCAGGACAAACGACACCATGTAATCGATGGTCACAGTGCCGACCTTGACGATCGGTGATTTGGTGACGAACCACTCCGAACGTCGGGTCAAGAGACCAGTGCGCCGATCGCGCCAGTAGTAGTATCCCGGTTCGCTTTCCGGCAGGCACAGGCAATGGCAGGTCGCGTAGGGGCCCTCGGCCTGCGCGCGGCCAGCCCGCGCGAAAACGAGCACTTTGTTCATGTCCAGGAATTCGAGCGTCGGCACGCGCTCGACGATGTCGGACATGAGACGCCAGATGTTGTCCGTGTAGTTGATCATTGCGTCTTCAGAAATTTCGGCACGTTGCCGCGCTCACTTCACTGAACCATTTGGCGCCTGGTCGAAGTTTTCGCAGCATTGCGCATCCTTGGTCAGCGTGAGGGATCTCCCCCGGTGGTCGGTGGTTCGGGCTGTGGAATCGGCGGCGCAGGTTCGTCGCCTTCGGGCACCGAATCGGGGCTGGGTGCTTCGGGCGCGTCAAGCGGAGTGGCGGCCACGCCCTCTCCCTCGTCCGTTGGCACCGGGCTAGGCACCGGAGGCGGCGGTTCGACGCCGCCCATGCGCGCCAGGATGATGCGTTGCCGTCCCAGAAGCCGACGCGGCGGATGGGCCGGACTGTAAACGCGAGGGTTGATGATGGCGCCGGCGAGCAGCGCCGCCTGCTCACGCGAGAGCGCGGCCGCGGTCACGCCGAAATACGTGCGTGCGGCTGCCTCGGCGCCCCACAGCTGATCGCCCCACTCGATCACATTGAGGTAGATCTCAAAAATGCGCGCTTTGGGAAGCGCCACCTCGAGCCGTCTGGTGATGATGAGCTCACGGAGTTTACGCAGCGGATCGCGCGACGGCGACAGATACAGGTTTTTCGCGAGCTGCTGCGTGATGGTGCTGGCGCCGCGGATGGGAGACCCGCGCTCCATGCTGATCCGAATCGATTCCTTGATCTCCTCGAGATCGATGCCTTCGTGCTCGAAGAACGCGCTGTCCTCGGCGACGATGACCGCGCGTTTGAGATGCTGTGAGATGCGCGTGTACGGCACCCACTGCTGCACCCGTCGGACCGGATGTCCTTGTGCACGCGCCTCGCGCGCCCGCAGCTCCATGAACGCCGTGGTCGTCGGATTGGTGGTCGCCAGCGTGCGCACGTCGGGCAGCGTCACGTAGACGTAGACGACGACGCCAAACGCGAACGCCGACACGGCGCCCACACTCCGCAACACCGACCGCCGCGCCGGTCGCGGGAACGACTTCATTGCTACGCGCTGGTGAGAGCTGGACGCAGTGCCTGGCTCGCCGCGGCAACACCCGCGCCTTCCGGCACGTCATGTCCGTGCACGGCCAGAGCCCCTTCGAGAGCAGCAAGAAACTGCAGCACCGTCTGCGGCGTGGAGCTCGCGCCCATGAGACCAACCCGCCAGATCTTTCCGGCCAGCGGTCCGAGACCCGCGCCCACTTCGATGTTATAGGTGTCCAACAACGTCCTGCGTACCGCGGCTTCTTCAACACCTGCCGGAACGCGAATCGTATTGAGTGTCCACAGCCGCTCGCCTTCGGGCGGCAGCAGCGACAACCCCATCGCGCCCACACCGGCTGCCAGCACCTGATGATGTCGCTCGTGCCGCGCGATGCGCGACACCAGTCCTTCTTCTTCGACCATCAACAGCGCTTCGCGCAGCGCGTAGACGAGCGTCGAGGACATCGTGTGGTGATACTTGCGCCCGACCCAGTAATCCTCGAGCAGCCTGAGATCGAGATAGAAGCTGCGGCACTTCACGAGCCGCTCGCGCGCGGCGCCCGACACGGCCAGTGGTGCGAGCCCCGACGGCGCGCCGATGCACTTCTGCGTGCACGAGTACGCGACGTCGACACCCCAGCCTGCGAGATCAACCTCATGTCCGCCGAGCGACGTGACCGTGTCGACGATCGTGAGCGCGCCGCGATCGCGCGCGACCGCCGTCAGCTCTTTGATCGGGTTTCTGACGCCGGTCGACGTTTCCGCATGCACGAGCCCGATCACGTCGGCACCGTCGTGCGCCAGTTCGTCCTTCAGTTGTTGCGGATCGACGGCGCGGCCCCACTCCACGTCGATACGGCGAACGCGCGCGCCATAGCGCTCCATGATCTGCGCGAGCCGATCGCCGAAGTAGCCGGTGACGACCACGACCGCGCGCGTGCGTTCGTCGACGATGTTGGCGACGGCGGCTTCCATCGCCGATGTGCCGGTACCGGAGATCGCGATCGTCAACGCCTTGCTGTCGGCGCGAAACACGCGCTGCAGCGATGCGCGAACGTCGTCCAGCATCGGCACGAAATCCGGATCGAGGTGACTGAGAACGGGAGCGGCCATTGCCCGCATGACGCGCGGTGCGATCAGACTGGGACCAGGGCCGAGCAGAATGCGTTCGGTCGACGGGAGCGGCATCAGGGATTTACCGTAGCGACGAAGATATTACGCCGAGAGCCTCGAGTTGTTCACTGATCAATTCAGAAATTTTTGATGAAACTGAGCGGAGTGGCGGTCGGGGTGCGCCGCCGGCATAGCCCATCAGATCGAGCGCCGCTTTGAGGCCGGGCACGCCGTACAGACCGCCCACCGATCGCGCGAGGGGCAGCAGCTCTCTCTGCAGTGCATTCGCCTCGTCGAGCTTGCGATCCTTGATGAGCAATAACATCCGCTGACATGCATCAGGTACAAGCGCGGCAAGCGCGAGGATGGCGCCATCGCAGCCGGCGCACAACGCGTGCACCAACGTCGTGGCTGATCCGGCAAGCACGGTGAACTGATCGGGCGTGCGCCCGACGAACTCGGCAATCTGCGCGATGTCGCCGCCTGATTCCTTCATGCCGATGATGTTCGGATGAGTCGCGAGCCGCTCGACCGCATCGGGCAGCAGATTCACACCGGTGTACAGCGTCACGTTGTACAGCAGCACCGGAATCGGCGAGGCATCGGCGACTTCGGTGTAGTGGCGCACGAACGCGTCGCTGGTCATCTGCGGCTTGAAGAACGACGGCGTTCTGACGAGCGCGGCGTCGACGCCAGCCGCGGCGGCGCGGCGCGTGGCCGCGATTGTCGCGCGCGTCGACTCGCGACCGGTGCCAGCAATGAGCGGACGATCTTTCGGGACACCCTGGCGCGCGATATCGACGATGCGATCGGCCTCGTCATCGTCGAGCGAGGGCGCTTCGGCGTTGGAGCCGAGGACGACGAGACCCGTAAGCGAGGTTGCCATCCACTTCGCGACATTCGATCGCAGCGCGGCTTCGTTCAGCGTGTCGTCGTCGCGAAACGGCGTGGCAATTGGCGTGAAGATTCCTGAAAACCTCTTCATGGCTCTAATTGTACAGGCGCACGCCCGGTGCCCTGAACCACCAGATTCACGCCGAGCACGACGAGAAAGATCGCCGCCGCGGGCGACAGCGACCATGGCGCGTCGCCGAGGAGCGCGACATTCGACGCTTCTTGCAGCATGGTTCCCCACGTTGGCGTGGTGTCGGGGAAACCGAGACCGACGTACGAGAGCGTGGCTTCGGCGAGGATGAACGCGGGCAGCAGCAGTGTCGCCTGCGTCCGCAGGTAACCGCCGGCCGCCGGCACCAGGTGCCGCATCAGCACGCGCGTGGCGCTCGCGCCAGCCGCGCGCGCCGCGATCGCGTACTCGCGCTCGCGCTCGGAGGCCACGATTGCCCGCACACCTCGTGCGACGATCGGCCATCCCAGCAGCGCGAAGATCGCGAGCAACAGCGCAAATACGTCCGCTGCAGGCAAGACCAGCGGCATCACCGCGCGCAACGCGAGCGCGACGTACACCGCGGGGAGCACGAGCACGAACTCGGAGACGCGCGACAGCACCGCATCCGCCCACCCTCCGGCGTATCCCGCGATCCCGCCGATGATCGCGCCGAACAACGTGGCCGCCAGCGTCGCGCTCAACGCGAGTGCGAGCGTCGCGCGGGCGCCGTGCAGCAGTCGCGAGAAGCTGTCGCGACCGTACGCATCGGCGCCAAGCACCAGCAGCGGTCCGCGCTGAGTGGCGTCCTCTTCGAACCGGCGCTCGATTCGGCTGACCAGGCGCCAGGCGTGCGCGTGCGGCGCAGCGCCGTGATCGTCGAAGACGTGGATCGGCGTGGGCGGCGCGTACAACAGATCGGGGAATCGGCGATCGGGCGGATTCGGCGCGAGCCACGATGCCAGCAGTGCCGACATCGCTGTGAGCGCAAGCAACGCGATCCCGATGCGTCTCATGCGTGTTGGTCCCGCACCCGCGGATCCGCGGCCGCGAGCAGCAGATCGCCGGCCAGCGTGCCGATGGCGAGGAAGCACGCGCCCATCGCCGCGCACGCCGCAACGAGGTAGATGTCGCGCGCCCGCAGCGCTGAGTACATCAGTTGTCCAACTCCGGGCCACGAGGTGACGTACTCGACGACGAACGAGCCGGACAGCAGCGCGCCGATCACGAGCCCGTATACGGCGCACAGGGGTCTGAGCGACACCGGCCAGGCATGACGAAGAATCAACGCGCGTCGTGGAACGCCGCGCGCGATCGCCGCGACCATGAACGGCTGCTGCACGGCATCGGACATCGATTGCGACTGCAGGCGTTCGAAGATGGCTGCAATCGGCACCGCCAACGCGAGTGACGGCAGCGGCAGATGCCACGCGACATCGATCGCCCACGCCGCCCAGCTCACATCCGATGTGCCAGCTGACGACATGCCGCCCGGCGGCAGCCATCCTGTGCGCGCGGCGAAGAACACGAAGATCAACGATGTGAGGAGAGGAGGGAGCGAGACGCCCACGAGTGACGCGCCGCCCACGAGTGTCGCCGTGTGACTTCCCTGCCGGCTGCCGGTGACGATGCCGAACGAGATGCCCACGAGCGTCGCGATCGCGAGTGCGGCGAGCGCCAGCACCGCGGTGTTCCCCGCGGCGCGAATCACCAGGGGAGCGACCGGCCGGTTGTAGAGAAACGAATCGCCGAAATCCAGACGAACGGCGCGACCGGCCCACAGGATCCACTGCGACAGCGGGCTGCGATCCAGATCGAAGCGCGCCCGTGTCGACTCGATCTCGCTGCGCGAAGCGTTGGGACCAAGTTGCGCGGTGACATCTCCAGGCGCCAGTCGCGTGAGAAAGAGCGCTGCAGACGAGGTGCACACGAGCAGCAGCAGGGCGAACACCAGCCGCCGCAGGAAGAATCGGACCATCAGAGTCGAGTCGGCCGTCCCGCCGAAGCCAGTGGCGAAGGCGAACGAATCAAGGATTCGTGACGCTCAGCGTATCGGCGCTCCAGAGCAGTTGCGGGCGCATCACCGACGGCGTGACGCCAATCAGCCGGCGACTGTGCGCATAGTACAGACGAGGAGCGGCAAAATACAGCGCCGGCAGGTTCTCGGCGAAAATCCGCTGCACGTCGTTGAACAGCGCTTGTCGTCGCATGAGATCGAGCGTTCCCGCCTGCTCGATCATGAGCGTATCGATGCGCTGCTCCCATTCGGTGCCCGGCATCTTCTGCCCGATGTTCCAGAAGTGCGTCGATCCCGAACTGAGCCAGAAATCAGGGTTGCCCGCGGGATCCGGATCGGAGAAAAGCGGGCGCGTGTAGATCGCGTCGTAGTCGCACGCGAGCATGCGCGGCATCATTGCCCCGATCTCGAGCGGCGCGATGTCGAGGGCGATGCCGACTTTGGCCGCCTCTTCTCGAAGTACTGACGTGCCGCGCTCATAGTAGCCGACGCCCCGCTGCGTAATCACCGTGAAGCGCGCTTCGGTGCCCTTCGCATCCTCCACCACACCGTTGTTGTTGCGATCCTCGAGACCAATGCCCTTGAGCAGATCGCGGGCGCGCGCGACATCGTGCGCGTATCGCGGAAGATTTGGTGTGAACCATTGGCGGTTTCCAGGCGTGATCGGTCCCCAGATGGGAACCGCCTCACCGAGGAACACGGTTCGCGCAAACTCCTCGCGATCGACCGCGTGCGAGATCGCCTGACGGAACTCGCGCTTCTGCACGAACGCCAATCGCGGATCGTTCTTCTTCGCCTCGGGCTTCAGGCAGAACCAGAATGCGTCGGCGTCGGTGCCGACTCCGAGCTCGACCATCTTGAGCTTGCCCTCTTGCTCGCCGCGCCGCACCGGGACGTAGTCTTCGGGCCGCAGCTCGCTGTAGGTGATGTCGGTGGCGCCCGACTGCAGGCGCAGCAGTTCGGCATTCTGATCGGGCACGAGCTCGAGCACGATGCGATCGAGATAGGGGAGGGAGCCGCCGTCCGGTGCCTTCCGCCAGTACCGCGGGTTGCGATCAAGGACAAGGCGCTGGCCGACCTGAAACTCACGAAGCACGAACGGCCCGGTGCCAACGATCTCGGTTGGCGCCGTGCCTGGCGACCACGCCTTGGCAAAGTCGCCGGCGGCGAGCGCGGACTCGAGCTTGTGCTTTGGCATGATCGGCAGCATGTCGAGCAGACGGACGCCCGGCCCAGACGGCGCCGCGTAAGCGAAGACCACCGTGTTGGCGTCCGGAGCGGTTGCCGCGATCGGCTGTCCCCCGACGATCAGGCTGCTGCTGACGACGCTCCCTGCTTTCGCGTCGAACACCGCTTTCAGCGAGAACAGCACGTCGGCCGAGGTGAGCGGCATCCCGTCGGACCACGTGACGCCTTGACGGAGATGTACGGTGTGCGTCCGGCCGTCCGGGCTCGATTCCCAGCGTTCGGCCAGCCACGGCTCCAGTTCGAAGGTGGCGCGATTGATTCGGATCAGGCGCCCCTGCGTGAGCACGCCAAACAGGTCCGAGGCCTGATCGGCAGCCACGAGTCGATCGAAAGATCGCGGCGTCGATCGAATGGATCCGACGATCTGCCCTCCGCGACGCGGGGCCGCGTTGCTGTCGCCGGTCGCGTTGCGATTCGACGGGCAGCCCCGCACGAGGAAGAACGCGACGAGGAGTCCGGCCGTCACGCCGAGCCCGACATACCGTGATGGCTTCATCAGTCGCGACCCACCGCTCGCTCGGGAGGGGCCGGTCAACGTTGGCCGCCCCGGCCAATTTGTTGGCCGCCAAAGATGCCGTGCAAATTCCAAGACATTAGGTATGCAGTTTCCTCGAGGCTGGGCATCGTACGCAGATGCGGGTCAAGAAACAGGCTAAGGGTTTTCCCTGAGGGCCCCCTCGCGTGTTTACCTGATCTCGACATCAACTGGTTGGTAATCAAAGAGATGAGAGGAAGTATACAGATCACCCTCATTTCTGGCACTCGCCAAGCAATAGACGAGGACGCGAGGTTCCTAAATGGCGTCCACGTCCCCCTTTGATCTCCATCACACCGAGCCCAGGCTAGGTCGTAGCGTCTCGATCGAACAGGCGGCGCAGCTGCTCAACGTGTCGCGCCGCACGATTTACAACCGTATTCGTGAGGGCCGTCTTCAGACCCTTCGCACGCTCGGCGGTTCGCAGCGCGTGTTGCTCGACTCGGTTCACGAACTCCTCGGATTCCGCCCGCAGGTGCTGCCGACATCGACACAGCCTGCGATCCCGTTTACGCCGCGTCTGACGAACCGGAACTAACGCCTCATGTGTTTTCGGATGGTGCTGTGATGACTGCAACCCCCCGCACAGCGAGTTTCTCGCGCATATCCCGAGCCACGGTCGCGTCCGTATTTACGGCGGCGATCCTGCTCGGAGCGTTTGCGGCCGACGTCCATGCCCAGTCGGGCCGCCGCGCGCGGCTGTCGTCCGATCTGGTTCAGCGTCTCGGCTCGGGGGATGCCCAAGCCACGAGCGTCATCGTGACAGGGTCACAGCAGCAGATCGATCGGATTGCGGCTCGCAACGGACTGCACGTTCGCAAGCGTCTCGAGTCCGGCGCGGTGGTCGATGTGCCCGCCGGCCGATTGGCCGCTCTGGCGGCCGACGCCGAGGCCGATCAGGTGTCGGGCAACCTCGTGGTGCAAGCGCATGACGACATCACCAACCAGACCATCGGTGCGGATGTCGTGCAGGATGGCAATTGGACCGCCAACGGGTCTGGTCTCACCGGTTTGGGGATTGGCGTCGCGGTCATCGACACGGGTGTGGCGATCATGCCCGAGCTGCGCGGGCGCATCATCGCGAGCCGCGATTTCACCGACGATCGCGGCTCCGGGCTCGATCAGAACGGACACGGCACGCACGTCGCCGGCATCATCGCCGCCGCGGGCGCGATGCGTTACACCAACGCCACGGGCGTGGCGCCGGGCGCGAACATCGTCAGCCTGAAAGTCCTCGACGCGCAGGGTAAGGGATTGATGGGCGATGTGATCGAGGCGATCGACTGGGCCGTGGCCAATCGAGGTCGCTTCAACATCCGCGTCATCAATCTGTCGCTTGGCGGTCCGGTGACTCAAAGCTACCGTGACGATCCGCTGTGCCAGGCGGTGGAGCGCGCGTATCGCGCCGGCGTCGTGGTTGTGGCGTCGGCGGGGAATCACGGGAAGCATCCGGAGACCGGCCAGAAGATTTACGGCAGCATCACCTCGCCTGGAAATTCTCCGTTCGCCATCACGGTCGGAGCGCTGAATACCAAAGGGACGCCGTATCGCAGCGACGACGAGATCGCGTCGTACAGCTCGAAGGGCCCGACGCTGGTGGATGGGCTCACGAAACCGGACCTCGTGGCGCCTGGGAACAAGATTCTGAGTTTGGCCGCGCCCGGGACGACCCTGGTGCGGGAGCATCCGGAGTTGGTGATTGGGTCGGGGCGCGATGCGCGCTTGCAGCTTTCGGGCACGAGCATGGCGGCTGCGGTCGTTGCCGGAGCAGTGGCGCTGCTAGCTCAGCAACAGGTGAATGGCACAGAGCGAACGCGTTGGGTGCTTCAACGAACGAGTCTCCGCGTCGACGAGGCGCCAGCGTTCGTCGCTGGGACAGGAAGTCTTGCGGTTGATCTCGCGGTCGGCTCGGCGGCTGCTCACGGCGAACTGGTCGATCTCGGTAGTGAGCAAGGAGTGCAGTCGGGCATCGCGTTCTGCACGAAAGCAACTTGCAGGCTTGAAAACAATGGTTTGGTCTGGTCGGACGGCCTGGTCTGGTCGGACGGCCTGGTCTGGTCGGACGGCCTGGTCTGGTCGGATGGTCTGGTCTGGTCGGACGGCTTGGTCTGGTCGGATGGTCTGGTTTGGTCAGACGGCTTGGTCTGGTCCGACGGGCTGGTCTGGTCCGACGGGTTGGTCTGGTCCGACGGGTTGGTCTGGTCCGACGGCCTGGTGTGGTCCGACGGCCTTGTGTGGTCGGACGGGCTGGTGTGGTCGGACGGCCTCGTTTGGTCCGACTAGCGGGTTTGCGGTGCGATTCAGAATTGGAGCAAATATGTGCAGACTAATTATTTGGAGCGAATGAGCCGATAGGGGGCTTGCCGGACTCTGCCGGTTGGCATGAATAGGCGACCGCCCACGCTTTCAACTCGTGCCCGCGTCTACATCGCGACTGTGGTTGCGACGGGTGCGTCGGTCATTGCGATTTCCGCCTACGATCTACTCAGGCGACCGATCGGTTCGGAGTGGCTGATCCTTGCCGGACTGACGCTTCTGACTGGGTCGTTCAGTATTAAGCTTCCCTCAATCAGCGCCCGGATTTCAGTCTCCGAGGCCTTCGTCTTCGCATCGGTTCTGTTGTACGGCCCCTCCGCAACCACAATCATCGTTGCGTTCGACACAATTATTCTGACGAGTTGGGCCCGGAACAGAACGCGCGATCGAATTCGCGCGATGTTCAACGTGGCGTGCGGCTCCGCTGCGATCTGGGTTAGCGCGCACGTGTTTCAATGGCTCCTTCCGACCACAGCGACACGGCCACAACTGGAACAGCTACTGCTCCCGGTGCTCTTGTTGGCGGCGTGTTACTTTGCTCTTAACAGTTCGTTGATCGCGATCGCGGTCAGCTGTGAAAAGCCGACTTCTCCCCTTAGCGTTTGGAAGGAGAATTTCGCCTGGCTTGGCCTGAATTATCTCGGTGGTGCGTCTGTCGCGATGCTGCTGGTTACCTATCGTCAGCGCATCGATGTCACGGCTTTGAGCGTCATTGTGCCGCTCCTGGTGATTACCTACCTAACGTTCCGAACGTCGCTCGGTCGTCTGGCTGATGCCAACTTGCACGTCACGCAGGTGAACAGTCTTTATCTTTCGACGATTGAAACACTTGCGATGGCCGTGGATGCCAAAGATCAAATCACACACGGTCATATCAGGAGAGTTCAGGTTTACGCCGTCGAAATGGCAAAACGGTTGGGTGTTGATAACGACGAGCAGCTGAAAGCCATCGAAGCTGCGGCCCTGCTACACGACATGGGCAAGCTTGCGATACCTGAACACATTCTCAACAAGCCCGGGAAGCTGACTACTGCGGAATTCGACACGATGAAGCGACACGCTGACATTGGCGCGGACTTGCTGTCATCAATCCGATTTCCTTATCCAGTCGTGCCGATCGTTCGTCATCATCATGAATGTTGGAATGGGAGTGGGTATCCGGCGGGAATCGCGGGAACAGACATTCCTCTCGGTGCTCGGATCCTAAGCGTGGTGGATTGTTTCGATGCCCTAAACTCCGATCGCCCATACAGACCTCGGCTTGAGCCACAACAAGCTTTCGATATCCTTCGTCAGCGTCGCGGGACAATGTACGATCCATTGGTAGTCGACACTTTCATTGCGTCGTACCCTGACATCGCTCCGTTGGCCGACGCCGCTGGCCAACAGGCAAGAACTTTGTTGAGCCCGCGTGACGCCTCCGGCCAGACGACGTCGGTAGGTGCTCTCGAAGAGATTCGGGCATCAGCCGCGGAAAGTGCCGCACTGATACAGGCTCGACAGCATGTGTCCGAGGCAAAGGGGCCTATGGAGGCACTCAACATCATCGCGCAGTGCGCGCGACAGCTGACGCCTTCAACCGTCTGCGCCTACTATCAGTATTCACCCACCGACGACGAGTTGGTGTGCACTCTCGCCAGTGGAGGCGAAAACAACAAACCACTCATCGGATTGACCATTCGGCCCGGAGAACGGATCACCGGTTGGGTTGCCGCCAACCGACGAACCATAAGTAATTCCGACGCGACGTTAGATTTGGGACAAACGGCTCTCTTGATCCAGCCTGAGCCCAGGAGCACCATAAGCACTCCCGTTGCGATCGGCGATCAAAACGAACTGCATGGTGTGCTGACCGGCTACTCCCCGAAGGAAGCGGCGTTCAGTCAAAGGCATGTCTATGCCTTTGAGCAGTTGGCCGAGGCGCTGAGTCACTACTTCTCTAGGACGCGCCAACGACCGGAACGGCTCTTTGTCGTCGCCCAGCGCAACGGATAGCTCGCAGAGCCCCTCGGCCGGTCTACAATCACCGCGGTTCGGGAGGACCGTGGATGAAACTCAGTCACTCGGCGGTTGAGGATCTTCTCCGTCAAGGTCGCTTTCAAGAGGTAGCAAACGCTTGGGCGACGGACTCCCATCGCTTAAATTCTGGGCCGCCGGAGCAGCGTCTCGCCGTTGCTGAAGCGCTCGCTCGAACCGGTCGCTTACAAGACGCGACGGAAATCGCAACCGCGGTAGCTCACAGGGCAACGACTGATCAGATTCGTGCTCGCGCCGAGATGATCCTGGGCCTTGTCGCGCGTGAACGTGGGTACTTCGGCGAAGCCATCAGACGATTGCGCACCGCCGCGAGACTCGGCACGGACAGCGGCAACACTTCGTGTGCAGCTTGGTCTTCGCTGGCGGCGTTCCGGCTTCTCGCAGAACGGGAGCCCAAAGAAGTCGTCTCAACGACTCTCCAGGAGGCCCGGAACTTGGTCACTCAGCTTGGTGACCCGCACGTGGCGGCGTCGCTCCATGAGTCAGTCGCAAGATACGAAGCGCAGGCGGGCAATCTCGACGAAGCACGGAGACATTTAAGAGTCGCCAGGGAACTGCTCAGCACGTTTCCAAATATCTGGCTCGACCAACTGGTTACAGTTAACGAATTCTGCGTCGAGTTTTCCGATTGCAATCTGCAGAAGGCCGAAGAACGACTGAGACATGCAAGTTCGCTAGAAGGAACAACGGGATCCCTAACGCAAGTGATCGCAAACAACCTAGGCCATATAGAGATTCAACTCGGGAAGTTCGCGGATGCTGAGAGAACGCTGCTAGAAACCGCTGCACGAAACGTAGGGCTCCCTCGTCAGAGCGCAATCGATGGATTGGCACGGCTGTATCTTGCGGCTGCTCGACTTGAAGATTGTGAGCAGACACTCGATCGGCTTAGCGAAGTGGAGAAAAGCGCCGAACTCGTTCCGTCGTTCCTGTTCCGTTCGAGTCTTTTGACTCGTGTGCGACTTCTACTTCATCGTGGGAAGTGGGAGGACGCCATTCAAGCGGCAGACCTGGCCATCTCCGAGTCTCGGAGCATCCCAGATCAGATTGTCCTAGCGACGGCCCTTTTTCTGCGCGGACTTGCGTCGTCGAAAACCGAGCGACATGAACAGGCGGCAATTTCGATCGCGCACGCCGTTGAAAACGGCGTGTGGAGCAATCGCGAACATCAAGGCATGCTGCTGCAGGCCTGTTCCTGGATTGCATTGAGTAGAGATCCCGAACTCGCATCACATTGGTTCGGTCGAGCGAAGCGAGTTTGGTCAGAACAAGGCAATCATGCAGCCGAGAGTGAGTTCAGGATTTATGCTGCCCAACTAGAAGAACCCACTGATGAACGACGGTCAGTTCCACTAACGAGTGGTGTGTTCTCGGCTTCTGCGCTGAAAGTAGTGAACTCGCTTGCAGACGTCCTCGAGCTTTCCTACAACCCACGTCTGATGCTGGCCGGACTGAGAGATGTCATTGAGCAAACGGGCTGCTCCCCTTCTGTGAAGGTCGTTGAAAAGGAGACCCAATCAAATTCGGACAAGAAGCACCAAACCCTGATCTTCCCCATCGACCACACACACAAGTTGACGCTCGTCTGTCAGATCCCGGAGGACCCGCTCAAAGCGATCCTGCTCGGCGACGTGATGCGCATCGGCCGCGCCGCGCTCGCGCTCGAGCGCGCGCGCGAAGAGGAGCGCAACCGCGCCGCGCTGTGGCCCGCCGACCCGGTCGAAGAACAAGGCGACGCCATCTTCCTCGCCGAGGAGATGCAAACCCTCCTCGCCACGGTCCGTCGCATTGCGCCGACGACGGTGCCGGTCCTCATCACCGGTGAAACCGGCACCGGCAAGGAAGTGGTCGCCCGCACCATCCACGCCTGCTCCACCCGCGCCAAGCACGTCTTCCTGCCCTTCAACTGCGCCTCGACCCCGAAAGACATGCTCGACTCGCAGCTGTTCGGCCATCGCCGCGGCGCCTTCACCGGCGCCGTCGAACACTTCCAGGGCGTCGTCCGCGCCGCCGCCGGGGGGACGCTGTTCCTCGACGAGATCGGCGACGCCAGTATCGACGTCCAGCCCAAGTTGCTCCGGTTCCTCGACGCCGGCGAGGTGCACGCGATCGGCGACGCCCATCCGACCCGCGTCGACGTCCGCGTGATCGTCGCCACCAACGCCGACCTCGATCGCCTCGTCACCGAGGGCCGCTTCCGCGACGATCTCTTCTACCGCCTCAGCATCGTCAGGCTGCACATCCCGCCGCTGCGCGAACGGCGCGTCGAGATCCCGTCGCTCGCCAATCACTACCTCCGCAAACACGCCAAGGAATACGGCAAGGGCGATCTGCGACTCTCCGAAGACACGATGGAGTATCTGGTGCTCTACAAGTGGCCCGGCAACGTCCGTCAGCTGGCCAGCGAGATGCGCCGGCTCGCGACCCTGGCCGAGTCCGATGCCGTGCTGATGCCCGAGCATCTGTCGCGCGAAATCGCCGCGTCGCGACGCACCATCCCGGCCTCCGAACGCGTGCTCGATTCAACCGAGGTCGTCGTCCGCCTCGATCAGCCGATGGCCGCGGCGACGCAGCATCTCGAACAGGCCATGCTGCAGTACGCGCTCAAGAAGTGCGGAGGTCGCGTCGAGGAAACCGCCGCCATGCTCGGCATCTCACGCAAAGGCTTGTATCTCAAACGACTGCGGTTCGGAATCGGTCCGCCCGCCGAAGCGCCGAAAGCGCTCGCGGGGTAGGGCTCGCGCGCAGACGGCGCCCGCCTGGCGCCGTGATCGGCTGGTTTGTGCCGGCTCTGGCCCGTACGGTCAAAATCGGGGGTTCGTCCCAGCTTTCGAAAGACCCTTGACGAGGGCGATACGCGGGGAACGCGATTTTGTTGGCCTGGCAGTGAATAATTAGGGCGCGCTCTATTTCTCGAGGCCCTCAAGGCCCCTGTGATCTAGGGCCCACATGCTGCAATTGGCCGATATCGACTCGAATCGCTTGATGCCACAACAGCCGCGACGCGAATCCCCTCGCATTCCCGGTCCGTTCGAAGGCCGCCTCGTGGGCGACAGCGCGGTACCCGTGCAAGTGCGCGACCTGAGTACGGCCGGCTGCTTCGTCGACGCCGAAGGCCTCGTGCCGGTCTCGATGGCGATGAAACTGCACATCGAGCTGCCAGGCGAGGGCTGGATCACGACGCAAGTGGAATCGGTCTATCGCCTGGGCCGTGAAGGCGTGGCCATGAAGTTCGTGGATCTCGATCAGCCCACGCGGGAGCGGATCCTGCGCGAGATTCAACGCGTGCTCACCGAAGCCGGCATTTAACCACCACCCACCGCTCGGCGCGGCGCGATCAGCACAGCGAGATCGCAGGATTGCACGGCGTCGGATACGTCGCCAGCAGCTGGTGCTGACGCGCAACCCGCAGCGCCTGGGCATCGCACAGTTCGTAAGCAAACATCGCGGCGCCCTCGCGATGGATGCAACTGCTCGCCTCGATCAGATGCGCCGTGAGTCGCTGCCGGATGTTTTCGGCGTGGCCGAAATATAGATAACTTCCGTCGGCGCGGCAGATGGCATACACACCCGCGACCGGCGGTGCTAGCGCGACACCAACGACGTCGAAGGTGTTCGTGGGCTGCCCGGGGCCGATTGACATGACACAACTCCGTCCGTCGGAGGTACGGAGGGGCGGCACCAGACGATAACACACCGCATCCCTCTCCGGATCCACCGTCAGCCAACGCACGAGCCACATCTGCGTCGGTCACACGCAGACTTATCTGAGCCGTCAGTATTTCACCTGAGGGGAATGATTCGCTCGGACTGTTACGCTTGCGTTCTCATGTCGGTGCGGACGCGGACGGAAATCGGCGCTCTGGTGAAGAAGGCACAGGATCACCTGCGCAAGGCGCAGGAGCTGCACGTCAATCTCCAAACGTTGATGCACCGCCTCGCACACGAAGGTATCAAGAACAAGCGCAAGGCGCCGCGGCGTACCACCAAAGGAGATCAGGTGTTTCGAACGCGAGTTCCTTCCGTCAAACCTGACGCATAAGTCGAGTTCTTGCCTGATGTGCACGCGACGTGCGGATGGATATGCTGCCTTCTACATGCCGACGTGGATAACTTCCGGTGCGACCACTGCGGCCACGTCTGAGTGCCATGACCTGCACGCTCGGGGGTCAGCACTGAAAGACGTCATCACGCGCCCACCGAAGGACTGCTGAATCCTCAGCCCTTCAACATCTCAATGACGCGCGCGACGCGCCGTGCGCGCGTCTCCTCTTTCTTCGCGCCCGCCACCCACTGCGCGTGCTCCCTCCGATGCGAGTAAGAGAGCGACTCGAACGTCTTTCGCGCGGCGGCGTTCTTGGCGAGGGCGCGCTGGAGATCCGCGGGCACATCGACGATGCGAGGTTCGATGTCGGGCTCGATCGTCACGGCGATCGTCTTGCCCATCTCGAGGCCGGCGGCGTCGCGAACCTCTTTGCGGAACCCGATGTAGGACTTGCCGCCGTAGACAGCAACGGTGGTGCGAAGCGTGACGCCATTCACGGTGACGCTGACCTTCGGACGTGCCGATCCATACGTGGCCTTCACGTCGAAGGGGATTTCCACGGCCGGCGCTTTGCCTGTGTCGCCGCCGAATTTGGCCTTGAATGTCTTGCGAGCCACGGCGCGATTCTAACGCGTAAGATCGCAGCGTGTTGATTCACGTGGTCGATGGCACCTACGAGTTGTTTCGCGCCTACTTCGGTGCCCCGAAAGCCACCAGCCCCAGCGGTGCCGAAGTGGGCGCCACCCGCGGCATCCTGCGCTCGCTCTATGCCCTCGTACGCCCCGCGACTCCGCTCGGGACAGGCCCCGCGACTCCGCTCGGGACAGGCCCCTCGACCGCGCTCGGGACAGGCGAGGGACCGGTGACGCACGTCGGCTGCGCGTTCGACCACGTCATCGAATCGTTCCGCAACGATCTCTACGCTGGTTACAAGACGAGCGCCGGCGTACCCGACGATCTGCTCTCGCAGTTCTCACTCGCCGAGCGCGCCACGCATGCCCTCGGCATCGTCGTCTGGTCGATGGTGGAGTTCGAAGCCGACGATGCGCTGGGGACGGCGGCGTCGCGATGGAGCTCGGCGCCGGGCGTCGATCGCGTCGTGATCTGTACACCCGACAAGGACGTGGCTCAATGCGTACGCGGTTCCGACGTTGTGGCGTTCGATCGACTTCGACGCCGCATGCTCGACGAGGACGGCGTGGTCGCGAAGTTCGGCGTACGTCCGGCGTCGTTTCCCGACTGGCTCGCGCTGGTGGGCGACAGCGCCGACGGCTATCCCGGTGTGCCGCGTTGGGGCGCCAAATCGGCGGCCGCCGTGCTCGCGGTATACGGCCACATCGACGCGATACCCGACGACGTTCGCCAGTGGCGGGTCAGCGTCCGCGGCGCTGAAGCACTGGCCCAGAGCCTGCGCGAGCATCGCGACGAGGCCAGGCTGTATCGGCACCTCGCCACCTTGCGCACGGATGTTCCGCTGCTCGAGACGATCGACGATCTGCGATGGCTTGGCGCGCGGCGAGATGAGTTGACGGCGGTGTGTCGCGAGATCGGCGACGAGGCGTTCCTCGAACGCATCACCACGTGGCGCGAGCCAGCGCTCTACGGATAACGGATGGCATCGACGGCCTCGGCAAGACGCACTGATGCCTCGAACAACAGCTGCGCGTGCTCGGGGTTCCGCTCGTCCCGGGCGTAGAACACGTGCGCCGTCGCGTTGTACAGACGAACGGTGTTGACGTCGGCCTGCAGCAGACTGCTGCGCAACGACGGATCGGACACAACCCGCGTTGCGGCTCCAGCATCTCGCGAGAGCACGAGATATCGGCGATCGAATTCGCGATCGCCGCTCGTGATCGTGTCCAGCCGCAGCAGCCGATCCAACACGTCCTTGCGTCGGATCTTCATGCCGACGAAGGCCGGGTTTTCCACCGTCACCATGACCATCGTCCACGTGCGACGCCATGACAACCACGTCGGCCGTGAGCTGGCGGTCGTCATCACCAGCGCGCGACCGCGATAGGTGCCGTGGACCTGTGACGGCTTGACGAAACGCGGCTTCACCGACAGACCAGTCCGCGCGGCGATCGCGCGATACCGGCGCAGCCGCGCGCGACGACCTACCAGGCCGATCCCCACCAAAACGGCAATGATCGCGGCCGGCGGGATGAGCCACACTTCCGGTGGCAGGCGACCGAGGCGCTCGAGCCATTCGAGCACGAGCATGGCGACGGCTCATCACTGTGTCACACTTCGAGCCTTCGCGTGTCCTTCCAATGACCGCATTCAACATGGACCAGATCACCGCCGACGTCGTGGCCGCGCAGGCCGGCGATGTAGAGGCCTACGGACGGCTCGTGCGCGCCACGCAGATGATGGCGTTCGCCGTTGCGAGGGGCGTTCTGCGCGAGACGAGCCTCACTCAGGATGCGGTGCAGCAGTCGTACCTGCGCGCGTTCAGACGACTCGCCAGCCTGCACGATCCGGCCGCTTTCGCCGGATGGCTGCGGCGCATCGTCGTCACGACGGCGTTGAATCTGCGCCGCTCGAGACGATCGACGTTCCTGCGTCTGGAGGACGTGCCCGACGTGCCGATCCTCGATGAACAGGAAACGCGCTGGTCGGATCTGCAGCGGCTGCGACTCGCGCACGCGCTCCTGACGCTGACCGCCGAGGAACGCCAGTTGTGCGATCGGCGATATCACGGGCAATGGAGCGTGGCGCGCCTTGCCGCGCACGCCGGCGTCGACGATGCGGCCATGCGCAAGCGCTTGCAGCGCATTCGCGACAAGTTGAGGAAGGAGATCGAAATGGCCGAACAACGTGGGATCCGATCGGACGACCTCGCAGTCGACCTGCCCGCCAAGGTCGTGGAGCTGCTCGCGCGCCCGCAGCTCACCGATCTGCCCGAGAACCCGGTGGGTCGCGTACGCGAGCTGCTGCGCAGCGTCTATGCCGAGTTCACCGAGGTGGCGCTGCCGGAAGTGATCGATCTCGCCGAGGCACAAAAGTCGATCGCCAACGACGCGATGTATATCGATCCCATCGAGCTGCACCGCGTCGACGCCGATCGCATCCTGCGCTACGACCTCACGCTGCCGCTGCTGCTCACGGTGCGCTACGCCGGCGAGCCGCTGCGCCTCTGGGTATCGGGCAAGGCCTATCGGATGTGCCAGACCGACGCGACGCATCTCGAGGCGTTTCACCAGGCCGAAGTCTTGTGGCTCGACGAACGGTCGCGTCTCGATCCCTGGCAGATCACCGGCCGCGTGCTGCAGTCGGTCGAGCGCGTACTGCCGCACCGCACCGTGAAGATCGTGCCGACGCAGTACGCCATGTGCAGCCAGGCATGGGAGCTCGAGATCGAAGACGACGACGGGCAGTTCGCTGAAGTGCTGGCATGGGGTGTGTTCAGCGATCGCATCGTCAGTCACCTCGGCGGGGATCCCGCGCGGCATACGGCGGTCGGCGTGGGATACGGTCTCGAGCGATTGGCGATGCAGCGCTACAAGATCGACGACATCCGCAAGATCGACGTCGCGAGCGTGGCGTAGGTCCGGCTGAAGCCGGACACTACGACTGACCCCGTGATACAACGTCGTGATGGCGTCCGGGTTTGCGATCGATCCGCCCGTCGAGCCGATGCTCGCAAAGCTCGCGACCGCTCTGCCCCAGGGCCCGTTCCTCTACGAGCCGAAGTGGGACGGCTTTCGCGCCATCGTGTTTCGCAGCGACAGCGACGTCTACATTCAGAGCCGCGAGCTGAAGCCGCTCGATCGCTACTTCCCCGAGCTGCACGAGGCGCTCGCCGCCAACGTGCCGCCCGGAACCATCGTCGACGGCGAGATCGTCATTCCAACCGTCGACGGTCTCGACTTCGATGCGTTGCAGCAGCGTCTGCATCCGGCCGCGTCGCGCGTCGCGAAGCTGGCCAAGGAAACACCGTCGGCCTTCGTCGCATTCGATCTGCTCGCGGTGGACGGGCGCGACGTTCGTGAGTCGCCGCAGCGTGAACGGCGCGTGGCCCTCGAGCGCGCGCTGTCGAGCATCGCGCGGCCGATCTTCGTCACGCCGGTCACGCGCGACGTGAAGACGGCGACCGACTGGCTGGCGCGATTCGAAGGCGCTGGCCTCGACGGCGTCGTCGCCAAGCCGGAGGACGGCACCTATCAGCCTGGAGTGCGCGCGATGATCAAAGTCAAGCATGCGCGCACCGCCGATTGCGTCGTTGCCGGCTTTCGCTGGCATGTGAACGGACCTGGTCGGCTCATCGGATCCTTACTGCTCGGTCTCTACGATGATCGCGGGAGACTTCAGCACGTCGGCGTGACGTCCTCGTTTTCGATGGCGAGGCGAGCGGAGCTGGCAGGCGAGCTCGAGCCGCTTCGCGAGCGGGCGCTCGACGGACACCCGTGGCGCGAATGGGCGGACTTTTCGGCACATGCGGGCGGACGAGTGCCTGGCGGCCAAAGCCGATGGAGCGCCGGCAAGGATCTCTCGTGGGAACCGGTGCGCGCCGAGCGTGTGTGCGAGGTGAAGTACGACCACATGCAGGGCGATCGCTTCCGTCACGCAGCGGTGTTTCTGCGATGGCGTCCGGACAAGTCGCCGCACGAGTGCCGATACGATCAACTCGAAGTCACGCCGGCGTTCGAGCTGGAGAACGTCTTTGGGGCCTGACGCGGCCCGATCTTGACTTGTTTGAATGAACTAGTACAATAGGTCACACGTCTCATCGGACGGGAGGTGCACGATGACACGTCTCATCAGACCTAACGGCGCGGTGCTTTTGATTCTCGTCGCCGCGCTGGCCGTCGCGACCTGGCCGTTCTTCGCCCCGTTCACCGTCGCCACGATCATCGTCGGACTCTTCGCCGCCATGGCGATGCGGTCGTGGCACTGGCAACACCCGAGCAGAGTCGTGCTCCCCGACCCGCCGCTCCGGTCGGAGATCAACCTGTCGGCGATTCCCGTTCGCGACGACGCCGGCGGACTGCTCTTCGCCCTTGCCTCGATGGCGATTCTTCTGGGACTACCGCAGCTGCGATGGTTCCTGATCGGATCGCTGCTGTGCGCGACGGTGGTCGCCGTCGCGCTCATCGCGTGGAGGCGTCGTGCCCCCACGTCACACCCTGCCTGAAGAGCCGGGCCGCCTTAGGCGGCCCGACGTGGTTTGCGCGTGCGCGACGTCGAGCTTGGTGTGATCCACCTCAGGAAAGAGTGGGCGAAATATTTCCTTTCTGCGTTCACCTTCTGACTGCCGTAGGCTCCTCAGGGAATCCCCGAGTCGCGCCGGGCCTTTCATCTTGCTGGTGTGAAACTTGCGGACTCGACATCGACACACGACGCGCCTCACGCGTTTTGACGTCCGCGCCGGCTCCATCCGAGCGGCACGAAGGGCGGTTACGGACCGTTGAGGAGGACCCGATGGCTGCGCTCAGTGGTTTGAAGGTTGCCGTCATTGTCGAGCGGGGCTTCGAGGAATCGGAACTGGTAGAGCCGCGAAAGGCCCTGGAAGCCGCAGGTGCAGAGGTCGAGGTCATTTCGCCGGTGGAGGGCAGCGTGACCGCCTGGAAAGAGGAGCAATGGGGTGATCAGGTAGACGTGGATCTCCCGCTGACTCAAGCGCACGCCCGCGAATACGATGCTCTGCTGCTCGCCGGAGGGTTGATCAATCCCGATCGGCTGCGCACGAACGAGCGCGCCGTTCAATTCATTCGGACGTTCAACACGCTGCGGCGTCCCATCGCAGCCATCTGCCACGCCGCGTGGATGTTGATTGAAGCCGACATCGTCCGCGGCAGACGGATGACGTCGGCGCCGTCGATCAAGACCGATCTCAAGAACGCCGGCGCCATCTGGGTCGACAGCGAAGTGGTCGAAGACCACGGCCTCGTCACGGCTCGCAAGGCCGACGACATTCCGGCCTTCATTGGCAAGATGATCGAAGTGTTTGCCGGCGCCGTCGGATCGCGTTTCAACGTCTCGCCGAGCGCCCCCTGAGCACTCGGCGCTAGTGCTTCGTCTTCTCGGCCTTGATGTCCGTGAGCATCACCGGCTGCGTGGCGAAGTTCTCGAGCTCGATCGTATCGCCGTGCGCCGTGATCCTGGTGGCGTACGAGAGCGTGCCTTTGCCGCGGCCGTCGGCGCCAATCTGCATCTGGATGACCGTGAACGGATACTGAATCGTGCGCGGTTGGTGTGAGGCCTCCCAGAATCCGATCGGCCGATCGGTGGCGATCACGATCTGGCGGCCGCCGTCCGGCGCCGGGCTCTGATGGGCGTAGCGCAGATCGTAGCCGAGCGAATCGGGCGTCCGAATCGTGCCCACGGATTTCATATCTTTGAGCTCATCGAGGAGCTTGTCGGGGCCCTTCGATTTGAGCGTGCTGATCAATCGTGAACGTTCCGACTCGGTCGACCACCGGGTGACACGCATCAGGACCGTGCCAGCTCCGCTGGCGAGGTTGTTGTTGACGATCGCGACGGCGGTGAACTCTTCCCGCTCTCCGATCGTTTGTGCGCGCAGGTTCAGCGGACGGGCGATGGCCACGACTGCCACGACTGCGGCAACCATGCACAGGCACACCCGCGCACCTCTACTGATGGACTTCATGCTGCCTCCTCAGTAATGGAGAACGATTCAGGATGTGTGCCGGGTCCGGCGTACGCCAGTCCTAGCCGGACCGTCCGACGTAACCTGAGAAGACAGGAACTCTGCGTCCGGCTGCGGCCGCGGCGACATCGGCGGCAATCGCAGGATCGATCTCGCCTAACGTGCGCAGCATGTCGCCTTCGAGCGCCGCCAGCGGCACACCGTTGCGGTACACGATGCGATTGCCAACGGCCGTGCGAGTGCGATCGCCGAAGGTGACGATCCCGGTGAGGTTGAGCGGATCGGCGGCGGCAATCGTGATCAGCGCCTCGTCCGGGGATGAGCGCCGCATCTCGCGCACACGATCGACTGCGTCGGGGAGCGCGAACTGCTCGCCCGACATGCCCGAGACGAACCGGCCACCGCGAATCTCGCCGCGCGCTTCGAGCGTGCGATACACGCGCACGATCTCGCGCCAGGGCACGTCGACCGTCTCGCGCGCGATGACGCGCCGGAACACGATGCCATAGCGCGCGAGCAGCGTCCACGCCAGCCTTTTCACCGCGTCGTCTCGCGATGCGGATGTCTCGATCGGCAGCAGCGACCATCGTCCGGCGCGATCCGCGTCTGTGCGGTGGGCCGAGGCGACGATTGCGCGCAAACCGGCGAAGCTGTCGGACGTCACGAGACCCGCGGCAACGAGTTCGCCGAGCGCGGTATAGCACTGGTCGCTGTCGAGACCGCAGACCGCCTTGATCTCGTGCGCGAACGATGCCCCGCGCGCCCGGAGGTGTTCGAGCACGCTTCGGGCAGCCGCAGTGTAGGCCGGGTCCTGCTCTTTGGATCCGGCGTCATTGATGCGAAGAGTCGCCCATATGTCCGAATGCGATCGCAGAAACAGAGCGATCGGCGTGGCGCCTACCAGCTGCGTCGGTCCTGACGACACGCGGGCCCAGCCCACCTCGCCCGTGAGGCACAGCATGTCGAGCCAGCCGCGATCGAAGTTCTCGACGCGCGCGGGAAGGACGTGCCGCTCCCACGCGGCCGCCGGCAGCTCGAGCCCATCGAGCTGGGCGATCACCGCGCGCAGGCCTTCGATTCCCGAGAGGCGACTTCCCTGATCGACATGCTGCCATGCGAACAGGAAGCGCATGTACTCGGCCGGACTCACCGGCGAGATTTCGGCCCGCAGACGGTTGAGGGTGTAGCGATGGATGCGTGCCAGCAGCCGTCGATCGCACCATTCGAGCGCGCGCCATCCAGGAGTGAATGACCCGCGCAGGACGGCACCCTCTGATTCGAGCGCGAGCAGCGCCTCGTCCACGTCCAGAGCGGGAACCGCAATCGAGGCACTCAGGTCGTCGACTGTCGTCGGGCCGACGATCGCCATGCGGCCGCGCAGCAGCTCGACGAGCGCCTCTGCTCGCGTCCACGTGCGTGAGGCGCGCGACGCAGGCGCTGCGATCGCAGGCTCGAGCGCAGCATGGTGATGCACGGCGAGCACTTCGGGCAACCGTTCGGCCGCCACCCACAGCGTCGCGTCGTTGACGCGCGCGCGGGTTGCGCGGCTCGAGGCGGCGAGCTCGTCTGCCCAGGCGGATTCGACCTCACGGTCCAACAGAAATCCGCATGTGAGCAGCGCATCGTGCAGTTCGTCGACGTCGCGCGGGTCGGGACGTACTTCGTCGCGCACGCGATCGATCGCGGCCGCATCGAGCGCGCCCATCTCGTTCGGCGATCCGGCTCGGCGCGTCTGCACCGCCTGCGTTCGCCGCTCTTCGAGCGGCGCATCGTCGACGAAGGCGTACGGACGGGCGTTGAGGATGTCGTGGCAAAACACCGACGGCTCCGGTGTGTCACGCGACACACAGGTGAGCTCCCCGCGATGGATGCGTCCGAGGACGGCCTCGAGCTGCGCGAGATCCATCGCTTCCTCGAGGCAATCGCGCACGGTTTGGTTCACCAGCGGATGGTCGGGGACCTCTCGATCGCCGGGAATGTTCTCGAGGCAGGCCGCGGCATCGGGAAACACCGCCGCCATCAGATCGTCGGCCTGCATGCGCTGCAACTGCGGCGGCACCTTGCGTCCGGCGCGATTGCGCGGCACGGCCAGCGAGATGGTGGCGTTCCATCGCCAGCGGGTCTGAAACACCGGCGCGTCGAGGAAGGCCTGCACGAGGATGTCGCGCACGCTCGCGGGATGCAGATAGCGGAACACGTCGGCGAGCGGGAACGAGTGCTGCGGACCAAGCGAGAGCAGCAGCGCATCTTCGGTGGCCGCCGCCTGCAGTTCGAAGTTGAACTGCCGGCAGAAACGCTTGCGAAGCGCGAGCGCCCACGCCTTGTTCACGCGACTGCCGAACGGCGCGTGCAGCACGAGCTGCATGCCGCCCGATTCGTCGAAGAAGCGCTCGAGCACGAGCGTCTGCTGCGTCGGTACGGCACCAAGTACACGCCGACCTTCTGCGAGATACGCCATCGCTTGAATCGCGGCTTCACGATCGAGGCCGGTGTCGGTCGCAAACCAGTCGACGTCGCCATCCATCGACGGGCTCGCCCCAGGCTCGTGCACAGCCAAGCGGGCGTCTGCGTCCGCGCGCAGATCCGACACCTCGCGCGACAGCTCGTCGCTGCGAGCCGGTGCCTCGCCAAACCAGAACGGAATCGTCGGCGGCGCGCCCTTGGCGTCGCGCACGCGGACCGTGCCCGACACCACCTGGGTGATTTGCCACGAGGTGTTGCCAAGTTGAAAGATGTCGCCGGCCATGCTCTCGATGGCGAAGTCCTCGTTCAGGGTGCCGATGAAGGTGTCTTCCGGCTCGAGCACCACGCGATAATCCGCGACTTCAGGAATGGCCCCACCCGATGTCAGCGCCAGCAGTCGCGATCCGCGGCGGGCGCGAAGCTGCTGGTGCACCTCGTCGCGTTGGACCAGCGCCGAGCGGCGTCCGCGCGGTGTGGCGAAGCCTTCGCACACCATTGCGATCACGGCGTCGAAGTCGGCGCGCAACAGATCGCGATAGGGCCACGCGCGTCGCACGAACGTAAATAACTCATCCTCCCCACGCTGCTCGCAGGACGACTCGGCGGTGATCTGCTGCGCCAGTACGTCGAGCGGCGCGTCCTGCGACACGATGGCATCGAGGTCGCCCCGACGCGAGGCTCGCAGCAGCGCCGCGCACTCGATCAAGTCGTCCAGCGAAACCGGGAACATGCGACCCTTGGGCGTGCCTGAAATCGTGTGTCCCGAGCGCCCGACGCGTTGCAGCAGGGTGGCGATGCGATGGGGCGATCCGATCTGACACACGAGATCGACGTGGCCGATGTCGATCCCGAGCTCGAGCGACGCGGTCGCGACCAGCGCTTTCAACGTGCCGGTCTTGAGCCGATGCTCGGCGTCGAGCCGCCGCTCTTTCGACAGGCTGCCGTGATGGGCGGTAATCGCTTCGTCACCGAGCCGTTCGCTGAGATGACGAGCCACACGCTCGGCCAGACGGCGCGTGTTCACGAACACGAGCGTGGTCTTGTGCTCGGCGATCAGTGCCGCCAGACGATCGTAGTACTCGTGCCACACCTCATGGGCCATGACCGCCGACAGCGGTGACCGCGGCACCTCGACCGCAAGATCCATCGAGCGCCGATGACCTTCGTCGACGATCACGCACTCGCCGCGCGATGGATCGTTGCCGACCAGAAATCTCGCGACCTCGTCGATCGGTTTCTGCGTGGCGGACAGTCCGATGCGCTGGATTCTCGACGGTACGTCGTGTCCGGCTTCAGCCGGCCCTGCGACGGGCCGCCTGAAGGCGGCCCCCACAATCGCTTCCAAGCGCTCCAGCGTCAACGCCAGATGCGCACCGCGGCGCGTGCCGATCACGGCGTGGATCTCGTCGACGATCACTGTGCGCACAGTCCGCAGCATCTCGCGGCTGCGCTCGGCAGTGACCAGCAGATACAGCGATTCCGGCGTCGTCACCAAAATGTGCGGCGGCGTACGCAGCATCGCGGCTCGTTCCGACGGCGTCGTGTCGCCGGTGCGCACCGCAGCCGTGATCCGCGGCACGTCCAGTCCGGCCTCTTCGGCGCGCCGACGAAGTGCACGTCGCGGCTCGGCAAGGTTCTTGTGGATGTCGGCGCTCAGCGCCTTGAGCGGCGACACGTACACCACGCGCACTTCGTCGGGCAGCGGCGACGCCATGCCTTCGCAGACGAGCGCGTCGATCGCGGTGAGAAATGCTGCCAGCGTCTTGCCCGAACCGGTGGGCGCCGCAATCAGCGTGTGATGGCCGGCCTGGATGGCATCCCATCCTCGACGTTGCGCTAACGTCGGCTCGCCAACCTCTTCGTTGAACCAGCGTGAGACGAGCGGATGAAAACCGGAGGACATGGGACAGACGTAGGGGCCGCCTTCAGGCGGCCCAACTCATCGTACTCCATAGAACGATGGCAGACGCATGTCGCGCATCGTGCGCAAACCGGGCGGCGCATCGAGCACGGCAGGAATGGAGTTCACGGTCATCGACGCCGTGGCAATGTCGCCGTGAATCCCGCCCTCGATCTTCGAGAAGATGCGCGGCGATCCCTCGATCAGCACCGACTCATACGACTCGCGCGCGCCAAGATACGCCTCGAGCTGCAGCGTGATGAGCGGCTGCTCTTTCACGTAGCCGACACCGTTCTGGACGATCCCGCACACCTGGCCGGCTTTCACCGACAGCCATTCGCTCGTCACTGCCTTCTGCGCGATCTTGGCTTCGACATCGTCGGTGATCCGATCGAGACGCCAGCCCATCGCATCGGCGATCATCTGAATCGATTCGCTGAAGCCGACGTGCCGCACGCTGCCGTCGCCCACCTTCTTCGCAAACACTTCGAGTGTGAGCCCGGCTCCGATCTTCTGCTGGAACGGCAGCCGTCTGACGCGCGCGTCCTGACAGCGTTTCACCTCGATACGATCCACGCGCTCGCACGCGGCCGACAACGCGATCGGCAGCGCATCCATCGTGAAGCCGGGATTGACGCCCGTGCCCAGAACGGCCACCTTCGCCCGGCGCGCGGCTTCGTCGATGCGCGTCGCCAGCGCTCGGTTCTTCCTGGTGGGATAGGCGGCTTCTTCGGTGGTCGTGACAATCGGTACTCCGTGCTTCAGCACCTCCAAGAACTGCGGCAGAACGGTCTTCAGCGATGAGCTCGTGCAGAGCACGGCGATGTCCGGGTCGCATGCGGCGATCGTTCTGGCGATGTCGGAGGTGACTTTTACGCGCAGCGTCCTCCCCGACTCGATCACATCGGCAACATCGCGGCCGACCTTCTGCGGATCGACGTCGACGGCCCCAACGATCTGAAACCCCTTCCGCGCAACGATCTGCCGCGCCACGGCCGCGCCGATCGGACCCAGGCCCACATGCAACACTCGAATCATGGCGGCATTATGGGCCGGCCGCTCTCGCGGCCGGTAGGGCGGCGGCGGTGCCGCCGTGGGGCGCTCGCTTCGCTGGCGTTGGGCTCGCGCGCTACGCCAGTGGGAAAGCGCAGAAGGAGTGCGAGAGTTACGATTGTCATATGAAGCGATCCGGCTTCGCCGATCTCCCGCTGCACGGCGGGCGCGTGCCCGCGTGGCTGGCCTCGCGCATGACCACGCTTGGCACCGCGATCGTCGAGAGCGTGATCATTCACTACGGCCGTTCGGCGCTGCTGTCGCGGTTGAGCGATCCGTTTTGGTTCCAAGCCCTCGGCAGCGTCATGGGCATGGACTGGCACTCATCGGGTATCACCACATCGGTGATGGGCGCGCTCAAGAAGGGACTCAATCCACGCGCACACGAGCTCGGGCTGTACGTGTGCGGCGGCCGCGGACGTCATTCGCGCAACACACCAGCGGAGCTGCGCGCCATCGCTGCTCGCGCCAGCCTCGATGGCGACGCCCTCGTTCGGACCAGCCGCCTCACCGCGCGCGTCGACAACAACGCGATCGCCGACGGTTTTCAGATCTACCTGCACTCGTTCGTACTGGCCGCCGACGGTGAATGGGCCATCGTGCAGCAGGGGATGAACGAGGCCAACCGGCTGGCGCGCCGCTATCACTGGCATTCGGCCAGCGTTCGCGACTTCACCGCCGATCCGCATGCCGCGATCGTCGGCGAGCACACCGGCACGATCATGAACCTGGTCGATCGACGGGCGCGGCCGGCGCAGGACGCGCTGCTGACCATCGCGCGGGACGATCCGGCGCGCACCATCGCCGAAGTGCGGCGACTCGAGATGCCGGCGCACCACGATGTCCGCCCCGCCGACGTGAACGAGAAGCGGCTCGGGGCAGTGCTCGCCCTCGCGCACGAACGCGACCTGCGCGACTTTGCCTCGTTCCTGCTGTTGGAACAGCTTGGTCCGCGCACGCTGCAATCACTCGCGCTCGTCGCCGAAGTCGTCCACGGCGCGCCGACGCGCTTCGACGATCCCGCCCGCTTCTCCTTCGCGCACGGCGGCAAGGACGGCCACCCGTTCCCGGTGCCGCTGACGGTGTACGACCAGTCGATCTCGGTGCTGCGGCGCGCCATCGATTCCGCAAAGCTGGGACACTCCGACAAGCTCGATGGCATGGCACGCCTCGACAAGTTTGCTCGGGCAATCGAGGCCCGCCGCGGACCCGAGGCCGACGTCGACGCGACGATCGCGCACGAGCGCACGATCTCGCCGTCGCTGGGCGGCCGCACCGTGATGGACGATCGCGCGCGGCGTCCCGCGCCCCGATCGCGGGGCCAGCTCAATCTCTTTGATCGGTAGATCGACGTACAATCGCCGCGCTCAGCGTGCGCGTACTCCAAACGCTCGCCCTCGTGTCGATCGCGGCGCTGGCCGTGATGCCGGGTCTGAAGAACAAGACCCGGCCTACACTGTCCGCGTTCGCGCAACCGGCCCCACCGAGTCCGCAAGACTCGGCCCCACCGACACAGCAGCCGTCGGCCCCTCTTTCTCCCCGCAACGCGAACTACGACATCGACGTCCGCCTCGACGCCGACGCCAAGACGCTGCGCGGACGCGAGACGATTCACTGGCGCAACATCAGTGGACAGCCGACCTCGGAGCTGCAGTTTCATCTCTACTGGAACGCGTGGCGCGACGCCGAATCCACGTGGCTGCGAGAGCGTCAGCTCGCGGGCATGTACACCAAGCCGCAGGACGATGCCTGGAGTGCGATCGACATCATCTCGTTTCGGGTTCGCGACGCGTCTGGCAACTGGACAGACCTCACCGCGCACTCACGCTTCATCGCCCCTGACGATGGCAACCCGCGCGATCGAACAGTGATGTCGCTGCCGCTGCCATGGACGATTGGTCCCGACGCGACCGCCGACGTGGAAGTCGCATGGACGTCGAAGATTCCACGTCCGTTCGCGCGCACCGGGTATATCGAGGACTACTTCTTCATCGCCCAGTGGTTTCCCAAGCTCGGCGTCCTCGAGGATCGCGGCTGGAACACGCACCAGTTCCATAGCGCCACCGAGTTCTTCTCCGACTTCGGCGTCTACAACGTCGCCATCACGTTGCCGCGCCGCTTCGTCGTCGGTGCATCGGGGCGCGAGAGCGGCCGCAGCGACAACACCGACGCGACGACGACCCATCGCTACCATGCCGAAGACGTCCACGATTTTGCGTGGACGGCGGCTCCTGATTTCATCGATCTCTCGAAACGCTTCACGCACGCGACACTTCCCGCCGTGGACATGCGACTGCTCCTTCGACCCGAGCATCGATCGCAGGCCGAGCGCTATTTCACCGCGGCTGCGGCCACGCTGAAGTACTACGGTGAGTGGTTTGGCGCGTACCCGTACGGCCACGTCACCATCGTCGATCCCGCCTTTCAGAGCGAGAGCGACGGCATGGAATACCCCACGTTCTTCGTCGGCCGCGCCAACTGGCTGGCACCATCGCACCAGCAGACGCCGGAGAACGTGACGATGCACGAGTTCGGGCATCAGTGGTGGTACGGGATGGTGGCGACCAACGAGTTCGAGCATGCGTGGATGGATGAAGGCTTCAACACCTATTCCACGGCGCGCGCCATGGACCAGTGGTTCCGTCCCAATCGCGTCGCGGTGCGGTACTTCGGTGGCTTCGTTCCGTGGACGTTCGAGGACATTGCTCACACGCGGCTCGATAACGATCGACTGGACGGCTATCGGCTCTACGCAGAGGCCGATCCGCCGTGGATCCCCACCTTCACTTATTGGCCCGGCTCGGCGAGATTCATCACCTACAACAAGACCGCACTGTGGATGCACATGCTCGAGAAGCAGGTGGGATGGCCGATGATGCAGCGGATCATGTCCACGTATTTCGAGCGATGGAAGTTCAAGCATCCGAAGCCGGCCGACTTCTTCGACACGGTGCGTGAAGTGAGCGGCCGCGGCTACGTGACGTTCTTCGACGAGGTGTATCGCAGCTCGAACACGTTCGACTACGGCGTGCAGGAGCTGACGAGCGAGAAGATCGACGGCGGGCCAAGAACGACCCGCCCGCCGACCGAGCTCTATCGCACAACGGTCGTGATTCGGCGATACGGCGAAGCGACGTTCCCCGTCGACGTCGTCACGACGTTCGAGAACGGCCAGCGCGTGAAAGAGAGCTGGGACGGCCAGGACCGGCGCGTGATCTACAGCTACGAGCGGCCGTCGAAGGCCCTGAGGGTGGAAGTGGATCCCGATCGCGTGCTGCTGCTCGACATCAACTACACGAACAACAGCCGCACGCTGGCTCCGCGCACCCGCGAGGCGAGCCTGAAGTGGGCGTTGACCTGGATGACATGGCTCGAGCAGTTGATGCTGGCCTACGGCTTCTTTGCGTGATCGCATGATCCTCAGGTCGTGGACCAGCGGATGGAAGCGCGTGCTCGCTGCGCCGGCGATTGCCGCCGGCGTCTTCGTGATGACCGCCGTTGTCGCGCTGCCGCTCGCACTCGTCGTACGTGGTGCGATCGCGTCGCATCTGCACGACAGC